>Ga0172380_10000623_pt1 | contig 66152 bp, 54 predicted proteins | sample Leawe162metaG_FD_119747 | JGI IMG/M metagenome (GOLD analysis project Ga0172380, IMG submission 119747) | Leachate microbial communities from a municipal landfill in Southern Ontario, Canada - Leachate well 162 metaG | ecosystem: Engineered > Solid waste > Landfill > Unclassified | place... | reverse complement strand
ATTGGATAAAACAATCTTAATGTAATATTTCCGACCATTATAAAAAAACAGTTTGAGGTTTTGTATGTCAAGTAAAGATTTTAATGCTTTTGAAATGGCACAAGCACAGTTTGACAAAGTAGCCGATATTCTAAATCTTGATGATTCTACACGTCAGCTATTAAGAAATCCACTTCGCGAATATCATTTTAGTATTCCGGTAAAGATGGATGATGGAACAGTAAAAGTATTTAAGGGATTCAGAGTTCAGCATAATGATGCTCGCGGTCCAGCAAAAGGAGGAATCAGATTCCATCCGCAGGAAACAGTTGATACGGTTAAAGCTTTAGCTACATGGATGACATGGAAATGTGCAGTTGTTAATATTCCTTTAGGTGGTGGTAAAGGTGGAGTAATATGTGATCCACATAATCTTTCAATGCGCGAACAAGAGAACATTTGTCGTGGTTGGGTAAGACAGTTAGCAAGAAACGTAGGTCCATTGAATGATGTTCCTGCTCCTGATGTGATGACAAATGGTCAGCATATGCTATGGATGTTAGATGAATTTGAAACAATCCATGGCGCAAAGTATCCGGGATTTATTACAGGTAAGCCGGTGGGTATGGGTGGTTCTTTAGGTAGAACAGAAGCTACTGGATATGGTGTTGTTTATACTTTAAGAGAAGCACTAAAAGAATTAAATATCGATATTGCTAAAACATCAGCTAGTGTTCAAGGCTTTGGAAATGTAGCTCAATATGCAATTGATCTTTATACTCAATTAGGTGGTAAAGTTATCTGCGTATCAAGTTGGGATCAAGAAGATCAAACTTCTTACACTTTCAAAAAAGCTGATGGTGTAGATCTTGAAGTCTTAAGAAGCATTACTAATAAATTCGGTGGTATTGATAAAGATAAAGCAAAAGAAATTGGTTACGAAATTCTTGGAGGAGATATTTGGCTAGAGCAAGAAGTTGACATTCTTATTCCTGCGGCTTTAGAAAATCAGATTCGCGAGGATAATGCTCCAAAGATTAGCAAAAAAGTAAAAGTAATTGTTGAAGGAGCTAATGGTCCAACCACTCCCGAAGCAGATAAAATAATTGAAGCAAAAGGAATTTTCGTAATCCCGGATTTCTTAGCAAATGCTGGTGGCGTTACATGTTCATATTTCGAACAAGTTCAATGTAATATGAATTATTATTGGGAGAAAGAAGAAGTTCTCACTAAATTAGATACTAAGATGACCGCTGCATTCCACGCAGTAAGTGATCTAGCATCAAAGAAGAAAATGTATATGCGTGATGCAGCGTATGTTATCTCGATCAATCGTGTTGCGCAAGCTTGCCGCGATAGAGGCTGGGTATAATAGCTCGTATCTATTTTTTTATGGGATTGGGTATTCGCTCAATCCCATTTTTCTTTTCTTTTACTTCCTGCCTAAATTCCTTATTTTAATCAATCAAATAACAATAAAATAAAAATACTTTTATGAAGACCACCAGTAAACCCGCAGATAGTTTAGTACTCGAGCTTCAAGAACGCGCAAAGGAATTAAATTGTCTTTATATAATTGAAGATACTTTAAATAAATCAGATATATCTGCTCGACAGGCATTTCATACCGTTATTAATACTCTTCCGCAAGGATGTCAATATTCCGAATTGTGTAGGGTAAAATTATATTACGATGATATAACGTATCAAACCAGCGAATTTGATGAGACTAAATGGTTTATCCAAGTTGATATACTTGTCCAAGAGAAGGTCGTTGGTCTTATAAAATTATTTTACATAAAAGAAACTCCTAAAGCTGATTTCGGACCGTTTCTTAAAGGTGAAAAAAAACTATTAAATACAGTAGCCGAAAGATTAGGACATTTTATTCTTCACAAAAAACTCAAGACAGTTTTCAAGGAATTAAATGACGTAAGAGAGACAGTATCTAAATCATCTAAAGGTGAGTGGCAGATAGTTCTTGATATGATTAGAAAAACTGATCCCAATCTTTTTATGAGCTTAATGCGTAAGCTTCTTCATTTCTTATGTTGGAAGGGAGTTGAGGAAGCTGAGATGTTAATGAAACATGCCAGCATTAAAAGAAGAGTAGTCGAGTTTGAAGAAGAGAGTGATGAAAACAAACCGATGAAAATCAAAAAGATTGCCAACTATGATGAATACGTAGACACTATTATCAGACTTGCAGGCGAAAACTTGACTGATGATATTATTCTTGCACGCATTCAAAAATGGATTCAAGAAGATAAATCGAGCGGATTAGTAAAAGTAGTTGAAAATCAAGATACATCTCTTACTGAAATAGCAGATGCTATTCGCAAATATTATCATATCTCGCCGGAAAAATTGGAATTATCTCCTTCTACCGTAAAGGGATTAAGAGTTTCTTTATTAAGACGATTCTTCACTGATCACCTTGATTTTATAAAAGTTGCCAAGGAATATGTAAAGCTTACCGATTTTTATAAATTAATTGATAAAATGATTTTCCCACCTGCAAGCCATGGTAAGTTAGGTGGCAAAAGTGCCGGATTGTTTTTAGCATATCACATAATTAATAAAGAATCTGAAAGTGATCCATTAATACAAGATATTAAAATTCCGAAAACTTGGTATATATCATCTGATGGGGTACTTTATTTTTTACAGTATAACAATCTTGAAGAAATCTTAGAACAGAAGTATAAAGAGATCGACGAAGTAAGAATTGAATATCCACATATAGTTCAGTTATTTAAAAATTCTGAATTTCCACCTGATATAATAAAAGGATTATCTGTAGCTTTGGATGATCTTGGAGAGAAGCCATTAATTGTAAGAAGTTCTTCACTATTAGAGGATCAACTTGGCGCAGCATTTTCAGGAAAGTATAAAAGCTTATTCCTTGCGAACCAAGGTAGTAAGGAAGACCGACTAATTGCATTGATGGATGCAATTGCCGAAGTTTATGCTTCTACATTCAGCCCTGACCCTATTGAATATAGAGCTGAAAGAGGACTACTTGATTTTCATGAAGAGATGGGAGTAATGATTCAGGAGGTTGTCGGTGTTAAAGTCGGTAGTTATTTTCTTCCTGCATTCGCCGGTGTAGCTTTTAGTACAAATGAATTTCGATGGTCACCTCGTATAAAAAGAAATGACGGATTAATTAGAATTGTACCGGGTCTTGGTACTAGAGCAGTGGATCGATTAAGTGATGATTATCCGCTTTTAGCATCTCCAGGTCAGCCTAGTCTTAAAGTTAACGTAACTCCTGAAGAGATGTTCCGTTATTCTCCTAAAAAAATTGACATTATCAATTTAGAGACAAATGAATTTGAATCGATTTTAATTAAAGACTTGATTAACAAATATGGTCAGGAATACCCAAATTTCAGTGAAATATTTTCAGTTTATGATACTAATATTGTTAGGTCTGCCACTCTATTCGATTTAGATGATGAGAAAAAAGAATTGATAGTAACTTTTGATAAGCTTTTTATTAAAACCGATTTTCTAAAAAAAGTTGATTTAATTCTAAAGACTTTGCAATCGAAAATACAATCTCCGGTTGATATTGAGTTTGCTTGCGATGGTACTCATTTTTATCTATTGCAATGTCGTCCTCAAAGTTTTACAGGTGATATTACTTCAGATAATATCCCAAAAGATATTCCGGAAGAAAAAATTCTTTTCACAGCGAAAAAATTTATATCAAACGGTCGTGTTCCGGAAATTACACATATTGTTTATGTCGACCCCGTTCATTATTCAGAAATATCTGATAAGAGCAGGCTACTTCAGGTTGGTAGAGCAGTAGGGCGATTGAATAAACTTCTGCCTAAACGGAAATTTATTTTGATTGGTCCGGGAAGATGGGGAAGTAGAGGTGATATAAAGCTTGGAGTAAGTGTATCTTATTCAGATATTAATAATACAGCAATGTTAATTGAAGTGGCAAGAAAGAAAGGTAATTATCTTCCCGATTTATCATTCGGAACGCATTTTTTCCAAGATTTAGTAGAAGCTAATATTCGATATTTACCCCTATACCCAGATGACGATGGAATAATATTTAATGAATCTTTTTTTGAAAATTCAGAAAATATTATAAGAGAACTTATTCCTGAATATGCACACTTAGAAGACACTATAAAAGTAATTGATGTTGTCAATTCAACCGGAGGCAGCATTTTAAAAATAATGATGAATGCTGATCTAAATATAGCTCTCGGTGTCTTAAAGGATGAATCAGTTGAGTCAGATTCAGAAAAAGTACATCGCGATCTAGTTGAATATCATCCGGGCGAACATTGGAAATGGCGAATGAAAATAGCTGAGAAGATTGCATCGGAATTAGATGGAGAAAAATTCGGTGTAAAGGCAATGTATATTTTCGGTAGTACAAAAAATACCATAGCGGGTCCGGGAAGTGATATTAATTTATTAGTTCATGTTGATGTAGAAAAAATTAAATTAAATGACCTTGGTCTTTGGTTCGAGGGATGGAGTCTCTGTTTAAGTGAAGTTAATTTTATTAGAACCGGTTATAGGACTCCGGGTTTATTGGATATTCATTATGTAAATGACGAGGATATCTTACATAAGAGTGGATTTGCTTCAAAGATAGATGCGATTACTGATGCAGCTTCACCGCTCAAATTAAAAAACAAATAAATGAAAGAGTTTGCTCATTCAAATTAATTTATTATATTTCGCAATCGAAAAAGGGAAAGCTATGTTTACCGTATTATCACATCATCATAATTCTAACATTCCATACGAGGGAAGCCGGTAAGCTATATCCAAATATTCGATAAATATTTTAGAATTTAAAAACCCGGCTCTGCCGGGTTTTTTCGTTTAAAGGAGTCTTTATGCAAGAGAATTTAAAACTCGCAATACAAAAGAAAGGGAGATTGACTGAGAAAACAATCGAGCTATTAAAAAACTGTGGTCTAGAAATTGAAAATTATTCTGATCGATTAATGGTTCCTGCTCGTAATTTTCCCATTGATCTAATATTTTTACGAGATGATGATATACCCGAATATGTTCAGGATGGTGTTACCGATATTGGTATTGTCGGTGAAAATGTTTTGTTTGAAAAAAACACTAATGTAGAATTGGTTTTTAAACTTGGTTATAGTAAATGCAAATTGACTATCGCGGTGCCTGAAGCGAATGATTATAATTCTATTTCAGAATTAAATGGTAAAAGAATTGCGACCTCATATCCCGTAATATTGAAAAACTTTTTAAATAAAAATAAGATTGATGCAAAGATAATAGATATTAGCGGCTCTGTGGAAGTTGCACCATCTTTAGGAATTTCAGATTTAATTTGCGATATAGTATCAACAGGTAATACCCTTAGACTACATAAATTAAAACCATTTATTGACATTTTTAATTCCGAAGCAGTCTTAATTAAAAATTCTTCATTGGCAAATAATAGTTATAAGCAGGACATACTGAACAAATTGCTATTACGAATTGAATCTGCCATAAAAGCAAAAAAATCAAAATATATAATGATGAATATTCCGAAAGAGTCATTAGACATTGTATCGAATATAATCCCTTCATTAAAAAGTCCGACAATTTTGCCGTTAGCTGATGAATCAATGTTGGCCGTGCACGCAGTAATTCCATCGGATCAATTTTGGAAAATTAATGATCAATTAAAAGATGCCGGTGCTTCCGGAATTTTATTAATTCCTATTGAGAATATGATTTTATGAAAAAATATTATTATAAAGATTTAGCTGAAAAGCAGAAAATATCATTATTGAATCGTACAAGAAATATAAAAGACGATATTAATTCTGATGTAGCTTCTATATTGAAAGAAGTGAAAAACTGTGGTATGAAATCCGCTATTAAATATGCAAAGAAGTTCGATAATTATTCTTCTCTGTCTCCATTTGTTACTTCTTTGGAAATCGAAGACGGTGCGAAGTTATTATCGAAATCTGCAAAGAAGGCAATCAATACTGCATATAAAAATATATATAAATTTCATTCACTTCAAAAAAGAAAGGATATTGATGTTAAGATTTCCGATGGGATAAAATGTTCGCTTAATTACCTTCCAATTAATAGTGTCGGATTATATATTCCCGGCGGAACAGCAGTTTTGCCTTCAACTTTATTAATGCTTGCAATACCTTCTAAAATTGCCGGATGCAAAAGAGTTGTTATTGCAACTCCAGTTAAAGAAAAAGTCGATCCACATATTTTATTTATTGCTAAGATGTTAGGAATTACAGAAATTCTAAAAATTGGAGGAGCACAGGGGATTGGACTTTTAGCTTACGGAGACAAATCGTTCAAATCAGTTGATAAAATATTTGGACCTGGAAACAGATATGTTACAGAAGCAAAAAATATAATTTCTATTGATCCGAAAGGTTGTGCAATTGATATGCCTGCCGGTCCTAGTGAAGTACTTATCATTGCTGATAGATATGCCAATCCTATTTTTACGGCATCCGATCTTCTTTCTCAAGCAGAGCATGGAACGGATTCCTCAAGCATATTAGTTACCAATTCAGAAGAGTTTGCTGATTTAGTTTTAAATGAATTGTCGATTCAATTAAAAACTCTCTTTCGGGGAAAATTCATTAAAGAATCTTTGAAAAATTCTTACATCATTATTACTGAAAAATTAGAGGATGCTTTTACATTTAGTAATGAATATGCACCTGAACATCTGATTGTGCAAGTGAAGAATTATAATAAATATAAAAGAAAAATACAAAATGCAGGTTCAGTATTTCTCGGAAACTATTCGCCTGAGAGTGCAGGGGATTACGCTTCGGGTACTAATCATACATTGCCAACAAATGGATTTGCAAAATCAATTAGTGGTGTTACTTTAAGTTCCTTTCAAAAGAGTATAACTTTTCAAGAACTTTCAAAAAAAGGATTAGAGACTATTTCTGATACAATAATTACTTTAGCAGAAATTGAAAAATTAGATGCTCATGCTAATGCTATTAAGGTGAGAAGATGATTAAGAATATTAATAGTTTGGTAAGAAAAAACATTCTGGAATTAACTCCGTATTCTTCAGCTCGCAGTCTAAATCTTTATGGAATATTATTGGACGCAAATGAAAATCCTTATTGTAATATGGATGTTACAGAGAGGGGAATAAATATTAATCGCTATCCCGATCCTTCGCATACAAAAATGAGAAAACAATTGAGCAAGTATCTCTCAATAAATTCTGAAAATATTGTTTTTGGATCTGGTTCAGATGAGTTGATAGATTTAATTATTAGAATATTTTGCGAGCCAGGAAAAGATAATATCATTATTCCTAAACCAACTTATGGTATGTATGAAGTCTCGGCAAAGATTAATAATGTTGAGGTCAAATACTTCGATCTAACTGAAGAATTTCAAATTGCTGAATATAATTTTAATAATGAAATCGATGAGAATAGTAAAATATTATTTTTATGCTCTCCTAATAATCCCACAGGGGATTTATTGAATAAGGATAGTGTAACAAATATTATAAAATCATTTAATGGTATAGTAGTAATTGATGAAGCATATATCGATTTTTGTAACATCGAAAATAGTTTTTTTAATGAAATAAATAGTTGCAATAATATTATCATATTACGGACTTTTTCAAAAGCATGGGGAATGGCAGGTCTAAGACTTGGCTATGCAATCGCATCTAAAGAGATTATAGATTTTATTCTTAATGTAAAGCTACCTTATAATATCGGTGCTGTTGTAACTGATCTATTCTTTAAGGTGATGAATAAAGAAGATGTTAAAAGAAAAAATATTAATTCAATAATTTCAGAAAGAGACCGATTATATAAAGAACTAATAGAAATTAAAGAGATTAAAAAAGTATATCATTCAGACGCGAATTACATATTGTTTCAACCTGATAATCATATTGAATTGTTTAGTTATTTAATTGAAAATGGAGTGGTAATACGAGATAGAAGCAGTCAGATTAAAAATTCATTACGGGTATCAGTTGGTACACTTGAAGAAAATAATATGTTTTTAACTAAACTAAGGAAATTTTATGAAATTAAAGATTGATGAGAAATATTTTTTAGAGGTACAAAAAATACAAAATGAATTTATCTCATCATTAAAAAGATTATGTGAGAATGATTTTGAATTATATTCAACAATTTCTGAAAAGAAATTAAGTATATGCATTAAATCAGTATTGGAGAGTGAGGGAATAGAGGTTAAATTTGGAGTACTTTTAGAAAAATATGATGATAAAATTATATATAAAACTGATGCTAATTATTTCAATGAAAGATGCAAATTAATTTTAAGAAGGAAGAGAATAGTAAAGCATAGCAGAATAACAAAAGAAACAAATATTAAGTTAGAATTAGACTTGGATGGAGAAGGTAAAACAAAAATTAAAACCGGAAATGGTTTCTTCGATCATATGTTAGAGCAATTTGCGAGGCACTCTTTTATCGATACAAAAATAAATGCTATCGGGGATTTGATTGTTGATGAGCATCATTTAGTGGAAGATGTAGGTTTGGCATTGGGTGAGGCAATTTTGAAAGTACTTGGAGATAAAAAAGGGATTTCAAGATTTGGTTTTATAGTCCCGATGGATGATTCACTTACAGATTTTGCAGTTGATTTAAGCGGAAGACCTTATTTGGCATTTGATGCCTCTTTTAATAGAGAGATGGTTGGTCAATTCCCGACTGAATTAGCAAAAGAATTTTTCAGAGCTGTAAGTGTTGGACTAAAAGCTAATATTCACATTAAAGCTAAGGGTGAAAACGATCACCATAAAATTGAATCGATGTTTAAAGCATTTGGCAGAGCTATTAATAGCGCAGTTTCAATTTCAGAAAAAAATAAAAATATATTACCGACTACAAAAGGTGTTTTATGATCACAGTTTTAGATTATGGAGCGGGAAATATTGCTTCCGTAAAAAATGTACTAGATGAATTAAAAGTCGATTATTTGATCAGCAGCCGTGAAATGGATTTATGTAAAGGCGATAAGATAATATTCCCGGGAGTTGGAGAAGCTTCTTTTGCTATTAGAAAACTTCATTTAATGAATCTATTTAATTTATTAAGAATCATTAAAAAGCCATTTTTAGGAATTTGTCTTGGAATGCAATTACTTGCAGATAAATCTGAGGAGGGTAATGTTTCCTGTCTTGGAGTTTTTCCTGGCACAATTAAGAAATTTGATTATTCTGCCTTGCAAGTACCTCACATGGGATGGAATAATGTTGATCACCGATCTGATAATAAGCTGTTTCATAATATTAAATCGGGTGAATTATTTTATTTTGCCAATTCATATTATATGCCTGAGAATGAATATCAAATTGCCACTACTGAATATGGAATTACATTTGCTTCTGCAATGATGAAAAATAATTTTTATGGTGTCCAATTCCATCCCGAGAAATCCGGTGTTCCGGGAATTCAATTAATTAAAAATTTTATTGAACTATGTTAATAATACCTGCAATTGATTTAATAGACGGAAAGATAGTAAGACTAAAACAAGGTGGATACAATTCTAAAACCGTTTACTATGATAATCCACTTGATTTTATTGAACAGATAAAAGAATATAATTTTCCACGTCTTCATATAGTAAATCTTTCAAATGCAGACACTGAGAAAATATCTGAATATGGATTTATCAATAATTATAAATATAATCCAGCTATAAAAATTCAATATGGCGGTGGAATTAGAAATGTTTTTGACTTAAAAAACCTCAGTGATGCAGGAGCAAATTATTTTATAATAGGTTCATTGTTTTTTAGTAATATTGCTGAATTTAAGAAAATGCTTTCAGTGTATCCTTCTGAGCAATTCATTATAAGTGCAGATGTTTCTGATAAATACGTTTATATAAAAGGATGGAAAGAAAATAGTAATATTAATATCGATTCTGCAATAAGAATGGGTTTAGAATTAAACACTACTACTTTTTTAATAACAGATATTAAAAAAGATGGAATGCTTCAATCACCAAATTTTGATTTATATAAAGAATTAAAAGAGAAATATCCTGAAATAAAAATAATTGCATCGGGAGGCGTTTCTTCCCTTGATGATTTAAGGATTTTAGAAGATATCGGCGTTTATGCAGTAGTAGTAGGCAAAGCGATTTTTGAAAACAAAATATCCTTAAAGGAGTTAAAAAGTTTTGGTAACTAAAAGAATTATTCCTTGTCTCGATATTAAAGACAGAGTTGTGGTAAAGGGTGTTAATTTTAAGTCTCTTGAATATGCAGGCGATGCTATTGAATTATCGATGAAATATTATAAAGACTTAGCAGATGAATTAGTATTCCTTGATATAACTGCAACCGAAGAAAAAAGAAAAACATTAATAGAACTCGTAAAAGAGATTGCTAAAGTTATAAGAATACCTTTTACTGTAGGAGGTGGAATTAGTACTTTAGAAAATATCCATGAGTTATTATTTGCAGGTGCGGATAAAGTTTCACTAAATACAATTGCTGTAAAGAATAAATCATTAATATCGGAAGCGGCAAAAAAATTCGGTAGTCAGGCGATTGTAACTGCTGTCGATGTCAATCTTATAAATGGCAAGTATGAAGTATTCATTAAGGCAGGAAAAGAAGCCACAGGGTTAGATGGGGTTGAATGGTGTAAAGAATTACAAGATTTAGGTGCAGGCGAATTATTAATTACATCAATGAATAAAGATGGTACGAAGAGTGGTTTTGATTTAGAATTTTTATCTAAGGTCGAAAAAAGTGTATCAATACCAATTATTGCTTCGGGTGGTGCAGGTAAGAAAGAAGATTTTCGTGATCTATTTACAGATTCAGGAATATCTGCCGGGTTAGCAGCTTCTTTATTCCATTACAACATTCTCCTAATTCCTGAATTAAAAAAATATTTATCAGAAAATGATATTAAGGTTAGATTATGATTGATATACAAAATATTGATTTCGGTAAAATGAATGGATTAGTCCCTGCTGTTATAATTGATGAAAACGAAAAAGTTTTGATGTTAGGATTTATGAATGAAGAAGCTCTAACAAAAACGATTGAATTATCTTTAGTTACTTTTTATAGCAGATCAAAAAAACGTTTATGGACAAAAGGGGAGACATCTGGAAATTTTTTAAAACTTATAGATATTAAATTAGATTGTGATAATGATACATTGCTAATAAAAGCGAAGCCTAAAGGACCGGTTTGTCATACGGGAAGTTATTCTTGCTTTGGTGAACCCGAAGAAGAAAAATTCTCATTTAATTATTTATATGATATTATAAAGAAAAGAAAAATAGAGCTGCCAGAAAATTCATATACTACGAAATTATTCAAGTCGGGAATAAATCGGATTGCCCAAAAAGTTGGTGAAGAAGCCGTTGAAACAGTTATTGCTTCTATAAATAACAATAAACCGGAAGCTATCTATGAAATATCCGATCTATTTTTTCACCTTATGGTTTTGATGAATCAGATGGATATTTCATTAGATGATATAAATAATGAGTTAGAAAAACGACACAAAAAATAGCTTAGAGAACAAACCATTCTTTAACTAATGAAGGTATCTCTGATTTAACATTTTTGTTAGTAAATTCATTTGTCGTTTTGGAATAATCATAATCTTTTTCCCATTCTACTGCATTAAGAACTGTTTCATCAATTCCATCAAGTATGAATTGCAATTCAACATCTGTCATAGTTGGATGAAGAGAAAGACGAACCCAGCCGGGCTTCTCAGATAGATCACCCTGATTAATTTTATCTGTAATGCGTTTCGAGCGAGTTGGATCAACATGCAGAAGATAATGTCCATAAGTGCCGGCACAAGAACAGCCTCCACGCACTTGGATTCCAAATTTATCATTTAGTAATGTTACCATTAGATTATAATGAATATCCTCAACATAGAAAGAAAGAATTCCGAGACGATGTTCTATATCATTTGCGAGAATATGTATTTTATGATTTGCTTTTAATCTCTGCATAGCGATCTTAAGTAATTCTTCTTCACGCTTAATAATATTTTCTGATTTGATTTCTTCTTTTAATTTTACACAAAGAGCAGCTTTAATAGCTTGTAGGAATCCGGGAGTCCCACCATCTTCCCTCATTTCAATGTCTTTAATATATTGGTGAGTTCCCCAAGGATTAGTCCATTCGACTGTCCCACCACCTGGATGATCAGGTATTAATTTATGATACAGGTTCGAATTGAAAATTAATACTCCTGAAGTACCTGGTCCGCCTAAAAATTTATGAGGTGAGAAAAATATTGCATCAAGACGCTTAAGGGGATCACCTGGATTCATATCGATATCAACGTATGGTGCCGATGCAGCGAAATCGACAAAGCATAAACCATCATTCTCGTGCATAAGTTTTGCCATTTCATAATAGGGAGTTTGAATGCCCGTTACGTTTGAAGCGGCTGTAAAAGAGCCAATTTTAATTTTTCTGGTTTTATATTTTTGTAAAAGTTCTTCTAAATGATTTAGATCAATAAGACCTTGCGAGTCTGGTTCTATTACTTCCACGTCTGCAATAGTTTCTATCCAAGATGTTTGATTTGAATGATGCTCCATATGAGTTATAAAAACAATGGGTTTATATTCGAGAGGAACATTTGTAAATTTATTTAATTGCTCACAAATTTTAAAACCGAGGATACGTTGAAATTTATTAACGGCAGAAGTCATTCCAGAGCCAACAAAAAGGAGAATATCATCTGCACCTGCATTAACATGCTTTTTAATAATATTACGTGCTTCTTTATAGGCTAAGGTCATTGAAGTGCCGGTTATGCTCGACTCTGAATGAGTATTACCAACGAAGGGAGCAAATTTTTCGTTCATTATATTCTCGATTGGGGAATAAAGTCTTCCGCTTGCTATCCAATCAGCATAAATAATTTTTTTAGTGCCATAAGGTGAATTAAATTCATGATCAATACCAATGATATTATCACGGTATTTTTTGAAATAGGATTCTAAATTGGTCATATAAATTCGCTAATAGTATTAAATTGTCTCATTTATAATAATAAAAAAAGCCATTGCATTGCAATGGCTTTAAGGAAATTATCCTAAATAAGCTTTTAAGTTTTTGCTTCGGGTGGAGTGTCGTAATCGGAGTAATGCTTTTTCTTTAATCTGACGAACTCTTTCTCTAGTAAGATTTAGTTTTTCGCCAATCTCTTCTAATGTTAGTGAATGCTCTTTACCTAAACCGAAATAAAGTCTAATAACTTCAGCTTCTCTATCAGTAAGGGAAGAAAGGGATCTTTCAATTTCAGCTTTGAGTGATTCCTTCATTAGGAATTGATCAGGTGCAGGTTGATCATCATTAGGCATAACATCTAATAAACTATTAGTATTGTCATCGCTATGTGCAAATGGAGCATCAACGGAAACGTGTCGACCAGCAATTTGCATTGCATAAGTTACATCTTCTACGTCCATTTCAAGTTGAGCTGCAATCTCTTCCGGATTAGGTCTTCTTTCATACTCCTGCTCCAATTGACTAAGAGCTTTGCTCATTTTATTTAAAGCACCCACTCTATTTAAAGGAAGTCTAACCATTCTTGATTGTTCAGCAATTGCCTGCATAATTGACTGTCTAATCCACCATACAGCATAAGAGATAAATTTAAAACCTCTTGTTTCATCGAATCTTTTACCGGCTTTTATAAGACCGAGATTACCTTCATTTATTAAATCGCCCAATGGGAGGCCTTGATTCTGATATTGCTTAGCCACACTTACAACGAATCTCAAATTTGCTTTTGTTAGTTTCTCTAAAGCAATTTGATCTCCTTTTTTAATTCTTATTGCTAACTCAATTTCCTCGTCAGGAGTTAATAAATCAACTTTTCCAATCTCTTGAAGGTATTGGTCTAAAGATTTGCTTTCCCTATTTGTAAATTGTTTTGTAATTTTCAAAATTAATAACTCCTTAATTCATCATTTTACTGCATTGATTTGCGAATTGTTCCGTATAGGTAACCATCTCATATTGGTAAAAAATCGTAGATATTTTTTGCAGGGTTTATCCTATTATCTAAAAACAGTTTAACCTTGCAAAATTATACAAATCGAAACTAAAATCCTAATTTAAAAAATGGTTGATATTATGGCAGGTAATATGAAGATTAAATAATCTATAATCAAGTATTATAATTCTACTTTAGCCATGAAACCTATTTCAGTAAAATAATTTGATGGCTAATAGTAGAATTATTTGCTTGAAAAATTTATTAATTTACTTTTTGGTCAAGCAAGATTTCATCAATAGCTTTTATTAATGATTCTTTTGGTAAAGCACCTTGAGCCATTTGAGGTTTTCCATTCGCAGGTATAAATAATAACGATGGAATAGAACGGATACCGAATACCGAGGCTAACTCTTGTTCAGCTTCTGTATCAACTTTAAAAAAGTTTACTTTTCCTTTGTATTCATCTGAGAGCTCTTCTACAACAGGAGCAACCGCTTTGCACGGACCGCACCAGTCAGCATAAAAATCTACAAATGCAGGAAGCTTACCTTTAAAACTCCATTCCTGGTTGTTTTCATAATCAAATATTTCATTGATGAATTTTTCTTTTGTTAATTTCTCTGTCATAATTTTCCCTTTTTTATGTAATTTATACATATAGGATTAAAAATAATTAAAAAGGATTCAGATTTATGCTAAGAAAATTTAGTTTTCTTACTTTTTTTATCTTTTCTATTGGCTTTATCAGCGGATGTTCAACTGAAATAATAAAAAAAGAACCAACCCCTTTTATAATAAATATAGATACCACAAAGATCGCATCAAAGAATTTTAGAGGATTAGGGTTTGAGTGGGACGCTAGAAATTATAGTAATATGAAAATTGATGATGCAGATTACAAATTAATTTTTGACCGCGTAAAATGGATGAATTTCAAAATTATTCGAACTATGATACAGGTTAAATGGGTATTCGATGAAAATGACAATTTTAATACAAGCAGTCCTGAGTTCTATCATTTGACTAAAATATTAGATTATTGCGAAGAAAATGGAATCTCCGTTATTATGCAAGAATGGGGTGTTGAACCGGATTGGCTAAATCATAATGGATTAAATAAAGTTGATGAATCTAAATACTTAGATATGATTATTCAGTATATGGATTATTTTGTAAATCAAAAGAAATATAACTGTATAGATTATTTCGGTTTTGTAAATGAACCAAACTATGAAGTTGGTGATTTCGAAAGATGGAAGAGAGGTTTTGAATATCTCCAAAACGGATTCGAGAAAAATGGAGTTATCCCGAAGATTAATTTCATGGCTCCCGGTCAGAGTAATAATGATGAGTGGTTTAAGAAAAGTGTGAGTGAACTCAGTCCTAAAATTGGCTTATTCGATGTTCATATATATGAATGGAAAAAAGATCTTGAATTGGGAGGTATCTATTATAAGGTAAAAGACTTCCGATCGATATTGGATGAAAAACCGGAGAATAAAGAAAAGTTGCTTTTTATTAGTGAAGCGGGAATGAGAGATGGGCAGAATGCTGAAATTAATGAGAATATTGATTCATTTGATTATGCACAATTTATGGCAGATTATGGATGCCAAGCATTAAATTCAGGGGCAAATTCAGTACTTGCTTGGATGTTAGATGATAATAGCCATCCCGATTTTCAATGGGGTGTTTGGAAAAATAAACAAAAACAATTTAGCTTAAGACCATGGTTTTATACTTGGGGTCTTTTTTCTAAGCTTTTTCCACAAGGATCAAAGATTATAAGGATCAATTCAACTTCTATCGATTTAAGAGCAACCGCTGCTTTATTTAAAGATGAGTATTCAGTATGTGTTGTAAACAACAGTATGTCAGAAAATTATTTCTATCTTAAAGGGGATATACTGAATCAAAAACTTTATTATATAACTCTAACTGAAGAAAATATTAATGAATCTATTTCAGAAATAGAGAAAAAAGTTTTAACAATATCACCAAGTAATCAGGAATTGAAAATTTATTTACCTCCGAAATCGCATATATTTCTGACGACTATGAGAATAAAATGAAAAAATTATATTAAATTATACGATAGTATTTTTATAAAAAATATATATTATCCAATTGTCTTAATAAAATATTAATTATAGGGAAAAGATGAAGCTTAAACCGATTTACATATATAGTATAGTAATAATAATCGCAGTAGTTGTGATTGCTATGTTTAGTTCGAATATTTTTGAAAGTGAAAATCCTGCCGGTACTTCAGACTCGCAAATGCCGAATGATGCAACTCACCAATCTATGAGAGGGAAGATGCCTTCGGGTGAAAATGTTGATCAAACAGCGATGCAGAAACTTCAGCAATTAGAGAAAGAAGTTGAAGCAAATCCAAACGATACGCTAAAAATGAAAAAATTATCTACCTATTATGCAATCGGTCATCAAAAAGAAAAAGCGATTACGTTATTAGAAAAGGTTTTAGCTAAAGGACCGGATAGACTTGATATTCTTCAAGGGTTAACATATCTGGAATACATGCAAAAGAATTTTTCAAAAGCAGAATTTTACAATAATAAAGTATATAAATTAACTAATGGAAGTCTGGAATCGCAATTAAATATAGCGGTAATAGAAGAAGGGAAAGGCAATACCGATAAAGCAAAAAATTTATACCAATCCCTAATTAAAAAGAATCCAAATACAGAGGTAGCAAAAATGGCACAATCATCTTTAGATAGATTAAATTCACCAGTGCCAGCAAATCCTCACGCACATTAATTTTTGTAGCTAAACCCTTTTATTGGTTCACGAAGAGTAAGCACCGGACACGGTGCTTTTCTTACTACCTTTTCGGCAGTACTTCCGAATAATAAATGTTCCACTCCCGTATGACCATGAGTAGCAATTATTATCATATCGATATCTTGCTCTTTGGCGTATTCATTAATTTCTACAAAAGGTTTACCAGTCTTAATTACAACCTTATATTTAAGATTGTTTTTAATAAATTGTTTAGCGAGAGAATTAAGTTCATCTTCTGCTTTTTTCTGCATATCGATATCAATTGAAGGAATTGCCACTTGTCCTAAACTGAAATCAGCCGGATAAATAATTGGCTCAACTACATAAATGAGGAAAAGTTCTGCATCGAATAGTTTTACAAAATCTACAGAATACTTAAATGCATTTTTAGAATATTCAGAAAAATCTATCGGTACTAATACTTTAGAAATCATAACTCCTCCTTTGTTAAGATTATGTTTGATGAATAAAGATTATAATAGTCTTGGTTCATTGTTCTGAGTCTTTTTGCAATGATTTGTGAAATACCGCGAAGAATTTTGACACCATCCTTTGAGTATTTATTCATATACTCATCGAGGTCAGGTTTGAATACTACCGCCAATTTAGATTTTTTTGTAGTTATTGCAGAAGCAGAACGTGTTTCATCATCTAATAAAGCAACTTCACCGAAGAAATCTCCCTTCTTAAGTTTTGTAATCTCAAACTTTTTTCCGGAAGAGAATTGTTGCGATATGGAGACTTCTCCATCTAGAATAATGTATAGTCCTATTCCCGGATCGCCTTGATAGAAAACATATTCATTTTCTTCATAAACTCTATTATGAACAAGTTCTAAAAGGGCGTAAAAAGGTTTTTCATTCAATTCCTTAAAAGGGGGCATTGAAAGCAAAATATCTTCGAGTTCATCCATTTCAGTTGGATTCTTAAATAAGTTAGACCAAAAGCTCGATGTTTGTGATTCATAGTTTTTTTTATTCATAATACCTCAACTAAATAAACCTGATTCTGCTACACGCCAAATTTTTTGGCAAGGGAATCGATTTTCGTAAAGTGCTCTACCGATGATTACCGAGTCAATAAGTTCACCGGCAGCATCTTTTAATCTTCTTAAATCATTATATCCGCTAATACCACCTGAATGTGTTACCTTACATCCTGTTGTCATTGCTATTCTTTTCGATAGTTCTACGTTTGGACCGGTCATCATACCATTGCGCATTACATCAGTAACTGTAAATCTTCTAACACCCATCTCTTTCAATTGTATAGCGAAATCTAAAGGTTTTATACCTGTATGGACTTTTCTTCCATGAATAACTACTTCATCATTGATGACATCAAGAGCCGCAACAATCTTAGTAGGTGTGAAATCATCTAATGCTTTTTGAAATTCCTTAGGATTTTCGTAAGCCATAGAGCCAATAACGACTCTATACACACCGGCATCTAAAGTTTCTTTTATTTCATCATAAGTTGATAACCCGCCACCAAATTCAACGGGTATTATAACTGCTTCACAAATTTGACGAATAAATTTTAAGTTCTCCTTGCTAATATTGGCAGAGGCATCAAAATCAACAACATGGATAACTTTAGCATTTTCGGCTCGCCAGATTAAAGCCATCTCTATTGGGTCATTACCATATTCGACAGAATTTAATTCAGGTATTCCTTGTACCACTCTTACAGTCTTTCCATTTTTAATATCAATGGACGGTATAATAAGAAGTTTATTCATTTGCTCGTTTTTTTCTTATAGCTCAAGATAATTAATTTAATAAAACAATGGTAGCTATTAATTCTTCATTTATAATCAATATTGACTTTTCTATTTCATATATACATATTAGTAATATGAGAAAGAATTACAAACTTATAACTAAAGATACAGAAGAAATAAATATAACTTTATATTCAGCATCTGAAAAAATTTCAAATAATTTTCTGTTTTTTGTTCATGGATTCAAGGGATTCAAAGATTGGGGCTTCGGTCCTTATTTGGGAGAATACTTTGCTCAAAATGGATTTACTTCGATATTATTTAATTTTTCACATAATGGAGTAAAAGGTAATTCAATAGAATTTACTGAATTGGATAAATTTTCAAAGAATACTTTTTCTAGAGAAATTGGTGAACTCAATGAATTAATTGATGCAGCAAAACATGGATTTTTTGAAGGTATTGTCCCAGATAAAATCGGTCTTATAGGGCATAGCAGGGGAGGTGCTATTTCTTTGCTTACCGCATATCAAAGGAGCGATTTAAATTCTATTGCTCTTTGGGCTTCTGTTTCTAATTTAGATCGTTATTCAGAAAGACAAAAAGAAGTATGGAGAAAGAAGGGTGTTTTTGAAGTTTTGAACCATAGGACCAAACAAATTATGAGTCTTGGACTTGTTTTGCTAGAAGATTTAGAAAAGAACAAAAATTCATCTTTGAACATCAAAAAGGCAATTAATTCCTTAAAAATTCCTATATTTATAGGGCATGGTGAGCAAGATTTGGCAGTTAAAATTAAAGAAGCCGAGGAGCTATATACTTGGTCAAAAAAAGAGACTACAGAATTTATAAAAATCAGCACCACCGGACATACTTTCGATATGGTTCATCCGCACGAAAAAACCAACGAAAAATTTGAGTATTTATTAAGCAAGACTTTATTATTTTTTAAAAGAAATTTTTATTAATTGAGGAATAAAATGAATTCGTTACAAAATGTTGCAGACAAATCATCACTCTTAGAGAAAAGTTTAAGTTCAACTGCGTTTTGGGTTGCAACTTTTTCTGTTTTAACATTCTTAGCCGCTCAGGTTGCAGTTCCTGTTCAACCCGTTCCATTTACATTACAGACATTATTAGTAGTACTTTCAGGAGCATTTTTAGGAAGCAAAAATGGTGCGACTAGTCAAGTATTATATTTATTAGTTGGAGCTATTGGAGTTCCGGTATTCGCTGCTTTCACAGGTGGATTTGTTAAGTTTTTTGGTCCAACCGGTGGTTACTTATTATCTTTCCCTGTTGCAGCTTTCTTAACAGGATATATAATTGAAAAATACGATAATAAATTTGCAGTTATTGCTGCAATCGTTTTTGCTAATTTATTAATACTCGTAGTAGGTTCTTTATACCTTTCAGTTTTCTTTGGCGGAAATATTTCACAGTCATTTATGTCGGGACTTTTGATTTTCTCTATTTGGGATGTAATTAAAATTTCTGCGGCTATCAGTATCTATTTTTCATTAAGATCAAAATACCCAAGACTACCGAAAAAATAATGTTAATTAAATCAGTTATTCTGACATTAGTATTATTAGGTGCATTTCTTTTTCTGGGTAAGAATATTTCTCGAATTATAAAGAATATTCGTAAAGGAAGAGATACAAATAGGATAAATAATATCCCATTAAGAATTAAGACAGTATTAAAAATTGCATTTGCTCAAACTAAATTATTGACTGATCCGATTCCTGGATTAATTCATTTTTTTATTTTTTGGGGATTTGTACTTTTTATATTTGCTGTAATTGAATCTATATTAATGGGTTATATCGAAGGATTTTCTCTTGCATTCACAGGGATTTTATTTTCTACGATAACTTTAGTGCAAGATTTCCTTGGAATTGTAATTCTTGTTGCTGTTCTATTTGCTGCATATAGAAGATATATATTGAAAGTTCCTCGTCTTCAAGGCAATCCGAAAGGTAATATTGATGCAGGTATAATACTTTTGTTAATTGCTTTTGTGATAATTACAATGTTCGGACAGAATATTGCTCATATTGCTAAAAATAATTTTGTTTTAGCAAACAATGAATTTCGACCAATTTCATTTTACTTAAGTAGAGTGATTTACGGTGCTGATACTAGTGTAAGTGGTATTGCCTTCGAAATTTTCTGGTGGAGTCATATCATATTAATTCTTGGCTTTATGAATTATCTTCCATATTCAAAACATTTTCATGTTTTTTCATCTATTCCGAATGTATTTTTTGGGAAAATTGACGTTAAGGATAAATATGCATTGTCTTCGATTAATTTTGAAGAAGATGAACCACTTTTCGGTGTTTCCGATGTAACAGAATTAACATGGAAACAAAATTTAGATGGTTATTCTTGTACAGAATGCGGAAGATGCACCGCAGCTTGTCCAGCAAATAATACAGGGAAATTACTTTCACCTAAAAAGATAATTACTGATATAAGAAAGCGATTAGTTGATCCGGTAGAAGAAAACATACTTCTTAATAATTATATCACTCCCGAAGAATTATGGGCATGTACTACATGTAATGCTTGTGTTTATGAATGTCCAGTAATGATTGAGCACGTTGATACGATAGTAGATTTGAGAAGAAATCTTGTTTTGGCTGAATCTCAATTTCCACCGGAGTTAAATAACGTTTTCAAAAATCTTGAAGTAAACCAAAATCCTTGGGGATTTGATCAAAACGAAAGAGCCGAATGGGCAGAAGGTTTAGAGATAAAAACTTATGCGGAAGATCCAAACTGCGAACTTCTTTTTTGGGTTGGTTGTTCGGGCTCTTTTGATACAAGAAACAAAAAAGTAACAAAAGCTTTTGCTACTATAATGAAATCTGCAAATATTGAGTTTAGAATTTTGGGAAGTGAAGAAAAATGTAATGGTGATACTGCTAGGCGATTGGGTAATGAATATCTGGCTCAATCGATGATAACAGATAATGTGAACACTTTAAAACAGTATAACATCAAAAAAATTGTAACCACTTGTCCACACTGTTTTAATTCAATTTCAAATGAATATCCTAAGTTCGGTGCTGAATATGAAGTCGTCCATCATACTCAATTTCTGAAAGAATTAGTCTTAGAAGGGAAAATTAAACTTAAAGAAAATTCGATTGATAAAGTTGTTACATTTCACGATTCTTGTTATCTTGGAAGATATAATTCTATTTATGATGAACCGAGGGACTTAATCAAAGCAGTTACGGAAAAAGATAAGTTTATAGAATTGAATAGAAACAAAGAAAAAGGATTCTGTTGCGGAGCCGGAGGTGGCAGAATGTTTATGGAAGAAAATGAAGGTGAAAGGATTAACATTAATAGAAGTAAAGAAATTGTTGATTCGGGTGCAGGCATTGTTACTCTCTCGTGTCCGTTTTGTATGACAATGGTAAATGATGGAATTTCGGCTTTAAATAAATCTGACGATATTGAAGTGAAAGATTTAGCAGAAATTATTTTCGATAACTTGGCAGTATAATAAAATTAAATAATAATTAATCGGAGGCAAAAATGAACGAAAAATATTCACAATTAGTTGAATTTGTAAAATCTTTAGAAGTTGATGTAGCAAAGTTTTATGAAAAAGAACAAGCTGCAGCAGGTACAAGATTAAGAAAAGGATTGAGCGAATTAAAGAAATTGGCTCAAGATATGCGTAATGATATTCAGGACGTAAAAACTAAAAGAAAAACTGAAGATTCTTAATAAATTTATTTTATAAGACCGGATTTATCCGGTCTCTTTTTTTTATGAGAGCACTAATAATTCTTTTCATTTCTTTATTTCTTAATCGAGATACCTTTTTCCAAAAGGATAATAGAGCTTCAGACCAAATAAACACTTCGGTATCCTTTTCCGTTGTCGGTGATTTAATGTGTCATTCTGTTCAATTTAAATATGCTCAAGTAAAAGAAGATTCTTTCAATTTTAATCCAGTTTATAGCCAAATAGAAAAATTTCTTAGTAAGTCGGATTTTACTATCGGTAATTTAGAAACTGTAATCGCCGGCAATAGATATAAATACACCGGTTATCCTGCATTTAATTCCCCTGAAGAGTATATAAAGGCATTAGCTGATGTTGGCTTTGATTTTTTATATACAACCAATAATCATTCTTTGGACCGTGGAGAAATAGGATTAAAAAATACTAATGAGAAGATTGTTATTAATAAAATGATTCCAATTGGTTCTTTTGAAAAAGGTAAAGATACAATTTCCATTTTTGAAAAGAATGGAATTAAGTTTTCTCTTTTAGCATATACTTATGGCACAAATGGGTTTACGCTAAAAGATAAATCAGAATTTTCTCTTAATTACATTGATACGAATAAGATTAAAAAAGATATAAAAATTGCGAGGAGTAAGCAGGCAGAAATCTGTATTGTTTATTTCCATTTCGGAGAAGAGTATTCTAGAAAACCTTCTACATTTCAAAAAGAAATCGTAAAAAAAAGTATTTCTTATGGTGCTGATATTATTCTTGCAAGTCATCCGCATGTTTTGCAACCGATAGAATTTTTCAAAAATCCATCATCAAAATTAGATTCGGGTTTTGTTGCATATTCATTGGGCAACTTTTTCTCTAATCAAAAATGGCGTTACTCAGATGCAGGTATGATTCTAAACTTTGAACTTACAAAAGATCAGCAGACAAATAAAATTAACCTCTCAAAAATTGATTATATCCCTACATGGGTGCATAAATATAGCGGTGTTAATAAAAAGGAATTTATTATATTGCCAAGCAATTTTAAAAAATTTAAGTATTCGGAAACAATACAAATTTCCAAGAGCGATAGTTTGTTAATTGAACAATCATACCTTGACACAAAAGCTCTCATCAAGAAAGTAGAAGAATTATCAAATTATGAATAAAAAATCAGCTTTATCAATTATATTTTTAACGGTATTTATAGATTTAATGGGGTTTGGACTTTTAATTCCAATACTCCCAACCTTTGCAAGTAAAGAATTAGGAATCTCTGATTTTGGTATAGGAATTATCGTAGCCATTTATTCCTTTATGCAATTCATTTTTAATCCAATGTTCGGAAAGTTGTCTGATAAGCATGGAAGACGTCCGATAATATTAAGTACATTATTATTGACTGCAACTTCCTATATAATATTCAGTTTCTCCACGGCTTTTTGGATTTTAGCATTATCAAGAGTAGTAGGCGGATTGGGTGGAAGTAACATCGGTGTTGCGCAGGCATATATAGCAGATATTACAACTAAGGAAGAGAGAGCCAAAGGAATGGGGCTAATCGGAGCTGCATTTGGATTAGGTTTTGTATTCGGTCCAGTTGTTGGTGCATTACTTTCTCAATATGGATATGCTTTCGCAGGATATGGAAGTGCTGCATTTTCTTTAATGGCTTTTACATTTGCCTATTTTAAACTTCCTGAATCAAGGAATTTTGAAGAGAAATCAACGATAACTCGATCAAAGATTTTTGATTTCAAATTTACATTCACTGTGCTAAAGAGACCAAATGTAGGTTTCTTAATAGTACTATTTTTTGTTATCGTTTTTTCTATGGCAAATATTTATGGTACATTTTCGATTTTGGGTTATAAATATTATCACTTCTCCGATATGGAGAATGGATTGCTATTTGCAATAATTGGAATTGTAGGTGCAATAATTCAAGGTGGATTTATAAAGCAGTTAGCGAAATTATTTAATGATCGCAATATGATTCTTTTTGGAACGGTTTTTATGATTTTAGGATTGGCAGCAATCCCATATGGTCAGAACTTTTTGGGAGTTGCTATAGCGGGTGGAATTTTGGCAATTGGCACGGGTGTATTACAACCAACGATATTAAGCATGGTTTCAAAATATAGCCATGATTCCGAACAGGGAAGTGTTCTCGGAATCAATCAATCTTTTTCCGCATTAGCTAGAGTACTTGGTCCGATATGGGGTGGGTTTTCTTTTCATTATCTTGGATATCAAGCACCATTTTTAACGGGTTCTCTTTTTGCTTTATTGACTTTTTTAGCAACATTCTTTTTCTTTAACTCAACAGAAGTAATTAAATGAGCAGATTCAAAGTAAGAAATATAGATATAGAAAAAGCATTACTATTAGCGCCAATGGAGGATGTTACTGATCTTGGTTTTAGAAAGTTATGCAAAGAATTAGGTGCTGATGTAGTTTATACAGAATTTGTAAATTCTGATGGATTGATTAGAGCAAATCAGAAAACAAGAAAAAAGATGATGATTAGGGAATCTGAAAGACCAGTAGGCATTCAAATTTATGGTGGTAATCTTGAGCCAATGATCGAAGCGGCAATAATTTCTGCAGATCAAAATCCTGATATAATTGATATTAATGCAGGTTGCTGGGTAAAAAAAATTGCAACGCGTGGAGCAGGTGCAGGATTATTAAAAGATTTGAACTATCTAGAAAAAATGGTTTCCGAAATTGTTAAAGCCGTTAAGTTACCAGTAACAGTAAAGACAAGAATCGGTTGGGATGACAGTGCTATAAATATTTTAGAAGTTGCAAAGATAGTAGAAAATGCAGGAGCCGAAGCAATAACGATTCATTGCCGCACTAGATGCCAAGGACATTCAGGTGAGCCTGATTGGAGCTGGATTCCAAAAGTAAAAGAGATTGTAAAGATACCGGTAGTGCTCAATGGCGGTGTATTTACCGGAGAGGATGTTGTAAGAGCATTTGATGAAACAGGTGCAGATGGTGTAATGATAGCTCGTGGAGCAATTGATCATCCTTGGGTTTTTAGAGACGCTAAAGAACTTTTATCAGGTGGAAAGATTACTACCGAAATTACCGCTGAAGAAAGAATATTTACAGCACTAAAACATCTTAAATATCAACTTGAAATAAAAGAAACAAAAGCTGCAGTTATTCCATTTCGTAAATATTATTCAGGTTATTTGAAAGGTTTATATAATTCATCAAAAGTAAGACAAGAATTAATGAAGTATATTGAATATGAACCTGTCGAAGAAATATTATTAAAATATCTTGAAGAATTAAAAATCCATCACGCAACAATTGATGAGGGTAATCATGATGGAATTTAATGAGCAACTAATTGATGCATTGGAGAGTTATGCCGATTTAATGGAATTCGATGGTGAAAATCGGTTTAAAATAAGTGGTTTCAGATCCGGAGCTAGAGCACTATCACAAATTCCTGATATAGAAAATAGAATTGACGATGAATCAATTATGGAAGTAAAAGGAATTGGAAAAGGTATTTATTCGGTGATTAAAGAATTTTACGAAAATGGATACATCCAAGATTTCGAAAAAATAAAATCTAAATATCCTACCACTCTTTTTGAACTTTTATCTATTAAAGGTGTTGGTGCGAAAAAAGTAAAAGCGATATATGACCATTTTCAACTTTCCGGATTAAGCGAATTAGAAAAAATATGCAGAGAAAATAGATTAACCGAAGTAAAGGGCTTTACAAAAAAAAGTGAAGAAAATATTTTAGAGCAAATAGAGAGAATAAAATCGAATAAAGGTTTTATTCTTATAAATCATGCGGATGTTATTGTTAAAGAGGTTTTAGATAAATTATTAAAAATTGATGGCGTAAAAAAATGTTCTATGACTGGAGATTTTAGAAGAGGGAAAACTACTTACGATAAATTAGAATTTGTTGTCTCATTTAATAATGATAAGATTAGTGATGGTTTCCTTGCATTAGATGAAATAAAGAAAAATGGAAATCAATACGAGTTAAATTCATATACTGTGCCGGTAATAATATTTATCGCTTTAATTAAAGATTATGAAAAGAAATTATTTTCTACAACTGGCAGTGAAGAATTATTAAAAGCTGTAAACAATGATTTAATTGAAAGTGCCGATTCTGAAGAAAAGATATTAGGTATAAAATACAAACAATTCTTTACCGCTGAATTTAGAGAAATAGAAAATATTAATAGAGAAGTACCTTATAAAGAAATAATTGAAGAAAAAGATTACAAAGGATTGATACATTTCCATACAACTTACTCGGACGGATTAAATTCAATTGAAGAAATGGTGCAATTCGGCTTAGATAATAATATCGAATATTTCGTTGTAAGCGATCATAGTAAGTCAGCATTTTATGCTAATGGATTACAGGAAGATCGAATTATAAAACAAAGAGAAGAAATTTTCTCTTTAAGAAAAAGTATAACTGAAAATATATTCCACGGAATCGAGTCGGATATATTGAAAGATGGTTCATTAGATTACGATTTAGAAATATTAAAGGGCTTTGATTTTGTGATTGCGTCCATTCATTCAGTTTTTAATCTTGATGAAGATGTGATGACAAGAAGAATTATAAAAGCAGTAGAAAATCCTTATACTCGATTATTAGCCCACCCGACCGGAAGAATATTATTGAATAGGGAGGGATATAAAGTTAATTTGAAAAAAGTAATTGACGCTTGCGTTGCTAATAATGTTGCAATAGAATTAAATTCAACTCCTTCAAGATTAGACTTAGATTGGAAAGAATTGTATTATGCTATGGATAAAGAATGCTATTTAGCGATTGATCCGGATGCTCATAGGAAAGAGGGCATATTGAGTTATAAATATGGAATTAAGATGGCTCAAAAAGTTGGATATCCAAAAGAATTGGTGATAAATACATTTGATGTAAATAGATTTAAGAAATATTTAAGTGATAAATAAGCGGAGTTGATATTATGGAATTAAAATCAGCTATTAGAAGCGTTCCAAACTTTCCTAAAGATGGAATAATGTTTAGGGACATAACTACATTATTAAAAGACCCGAATGCACTAAATGATGCATTGGATCAACTTTATGATTTTTCTAAAGATAAAGGCATAACTAAAGTTGTTGGAATTGAATCGAGAGGGTTTATACTAGGTGGTGCACTTGCATCACGTTTAAATGCAGGTTTTATTCCGATTAGAAAGCCGGGCAAATTACCATTTATTAAGGTAAGTGAATCGTACGTTTTAGAGTATGGAACTGATACAATCGAGATGCACACTGATTCTATATCAAAGGATGATGTTGTACTCCTTCATGATGATCTATTGGCGACGGGTGGGACTATGTTTGCAGCATGTAAATTGGTAGATCAATTAGGTGCTAAGATTTCCCAGATTAGTTTTATAATTGAATTATCTTTTTTGAATGGAAGAGAAAAATTTAAGAATTACGATTTAAAGTCGTTAGTTACTTACGATTCTGAATAGTTAGGATTCCATCCTAGAGGTGAGATAACCACAACAAATTCGCCTTTAATAGTTCTATCCGGCAAAGATTCCAAAATAGTTTGAGGAGTACCAAACCAGTACTCCTCAAATTTTTTAGTCAACTCTCTAAATACCATCAAATATCTTTCAGGCATATAATTATTTAGTTCTTCTATCAATTTATTTATACGATAGGGGGATTCGTATAAAATGATTGTTCTTCCCTCGGTTGAAAGAGAAGTAAGATTTTTCTGTCTCCCTTTTTTTTGAGGGAGAAAGCCATCAAAAATAAATGAACTGGAAGGGAAACCGGACATACTTAGAGCCATAATAGCTGCATTCGGACCTGGAATACCAACAATTGGAATTTCATTATTATGGCATAATCGAATAAAGTATTCACCGGGATCGGAAATACAAGGTGTTCCTGCATCGCTTATAATAGCGCAATTCTCACCGTTCTTAATTCTTTCTAATATTGATTTACTCTTTTTTGATTCGGTAAAGGCATTAAATGAAATTAAACTTTTAAAAGGAATACTCTTTGAATTAAGCAGATTACGGCTTACTCTGGTATCTTCACATAAAATAAAATCAACTTCGGAAAGAGTAGTCATAGCTCTCTCCGAAATATCTCCAAGATTTCCTATTGGTGTTGCAACAACAAAGATTTTCCCTTTTTCGATCATACTAAATCTAATTCACTTAAAACTTTTCTAATTATCTCAATTGCTAAATCGATTTCTTCTTTCGTAACAGTTAATGATGGTCTAAATCTAACACTCACATCACCACATCCGAGCATGATAAGCTTGTATTCATATAATTTATTTAAGAATGATTTACGAGCATGTCTAGAAGGAAGATCAAATGCTGCTAATAATCCAAGTCCTCTTGTTTGAGAAACTATATCAGGGAAATCCATTTCAAGACTTCTTAATTGTCCGAGTAAATAATTCCCTTGAATTTTAGAATTATTTACTAAGTCATCTTCTTCAATAATTTCAAGAATTCTTCTTGAACGAACCATATCGGCAAGATTGCCACCCCATGTAGAATTAATTCTACTTGATTTATGGAACACGTTATCATCGACTTCATCAATTCTATCAGATGCCATGAAACCACAAATCTGCACTTTTTTGCCAAAACAGATCATATCAGGTTCAGCATAATGTTGATAAGCCCACATTTTGCCGGTCATTCCGATTCCTGTTTGAACTTCATCAAAGATATACATTATATCTTTATCTAAAGTAATATCACGAAGTTTTTGTAAAAACTCTTTTCTAAAATAATTATCACCACCTTCACATTGAATCGGTTCGATAATTAATGCAGCTATTTCATCAGGATACATTTTTATTGCATCGTAAATCTGATTGATAGCTTCTTCTTCTGCTTTCTTAATATATTTTAAGTTGTCAGTTAACGGTAATTTAATTTTAGGATTAGAAATACGTGGCCAGTTGAATTTTGGATAGTAATTAATCTTTGCAGGGTCAGTATTAGTTAGGGACATAGTATAACCGGATCTTCCGTGGAAAGCTTCTTTAAAATGGATTACCATATGTCCTTTTTCTTCTTTATAACCTTTTTGGAAGTTCTTTCTTACTTTCCAGTCGAAAGCCGCTTTTAGAGCGTTTTCAACTGCTAAAGCACCACCGTCTATAAAGAATAGATGTTTCATATAATCAGGTTTTGCAACACGTGCAAATGTATCTACGAATTTAGCCATCTCTACCGAATAAATATCAGAGTTTGATGGTTTTATGCGAGCGGCAGTTTCTAATTGCTCTCTAAATTCTTTATCGAAAAGTTTTGGATGATTAAGTCCAATTGGTGATGAAGCAAAGAATGAGAAAAAGTCTAAATATTCATCGCCGTTCTTCTCATTTACCATCCAGAGTCCATGACTTTTTTTAGTATCAAGAACTATATCAAAGCCATCGACTAACATCCATTTATTTAATGTGCTATGAACTTCATTTGCGGAAATATTGGTTGATACTTCTTTATCAGTTGTTGTAATATCTTGAATCAGCATGTTAGCTCCCCTAAGGTTGAATTTTTAAATTAGTTTAATAGTGGGGGGAACACAGTTTAGTAAGGCTGTTCAAAGCGTGAACAGAGGTAGCTTTTTAGGTCTCGTCTTCCGGTAAGTTTTTTAAAGTTTTTTATTTTCATTATATTCTTAATTAATAATATTTTTCTAAAGTAACAACTAAATAAAAATTATATTCTATTTGGTAATAATACAGTAATATCTTTAATTTTACCACACAACGAACATTTTAAAGAGGACTATATGAATTTATTAAAAAAGTTAGGTATTTCAAAAAAGAATTTAGGAGCATCAACCGGTGTAAGTTGGTTTAGTACAAAAGATCAAGGTGAGTTAGATATTTATTCGCCGGTTGATGGAAAGTATATTGCATCGGTATATCAAGCATCAGAGCAGGATTATAATTTTTTAATGGAGAAAGCACATCAAGCATATCTTCAATGGCGTTGTGTCCCTGCACCGAAGAGAGGTGAAATTGTTAGACAAATCGGTGATGTTCTTAGAGCAAATAAAGAACCTTTAGGAACATTAGTTTCTTATGAGATGGGTAAATCACTGCAGGAAGGTTTGGGTGAAGTTCAGGAAATGATTGATATATGTGATTTTGCCGTTGGACTTTCGAGACAGCTTTATGGATTTACAATGCACTCTGAAAGAGATAATCATAGAATGTATGATCAGTATCAACCATTAGGCGTAGTTGGAGTAATTACAGCATTTAATTTTCCGGTAGCAGTATGGGCATGGAATACAATGTTATCAGCCGTTTGTGGTAATGCAAGTATTTGGAAACCATCTTCTAAAGTGCCACTAACAGCAATCGCAGTTCAAAATCTTATTCAGGGTGTAATTAAAAAGAACAACTTACCTGAAGGATTATTCTCATTGATAGTTGGTAAAGGTTCTATCGTAGGCGAAAAATTGATCAATGATAAAAGAATACCGCTCGTTTCTATTACAGGTTCTACTGCAATTGGAAGACATGCGGCAGAAGTAATTGCAGCACGATTCGGAAGAGCTATTTTAGAGCTAGGTGGTAATAATGCTATTATACTTACTCCGGAAGCCGATCTAAAAATTGCAATTCCTGCAATTGTTTTTGGTGCAGTCGGTACTGCAGGACAAAGATGTACTACTACAAGAAGATTAATTATTCATGAATCGATTTATGACAAAGTAAAAGCGTCTTTAGTAAAAGCATATAAATCATTGAAAATTGGTGATCCTCTTAATTCGGAAAATCATGTTGGTCCACTTATCGATAAAGGTGCAGTTCAAGAATTTGTTCATGCATTAAAAGAAGTTAAAAAAGAAGGTGGCAAAATATTATTTGGTGGTAAAGTATTATCAGGTGAGAAATATGTATCAGAATGTTATGTTGAACCTGCATTAGTAGAGGCGGCGAATAACTTTAAGATTGTTCAAGAAGAAACATTTGCACCAATACTATATTTAATAAAATATAAAGGCGATGTATGTAATGCAGTTGATATTCAGAATGATGTTGTTCAAGGATTGTCATCTTCAATATTTACGAATAATTTAAGAGAAGCAGAGTATTTCTTATCAGCAGCCGGTTCGGACTGTGGAATTGCAAATGTAAATATTGGAACTTCAGGTGCTGAAATTGGTGGCGCTTTCGGTGGTGAAAAGGAAACTGGTGGTGGAAGAGAATCGGGTTCTGATGCTTGGAAAGCTTATATGCGCCGACAGACAAACACAATAAATTATGGAACTACTCTTCCGCTTGCGCAGGGAATTAAATTTGATATTTAATTAATGTAATAAGTTGTTTATTTTAGAGCCGGATATCTCCGGCATTAAAATAAAATAGAGGTGAATATGAAATTCAGTTTAAATATAGATCATGTTGCAACAGTTAGAAATGCAAGAGGCGAAGTTCAACCTGATCCGATAGCATTTGCTTTAATCGCGGAACAGTCGGGTGTTGATGGAATAGTTGTTCATTTACGTGAAGATAGAAGACATATTAACGATAGAGACGTAAAGCTTCTTAGGGAATTAGTTACAACGAAACTTGATCTTGAAATGGCGGCAGTTGATGAAATTATTCAGATTGCCTGTGAGATTGGTCCGGACTTGGCAACACTTGTTCCTGAAAAAAGAGTAGAGCTTACAACCGAGGGTGGGCTTAATGTAATCGATAACATTAAACAATATAAAAATGCAATTGAAAGATTACACGAAGCTGATATTCCAGTGTCGTTATTTATCGAGCCGGATATTAATCAGATCGATGCAGCTTCTGAAATTAACGCAGATTATATTGAAATACATACAGGAGTTTATGCAAATGCAATTATAGAAGACGATGTTTTTGAAGAATTAGAAAGAATCAGAATTGCGGCTAAACATGCTAAAAAATTGGGTATGGGAGTCAATGCCGGACATGGATTAGATTATCTCAATATCAAAAATTTTGTTTTGATAGAGGATATTGATGAAGTAAGTATTGGACATGCAGTGATTGCTCGTGCTTTATTTTCCGGTCTCGATGTAGCAATAAGAGATATGATTAATCTAATTAATAGGAAATAATATTTTTGAAGAAAAATGGATACTCAATTCAATTAAAACGAAAATTAGATTACCATTATAAGGAATTTGATTTCAGTAAATTGATACCTGATCCTCTCCAGTTCCCGCATAGATATACTCATATTTATGACAGGGAAATATCTGCTTTTATTTCCTCTATATATGCTTATGGTAATCTTAAACAAATTATCATAGTTTTGGAAAAAATCCATTCTATTTTTGGAGATTCCCCTTATAGTTACATTCTTGAATCTTCATCTAAAAAGATCACAAAAGATTTTTCAGTAGTAAAGCATCGCTTCTTTGATGGGCAAGATTCGGTTGATCTCGTATTAGCAATAAAAAATATTTTTGAAAGTTATGGCAGTTTAAAAAATCTTTTTCTTTTATATTATTTTCCGGATGCGACCACATTAAAGGATTCGATCCATTTCTTTTCTCTATCACTAAAAAATATGTTTCCAAAAAATTCGGGGAAAAGAAGAAGCATAGAATTTATGTTTCCCGATCCTTATAAAGGAAGTGCTTGTAAAAGAATGAATCTATTCTTAAGGTGGATGGTGCGCAGCGATGATCTTGATTTCGGTCTATGGCATGAGGTATCACCATCACAATTAGTTATACCAGTCGATACTCATATTCACAAAGTTTGCACACAATTAAAATTAACAAATCAAAAAATAGCTAATTGGAAAATGGCAGAAGAGATAACAAATAATTTAAAAAAATATGACAAGAATGATTCTGTAAAGTATGATTTTGCAATTTGTCATATAGGAATGAGGAAACTAAATTTTTAATTAAATAAGAAAAGAGTTGAACCGCTAAATAATCTGTTATATATTTAACAGATAATTATCTTTATATACTTAATACCACATAGGAGAGAAATATGGCTGAACCGAGAAAGTTCGTTCCCTTTGTATCTTCGGAAACAAATATGGCTGAGTTTACAGTAAAGGCACTGATAATAGGTCTTGTGCTAGCTGTAGTCTTAGGAGCTGCGAACGCATACTTAGGATTGAAAGCAGGAATGACGATTGCCGCTACATATCCGGCTGCTGTTATTGGAATGGCATTGATCAAGATATTTAAGGGTACGATATTAGAAGAAAATTTTGCTCGTACAGTTGGATCGATAGGTGAATCGATTGCGGCTGGTGCGATATTTACAATCCCTGCATTTTACATTGCAGGAATCTGGGTACCATTTTATACACCTTGGAACTATTTTATTTCGGCTGCAATTATGGCGGCAGGTGGTGTTCTTGGTATAATGTTCGTTGCTCTTCTTAGAAGAGTGATGGTTGAAGATGTTGAATTACCTTATCCCGAATCAGTAGCCGCAGCAGAAATTCATAAAGCAGGTCAAAGAAGCGGTGAGGGTTCTAAATATTTATTTGGAGCTATGGGTGTTGGTGCACTTATCGAAGCTCTTAGTCAGTTTAGATTATTTGCTCGATCAGCAGATTACTTAGTAAGTCTTACAAAAGGAAATATCTTATTAAAATCTCCTGATGTTAGTCCTGCTTATATGGGTGTTGGTTATATTATTGGACCAAGATTAGCAGCATTAAACTTTTCAGGTGGAGTTATCGCTTGGGGCTTATTAGCACCTATTATTGCTTACTTCAAATTTGGTAATACACCGATGGAAGGAATGGATTGGGTACAAACTATTACTCAAGTATGGAAAGATTACGTGCGTCCAATAGCTATTGGTGGTATGTTAGTAGGAGCTGGATTTACATTATTCAAAATGAGAAAAAATTTAGCTACCGGAATTAAAAGATCTGTTAGCGATGCAAAAAAAGCTGCAACAGGTTCAGTAGTAGAAGATAGAATTGAAAAAGATATTCCTTTCAAATGGGTGATGGCAGGAATTGCATTAACAGGTGTTGCCACATTTTTCATCTATAACTACTTTGCTCAAGATGTAGTAGCTGCATTAGTAGCAACCATTGTAATGATAGTAGCAGGATTTTTCTTTGCAGCCGTTTCCGGTTATCTTGTAGGAATTATTGGTTCAAGTAATAATCCAATTTCCGGTTTAACATTATCTACATTAGTAGTGGCTGCATTATTAATGGTAGCATTAGGAATGAAAGGTATGACGGGAGTAGCCGCAGTACTAGGTGTTGCAGCGGTAGTTTGTGTTGCAGCAGCAGTAGCAGGCGAGATGCTTCAGGATTTAAAAGCCGGTCATTTACTTGGAGGAACTCCTTGGAAAATGCAGGTAGGAGATCTAATTGGTATCGCTCTTTCCGCAGCAGTTATGTTTATACCGCTTTTGATTTTACATGAAGGCGATATTAAAATGGGTGGTACAGGTTTCGGTGGTGAAAGACTTCCGGCTCCCCAAGCAAGCTTAATGGCTATTCTATCTAAAGGTATTGTTGCCGGCGATATGGAATGGATATTAATCTTCACAGGGATGTTAATGGGTGTTGCTTTTATAATGATGAATATTAAAAGCCCAATGTTAGTATCGGTTGGTATGTATTTACCATTAGGAACAACCTTTGCAATTTTCGTTGGTGGATTGATTAAAGGTTTAGTTGAAAGACAGAACGAAAAGAGAAAGTTTAATGAAGCTCAAAAAACAAGAGTGGAAAACTCAGGAGTATTAATAGCAGCAGGACTTATAGCAGGGGAGGCTCTTATCGGCTTGGTCTTTGCGGCTCTCGCATTCAAAGAGATACCTGTGCCTCATATTTTTGAAGTACCTTCATTTTGGATAAGCTTGATAGTACTTGGTTTGGTTGCTGCTTTATTAGTTGTATTCCCAATAAAAAAAGCAGGCAAGCCGGATGAACCTGCACCTCCACAAGTATCAATGTAACTTAAAATTAGGGACCGGTATATTCCGGTCCCCCTTATATATTATTATGAATTTTTTTGAAAGAAGAAAAGTCCTTAAAGGGAAAAATACTTTAGATATGATTCCCAAAAAGGTTTATAGAATTACTGATAACGATGGTCTTGTTACTATCCATATACCAAAATTCAGGAATAAAATTCTTGTAAAATTTTTGGTACCACGATTAAAAACACCCGAGATTAAATTAAAGTTAGATGAATTTGGTTCTCAGGTATTTCGTGAAATGGATGGTCAAAGTAAAGTTTCAGATATAGTAATTTCATTAAAAGAAGTATTTGGTGAAAAAGTAGAACCCGCTGAAGACAGATTATCAAAATTTATTTTGAATCTTTATGATGGCGGTTTAATTACATTTAAAGAAATAACAGGAGTTTATGATGGCTAACAAATTAGCAGAATTAAAACCACAATTAGTATGGAAGCATTTCGAAAATTTATGCAACATCCCACGTCCTTCAAGACATGAAGAAAAAGCCGCAGAATATGTCTTAAAATTTGCAAAAGATAAAAAGCTTGAAACGAAAGTTGATTCATTCGGAAATATAGTTGTAATAAAACCTGCATCACCGGGAAAAGAGAAATTAACACCAGTTGTTTTGCAAGGACATTTAGATATAGTTCCTGAAAAAAATTCCGATGTAAAACATGATTTCTTAAAAGACCCTGTTGATTATTATATCGATGGTGATTGGGTAAAAGCAAGAGGAACTACATTAGGTGCTGATAACGGAATTGGTGTTGCTTCTGCTTTAGCAATATTAGAATCAGATGAATTAAATCTTGGTCCGATTGAAGCTCTTTTTACTCTTGATGAAGAAACAGGTCTAAATGGTGCTCAAGCATTAAAACCGGGGTTCTTAGATTCAAAAATATTATTCAATCTTGATTCAGAAGATGAAGCACTTTATATAGGTTGCGCAGGCGGACAAAATACATATGCAACTTACAAACCAAAAATGGAAGCTACTCCTGCTAATACGACTGCTTTAGCAATTACTATAAAAGGATTAAGAGGCGGACATTCAGGATTAGATATTAATTCAGGAAGAGGAAATTCAATTAAAATAATTGTTCGCTTACTTTTAGAATTAAGCGATAAGTACAGTGCGCGATTGGTTTCTATTAATGGGGGAAGCAAGCATAATGCAATCCCAAGAGAAAGTTTTGCATCAATTAGAGTCCCTAATAAAAATGTAGAAGCTGTTCAAGAAGCAATATCCGCTTTTGCAGCAGTTGTGAAAAATGAAATTTCTTTTGTAGAAGAAGGATTTTTAGTTGAAGTTAAAAAATCTTTATCTAAAGCAAAAGTAATGGATAAGAAAACGACTAATAATATGTTGAAAGGACTTTATACAGTTGCTAATGGTGTCCAGAAGATGAGTATGGAGATTGATGGACTAGTACAGACCTCTACAAACCTCGCAGTGGTAGAAACAAAACCAAAAGGTATATTTGTAACAACAAGTCAAAGAAGCTCTATTGAAAGCGAGAAAAGAGATACTACAGCAATGGTAGCAACCGTATTCCAATTGACCGGTGCTGAAGTAACTCATGGAGATAGTTATCCCGGATGGCAGCCTGATTTAAAATCTACCGGATTGAAAGTATTGAAAAGTGAATTTAAAAAGAAATACAAAAAAGAACCGGATATTAAAGCAATTCATGCCGGTTTAGAGTGTGGAATTATTAAAGAGAGATATCCTGATATGGATATGATCTCTTTTGGACCTACGATTATGAATCCACATTCACCTGATGAAAAAGTTCAGATTAGTACCGTAAATAAATTCTGGGATCTTTTAGTTAATTCACTTAAAAATGTTCCTTCAATCTGAAAATAGGATTTAAATTGAATACTCAAAGCAAGTATAAAGAGCCATCAGCTGTTTTTAGGTGGATAGTATTATTAATAATAAGTATTGCTCAATTTGGTAATTATTATATATATGATAGTATTAGTCCACTGGCTGATCTTTTATCGAAACAATTAAACTTTACCGATGCGAATATTGGCTTATTGCAGGGGATATATAGTCTTCCAAATATCTTTATGGTATTAATAGGTGGAATTATTATTGATAGAATTGGTACTAGGATATCAACCCTTATTTTTACAGCTCTCTGCTTCTTAGGAGCCTTCGTTACCTTTATGGGTAATGATTTAGTAGTAATGGCAACCGGTAGATTAATATTCGGGCTTGGTGCAGAATCGATGATAGTAGCTATTACTACTGTGATAGGTCGTTGGTTTAAAGGTAAACAATTATCATTTGCCTTTGGATTGAATCTGACGATTGCTCGATTAGGTTCTTTTGCTGCTTTAAATTCTCCTACATGGGGAAGAGCATTCTATGAAAGTTATAAAGATCCTTTATTCTTAGCATTAATTGCCGGAACTATTTCGATAGTTTCGGCAATAATTTATTTCGGTATGGATTTCTTTGCCGAGAAAAATTATAATTTAGGTAGTACGTCTAATCAGGATAAAATTAATTTCAAAGAGATATTTTCTTTCTCGCGTTCTTATTGGTTTGTAGTTCTATTGTGTGTTACTTTTTATTCTGGCATATTCCCATTTCAAACATTTGCTGTTAAGTTTTTTATGGATGTTCATGGAGCAACACGTGAATATGGTGGATTCCTTTCCAGTATTCTTACACTAGCAGCAATGATTCTCACTCCTTTATTTGGATTAGCCTCCGATTACGTGGGTCATAGGGCTAAATTAATGATGTTGGGGTCATTATTACTGATACCTGTTTATTTAATTATGGCATATACTGAAATTCCTTTATATATTCCAATGATAATAATGGGGATTTCGTTTTCATTAATACCTGCTGTAATGTGGCCTTCGGTAGCAATTATTGTCCCTGAAGCTAAACTTGGAACCGGTTATGGATTAATGACAATGATACAGAATATTGGGTTAGCATTTTTTAATTTTGTAATTGGCTGGGCAAATGATTATAGTGGGAGTTATACCTTAGGAATGTGGTTCTTTTCTACATTAGGATTTTTTGGATTGTTTTTTGCATTCAGTTTATGGCGCAGTGAAACTTCTGCAACAGGTCATGGATTGGAAAAAGGAATATTAAATGATAAAAAATAAGTTTAAGTTTTTTATAGTATTTGCATTAATTTATAGCACAAGTATTGAAGCTCAATCGTTTGGGTTTGGATGCCTTGGTTTATCCGGTTTTATTGGTGGCTATTCGCAGATGAATTACAAGGTGGACAACCTAAATAGTCTTATCAATAGCCAATACGCAGGTCTGGATTCAAAGATAACATTCAAAACTGGTTCAGGATTTAAGATTGGTGGAAATATATTCCGCGCACGATTTGAATCATTCTTTTTCTCTACTAAGATTTATTATCAATTTTTCAAAGAGGAAAAGAAAATATCTAATTTAGTTGGTGGCAGTTTCACTAATGAAAAATATGAATTAACGATGAATAATTGGAATGTTGCAATTGATTTAGGATTACCAATATTCTCGTTTTTAGATCTAAAAGTTGTAGAAGGTGGATTCTCTTTTTATACACCGAATTATAATCATCAAACAATTATAAATAATGAAGTTATTTCAGATATCGATTACGAAAATCCTGATAATAATCTCTCCTATTTTGTAGGTTCGGGATTTATTTTACATATTATACCTGATTATATTAGTCTTGAAGGAGGAGCATATTACTCCTTCTATAAAATTAATAATTTTAGTTACAATCAAAACTTATTATATCCAAACAATGAAAGTCCATTAATAGAAAAAGGAAGTATAATTACTTCTATTCAGTTAAATGTTGGATTCCCACTTTAAGGAGAGATAAAAATGAAAAAAAAATTATACGATGCTGCGAAAATTGCAATTAAAGACTGTATGGGATTAAAGAAGAAGGAAAAGGTATTAGTAATTACAGATAGTAATAAGAAAGAGATTGGTGAATATTTGTTTCAAGCTGCACTAGAACTTGGTGTCGAAGCACTATTAGTAGAAACCAAACCAGGAAAAACTAATGGTGAAGAACCAACTCCACAAATCGCTGAATTAATGAAAAAATATGATATTGTTCTATGTCCGACTACAAAATCATTGACTCACACGAATGCAAGAAGGGCGGCTTCTGCTTCGGGAGTAAGAGTGGCAACTTTCCCCGGCATTACTGAAGAGATTATGATAAGGGGGTTAAATGCTGACTATAAAGCAATTTCTAGCCGTACCATCAAGCTTAAAAAAATATTAGAAAAGGTTTCCACTGTAAGAGTAACTACTAAGCTTGGAACTGATATTACGATGGATATGAAGGGGAGAGGAATTTATGCAAGTAAAGGACTTTTCCATAAAAAAACCGAAAGTGGAAACTTGCCAACAGGCGAAACATTCTTAGCTCCTTGGGAAGGTAAAACGAATGGTGTATTCATTGTCGATGGTTCATTTGCCGGAATCGGGATGTTAGAAAAACCGATAACAATTCATGTCAAGAATGGTTTAGCAACTGAAATAACCGGCGATAAAAAAGCAAATCAATTGATAGAGATGTTAAAACCTTTTGGTAAAAAAGGAAGAAATATTGCAGAATTTGGAATTGGAACTAACGATAAAGCAAAGTTAAGCGGTTTTATACTTGAAGATGAAAAAGTAATGGGGACGATCCATATTGCGCTGGGGGACAATAAGTCGATGGGCGGTTCTGTGAACGTTCCAATTCACGTCGATGGCGTAATTAAGAAGCCAACTGTCTATTTTGACGAAAAAATTATTATGAAAGACGGAAAATTCATTATAAAGCTCTAAGAAAGTGCAATTATTTAATCTAAATTGAAATTTTCACCTTTATTTCGTAAATTTGCAAGCTAAAAAATAAAGGATATATGAAAATTTTAAGTAAGCTAAACGAGCAACAAAGAAATGCCGTAGAGTATAATGCCGGACCTCACATCGTTGTTGCCGGTGCCGGCTCGGGTAAGACTAGGGTTTTAACTTATAAAATTGCATATCTTATTCAAGAAGGACTCGAACCCGAATCTATTCTTGCTTTAACATTTACAAACAAAGCCGCCAGAGAAATGAAAGAAAGAATCCGTGAGTTAATCGGTAAAAAGGCGGATTCTCTTTGGATGGGTACTTTCCATTCTATCTTCGCAAGAATTTTACGAATTGAAGCTTCCGCAATTAATTACAGTAGTAATTTTTCTATTTATGATAGAGAAGATTCCGTTTCTTTAGTAAGTAATATTCTCCAATATTTGAGTATAAACCTCGAAAATGTTACCGCAAATTCAATCCAGCATAAAATCAGTAATTTCAAAAATCATATGATTACTCCCGAAGAATATTCAAATAATATTGCCAGTACGATTGCCGAAAAAAAGATTGGTGAAGTTTATATCGAATATAATAAAAGATTAAGAGAAAATAATTCGATGGATTTTGATGATCTTCTTCTTAAACCAATTGAATTATTCAATAATCATACTCGTATTCTTCAGAAATACAAAAAAATGTTTAAATACATTCTAGTGGATGAATACCAAGATACTAATAATGCACAGTATGAAATTGTAAAGATTTTATCTCCATTAAAAGATAAGTTATGTGTTGTAGGAGATGATGCTCAAAGTATTTATGGATGGAGAGGAGCAAACATCAGAAACATGCTCGATTTCGAGAAGGATTTCAATAAATCAAAAATATTTAGATTAGAGCAAAATTACCGTTCGACAAAAAATATACTTTTAGCAGCAGATTCTGTAATAAAAAAGAATACAGAACAGATAGCAAAAACTCTTTGGACAGAAAACCCGGAAGGGGAAGAGATTACTCTAATCAAATGTTCTGATGAAAAGGATGAAGCTTTTCAAATTGCAAAAAAAATTAAAAAGGAAATTTCTACTAAGAAATTGTCGTTAAACGATATTGCGATATTATATCGTACAAATGCTCAATCAAGAGCTTTAGAAGATGCATTTAGAAGAGAAAAAATTCCTTATAAGATTGTCGGTGGAGTTGAGTTTTACAGAAGAAAAGAAGTAAAAGATATTCTCGCTTATTTAAGAGTACTTTCAAATCAAGATGATGAAGAAAGTTTATTAAGAATAATGAATTTTCCCCAAAGAGGAATTGGTAATACATCAATAACAAAAATGATTGCATTTTCAAGAAAGCATAATTTGTCTTTATTTAAGACTATGGCTAGAGTATTCGAGGTTATTGAAGTTAAAGAAAGAATACAGAAAAATGTAAAACAATTCAGAATATTATTAGATAAATATATTGCTTTACAATCAAAACTTTCTATTGGAGAACTAACTTCTGCATTAGTTGATGAATTAGGTGTATTGAGAATGTATAAAGAAGAAAATTCTCAAGATTCTGTTAGTAGATACGATAATGTACATGAACTATTATCTTCAATTCAAGAATTCAATAAAGAATTCCCGGAAGCAACATTAGAGCAGTACCTAGCTGAAGTATCCTTAGTTGCAGGGATAGATCAATATGATGAATCGAAAAATTCAATTACATTAATGACAGTACATAGTGCTAAGGGATTAGAATTCCCGGTAGTATTCATTACAGGATGTGAAGAAGATATATTCCCATTAAATCCAAGATTTGATTCTGATTCAAAAATCGAAGAGGAAAGGAGATTATTTTATGTGGCAATAACGCGAGCAATGAAAAAGGTTTTTATTTCATTTGCACGTTCACGTTATAGATTTGGAGAAGTAGCTTATCAAAATAAATCGAGATTTATTGAAGAACTTAACCCTGATTCTGTCGAAGACGTAATTGATGGAAGCAATAGAAAAAGTGGCAGAAGAAGAAAAGGTGATTTTGATGAATATTATCAAGAGAGCTATGATGATTTTGATCAAGAAAGAAGATCTTTTAGAGTGGGAAGTCGTGTGAGTCATGATATTTTTGGGCAAGGGAAAGTATTGGCTATAACCGGAAATGGAGATACTCAAAGAATAACGATATCATTTGAGGATTCAGGGACGAAGCAGTTATTAGTAAAATTTGCTAATCTGAAACTTTTATAATAAATAATGGAGTAGAAATGAAAATTGGTGTATTGACAGGTGGTGGCGATTGCCCCGGATTGAATGCTGTTATTCGTGCGGTTGTTCGTAAATCTTTAAGCCTTGGACACGAATGTATTGGTATTAAAGAAGGTTGGAAAGGAATTTTAGAAAATAATTATACTCCTTTAAATATGGAATCTGTTTCCGGTATTCTTCATAGAGGTGGTACTATTCTCGGTACTTCAAGAACAAATGTTTATAAAGTTGAGAATGGCGAAGCAACATTAAAAGAGAATATGGAAAAGAATGGTATTGATTGTATCGTAGCAATTGGTGGCGAAGATACGTTGGGAGTTGCATCCAAACTTGCTGCTTCAGGCGTTAAAGTTGTAGGCGTGCCTAAAACAATTGATAATGACTTAAATGCTACTGATTATACATTTGGGTTTGATACTGCTGTAAATATTGCTACTGAAGCAATAGATAGACTGCATACGACTGCTGAATCTCATAATAGAGTGATTGTTGTAGAAGTTATGGGAAGACACGCAGGATGGATTGCTGTGCATTCAGGAATTGCAGGTGGTGCTGATATTATTCTAATTCCCGAAAAACCATTTAACTTTGATGAAGTGGTTGATGTATTAAAACAAAGACATGCACGTGGTAAATCATTCAGTATTGTAGTAGTTTCTGAAGGTGCTAAGCTTCAAACTGAAGAAGAATCTGATAAAGATGGTTCTTTTGTTCTTACAAGTATGAAAAAAGATTCTTTCGGACATGTTAGATTAGGCGGTATCGGAAATATTTTAGCTGAAGAGATTGAAAAGAGGACAGGATTTGAAACAAGAGCTACAATCTTAGGACATATTCAGAGAGGTGGTTCACCAACTGCATATGATAGAGTATTAGCTACAAGATTTGGTGTTTTTGCCGTTGAACTATTAGTAGAAGAAAAATATGGTTATATGGCAGCATTACAGGGAAGTGAAATTGTTGCTGCAAGTCTTGCTGAAGCTGTTGGAAAATTAAAGACCGTGGACTTGAAGTTATTTGATGTAGCAAGCACATTCTTTGGTTGAGAAGATAATCATCTGTATATAATTTGAAGTATTTATGAAAGCGGCAGACCAAAAATCTGCCGCTTGTAGTTTTACTTCTTAACCGTAAAAATTTTCCAATAGCAGTAGGAGATTAATGTAAAAATAGAAGTCCACGCTGCCACTAAAAAAATGATTCCTTCATTACTAAGTCCCATGATTACTCCTATTTAATTGCCATGCTTTTCTTACCATAAGTGCTAAACCTATATAAATACCAACTAGTAGTAATCTAGCTCCCCACACATAAGGTACATTCTCCGGCGGAGTATTTGATAAAAACAATATAGGTATAGCATCATTAATAAACCACCAAATCATAATTCCAAATAATACGACTGGAGTGACAAATTTCATTAAGTAGAAAAATACTCTTGGAATTTTGAGATCTCCGCCATCATTAATTTCAGCCCAAGCTTTTTCGGGTCCAAATACCCAGATAAATAAAACGGTTTCAATTAATGCAAAAACTACAAGTCCAAATGTACCGGCCCAATAATCCATTTCATCTAAGAATCCATATTTCAAGTAGAATACAACAAGATGAACAGCAAGGAAAACAACCATAGCTAAAGCACCCACAGCTTTTTTCCGAGAGAACTTAAATTCATCTTCGAGGAAGGCTATAAGTGGTTGACCCATTGCGACCGATGAAGTAATCCCTGCAAAGAATAATAATAGAAACCACATAAAACCGAAATATTGACCGAATGGAATTCTTTCAAATACAAGCGGAAGAGAAGCGAAGCCAATATCGAAAGCACCGCCGGTTGCCATTTGAACAGTTGCAGTAACACCAAAAAATGCAATAGCCGCAGGGATTGCTATTGAACCACCAAGAATAACTTCTGCAAATTCATTTGTTGCCGCTGTGGTTAATCCTGAAAGAGCTATATCATCTTTCGGTTTAAGATAACTTGCATAAGCATGGATAGTTCCCATACCAACAGAAAGAGTAAAAAATATTTGTCCTGCTGCCGCAAGCCAAATTTTTGGATCCCATAGTGCAGTAAAATCAGGATTCCAAATAAATCCAAAACCATTTGAAACCGAATTTTCGGGTATAGCAGGATTCGGAGTACCCAATGTTAATACTCTGATTGCAATAATAATTGCAAATAAGAATAATAATGGCATTGCAATTTTTGCTAATGTTTCAATCCCTTTAGAAATGCCTTTATATAGAACAAAGAAATTCACTGCTAAAGTAATTAATAAAAATATATATGCGACATAAATTCCATCAAAATGATTACCATCAATTCTTCCTTGGAAACTATAAAGAAAGCTCTTCATAGCATCAAAACTTTCTAAACCGAAGTATTCTTTAGTAAGTGAAAAGAAGCTAAAGCCGAGAGTCCATGATTCTATATATGCATAATAGATCATAATGACCAAGGACATAAATAATCCGAGAGTACCGAGATATTTAGCGGCTTTATTCTTCCATAAAAGATCGAACATACCGGGAGTACTGCCATGACGATGTTTGCCACCATATCTGCCGATGCCCCATTCGATCCACATGAGGGGAATACCTAGTACTAAAAAGAAGATAAAATACGGAATCATAAACGCACCGCCACCATTCTGTGCGGCTTGGACAGGGAAACGGAGGAAATTACCTAATCCTATTGCATTACCTGCTACAGCCAAAATCAAACCAAATCTACTGCCCCACTGCTCTCTTTCTTGAGTCTGGTTCTCCATTGATGCTCCAAAATTTGACACGGAAGTACAAATATCAGGTATATCTCTTTTAGTTGCAATAAATTATGAAATCTTTTTTGAATTTTATCCAATTATTTAATTTATTACTCTATTTATATATATTACATTTTAGATTATTCGGAAAAATGAATGACGAAAATAATATCAAAAATATATCTCTTAATAGTATTGATTATTACATTGTTTCCTTTAGGACTTATTAGCGCAGAAGTTGCTCCATTATATATTAGAGCTAATCAAATTGGATTTCTTCCTAATGATATAAAGAGTGCGGTGATCCTTACTAATGCAGACTTAACCGATGTACGTTTTACAATATTTAATATTACATCGGGTAAAGCTGCATATTCAGATTTAATTCAAAAAACTACTCAAGGTTATGGAAAGTTTAAGAATTTCTATGAAATACATTTCAGTGAATTAACCGCAGAGGGTGATTACTATATTGAAATAAAAAATACGAAGTCATATAATTTTAAAATTAGTCGATGGGTTTATTCTGATTTACCGCAATTGCTATTAGAATTTTTCAAAGTACAAAGATGTGGTTATACTGATCCTAGTCTTCACGAAGTATGCCATATAGCAGATGCCACTTCATTAATTGAAAATGGGATATCGATAAATAAAAAATTCGATGTAACCGGCGGATGGCATGATGCAGGGGATTACGTTAAATTTTTGAACACGACTGCGTTTTCAACTTATATGCTTTTGTTCGCTTATGATTATGCCCCGGAGAAATTTAGCTTTGATAGAAATAAAAACAATGTAGCTGATATACTTGAGGAAGCAAAAATAGGATTGGATTGGTTGCTTAGATGTAATTATGAAGATAAAAAATTAGTTACGCAGGTGCAGGATTTAAGAGACCATGATGTGGGTTGGAGAATGCCTGAAAAGGATGATCTTGCATTTGACAGACCTGCATTTATAGGGATGGGGAAGAATTTAATTGGGATTTATTCCGCAACCCTTGCGATAGGAGCAAAGATTTGGAAAAACGTTTTAAATTACCCGGAGTATTCTGATAAATGCCTGAAAACTTCTCAATTATTTTATTCCTTAGTTGCAAGGGCGCAGGATGTTGATAATTCAGGTACTGGAATGTACATCGATAAAAATTATGAAGGGAAACTCGCTTTAGCTGCAATTGAACTTTATGCTGTAACGAATAAAAAAGATTATTATAATGATGCTGTTAAATATGCAACTATTGCGGGTTCAGATTTTTGGTGGAGCTGGGGTAATATTAATTCTTTAGCACATTATAGACTCGCAAAATATGATATTAAATATGCTCAATATATTTTAAATAATTTAGTCGAGTTTAATCGGATAAAAAACAATGATCCGTTTGAAAAAGGCGTTGAAGCTACATGGGGAACAAATCTAACATTAGCCGGAATAGTGTTGCAAAATATTTTATATAAAAACCTGACGAAAGATAATCAATTCGATTCGTTAGCTACTTATCAAAGAGATTATTTAATCGGAAGAAATCCTTGGGGAATATCATTTATTGCCGGTAAAGGAACTGTCCATACTAGGCAATTTCATCATCAAATAAATTATATTAAAAAGAGCCTACCCGGTGGATTTTCTGCCGGACCAGCTGCTGAAGAGTTTCTGAAGAAATACAATATTCAATATGATAAACCGGATATATTAAATCAATTTCAATCGATGGAGTCTGTTTATAGAGACGATAGAATGGATTACATTACAAATGAACCAACAATATCCGGGAACGCCACTGCTATTTTTATTTTCGGTTTATTATAATTGTGTATCAAAAAGATACATTATCTTAGATTGTTAAAAGATTTAGCATCTTTTTTATAAAAACATTATTATATTGCAAGAAATCTATGGCATTATAATTGATTTAAATATTAAGATAATAATAAGGGTAAAACTATGTCAGGAGCGATAAGATTAATACCATCAGGTTTTTCGTTAATAGATAAGAACTGGGGTGGAATATATAGAGGTGGAAGTTATGTTGTCTTAGGACCTCGTAAATCAGGAAGAACATTACTTGGATTACAATTCGCATTAGAAGCAGCAAAGGGAGCAGAAGTTTGCGTTTTCTTTACTCTAATGCGACCAAAAGATTTAATGATTCAAGCGGCTTCGATAAATTTCGATATCCAGTCCTATATGAATCAGAATCTAATTATTGTTGTCCGTATTGCACCACCCACTGATATAGATGATTTATACAACCCTGATGATTATCTAGTGGAATATCTAAATGATATTATTACAGTTGTAAATCAATATCATCCCACAAGAATAATTTTTGATGAACTTACTCCATTCATTGGATTTAGAAATCTTGATTACTTAAAAGATGCCTTCCTGCATACATTAGAAACAATTGAAGAAAAAGATATAACGAGTTTATTTGTTATAGGAGAACCAGCTACTCAAAGAGCACAATCGATTGTTGATATTGTAACTAATTACGTAACTGCTGTAATACAATTAAAAAAGACGGATAAATCAGAAGACAGATATCACGGCGGGCAAGTCGTAATCACTCCAAACGTTGGTCACACCGAAGGACGTTTTACCACAACTTATCAAATAGTCCCTAATAAAGGGGTTACAGTAGAATTGGTACCTGAACTAAGAGAAACATCCGATTATACTTTTACACCAATTAATCAAAGAAGATTCGACCAAACTAAAATTGATTTACCATCAGAACCATACGCATTTTCAAATATTTATAACTATAATGATTTCTTGCTTATTTTGAATAATCAGATAGCATTATATAAGAGTACCGGACAGACTTTTAACTTAGTATCGTTCAAATTAGATCACTCAGCTCAGATGAAAGGTTTGGTTACCATTCAGCAATTACAAAATGCTGTTCGCTTATCAACAAATAAGAAGGATAAGATCTGTCTTATAGAGAATAAAGTAATTGTACTGCTTGTAAGAGGGAATACAAAGAGTGTAATGGACCTTACGGTATCATTCCAAAATAATTTACCGAATCAGGATATAAGGTATATAAATACTGTTTCTGAATTGATATCCATATTTAATTTGGAGGTTGATGATAAAGTAGAAAATGCAGAAAATATGATGGATCTTATTATTACAGCAGAAAACTCTGCAAGTGAAAATTATCTTCCTTTATCAAGATACAATAGTTAATGAAAAAAATAATTGTATTCCTTTTATTCATCTCATTCGGGATAAGTTTTGCCCAAGTGAGAATGGAGAATTTAAAACGTGCAGGATTGATACACATGCAAGCCGGACGATATGGCGAAGCAGTTGATCAATTCAATAAGTATATTTCCGCCAATCCGAGAGCGGCTGATGGATATAACCTACGAGCACTGTCTCTCCAAAATAGAAAAGATTTCGTAAATGCTATACTCGATTTCCGCAGAGCTATACGATTAGACACACAGAATGAAGAATACCAAAGGAATTTAGAAAAAGCAATTACGGAATGGCATGAGATTCTACGAAATAAAATTGTTGGTCATAAAAGAGATATAGCAATTAATCCAAACGATCCATTTTCATATTTAGAAATCGGTAAATCATATCGATGGTTAGAGGAATGGAAAGATGCTGAAATTTGGTATGATGAGTATTTAAAAAGAGATGATGATGCTTCCCCGGATGAAATTATTAGATATACTGAGATACTTGCAAAAAATGGTTCAATCGTAAAAGGGGAGAAAATTCTTAAAAAATTCGTAGAACGTTATCCTGAAGATTGGCGACTTTGGAGCCGTTATGGTTATTTCACTCTGTGGCTTGGAAAATATAAAATAGCCGAAGATGCATTTACAAAATCTTTGGGTTTTAAACCTTTTTTCAAGGAAGCTCAAGATGGCTTAGACATTGCTAAACAACAAGGATATTTAACCCAATTCCAGCCAAGATCATACGAAAAAGTTTATCCAATCGATAGATTTTATTCCTTACTAAAAAGAACCCCTGGTAATAATAGTATTCGTTATGACTTAGTAAGAGAATTAATAAAAGAAAATCGTTATGAAGAAGCTTATCAGCAGCTAAAAATTATAGAAAGAACTGATGTTTCAAATGAATCTTTTACAAAATTAATGGAAGAAGTTTCTACTTATCGGGATAGCACTAATGAAAATACTGTAGAAAATTTAACTTCCAAATTAAGAGAAAATCCTAACGATAAAGAAACGGTTGCAAAATTAGCTAAAACATATAGTGATTTGTTATACTATGATAGTGCAATAGAGATATTAAATGAATATCTAAAGAATGTACCGGAAGATCAAGACCTAGATTTGAGATTTAAGTATGCTCAATATTCAGCATGGAATTATCGCTGGAGTGATGCAACAAATCAAATTAATAAACTCCTTGAATACGATCCGAATAATTTAGAGTATCAGTTATTGGCTGGACAAGTTGGAGTGTGGACAGTTCAGGACATAGAACAATCTGAAAGATATTTACTTAATGTTTATAATACTACGCCTAAAGACTCGAGAGTAACGCTTTCATTAGCCTCATTATATATCTTGAAAAAAGATTTTCCTGAAGCAAAAAAATATTTGGATATAACGAGAAATTTAGATGACAAAAATCCTGAAATTGAAGCTGTGCAAAATAATTATGATTTGCAGCTCTCTGCGTTTAATGAAGAAGAATTATTAAAATTCAGAATTGCCGCTTATCAGAAAGCAATTGATGGCAATTGCTCTGATGCATTATCGGATTATAGAGATTACTTAAGTAAAAGAACTAATCCTACAATTGACGAATTAACGGAGTTCGCATATATTAATTCATGTGCTGGTAATTATGGCGAAGCTGCAGATCTTTATACTAAAATATTGGATCAAGGCTATAATTATGATATGGCATCTGCACGAGCAAGAAATATGTTTTGGAATGGTGATACTTTAGCTGCTTTACCTGAATTTGAAAGTTTAGCAATTCTTGAACCGGAAGATAAAGAGACTAAACTTTATTTAGCAGATAGTTATTTCGGCACAGATCAGCTTTACAGGGCGGATAGCCTTTATAATTATTTGATAAGTGATACAACGGATGAAAAGTATATAAACGATATAAATTATAGACGAATATTCTTAGGTGATAAATTCGTTCAAGCAAAAGAATTTGGTGATGCAGAGGATATTTACGATGATGTTCTCGATATTACTGCTGATACGGCTCAAGTATCAATGGTTAGGCAGCGTATGGAATGGCTTCCTCCTTCAGGGTTCAGTAAGGGCATCACTTCGTTAGGATATTACTTAGCTTATCTTCTTCCAACAAATATCGGACTTTCTCCATTTAGTAATATTTTTAAGGATAATCAGGAACTGTTATTTTATAATTATGGATTAAGCTTGGATGCCGGATTTGTAAATTTTCTTTCTTTAGGGTTTAATTGGACTCGTTCTCGTTTGGAAAATAGTAATTATCACAATGATTTTACTTCGTTTAAAGGAAGAGCTTCAATTTTCTTTTCAAAATATTTTTCTGCTTCAGCGTCATATGGACCTTTGAATATTCGTGGTGAAGCTACTAAAAATATTGGTGATTTTTTGATTAAGTATGAAGTTCCTGATCAGACTACTATTAGCGGTTATTATGAGAATACTGATACAAGATTATTATTATATTCTCCATTTTTAGTTGGTACACGATCAAAGACAGAAATGTATAGGCTTTCCGTACAGCATATTTATAGAGATTTATTAAAGATTTATGGATATTATTCATATTATTTTATTTCTGATAAGAATGAAGGTAATGACTTATTATTTAGAATTGGAAGACGATTTTTAGTCAATGGTTACTTTGGCTACGAATTTAATTATATAGATTTTGCCTTTATATCACCATTATATTATTCACCTCAACGGTTTTCTTCACATAGTATCTGGGGTGAAGGAAGTTATAAACCAATTGACAATATGGAATTGGTGGGATTTGCAAAGATTGGTTATGTGCCGTCAGTAGATTTTATTATTGGGGAAGTATCCGGTGAGTTCCGATATAAACCGTGGGACTTTCTTTCTGTATTTGGTAAAATTACTTATTCACAGTCGTATAGATACGATGGAAGTTACAAATCATTATCGGGTAGTCTTTCTGCTTATATAGGAATATTTTAAGAATTATAGTCCCTTATAGTGTTTTGTTAGTAATGAACTTTAAGGGATTCTTTTAACTTATTTTCTTGCAATAAGTTAAAAAAGATTTTATATTTATTTATAATTTGCGGTTAAATTGTCTCTTTCGATTATAGCTGTCTCATATTGATATTATAACTTGTTGTACCATTTGAATATTTGTTAAAAACGAACTTATTTTAGTGGCACGTTAATTGTGTATTCTCTTTATTAAAAGAATTTAGAAATGGACAAAAAAAATAAAAATACAAAATATCAGATAGCTTTAGATAATAGGGAATTAAAACCTCCTAAAAAAGATAAAGCTCATGAAATGTTAAGAATGATTCTTATTTCAGGAGTATTATCTGTAATATTCATACTTGTCATCGTTTTTACACTTCCTTTAACAATTCTTACTGTGAAAGGGCTATTTGTTTATGCCTCGATCGTTTCCTTTGTGATATTCCTTTTCATATTGCTAATAAAATATTTCACTACAATGTTTATGGCCTATTTCTATTTAACAAAATATTCAGTTCAAAAAATAGATTCTTACACACCATTTGTTTCTATCTTAGTACCCGTGTTTAATGAAGAAAAAGTTGTAAGAATGTCCGTAGAATCACTTTTAGAAATGAATTATCCAAATTATGAAATAATTATTATCAATGATGGTTCAAAAGATAAGACAGCGCAAGTGGCAGAAACATTAGTCGGTTATCATAAAGGGAAAAATTCCTTAGTAAAAGTTTCATTAATAAATAAAGCAAATGGCGGCAAAGCAAAGGCATTAAATGCCGGTATCCAATATTCAGAGGCTAATTTTGTTTTATGTATGGATGGAGATTCGCAGTTGCATCCAAATTCATTAAAGATGGCTTTAAGACATTTCGTTGACCCATCGGTTGGAGCTGTTGCCGGAAACGTAAAGATCGAAAATAGAAAAAAAATGTTAACTGACTTGCAGGCACTTGAATATATTGAAGGTCTTAATATGGCAAGAAGTGCTCAAGGTTTTCTCAAGATGGTAAATATAATTCCGGGACCAATTGGTGTATTTAGAAAAACAGCTTTAAAGGATGCCGGTTTCTATTCAAGCGATACATTCGCTGAAGATTGTGACGTTACATTGAAAATATTGGCTAAAGGGTGGAAAATTATTTATGAGCCTTTGGCAATAGCTTATACTGAAGCACCTGTGAAATTACATCAATTATTAAAACAACGTTATAGATGGACCCGTGGTATCTTACAGGCAATAAGAAAACATAAAAATCATCTTTATAATCCTACACTGAATTTTAATAATACTATTATCTTATGGTCGATGTTTTATGAAGGTCTTTTCTGGCCTGCTATGAATATTTTTGTTAATCTATTCTTTATTATTGTTGCTCTTTTATATGGTATGTCGAGTATTCTATTTCTGTGGTGGGTTGGTATTGCTGTGCTTGATATAATGGCTGCGGTATATTGTATAGCTGTTGAAAAAGAAGAGTTTAGATTAGTACCTTATGCGATTATCTATAGAATGGTTTTCATTCTTGTAATCGACATCACCAAATTTATGGCTACGATTGAAGAATTTCTCGGTTTTAAGATGACTTGGGGAAAATTAGAAAGAACCGGTATGTCGCCATCGACAGCGTCTGCGGAAGCAAAAAAATAATTTAAGAATCTAAGGGGTTATTATGGAATTAATACCGATTTTATCACTCATCATCTTAGTCGCTACTATATCTACTTTTATATTAGCGGTTGGTGCATATATACTCTATAAAGTAAGAGAAAGGCGCGGATTAACGGCAGATGCGCCACAGCCAGCAGTTATTCAGGGGGAATTAATCACTCCAATGGGATTAACCTCAGAAAGTTATCAAGAGGAAATTAGAAGAACTTTTGCTGATGAAGGTTACGCAGCAAGAGAAACACGCGAAACAAGAGGTAGACAAGCACCGGTTTATAATCAAGTTCCTCCTTCGCAGCAGGCACCTGAATTACGTCCTACTTTTGTGAGTACTTCAGAACAGCAATACTATCAGAAACCTTCGAGAGCTTCAAGTACTTCTGAGGGTGAAAAATATGTTCCTAAGAAAAAATTCCAGCGTTATACATCTGAAGGTTATGTGGATTCACAGAAAAAAGAAAAAACTAATGAAGATAAATTAAGATGGCGTTAGGCGAAACAAAAGGACTTCGAGTTAATTACTTGATTATATTTTTATCAGGACTTGTCCTGTTAATAGTGGGTATATTAATTTTTCTTTTAGTCATTCGTAATATCTATGGTAAATACGAAGTGGATGAGATCATCCCCTCTAAAAAGAATTTAGAAGTTCTTTATAAGGAAAAGCAATATAAAGTTGCTATTCTTTATTCCAAATACACCGAAAGGATGCTTGATCCGGGCAGCACATGGCTTCAAGATAACGTGGATACTTGGAAAAAGTTCGTTTCAAATGCTAAATACAAATACGATATTATTTATGATAGTGATATTGAAGTTGGGAATTTTATGGAATATAAAATTCTCGTTCTCCCTGGCACAAAATCACTAAGCGATAAACAATTAATAAAAATTAAAAAATATATTGAAAATGGAGGAAGTCTATTTGTAACGGGAGGACCTGCCACATTTTCTGATGAAGGGAAATGGAGAGGATGGGACTTCTTCACTGAAATATTCGGAATTAAGTTTAATAAAGAGATAAAACCGGAAGAAACTTTTAAGATACATACGTTAAGAGGAAATTTACCAATTACGGCAGGGATTCCAAGCGGTTATACATTAAAAATAGCTACTTGGGATAGACCGATATATGCGGAAGTATTAGAACCAAGAACTGTGCAAGTTAGTTTCTGGTTCGATTTTAGAAAGGAAGCAGGTTTAGTGCGGGAACAGATTAATCGAAGTGCAGGAATAGCTTACGGCAGTTATGGCAAGGGTAGATTTGTATGGTATGGTTTTGAAATTAATTCGGTGCTAGGTATCCAAAAAGATTTTATCTTTTTCGAACGTTTATTTAATAACTCATTAAACTGGTTAACTTATAATCCAACGGCTTACGTGAAAGATTGGCCATCACCTTATGAATCAGCTGCTATATTTATTCCTACTTTAGGAAATGAGATTTATAATATTAATAATATTTTACCATTAATAAGAAAGAAAGATTTACCTGCGACTTTCTTTGTATCCCCTGAAGATGCAGCAGAAAATAAAGGTCTAATTAAAAACCTTAGTAGAGTTGGAAGTATTGGAACAATAACAGATATTGGATTTATTTCATCTCCTGAAGATACGGTTAATAGTCTTTTCTCAAAAGAGATTCAAGAACAGACAATTATGATAACCAGAGATTCTTTGAATAAAGCTACGGGTTCAGATATTAAGGCTATTATGCCCCTCTATGGTTATTACGATGATAACACTGTACAAGTATTAACTCAAAATGGATTTGATTTCTTGGTAACGGATTCACTTACTGATAGGTCTGTTCCTGAAGTGAAAATAATGGATGGAAAGCCCATTATGGTAATTACAAAAACAGCACGCGATGACATTGATATTGTAAAAAATTATGGTTTGACTGATCCTAAGTTTCAGCAATATACTTATGAAGAAGATATAGATCGTGTTCAATTTGAGGGTGGGCTTTATGTTTTAAAGGTCCATACTGAATACCAATTGCAACCACAATATGTTGGTGTACTTCAAGAAATTCTAAAATACTTAAAGAAAAAAAATATTTGGATTACTTCTCTAGAGGACTTAAAAGCTTGGTGGTTAAGACGTAATGTTGTTGAAGTTCGATATGAAACTAGAAGCAAGCGTAGAATTGCTGTGGAATTAAATAATCCATCTGATAAAGTAAGCAAAGATGTGGTTATTGAGGTTCATGTAAATAAAAAGATAAAAAATGTTGAAGTTTCGGCTGATATAATTAACACAAAAATTCCGAAGTTTGAATTGAAGGATGAAGGACAAACAATATTCTTTTACTTGGATAGGATGGAACCACATGAAACAAGAGCACTTCTCGTAGATTTCGATAATGCATAATTGTCAGAATCAAACCAATCGAAATTCTTTTAGAATTTATATATTGTTTTTATAATATATTATTTTTCTCATTAGCAAGCAGATATATGAAAAAAGTATTAATTGCAATATTCCTAAGCGTCATTATTATTGGTTGTGTGGAAACTATAACCGATAATACAGCTAATTCTTCATCGGCACCTACAATTGAACTAAAAAAACCGATTACCAATGATACCGTAGTGGTTGGTAAAAACAAGATTGAATATACTGCAACAGATGGTGCAAATGGCGGTGGCCTAACACATTATGAAATATTTTTAAATGATGAATTTGTACAAAAAGTAACACAGAATACTGATGGTACTAATCCTAATCTTTTCTTAAATGTGGATTCTACTTCGCTTTTTAAAAGAATTAAATATTATGTGATTGTTTATAACAAAGCGGGAAAGCTGAAAGTTAGTAAAGTTCAGGAAAATATTTTTGTTAAAGAATCTCCTCCTAAAGCTCCTGGTAATTTGGTTCTAACAAGAATAAATGATTATGCAATAAATCTTTTATGGGACGATAGTTCAAGTAACGAGACAAATTATGAAGTTTGGCGGAAGGATGGTTTAGCAGGTAATTATAGAATTGTAAAAACACTTCCCCAAAATACAATTAGTACAAATGATGAAGGATTATCGGCATATATTGATTACTCATATAAAGTAAGAGCGACAAATAATTCCGGTGCATCAGCCTTTAGCAACGAAGTCTCGACATCAAGTGTTCCGGGAGGTATTTGGAATTTACAAGCCGAAGCTATTGGTGCTTCAGCGATAAGATTGACGTGGAATGATTTTGTACCAAATGAATTAGGTTTCATTATTGAGAGACAAAATACCTTAGGGCAGTGGTCGCGACTTTCACCTAATGCACCTCCAAACACTACTGAATATTTTGATAATTCTGTTCAGCCATCAATAACTTATAAATATCGAATTGCATATTATACTTCATCGGGTGTAAGTGGTTATTCAAATGAAATATCTGTATCTACTTTTTATACTGATGTGCCTAATCCGAAAGACCTCATTGTAAGTTATAATGCACAGACATTTACAACCATTTTAAAATGGTCTGATATTACAACATTGGAAAGAGGTGTTTCAATAGAGAGAAAATCTGAAATCGATGGCGTATTCAAAGTAATTGGTTCTACTACTTACGATGTTACTCAATTTACAGATAATACAATAGAGAAAGGGAAAACATATTATTATAGAATTAGGTATATTTTAACAGATAGAACATTCTCGCAATATTCAAATACAGCACAAATACCAATACCAAATTAAAAATTATGGCTAAGAACGAAACACATAGAGCATTTGAGTTAAAAGAAACAGAAGAATTAATTTTAATTCTGGATAGGAAAGGTGCATTAATAGCACAGAATAAGAATGCAAGAGAATTACTAGGTTTATCTGTACTTAGTTCATTCTTCGGCTCTAAACAGTTTCTTGGGAATAAAAATGTAAATAAGATTGAAGAATCTTTTTTTGCTTCCTTAGAAACTGACTCCGAAATTAAATTTGAGACAAAAATCGGTGATGGTATTTATGAATTTTCATTTAATCAAATGAAAAGCGAAAACAATGCATATATAAGTGTTAAGATCAAGAGGGCAGAATCATTAGTTACAAAAGAATTTGATGTAAAAAAAATTATAATCCCACAAAATGAAATAAATAGTTTTATAAATAATCCTCCTATTAAAAAAATAATTGATCGCATTAAAAGCGTTTATCCTTTTTCTTTTATTGAAAGGAAAAAGATAGAAAAAGATGCTAATCAACTAAGTTCTATTTTTATAATTAGGGATATTGAAGGGCAGTTATTAATTACCAACAACTATTTTTGGGATTTAATAAACGATAATTCTTCAAAAAATAAATTACCGGTTGAAAACATTGACTTGCCTGAAATCTTTTTAGACACTTTTAATTATTGTGAAAAAGTAATTAATAATTCAAAAACAATGGTACTGATAGATTGCATTGCAATTCCCGTTTTCAGAGAAAACGATTTCGATCAGCAATTAATGGTATTTCCAATTCTAGATATCGAAGAAAATGTACTTGCTTATATTTATGTATCCATTGGTAAAAATGAAACTGAAAATTCAGATAAATCCAAATCGGCAGAATATATCAGAAATTTAACTGTTCCAATTGTTTTTATTGATGAAGATGATTCGATAATAAATACTTCAATTGAGTTTGATCGATTATTTGAGCTTAATCTGAGTAGAAAAATTAGAGGACAAAGTATTTTTGAAATATTTAATGCACCAATATTAAATGGAATTGCAGAATATAAAAAAATTGGAAATTATAATAGTGAACGAATAATTGAATATAGTTTTTCAGGTAGAAATAATTACGTCTTAGAAGCCAAAATAGTAGGTGTTTTAGATTATGAAAATAAACCTGATGGCATTCAGATATTATTTTCAAAAAAAGATAATGAATTACAAAAATTAGAAAAAAAGGCTAAATATTCTGATTTAATAATTAAAAATAACCCTGAACCAATTTTTGTGTATGATTTAGAAAATCTAAAGTTTAGAGAAGTTAGTGATGCAGCATTAAGACTATATGGTTATAATAGAACTGATTTTCTAAATCTTGATTTAACTGACCTATATTCTCCCGAAGATATTCAAACACTATTAAGCGAAAAGGATAAGAAACCTGATTCAAACAAATTTAGAGGACCTTATCGGCAGAAAAGAAAAGATAATAGTATTGTATTTGTAGAAATGAGTTCAGCAGAAATAGAATTAAATGGTAACAAAACTCATCTTAATATAATTCGAGATATAACAGAAACGATTCAACTAACAAAAAAGAACACCATTTATAAAGCACTTTATGAAAACTGTAATGACCTTCTGTTAGTTACTGATAGCGATGGATTCATAATAACTGCAAATGAATTAGTTACAAAAAAGTTAGGTTATTCGAAGAAAGATTTAGAGAAAAGACCTTTCTTAAGTCTTGTTGGAGATTCTGAACGTGCCAGGGTGAACAAAGATATATTTTATGCTAATATAACTCGAACAACTCATATCGATATCTCTTTAAAGAAAAACAACGGTGATTTAACACAGGCAAATATTATAGTTACTCCGATTTTCGACTATAAAAACGATCTAGAATCTTTTAGCATTATCATACGTTTAGAAGGAATAGCTTCAACCGATATTGCATCCGAAGACTCTTCATCCAAAAGAATTGATGCACCTTTTCTTTCAAATGTTTTCCATGAGATTCTAACCCCAATAAATGTTATTATTGGATTTGTTCAAGAGATAAACGAAAGCATAGAAACTCCTTCTGATGAACAGAAAGAAGCAGTGGATATAATTAAACAAAACCAAAAAATATTATTAGATATAATGGATAATGCAGTTGAATATTCACGTATTATTCAGAAAAACACAAAAATAAAACCGGAAGAGATAAGTTTTACAGAGATATTTAATGAAGTAGAAAATCAAAATAGTAAAATTATAAAGACAAAAGGGACTTCAATAAAGTATAATTCTTTCCCGGAGACAATTAGATTAGAAACAGATAAATCAAAATTAATCTCGTTTTTATCTTTACTATTAAATTTTACAATTCAGATATCACGTGAATCATCTATCTATTTCTCCATAAATGATTTTGATAAAAATTACTGTTCTATTGGGTTAATGGATACGAAGTCGGGAATTACTCAATTATTACTTAAAGCAATTAAAGAAATATTATTGGATGATGAAAATAGTATAAGGAAGAATTATGGTTTATCCAGATTCTCTGTTAAGCTTTTTACTCAGTTGATAGAAGTACTTTCAATCAAAACCGAAGTATTAGAAAAAAAATCAGATTCAAATGAATTTCTTTTTCTATTTCCAATCAAATTCAAAGAAACTACTCGGACAGATATCAGTAAGGATGTCAATGCACCTATACCTGAATCTATTCCAACATCGACTAAGCAAGATGAAATGCCAAAAGCGAAAACTATTGAACGGATGGAAGAAAAAGTAACAGAAGTAAAAAACATCGATTTAACTAAATTGTCATGTCTTTATCTAGAAGATCAAGTTGATTCACAGATTCTATTCAAAGTGCAATTAAAAGATCTAAAGAGTGTAGAATTTGCAGATAGTTTTGAATCGGCATTGCCATTATTGAAAACCAAAAAGTTTGATTTCATAATGATGGATATCAATTTGAAAGGGGAATATAACGGTCTTGATGCTCTTCGAATAATTCAAAAGATGCCCGGATATTCAAATACACCGATTATAGCTTCCACTGCCTATTTATTACCCGGGGATAAAGAAAATTTTATTGCAGCAGGATTTAAGGATTTTATACCAAAACCACTTATGAGAGAAAAAATCTTGACGATACTTAGGAAGATATTCGGTTAAATTTATTGTAAGATAATTTTTCTTGACAGAAACCCTCCATTTTCTTAATTTACCATACAAATGTATGGTAAATTAAAGATGTCAATAGAACTAACTAAAATTCAGAAAGATATATTAGATTTTATAATTGAGAAGAGGTCTAATAATTCCATTCCACCCACATTATCAGAGATATCAGAGCAATTCGGATATAAAAACCGATCGACAGTTCAACAACATATATTAGCTTTGGAAAAGAAAGGTTATCTCAAAAAGACTCCCAATAAATCTAGGTACTTAGAGCCGGTATTAGAAGATAAGATTTTTGTGCCACGCCCGGTACTTGGTGAAGTTGCTGCCGGTAATCCTTTAGTAATCTATCCGGATTCCATTGATTCAGTGGAACTCCCTTCATTCGTTAAAATTGCTGCTACATCTTTTTTATTACGTGTAAAAGGGGACAGCTTGAAGGATGCTTATATTTTTAATGGTGATTTAGTAATCGTAAATACTGCAGTCCCGATTAAGAATGGTGCTTTTGTTGTGGCAGTCTTAGATGATACAGCAGTTATCAAAAGGTATATAAAATTGGGAGACGAGATTGAACTTCGCTCCGAGAACAAAGAATTTAAAACTATAAAGCTTAATTGCAATTATGAAGGATTAAGATTAATCGGTGTTGCAGTCGGCATTTATAGAATTATGGATAGTAATTAAGAGAGGTAATTATGAACGAGTTATTTAAGAATTACTACAATTCACCCATCGGTTTAATAGGGATAACTGCTACCGAGACTAGCATAAAGGAAGTATCGTTTATCGATTCTGAATTTAAGATTAGTACAAATTCGTGTCATTTAGCGGATGAATGTTATAAGCAATTAGACGAATACTTCAAAGGAGCGAGGAGAGAATTTAATCTTCCGCTTATGCCTGAGGGGACAGATTTTCAGAAAAAAGTATGGGATGAGTTATTAAAGATTCCCTTTGGCGAGACTCTTTCTTACCTTAATCAGGCAATCAATATTGGTGATAAAAAAGCAATTCGAGCTGTGGCAAATGCAAACGGACAGAATAAGATTTCGATAATTATACCGTGCCACCGAGTAATTGGGACGGACGGCAGTTTAACGGGCTACGCAGGTGGTCTATGGCGTAAGAAATGGCTTCTGGAGCACGAGGACAACCTGTTAGGAAAAGAGAAGCAGCTCAATTTCTTCGGTGAGGAGAATGCCTGAAATTTTTGTCGGCACAGCCGGCTGGTCGTATGATGATTGGAAAGGAGTTTTTTATCCTTCGGCTCAATCAAAAAGTTTCGATTGGCTTACCTTTTATTCACAATATTTCAATGTCGTGGAAGTAAATTCCACTTATTACGCATATCCTAATCGAAAAGTTATAGAAGGGTGGGTAAGAAAGACGGAGGAGTTAGAATATTTTAGATTTATTATAAAATTGAATCATGACTTTACTCATAGGAAAAGCTACTCGGAAGAAGAAATTTTATCATTCAGGTGGATACTTGATACACTAAATAAGAATAATCGCTTGGCTGGAGTCTTAATTCAATTCCCTTATTCATTCAATGAATCTACTATACATATAGAGTACTTGAGCAATTTACTTGAAGTGTTCGAACAATATGACATTTTTCTTGAATTTCGCCATAATTCATGGCAAAAAGATGAAATAATGGAATTTGCAAAGGGAAAAGGAATTACAATATGTACAATTGATCAGCCGATTATTGGTGCGGCAATTTCATTTGAACCGATTATAACCTCAGAAAATTATTATTTAAGACTACATGGAAGGAATACGAACGAATGGAAAAATTCTATTAGGAGTTTCGGAACTGAAATAACTTATACCGAGCAAAGTGCTCGATATAATTATCTCTATTCGCCGGCAGAATTAATTGAAATCGAGATGAAGAGCAGAGAAATTTTTGATAAAGTGAAAAGAGTATTTGTAATATTGAATAATCACCCCAATGGAGGCGCAACAGTCAATGCTTTTCAATTTCTTCACTTGTTAAAAGATCGAACAAAAATTGCAATTCCATCTACAACGATAGAAGCTTATCCACGATTAAAAAAGATCGCACTCGATCAGAAAGACTAAAGATGCTCCCGCTTCATATACATTCCAACTACTCAATTTTAGAAAGCGTGCTCCCGATTGAAAAGATAATTGAGCATGCACTTGCAAACGGAAGCAGTTACTCGGTTCTCACAGATACAAACGGAATGTATGGTCTAATAAAGTTTTATAAGGAATCTCTCGCAGTGGGACTTAAACCGATTATAGGCACGTATATTACCGATCCCGTAAATGCTGGAATTAATACAATCCTAATTCCCCGAACTAATGTCGGCTATGCCGGGATGTGTAAGATAATCACTTCACGAAAGCTCAATGAAGAATTTTCATTACTGAATCTTTCTTCCCAAAACTTAAAAGATATTTTTTGTATTTCTTCTTCAATTGAGGTGCTAGAGAAATACTCAAAGATGAATGAGGTAGCTAATAATGTTTTCGCAGAGTTAATATTTATTCCGAGTCAATTAAAAAAGACCAATTATTTGCTGAAGTATGCAAGAGAAAACAAGATCCAAGTAATAGCATCACACCCCGCATATATGCAAAGTAAAGATGATTTTATGCTACATAAGGTGGTTACATCAATAAGGGAGAAGGGCACGTTAAAAAATATATCCGAAGGAAAAACGGTAGATGAGAACTATCATTTACTTACATCAGAAGAATTTATATCGAAATTTAAGGTTATTCCCGAATCGCTCGAAAGTATAAAACATATCGTAGAGCATGTAAATATCTATTTAGGTTTGGGAGAGAATAAGTTTGTTGATGGTGAAAGCGGACTTCAATCTGTTCATCACCAAGAATTAACGAATATCGTAAAAACAAATTTAAAAAGGATCTACAAAGTTTATGACGGAGCTGTAAGAGATCGAGTAAATAAAGAATTAGATGTAATCGATAAACTATGTCTCTCGAAATATTTTTTAGTTATTTGGGATGTAGTTCAGGAAGCAATGAGAAGGGGAATGATGATGATTGGTCGCGGTTCGGCAGCTAATAGTATAGTTTGCTATGGGCTCGGATTCTCGCAGGTCGATCCGCTAAAATATGATTTTTATTTCGAGCGATTTTTGAATTTTGCTCGTAAATCGCCCCCAGATGTAGATTTAGATTTCTCATGGAAAGAGAGGGATGAGATAGTAAAATATGTTTATGAAAAGCACGGATATGATAAAGTAGCAATGATTTCTACGACTGTTACATTCAGAGCAAGGTCTGCCTTTAGAGAGACGGCGAAGGTATTCGGTATTCCCGATTCAGAAATATCGAAATTTAGTAAGTTTATTCCTTGGACGAGTGCTCAAAATCTTCCCGATATAGCCGAGAAATTTCCTGAAACACGTTCATTGAAATTTGATTCCGAGCCTTGGAAAACTATCGTAAAATTAGCGGCTCGATTAGCTGGATTTCCGCGTCATATTAGTATTCATCCGAGCGGGTTGGTAATTAGTCCGAAACCGCTTACTAATTATGTTGCACTCCAATACGCAAAAAATAAAGGATTGGGATTAATCATTACACAGCCCGATATGTATGGAGTGGAGGATATCGGTTTAATGAAGCTCGATCTTCTTAGCCAGCGTTCGCTCGGAGTATTGAGAGACACGATAAATGATATTGCGGAGGAAGTGGAGGAAAGGAGTTCTCTTGGCGGAGAATCCATAATCAAGTCAATAAATGATATACCAAACAAACCTCCTATATATGGGATTAATGGAAATCAAATCGCATAAGCACGTCTGAGTTTTTCTCTATCGAGCTTGGCGGCGAGAGCAAATTCCTCTTCGGATACTTTTTCCACATCACCGAAATAATTATTCTCGGAGCTGTCTTTGCGTGTAACCGAAGGTGTCTCCATACTCGAAAGTAGCCTTAGTTTTTGCACAATTATATTATTTCCGTTTTCTAAATCGGCTTTTCCTTCGAGGAGATATGGTCCTGTTGAGATCGTTTGCTCGGCATAGATATTATATGTTTTCGGAAAAAAGATTGCTTCGAAAGTACCCGAGAGGTCTTCGAGTGATAGAAATTTCATAATCTCGCCGTTCTTAGTTTTTATCCTTTTAGAAGCCATATACCAGCCGATCATTTTAATCCTTTTTCCTTTATGGTTTTTTAGATCGGCAGACCTTACTATATCGGGAGCGGATAGGGCATTATGAAAAAAATGAAGAGGGTGGCGGCTAACCATATACCCAAAAATTTCATATTCGATTGAGCATATCTCTTCTATCGAATACTGGGTGCTTGTTTTTATCTCCTCTTCGAGCTTAAAGCTCTCGTTCATAAATAGGTCATTATAATTATTATCTAAAATTTTTCTTTTATTGTAATAGATATCGATTAAGCGCATTAATGTGGGACGCGTTTCTTTGAACGAGTCCAGGGCTCCGCATGCGATAAGTTTTTTTGTGTGTTCGTAACCGAGACCCGTTCGCACTATAAAATCGGCTAAGGAGACAAATTTACCATTGGCATTTCTTTCTCGTACAATCTTGAGTGCAAACGCACTATCAAAACCTTTGATAGCAAGGAAACCAAGTCTGATGCTATTACGGGAAGCTTTATATTCCCATTGGCTTTCATTGATTGAAGGGAGAAGGATTTTGATACCCATTCTTTTTGATTCGTTTATATAGACTTCGGCGGAATAATACCCACCCCCATTATTAAGGACATTTGCCATAAATTGGGGAGGATAGTGGGTCTTTAGGAATGCGACTTGAAACGAAAGTAGGGCAAACGATGCGCTATGAGCTTTACAAAAGGCATATCCGGCGAAGGAATCGATCTGATCCCAGAGTGCTTGGGCAGTCTCTTTACTATAGCCACGCGCATCACAGCATTGGAAGAAACGATTAATAAGTTGCTGCATTGCCGAATGGGAGCGCATTTTACCGCTCATTGCTCGGCGAAGCAGATCGGCTTCTTCTAATGACATACCAACTACATGATGAACTACTTTGATTACGTCCTCTTGATAGATCATTACTCCATAAGTCTCACCTAGGAACTCCTCCATTTCAGGGATTAGATATTTCCGTTTAGCGGGTTGTTTATGGCGGTCTATAAATTCCTGCATCATACCGCTTTCCGCCACTCCGGGTCGGATTACGGAGCTTGCGGCGGTGAGCATCTCGAATGTATCGCAATTAAGCCGCTTTAGTAATGAGCGCATTCCGGGGGACTCGATATAAAAACAGCCGATAGTATCGCCCCGGCGCATCAATTGACGTGTAGCTTCATCATTAAAGAGAAGTTCATAATCATAAATATCGAAACCGACTTTATCGAAGTTGCCCCTAAAATGTGTATGCAATTTTATTATATTAGCGGGATTACTGCCGGGCAGGCGGTAATCTTGCATATCGATTATTGATTCGTTCTGTTTGATATTGTCTTTAGATTTAAGCATATTTAGATAGTAAACATTTGTACACTATATTAACTTTTTGGGAAAGAAAATGCAAGTTAATTTTTGAGGAATTATGAAAACAATATTTCATCTTGATTTAGATGCTTTCTTTGTATCGGTCGAAAGGGTATTAGACCCCTCTTTGGAAGGGAAGCCGGTAATAGTAGGAGGTGATCCCAATAGTAGAGGTGTAGTAGCAGCCTGTTCTTACGAAGCCCGAAAGTATGGTCTTCATTCTGGAATGCCGATAAAAACAGCATATAAACTCTGTCCGCATGGTATTTATCTGCATGGCAGTCATAAAGAGTATGTCCGCTTTTCTAAAAATGTAAAAGCAGTACTCGAAAACTATTCACCGATGATAGAACAGACCTCAATAGATGAATTTTTTATGGATTTTACGGGATGTGAATATATCTATGGTTCGCTTTTTATGTTCGCCTCCAAATTGCAAAAGGAAATTTGGGATAAACTTTCGCTCCCTTGTTCGATAGGAATTGGTAGTAACAAAAATGTAGCAAAAATTGGCTCTGATTGTATGAAACCGAAAGGGATTACTTATATAATTCATGGATATGAGAAGGAATTTCTTGCTCCAATGCCTATTTCGGTTATTCCCGGAGTAGGAAAAGTAACTCAAAAGACGCTCAATTCAAAAGGGTTTTATATCATTTCTGACATACAAAACAGTCCATCGGATTATTTTGCGCTCCTTTTTGGTAAGCATGGCATCTCGCTTTGGAATAGAGCTAATGGAGAGGGGAGTGATTTACTTACTCTTTCACATCAAAGAAAAAGCATATCAAAAGAAACAACTT
>Ga0172380_10000622_pt1 | contig 66192 bp, 85 predicted proteins | sample Leawe162metaG_FD_119747 | JGI IMG/M metagenome (GOLD analysis project Ga0172380, IMG submission 119747) | Leachate microbial communities from a municipal landfill in Southern Ontario, Canada - Leachate well 162 metaG | ecosystem: Engineered > Solid waste > Landfill > Unclassified | place... | reverse complement strand
CAAGTCGCCATACATCCTTAACCCAGAGCTGCACGCCGTCCTTAACGTCTCCGCTCTTCTCAAATCCAAGGCTGGCGATGAATTCGTCTGTTAAAAGGCCAGTCGCCTTCGCAACAAGACGATGTGAGAAGTTGCTGGTCACCATGAAGGCGATGAGGTCACTGCGTTCAACTCGCCTGTCATTCGACATCGGCAGCTTCTTACCTTTAAGAACGCCGCCATCGATCCACTTTGAAACCGTGCGTGGTGCAACCTCGCATATTAGTGCGATGTCGCCTGTTGTGAGTGACTGCTTAGTGAGCGGTACTTCTGTTTTCATTCCACTCTCTCTACTGATAAAGGATACACCTTGCCATTGCTATGTCTTGCTATCACAATGACCGGTGACATAGCGCCTACCACCTCACCGACTGGCTCGCCACCGACCAGCTCAATGAATCGAGCCGGCCAAGTGACCTTGCGACCAGTTAGTCGGCGCGTGCACCACTCACTCATCTGTGCGGCTGTGGCGCCGCATCTCGAGCAAACGCTGCAACTGTTCCGGGTCACTATGTGATGGCTCTCCAGCACCGTTCACCCTCGCAATCGTAGATGTCTTAGGCGCTGTCACGCCGATTTTGACGCGACCGCCTTGCACAGAGATCACTTGCACCGTAATGCCACCCATGGATGGGTCACCGATAACAATCTCTTCACCGGGTTTACGTGTTAGCACTAGCATCCTGCTCTCCTTAATCGTTAAGATCTCTCATTACTTCTTCGGCAAACACAGCTCGGTGTATGAGCCGCACACCTTCACTGTGAACGGCCCGTCCCATGTACCACTCTGCAGCCCAGGCAGCTTGCCTTCAGAGTTAAGTAGCTCACCGAATTCACGCGGATAGATGGGATCACTGGGCTTGCCTGGCAGCGTGTATACGCACTTACCGTTGGCGTAATACTTGCCGCTCTCTTTGAAGTAGCGGAACTTGAGGTGTACTTGCTTTAGCGTGGTGAAATAATAGCTAGGCACACTAGCGTACAACATCTCCATCGCTGCGTTAGGAATATCAAGCTTACTTATCATGTCAGAAACAGCAAGTTCAAGTGTTGCGCCTACTCCATCAACATGAAATCCTTTATTACTAACCAACCACCCACCAGACTGCTGGCGTGCATAGATACAACCTGCGCGATATGCTGAGTCAGACTCAGTATAATCGAGTCGCACCAGTTTTTCTCCAATGATAACTTCTACTGATTCCATCTGCTGTTCCTTACTTAAAGCGTGTCAACCTCACTCTTATCATCTCGCATCCGCACGAATCGCGGATGCATCAAGCCACCAGCGCTACCACGACCCTGGGCGGCGACCTCACAAAGTTTGTTGACATACTCATCGCGTCGATGCGTCATGTCAACTCTGACAGCGTCTGACATACCACTCGAGCGCGCGACCTCCTTGCCAGTCGAATCAGCAAGGATGACGCTTCCAATCAACCCATCCCACTTGCTACCCGGCTCTGCTTCGGTAAAGCCGATGATGATCAGGTCGTATGTCTCCTCAGGCTTAACCTTCCGCCAGTTAAGCAGGTTGCCGTCCTTCAGTACATAGCCCTCGATGTCCGAGTGTGATGCCCTCGCATTCGCGAGGATATCCACACTCTGGTCATTGAGAACATACGGAACGAAGTTGACGCCGCACAACACTGACTTGTGCTGCACCTCTTCAAGATCCAACCGCGGATGAACCTCTGCAGCGCCGAACTTGTCGATGGCAAAGCATTCGATCGATAAGCGCTGATCACGTGCCTTCATCGCGCCCTTAACGTCGTCGCGGCTTCCACCAACAACGAACGCCTCGCAGTACATCACTGTCAGCCTGGGCGCGTTGTATCTGAATGACTGGACGGTACCATGCCATTCAAGTCCGCTGGTGATGTTCCGCGGCGTCCGCGACCAGCATTGAACTGATCCGTCGGCACACTTAATCATGGTGATCCAGATGCCGTCACGCTTCCAATGAGCGTATCGCCAGTCTGACTTACCATCCCACGGCGGGCAAGCTACTTCCCTTGACATGATTGTCCTAGTTTATCAGGGTGATGTTGACAGGTTCCGGCCCCGTGTCTGGATTATACTCAACCCAGAACACATGAAGCCTCTTGCATCTTGGGCACGGTTCATTAACACCAACCGGCCATACTGTCCTCTTAGTGAACCAGCCAGTTGTCTTAGCCTCAACTTCGACCAAGAATTCATTGCCACACTTACACAAGTGGCGAAACATCGCGCGCGGTTCGCATAGCATAGTGTTCCTTCGCCTTCTTAAGTTGTTTGCCAATGTCACAGCTGCAGATCTGAACAACCCACGCGCCGTCTGGTTCAAGCTGGTAACGCGCCCACCCGCGGTCGCTACATGCTGCGCAGATGATCGGATGGCGAAGCTGTGCAACCAGTTTCGCAGCTTCACTAAGGTGCTCGATGGCCTTAGCTTTGATTAGCTGGTCACCTATGAATTCCTTCAGGTCGCAGATCGCATCTGCGATGGCGCCCTGTGTTGAGCGTAGTCTCTGTTCGCGTGGCATTACTTAACCTCTACTTAACCTCTTGAACTTCGCAGTCTGGCCACGTAACGATCCATCCGTTCTTATCACGGACGGTATACGTGTGTGGGCCAACATACTGTATGATACCCTTCTCACCGATCTTGTTGATCACAACACGACCGATCCACATGTCTTGTTCGGCTCGCTTGCGTGCCTCTTCTTGTGAAGAGGCCCACGCGCCTAAGACCACGATAACAACTGCGGCAACACCTGCAGCTTTGAGGAACCATACAGTCCAATCGTCTGGCGGATCTGATCTGTTAGATCCCATCATTGCCTCCATACCACATAACACAGCACGTCCAGCCCATGCAAAACGCACCAACAAGTAGCGCGATAAGCATACCGATTTCTGCTTGTACACTCATCATGCGTCTTTCTCGATTTCTGCAAGTCGCCTCATATCCTCCAAGGCGACTTCGTTGCTTTCATAGAATCGCGTCGGCGAGACGCGGTTGACCGGATCGCTCGCCTTGTAGATCTGCATTGCTGCAAACAGCGTCGACGTCCTGCCTTCGAGCAGCTTGCCAGCCTCTCCAGCCAGATGCACGACCCACCCGGCGCGGCAGTGCGTCGTGTCGCACGTGTGCCAGTGGCTCATGTTGAGCGCGCCCGGCTGCGATGCCGCCTCAAAGACCCGCGAGTGAATTCGTTCGATGGTCGGAATTTGCTCTGCGGCCACGGGAGCCGGCGCGGACGACTTAAGTCGCGAGCAGTCCGAGCAGTCCGAGCAGTCCGAGCAGTCCCAGCAATCCAAGCAGTACGAGCAACCCAAGCAGTACGAGCAACCCGAGCAGTACGAGCAACCCGAGCAGTCCGAGCAGCGCGAGCAACCCAAGCAGCGCGAGCAGTACGAGCAACCCGAGCAGTCCGAGCAGCGCGAGCAACCCGAGCAGCGCGAGCAACCCGAGCAGTACGAGCAACCCGAGCAGCGCGAGCAGTCCGAGCAGTCCGAGCAGTTCACCAACGTGGCCATCGAGTCTTTGGCGGCCTGCTCACTGCCCCACCGCTCGACACTGGCGCGGTTTCCATTCTCATCGTAAACCCATTTCATCATGTACCTCTCATTAAAAGTTCCAACCTGGCGATGGCTACACTTGCGAGTGCGCCTATCGCCTTTGTGGTCGGGTCTTGTGAGTTTACTAACGCAGCGATATCATGTGACAGCGTCGCACGTTGCTCTGCTGTTAACTGCGTTAGGTACGTCAGTGCTGTGGCTTCAGCCTGGTCGTATATTGATAGCCTACTGTTCAGTGTCACCATCGCGGTCACCCTCGACCAGTCGCCTTGCTGCACGCAGCGCATTGCGAAGACGGTTGCGAGCCGTGTTAAGGCTAACGTCCATCTTCTTTGCAATTTCTTCGATGGTGAATCCCTGCATCACATGCGTCTTAAGCAACCATCGATCCCACTCATTCAGCTTGTCAAGGATAAGCTGCAATTCAAGATTCGTCTCGTTTGAAACTGGTCGTGATCGCAGCTCGTCATTGACACCCAGGCTAGTTAGCCGCTTTGCCTTGCGAGCAGATGCGTCAGTGTGATAGGCCTTGTACGCATACCACCTGATGTTACGCACGACATAGCCATCGAGTGATCCCTTAGCAGGATCATACAGCTCTACGATCCTGCATATGCGCTCAAGCACGACATCAGACCATGCCTCATCAACATTGTTCTTGCCAACCGTCCGTGCCAGCACGTTGCGTAATGTGGACTCAAGACGGATGGCCACCTCCCATGGTGACTCAGGTGTAACGCGCGAAGCGTCATCATTGATGTCGCTTGACGCGTTAACGCCCAAGGCACTCGGATCTGGCTCATGCATCCTGCGTCTCCACGACAGCTGACTGCGGTTCGATGCTCAAAGCTTCGTCATTGACGACGCTTTGAGCATCAGCCCCGAGTTCACTCGCCTGTTGCTGCAGACGATACAACTTGTCGATGAGGTGCTCGTTTCTAAGAAGGGCGAGATCTTGAGTGATCTCAGCGCGACGAGCTTGCCAGCGGGCGATGTGTTCGTGACCGTTTTCATAACGATCGCGGAGGCGGGCAACGAGTTCAGCTTGGCGTGCAAGCTTCTTCTCTTCGCGCTCCAGGTCATGTTTCCATCGGCCCTCGTTCGAGAGATACAGCAGTGTCATGCTGATCTCTGACTCGATGGCGGCCTTAAGAGCAGTGAGCTCCTTAAGCCTAAATGCTGTCGGTGATTCTGTCATGTCTACTGTCCTCGTTGACTATCATTGTCATCGGGTGAGCGACAGTCTTTGACCGATTAGTGGCCATTGCTAACAGCACTAACCGGTCAGTGAGGTCCAACCCAGTGCGGGGTTCCGCTAAAGACGCACTGGCATAGCCTGTGCTTAGTCACCTGGGCGGATACCTCAAAGACGGCTCGTAGCTGGCCCTCATACGCATGATCATACGAGGGCCAGTTGGCGAGCAGCCTTCGAGTCATAAGCAGCATCAATGAACCTGATGAATCATCAGGCTCTTTGATGTCCTCATCACTGCTTAGGCGTTCGCGCGCTGGGCCAGGAGCGCTTCCACGTCCATGCCCTGAGCCTTGAGCAGTTCCTTGAGGGCGTCGAGTTCGGCCGTGACCTTGAGCAGCTTGTTGGCCTTCTTGACGCCGCCAGGACCGGCGATCTTGATCTCTTCGATCTCGGCGCGGATCGCCTTGGCGCGGGCTTCGTAGCCGGCGGCCTTGTGGTCCAGGAACACGATCGGATCCTTGAAGTCGACCACCTTGAGCGGCTGGTGGACCTTCTCGTCGAAGTCGGCGGGCCATTCGGCGAGGCCGTCATTCGGGACCGGGTACTTCGTCTTCTTGACCTTTTCCTTGGCCTCGGCGACGGGCGCGGTGGACGGGGGAGCTTCCATGTTGACGTTCTCTTCGCTCATCTGACTTCTCCTGTGCGTGCTGCACTGTTGCAGTGAGAACTTTCACATCATTGATGGTGAATGTACTCACTCTTTCATCTGAGCTGTCTGGCTCATCAGGCCACGGGTAACAAATCCCGTGACGACTATCCGGCGGCGTACAGGTCACTGTGCTGATGCAGATCTTAGCGTGGGCGTTTCCTCGGCTAAGAACAAGGGCGTGCCACTCTGCATTGCCTGTCCGAATAGTTTCGCCTCACTTACTCTTCGTCTTCGTCCTCATCCGCGCCGAACATAGCTCCGAGCATGTTCTGTTCGACGTATTCACGCGCGTCATCGGCGACCTTGAACACGTGGGTCGGGTCGACTTCCACCCATTGCCCGTCCGTCATGCAACGAATCTTCTTCTTGTCCTTAAGCACGTGGATGACCACTGCTTTCAGAACTGCGATCATCATCCCATCGCTTACAATGATGAACACATCCTCATCATACGACCAGTCCATGCTGTGCTCCTACTGTGTTGCGTTGCTAGCGCCACTTGGGCGCGAACAACTTGCCTTCATACATGAATTCACCACTGCACGTGCGTGTCTGTCCGTCGTCGTCGACGAACTGCGCGTGCCCACCCTTCACCTGAGCTACGACTACCGTCGCAACCGCCTTGTGGTTCGTGACGAGCGTCACCTCATCACCACGACTGATCTTGGGCTTCTGTGTCACAGCCATTATGCACGCTCACTTCGCACATGAACGATCATCGCAAGACCACGCGCAGACCCGAGTGAGTCACCACACTCGAAGCAGGTCGGAACATCCGTCCTGCGGTTGACCAGCACGCCACGAATCATTTTCGATTCGCCCGGATTGATAGTCAACATCTCTTGCGTGATCTCTTCTTCAGCCTTGAGGTTGGCAGCTCGAATGGCTGCGCGTGATTCTGCTGTAATCATCATGTGTTCCGGTGTGCGTTGTTCGAATCCGTATTACTAGCTAGAACCGATCTGGGCCACGAGTGGATCTATGAATTGGCTTGCTTTTCCCGAAATTTTCCAAGATCACAGCGACCGACAGCGTGACGCCCAGTCCGTCCGCTGCGTGCAGTCGACCAGTCTGGAGGCGCCCGTAGTCCAAAATAGGATCATCCAGCCTCACCGGTTGGGCGCCAACCCGACTAGTCCGATAGAACGGTCAGACTCCCAGAATCCTCGGCCGGCATCATTCTGGGGCGTCGACCGCCAAATTGGTATACAGCTGTATACTAGGTCGAACCGTTTGTATACCAAAATTGGGCGTTTCGCTGTACCTACGTACACGCTTCTACGTTCACCTCAGACTCACTTTGTCATCTGTGCGTGATTGTTATACCACGCCCTGGGTCTGCACGCCCTGGCGCACCTCAGCGCCCTGGGTCACGACTTTCACAAAATTTGAAAAATTCGGGCAGCAGCATAGATCCAATGGAGGCATAACACGGTTCTAGTATTGTCGGATGTGACACACGCAAACGAAACAGTAGGAACAGACAATGACGAGCCCAGTGGTTGTCGACGCGATCATCGATGCACTGTCCAAAGACAAAGTTCGCGTGTGGAATCAAGACACGCTTGCCCAGCACGTGCTTGACAATTACAAGACGGGTCTTAAGAATCCCTTCCACATCGAGTCTGCCATCCGCACGCTCGTTGCTGCTGGTCGTCTTGAAGGTGATTCGCGCGGTACGAAAGCCTTCAACATCTCCTTCAAGCCTGACAAAGACGAGGCGATGGAGACGGCGATCCGTTCGGCTACAGACACGATCAAGCGGATGCAGGCTGAGATGCAGGCACTCAAGGCCACGAAGCCTGAGGATCTGGTCGAGATGCAGAGCAGGCTTGAGACTGCAACGGCGCAGCTTAAGCAACTGACCGCAGAGCGTGATGAGAACAAGGCCCTCCTCGCTGAGGCGCTTAAGGACATCGAAGCCTCACGCGTGTTCGAGGTGATCGTCACCGACGCCGAGGGCAACAAGCGATCAACACAAGGCCTCTACCATTCGCAGTTCAAGCGATTGCTCAAGCTGGCCGCGCACCGCAAGAATGTGTTCCTCTACGGGCCGACAGGGTGCGGTAAGACGCATATCTGCTCGCAGGTCGCTGAAGCTCTGGGTCTTGATTTCAAGTTCGTGTCGTGCAGTAGCGGAATGAGTGAAGGACAGCTCACAGGCCGCCTGATGCCCACTGGTGACAACGGCAAGTTCGAGTACATCATGAGTGAATTCACGCACTGCTACGAGAACGGTGGCCTGTTCCTCTTCGACGAGCTCGACGCTGCAGACGCCAACGTGTTGCTTGTCGTCAACGCCGCCCTGTCGAATGGCAAGCTCGCTGTGCCCAACCGACCGGATGCGCCGTATGCGCTCAAGCACAAGGACTTCGTCTGTATCGCTGCAGCCAACACCGTCGGCACGGGTGCCAGCCGCACCTATAGTGGCCGTAACAAGTTGGACATGGCGACGCTTGATCGCTTCGCTGTGGGCAAGATCTGCATGGACTACGACGAGCGTGTTGAGAGTGAGCTGTGTCCAGACGCATCACTGAGGTCCACGCTGCTCAAGTGGCGCAAGGCCATCAACGAGCACGGGCTTGAGCGCGCCCTGTCCACGCGGTTCCTGATCGATGCGTATGAGATGATGCATACTGGGCCTGAGGAGATGCGGTTCACGATGAACGATGTTTCGGACGCGTTCTTCCAAGGATGGCGAGAGGATGAGAAGCATAAGGTTCTGAATTTCCGCGGATAATTTTGGAAAACCTTAGGATTTCATAGATCCAACGGGACGCGGAAACGGTTCTATCGGTAGTGGTGTTCGTCGGAGGCAGCAAACGTTGATGGTCAACGCATGCTGCATCCACAACCAGAGAGGTGATGAAATGATTCAGGAAACGACAGCTGCTGGCAGTGAACTCTTCAAGTTCGAGTCGATGGAGGACGTGAAGGCCTACACAGACGTGAGCCGCTTCAAGGATCGTGGTGCGTCCTTCGTCGGCGAAGAAATCGGTACGTGGTACGACGTTGACCTCAAGACGACGCAGCCATGGAAGAAGGGCGCAGAGATCCTCGAGAAGTACATCGCGCGCCTGGGTGAGGCCGCCCTCCCGACGCTCAAGAGCCGCGTGCGCAAGACGGAGTGGTCCTTCGACGACGGCGACGAGATCGACACGGGTCGCATGATGCAAGGTCTGCCCTACCGCCGTCGCATGATCCGCGAAGAGACGGGTGGGCCTGCCGAAATGACGATCCTCATCGACACGACGACCCCGTATTACGAAGAGAGTGACAACATCCTGTGGCGTGGTGCTGCGGCTGTCGCCCTGACGCACATCCTCGAAGAGAAGGGCTATCGCGTCGAGCTGTGGGTGTGCAACGGCAGCAAGCTGTTCGCCTATGAGAACACGAACGTGCTGACTGCCGCCTGCCTCAAGCGAACCAGCGACCCGCTCGACACGAGCACGCTCATCAACACTGTGTCGGGCTGGTTCTACCGCTCGGCCACGTTCACCCTCCTCGAGACCATCTGCACGAAGAGTGGCAAGCAAATCGCCAATGGTCTTGGACAGTGCGCCTCACCGATGCCCAAGGACTTGGACAGCATCTCGCGTGACGAGTTGCGTGTCTACTCCAGCGGGGTCTACAGCTTCCAAGGCGCGCTCGAGATGATCGTGGCTGAAGTCAACCGTGTGATGGCCGCCACGGAGGCCAACGCGAACGCCTAGTCGAGCGGCTGGTCGTGGGCTCCATCGACAGTGGAGCCTACATCCAGCAATTCGGCACGTGCCTCTTTACTAGGACAAGACGATGTACACAGTCGACCCTGTTGACGTTCCACAAGACGTCATGAAGAACTTCGATCTGCTGTCGCAGTCGCTCAAAGACAGCGTGACGAAAGAGTGGGTTAACCGCAACGTGTATCAGACAGGGGATGATGTAGAGTTCATCCACAAGCCGCACGAGTACAACGGGCGCAAAGGTTCTGTGATCGATATCATCAGCATGTACGGTGGCGCCCAGGACTGGGTGATGATCGAAGAGCACAAGACCGGCGTGCTGTTCGCTGCTGCCATGTGGCAAGTGCAACTGATAGAACCGCCCAAAGAGGTCAAGCACGGGATGACCCGCATCACCATGGATGAGTTCAACGCCAAGCTGAACGCCGCCGAGCGAATCACACGCATCGATGCACAGCGCACCAAGACGCGTGATGGGACGTACTACAACCTCTACATTGGTCTCAATTACACCACGTGGTTCGTCGGTCTGGCTCTTAACGAGACGCCGCTGGCCATCATCGTTGAAAGGGTTGGATGATGTACACAGCAGTAGTCACCGTCCTCGATGACGGAACAGCATCAACAGAATTACCACACTCGGGTGATGACACGCTTATCAACACCACTGGGTATTCAGCGGAAGAGTACACTGTTCTCTTCCATCAATACTGCGTGACGCATGTCGACTCGCGCCAAGGGATGGAGAACGATTTGTATGGTGACTTACGCGACGGAGTGTATACCGTCGAAGAGTGGCTTGAGTGGTTGGAGACAATAGAATGACCAAGATCATGCGACGTGTGTTCAACGGTGAGGTGAAAGAGTCTCACCCGACCGATAGCACGCTTTACCGCTAGGGCATATCACATGATGAGACCTCTGCAATTACCATCCGCGTATGGCTAAGTAGGCTCTTTCATGAATTCATTGAAAGGGCTAACGTTTGAGTGCGACGCCATAGCGCCTTGTACTGATGGCCGCCTAACGGCGTGACTGATGGAAAGACATCTCGCCCAGCATCATGGGTTAACACGTATGATGCAGAGTAATTACCTCACACCAATGAATAAATGAGAACTATGAAACGCACAGAGCGCCCTCCGTGAATAGCGACGGCCATCGTCAACAGCCATCTGGGACTGCAGCCCGGGTGGCTGTTGTGCTTTATAGACCTACCAATGGAATCGGCCGGCAAACCAATCGGTATGCCGGCCGTTCGTGTTTATAGACACTCGAGTGTTGGCTAGACCTTCCAATACTTTGGCCGCCAGAATCCAGCGTCGTCCAGTTCAAAGTCACCGAACACTTGTGGATGGTCTTCGGCCATGCGTGCGGCGATCATCGAAAAGACGTGCATGATCTCTTCTTCAGCTGACGGCGCGCACCGCATTGTCAGCACATGACGCAGAGCACGAATGTTCCCGGTCCAGACACCACCAGTTGCCACGCCCAAAGGAACAATGCGCCGCAGGCAAGAGGTGACCTTCTTCTTGTAGTCGAAGTTCTTGTCTGTCTCGTCCATATCCCAGATCTGCATCAGCTCGGCGTAGTTCTCTTCGACGAACTTGAACACACGATCAAAGATTGCACGCGTGCGTCGTTTCTTCGCTGATAGCGACTCATCATCATCGGGTGCTTCCATAATGCTGGTCGGCAACCAGTAAGGAATGCATTCATCGAACCGGATGAATCGCATAGATGCTTCGCTGATCGCCCAACCAGCGCGATGGCGATTCATCTCAGCAGTGAACACACGCGATACACCTTCAATGGCGAACGAGTAGTACGTGTGCTCAAGAACTGATCCATGACCAGACTTGAGGATGTTTGCGAAGTACTCGTCATAGTCCTTGCGCACCTGGGTGACGTTCTTATTCATCCCCGGTTCAAACGACATGTAACATCGCTTGGCGGCAAGAGCTGGCACCAGTTCGCTAGGCGGAAGCTCTGGTGGTTCAGGGAGTTCGAACTCCTCACTCACACCAAGATCCTGCAGCCAGTCTTCAATCTCAAGCGTGTCTGGTTGAGACTGGCCGATCTTATAAATTCGAATGTCAACGGTCTTGGGCATGTCTTCTGTCTCCTAATGTTGATGCTGGCAGCAGTGACTACTGCTTAACGACATTCACGACAACAATCACTGTGAATGCCACGACGCATGCTACGAACGCGATCGTAGTCGCAAGAGTGTACGTGATACCGAATGTGACCATGATCATTCCTCACTTAAGATGTTCAAGTCTACCTGCACGCTTCACTTCGTCCAATGGGATTGCTTTTTCTTGTCCGGCAGCCTCCTTCCAGTTCTTATCGGATATACCATACCTGAATCGCACAGGCACTCTTAAGACGTGGACGTCCTCAAGGATCGCCACGATATCTCTTGCTGTTCTCGGATCGTCGAATACCTCAGTTGGTCCAACCATAACCAGTTCATCATGCACTTGTGTGACCAGTTCGATACCAGTTCCTTCAAGATGATCAGCCAGCGTCACCATCCGCTCTTTGATGATGTCAGCTGCTGAGGACTGGTTAAGAGTATTGAACGCCTTATGTGCATGGTTCTCTGGAAGATGACGGCGACGCCCAAGAACGTTCCTTACGTATCCACGACTCTTCGCCACGTTGCAGGCCTGCCTGGCCACAGCTCTGATGTTTGGAAAGGTCTCGTGGTATCGATCATACAGCGCTTCGCCCTTCTGTCTGGCAAGCGCCTTGAACGCCGAATCCCGCCCGTCTGGATGCAGCTGACCAGAATCAACCAGTTTGTTGACCGCGTCCTTGATGGCGCTGACGATGTCTTCGTCGACCTCTAGTAGCGCAACAGTCGACTTCTTGCCCTGCCCGAACGCGATACTGAAATTCACAGTCTTCGCTGGACGACGCTTGATGCCGCACATGTCAGCAACCCGCTGATGGAAATCGACATCTGGGTCTGCAATGTAAGCATTGATGATGTCATCATCTTGTACATAATGAGCGAGCGTCCTAAATTCGATTTGACTCCCATCGGCCGACATGTAAGACATGCCCTTACCCGGATGGATAAGCGTCTTAGCGTGCTTATCAAGCTGCTGTGAATTCGGTTCACTCACAGACATGCGACCAGTTCTTACACACTGGTTATGATTAGGGTGAAGGATTGAATACCCATCGCCGACCTCAGTGGCAAGTACTTGGTACGTATCTAGGAACAAGCCTTTGAACGTTGACTTCTTGCGGTACTCAAGCATCAACTCGACAACTTGCTTAGGCGAGTCAATGCGAGTGCGGTACATTTCAAGAGCTTCTTTGTCGAACGACGGGTTGCCTTTCGTACCATCGTCATTCTCAGTCCATGAGATAACTGGTAGGCCATATGTATTGCACAGTACATCGAAGCAGTCTTTACTTGATGTAGGCAAGAATGGGAAGCCAACCAGTTTGTGCAGCTCTTGTTCGATCTCAGTCATACGCTGAAGCGTGAATAGCTTCTCGATGGTAAGCTCAGCTGGCTTAACCATCAAACCACGACGTTCCATCTTGATCAACAACGACGTCAGCCTGGTCTCAACATCGATGACCGGTTTGGATTCTGCTGGAAGGTTCGCAGTGAGGTAGTGATCAAGACGGCGATTGGTTAACACGTCTTGACATGCGTACTCGCCCATCACGTCAGCAGGGCAGACACCGTAGTCCTTTGACTTGCCAATGTGCCGTTTAAGCTGATCTTCGTACGCATTGATATTCTCGTGAAGCCATGTTTCTGAAAGGGCGTCAAGTCCATACCCTCCGCGAAATTGTCTGTCTGAATCGAGAATCTTCGAGCACACAATCGTGCAGACTCGCTCTCCGCTGAAATCGACACCGAGGTCATTTGTGATTGCATGTGAGTCATACTTAACATGGTGGTTCACCCAAGTCTTTGATGAATCAAGAAGCTTCTTTACCCAACGAATAACAGCATCGCGCGGCAGATTCCATCGCTGATCAGCATGACCAACAGGGACGTAATACGCACCTGACATATCATCCCACGTCACTGCTATTCCGCCAACATAGCAGTGATACCATGGGTTGAGTGAATCAAGCTTCGGGTTTCTTGAGGTGGTTTCAAGGTCCAGATACAGCCTGCTTATCACTTGTGGAATGTCAGGCAGCTCGGATACATCTTGAACCAGTCGACCGCCGTTTGGGAAATGAATCACTGCTGTGTCACCTCTTGTAGGAGCTGCATTCCGTACTGGTAAAAGCGATAGGCTTCGTCTTTCTTGTGCAAGCTAGCTGCTGCCAGCATCGTCAATGCCATGCAAGCCTTAAGACGATTTGGCTCGATGTACTTATGCAACACACTTAGCACAGCTTCTTGTTCCGCATCACGCTTAACGTTCGTCAGTCCGTGCATGATGCTACTGATCATATGAGAACACGCAAGCTTCGCATACTCATACGAGACTGGTACTCGTCCTCCTCGTGGATCGATCAACTTAATGTTGTTGGTGTTGAGTGAATACAAGATGTTGGTGAAGTTAAGATCACCATGGCCATTCACCCAGGTGTCTGCGCGAATGATTTCACACGCGTTGACAACCAGGTTGTTGGTTGCGCTGTCAATTGGTGAGTTAAGATACGAAGCTAAGCGAGTGACCGCCTTCTCTCCGTAGAACTTGTAGGTGTCGCCGACCGTTCCAAATCCTTGCTCTGTCCACAGGTCACGTTTACATCGTTCAACAACAGACTGAACAATACCAGCCCATGTCTCTGGCAATCCCGGCCAGTACAGCCATAGTTCGGCGAGTGATGGCAAGTCGATGTAGTCCATCGTGTACTGACAAGAGGTAGGACCTTGCTTTACTTCATACACTCGCGGGAACAAGCATGCACGAGTTGCATCATATGATCTGTTAAGATCACACATAAACTCAGCTTCTTGCTCAGTGCAGCCGATCTTGGTGATCATGCCGGTATCATCAAGAACCAGTCGATGATGAGCACGTGAAATGAACCGTTCACGGCGCGCTTTACCCAGGGCAAGGACATCACCAACATCTTGCCACGACGCAAGGTGAACACGTTGCACGTCGCTGAATTCATTTAAGAATTCAGCCATGCCGTTATCGTGAATATGTCTCTGTGCAACAAGAAAGCTTTCTGCCATGCTGTTTAGTCGAAAGGCGCCAACGAAGACTTGCGTCTTTTGGTCCGGGCGACCGTCAACGAACTTATCGACCGGTGAATAGCACCAGTTTCTCTCACTACCACCCGTGCTTACACCGATGAACTCACTGTTTGGCAGCTCTTCATTGATATAAGTGTCTGCCATGATAACCATCATTGGGCAGTCAATGTTATCATACACTGCCGCCATTCCGATTCCAATCGCCCGCATCGGACCAGATGGACTGCCTTGAACAGCTGTCTTAACACGTTCAAGACCAGATCGCTCAATGACGCTCCTGACCTGCGTATCAGTGTCTGGGCTAGTAACGACAACGATGTCATCGCAGCCTGCACGACGCATCTGTTCGACGAGATTTATAAGCTGTGGTCGCCCTCCAATTGAGACAAGAACCTTTGACACGTAAGCTGCAAGTGGACCAAGTCTCGTTGCTTGACCACCAGCTGGGATGATGCCTTTCATAGCCCAATCCTTTCTTCGATCATACGAACGTGTTTAAGATCTTTAAGAGCACTTGTCAGCAGTTCATACTGCAATTCAACAAGCGTCTTATAGACCTGCCTACTGCGACTTACTGCATCTACTCTTAGTTTCAACTCGTCAGGACCAGATACTCGCAACCATTTAGCAAGCGTCTTGGAGTCACCAGGAATACTTGGGTCATCCAACTGGTTAAGTGTTGGAATGATATGACCCTGGGTGTCGTAGTACGGATGGAAGAAGCATACAACATGATTTGCAAAGCATTCCCACGGCTTAGCAGTTGCCCACCCAGAACCAGACGCTGGAGTAGTTAACGTGCAGAGTGTGCTCTGCATCTTTGAATCAACGAGCTGATATTCAATTGGCTTGATGTCAACACCCGCATCTGCAAGCGAGTTGTCAGTCCACGATCCATGAATCCACGATGGCTTAAGTGGTAGGATGTATCTCTTAAGCGCGTCAAGACGCGTAAGATGCGTTGGGATTCCGTAGTTGCGACACTCGTTAATGATCGCACCAAAGCGATCACGCTCAGACCAATCTCGTTGGACACTTAATGGCGTAGGCGGCCGAATTCCGGACAGCTCAAGACCGGAGTAGACATACTGGTCGCGTGATGGTAATACACGATCACCGTGTTCGCACTTCTCATTACGCACGAAATCAAACTGACCAAGAATCGGCTTAGTGCGGGGCCACTTAAGATCACGTGCTTTAAGATAGTTGCGCGGGTCGGCGATCAACCAGACCGGCTCTTTACCAGACCGGTCTTGCCTACCAGATCGGTCTTGCCACCGGTTAATTCCACGACACACGTGGCTACCATAGGCAATCGCCGATTCATACGGAGTGACAAGCGTGCTACGATCATCGACGCGCGGGATCGGCGAATTAGCTGGACAATGCTGACCGATCCACATGACGATTTCATCGAGTGATTCGTACGTCTCGAATGTAAGCGAGTCGTAGACTGCGACCGGGTCGGTCTTCATCGACTTCGATGAGGCTTTGATCTGTGGCAGCCAGTCTTGCCACGGGTTCTCAATGTTAGGCAATGGCGGTTCCCAACCGCTGTTGCGACCAACGACCACCCAGGTGACGCTGGGATGCTTCTCAGCCAGCCGCAGCAACAGAGCTGCTGGCTCGTTGTCACCACCTGCCACGCCCCATTTGTCATCACTCAATTCAAGAGTGCGACCAAGCTTGCCGTATCCGACTCGCATTACTTTACCCGCCTACTGTAATCCTATTGCTTTTGCATAGTCATCAGGGTGTATCGCTGCCCATAACGTTTGATGACTTACTACCGTTCTTGTGGTTTCATCGTCATCAATGTATATGCCTAGTGGAAAGTAGTTTAAGAAACGTACCTTATCGTTAATGCTTGCATTCATCAGCACAACATTAAGCTTAGGCGCGAACAGCTTCTTAATGATCTCTACTGATTTCTCTGATGTAGCAGTGATGACCATCGCGTTTATTCGCAAGGCAAGGTCAAGCAATGGCATCGCGTATCCGCATTCACGTAGTGCTTGCTCGAAGTTATCGCACTTTGCCTTATACACATCTGCTGGACACCACTTCAGCCAAGGTGTACCCCACTGCACTTTGTCTTTTGGCATCCCTGCCAACTCATAAGCGCGGATTGCTGCGTCTCTCGTATAGATGAGAGTGTTGTCAAGATCGAAGATGACCATTGTTAATCCAGTGAGAACAGACGCTGCGTGGCGATATCGTTAAGCTGGCATTGATTGCGCCACCACAATGATGCGATGTCGCGAGCCATGTCTTCTGTCGGCGTGTTGTATTGAAAGGCAAGATCGATCTTCGGCTTGTATGCGCCTTGACCGTCGATGAAAGTACCGTCAGCACCGGCTTTGACAAGATGCTGATACACGCAATTCACCTTAAGAACGAAGTCAAGCGAATACATCTCCTTGCGACCGTCAGTCATCTTTGACCAGCGATCAACAATGATATCGTCTGGCGGACAAAGCACAACCACGATACCTCCGACTCGTGTAATGGCAGCATCGACGAGGTCATACTTGAATGGTGTAAGTGTATGATTCTCACTGGACACTCGACGATACACCAACTGGCTCATGTGAAAGCGATCGAGGATCACGTCACGCTGAACACAGTTGTGATAACCCCAGTACTTGTCGAAGTCTTTAGGTGGCTTGGTGAAGTGCCGCACCATCGGTGCAGCTTTGCCATGTGTATAGGCGGGGATAAGTTCGAACAGAGCCTGGGCAAGAGTTGACTTGCCAGCCATGTCACAACCTTCAAGAACAATCATCGCTTCTTCTCCGTGTAAAGTAACGCTGCTTGCTTAAGAACACGATTGTCGATCGGTAAGTCGATCACGAACGCTTCAGTGACTCTTAACAGCTCATCGGCGATCAGCCCGCATCCATACCGCATGCATGCCGGCTTGACAAACTTCTCACCAGCCTCACGCATACCCTTGATCGTCTGGCCAACTGGCGCCCACACAAGATCGGAGTTCATCGGATAACGCTGCACAGCTTCGACAGCCGCTGCACGATGCTTGTCATACAGATGGAGGCTGTCGCAGTAGTGTGTGTACGTGCCAATGGCGACGCCTAGCTCTGCAGCAATCACGTGCATCAGCGTGCAGTTCCAGAATACATCATATGGCATGCCCAGCCATACGTCCTGAGATCGCATATGAACGAACATGTGTAAGGCTGAATCACGAATCATGAAGTGAATGCTGATCGTGCAAGGTACATCGCGCTTTGCGTTCGGCCCGTGACCATCGACCAGATCAGCAGCGTGCCACAGGGGAACAACAACACGTCTTGAATCTGGGTCAGATCGAAGTGCGCTTACTGCCGCCTCAAGACGATCGAAGTCAAGACGGAACATGCGACGACCATAAGCGCCATTGGCATGTCCGTCGTCTTCAGCATACTTGATGTATTGAGGTGCGAATGGCAACATCGCTTTGACGTCTGATTCACCGGACATATACCACAGCGCTTCAGCAGCGGCCATGAATGGTGATAAGCATCGTCGCTCGTTCGTCAACCAGCAACGACCTGGGAATCGTAACTGACCCATGTACCCGAGGATCTCAAGCGTCTCGCCGTTACGCGAGCCTTGCGACTCACCGATCGCGAGGAGTGACTTTACAGAGTGATGCCACATTGAATCAAGACCAACAAACAGCGTCATTGTGATGCCTTAATAAAGAATGCGATTGTCAAGAGCGCCTTTGATCTGAATATGGTCAGGCACAGGCACAGTCGGGCGCAAGATACACTCTGGGAACCGAGACCAATCCTGCGTGTGAGGATAGTACTCGGTGAGGTTGAATGTCTTCTGTTCTTGACCTACTGTTGATTTGCCGAGCCACCTGTTGGTTCTCCAGTCATACTGACTTTCCCAGTCGTCTGTTCCCCAGTGGTGGTTGCTTGACAGTATTACCTGTTCCGCGATCCACTGGCCAACCGCAGGAACAATTCCTTTAGCAAGCTGCGCAACAACATCATGACCAGCAGGGATAAGACCAGAAGGCCAACCCATGATTGCACTGAATTCCGCGGCGGTAAAGCAACGATTGAAGACAGGATGAACATGGTGGCGTGATCCGGAATGCAGTGTTGGTGCGAATCGTGTGGCCGACGTTCTGAAGATACCATGCATTCCGAACGGCATTTCAGAGTTTCGATTCCGCCAGCGAAACTTGTATCGCTCTGACATGTGTTCATACATGAACTTGCCAAACGTATTCAAGTTCCACCCGTTTGGCAGCTTATCAACCAGATCCTTGTCGTCCTTAAGCATGTGCGACGATGTGTTAGGCGTCATCTCGCTCGTTGGCTTTTCTTGTTCGATAGTTTCTTCGTTCATCAATGGCGCAAGTGCATCCCATAGAGCAGGCTTATACTTCGGCATCGGAGGCGCTTGAACATTAAACTTGTAGCAATCGCGGTAGGCAACGAAGAAGTACCTGCGACGATTCTGTACGTTACCAAAGCTTGCCGAATTGACGAACAGATGGCAGAGGCGATAACCTTTCGGCTTAAAGAACTCAGTGTACAGTCGGTCAAGCAAAGGCTTGCCAACCGAGTACGCTTGCTGAACTGATTCCCACACAACGAAGTCGAAGTTTCCAGCTGCATACTCACATAACTCAATGGCATCGCGTGTCTGTGCGCCAAATGCCCCATGCATCGACCTTCCTTGGTCAGCTGTCACACAAGAGAACGCAGTACAGCGTGGATTGCCTGCTGCAAGAATGCAGTCAGAGAACGTCTTAGCGCTTGGCCAGTTCTTGGCCTCGCTACGAATTACGTTAAGACCTAATTTCTGAGTTGCTGTCTTGTGGCCAAGATCATGAACTTCAAGGTGCGTATCTACATCCATGTGCTTTTGTAGGCCGAGTGTAAACCCGCCAGCAAAAACATGAATGCCTAGTGCTTTAGGCTTTGACATGACTCCACGTCTTTCCTTGAAGAATTCTACTTACTTGACATGTGTTAAACATTTTCTTTAATACTTCGATTGTAACACCTCTCTGACTTAGTCTCTTTATCTCAGCAACTTCTGCTTCTGTCAGAGTAGACCCGCCATTGTTTGATCCGATCTGCGCAGTCCCATGGACTCGCTTATCCATTTCGTTTTCTGACTGCGTTCCCCACACAAGATTGCACAGCCTATTGTCTGTTCTTACTCCGTTTAAGTGCCTACACTGCATTCCGCTTGGACACGCACCGACAAATGCCGTAAGCACAGCTACGTGCGTAAGTAGCTTTACATCATATAGTTGGACTTGCGAATAGCCACGGCTATGCGACTGTTGAGTGACAACAGTCCATACGCCAGCGCATGCGTCTCTCCATACCCTCCCACGCTTACAGCGTCTCCAACACGTCCACACAACCCCATCGCTACCAATCATATACCCGGGCTGACCAACTATTTCTCTGTGTTCGATGAGGGCCCTGGGCTTTGATGTAGCAGGCCCTGATCCTGATGCAACTTCTTGTTGACGAATGTTTTCCATAATGTCCTAAACAGCCTCATGCATGCCTCGCACAACTCCACAGACTGCTTACCCTTGGGCGTGCTAATCTGTACCGGTGTTAGCGTTTCCTGCTTCTTCCTGCATCGTGCGCATGGGTACATCTCTCAGTCTCCTGTAGTTGTCAAGAATCGACTTAAGATCCGGCGGGCTGTAGTTTGGCCCTTTTGACCGAACACGAGCAGCATCCGGATCGTCTGCTTGCTTCTGTTTCGTCATGTTGCTGCGATGAACTTCAACGAACGCCTCAGGCAGCGGAAGATCAAGCGTGACTGCAGTTCCGATAAGAACATAAAGCAAGTCAGCAAGCGCATCAAGAGCGCGCAATTCATCACCGATCGACATTGCGTCAAGTAGCTCACTAGTCTCTTCAAGAATGAGATGCGATCGCAGTTCAATTGGGTTGCCGCTCTCCTTGAAATCTTTTAGGAATTGGTGTGCCACTTCCGCCGTACTAACGATCGCATCATTGATCGTGGCTGTGTTCAAGAGCTCTGGCTTAAGCGGCTCAATGACTCGACCAGCGACTTTGTCGTGGAAATCACTGACCATGAACATGGCTTGCTGCAAAGTGACGTACATCAAAAATCTCCTTCTGTTAAGTGCTTAGGCATCTGTGGAAGACCTTCTTCGATCATCTTCTTAAGAAGATTGATCATGCCGGGTGTCTTTACATACATCCTGTTCGTTCGTTGTAATGCTCGCTTGCGAACAAGCAGAGACACAATCGATGTAGCCTCAATCCGATCAAGCCCACACCAGTCTTGAACATCCTGATGATCAAACTGTGTCGTGGACAACAAGCTCTCAGCGAAGTCATGCGCGTGCGGCGAATTTCGGATTGCTTTGCGAATCGCATCCTCATCACTGATGACCTTTGAGTCACGAATCGACTTGGTGTAGTCGATGTAGCCAAAGATCGCCGATGAATATGTTCGCAGCAAGAAGGCATACACATACTCAACATGACACTTACGCACAAAGAGAATTGACCCGTCATCGTTCGTCGAGAAGGTACGAGCAGCAAGTGCAGCTGACAAGCGAGCCAGTTTGTAGCGCATTGACGCTACGTCAACGACTGGGATCTCGCCGGTGAACACCTCATTAAGCATCGTCGCACTCTTAAGCACGTGCTCTTGCGCGTCTGCTTCGAAGACGACTTTTCGTTCGTCACGCGTCCACGACCACAAGATCAGATTGCGACATGACTCACTGTCATACACATGGTCAACAGCTTTCCATTTCGATCGTGGCGTGTTGATGACCTCCGGATCAACTTCTTCGCGCGACACGATGTAGCATAGGTCGAATCGGCGAACGTCTTCCAAGGCTCCAATAAGCTCCTTGATCGCCTCGATTCCGAAACTGTAGCTAGACATCGGCCGATCTGACCGCGGGTTAGACAGGGCGATCAGCCGTGTTCTGGATGTTGTTCGGCGTTTCTCGATCTTGGGAATTTCAGCGACGCCGGACGATCGCATTTCGGTTAGCTTACTGATCACCTCGACAGGCGCGCCCTTGAGTTCCTCAAGGATGACAAGGCGCTTGTCGTTGGTCGGGATGATGCCCCATGATACGAACCATCGACCACCGAGCTTCTGCAAGCCGCCAAGCAATCCGGCAACCGTAGCATTCTTGCATTCAACTTTAGTTCCCGCGCCGTAATGTTCAAGCAGTCTCTTTGCAGTTTCTGATTTACCCTGCGCACTGTCTCCGATAATAAGAGCCTCGACATATCCCTTCTCAACTCGATCATCGAAAGTAAGGAACAGTGGGCTATGCCAGACGAGGTCCATTGCAAGATGCAAGTCTTGTCGCTGTCTGATGTAGGTGACGTTGTATTCGAGGTCAGCGTAAATTCCATTGAGTTTTTCGGTAAGAGACTCAAGTGTCCACTCCTTAGGCTGGAACTTCTTAAGCTGATTGATGTCGTTGATTACATAGTGCGAAAGCGCATCGCCAGTTGCTTCGAAGTCGCTGACAAGCAAAGTCGCCGACTGGTCTCTTGGGTGCGGATACTGCCGCCCAGTGAACACGTAGTTCTCGTTAAGCTGCAGCCCGCCTTTCATACATACAAGACGAAGAAGCGCGCGTTCAGAACTACGATTCAGGATCTCAAGCTTAGGTGATATGCGCACATCATCTGCTTGATGGTACTCAAGAATGTCAAATTGAACAGTCGGGCACTCTCTTGGAATGCTAAGACTACGCATCAAGGCTTCACGCTGATTACTTGTGTGCTCCTCAACGATATCAAGAATGATACCGTCTTCTTTGTGAATGTCATAGTCTTCTTGACGACTAAGATACACTGGGCAGATGCCGCAGCAGTCTTGGCCACGATCACACTTAGGCGCGATCTTAGATGGAACAACGTACGTGTTCTCGGCGATCGCTGACACAACACCTTCAACTGCGATTCGCTTAGTCGTGTTCTCTGCTGAGTACGCTTCTGTTAGACTTACTGTTTGTGCTAGTTCTGTTTCGTCGAATCGCTTCTTGAACGTTGGCTGCCATTGAGCTGTCGCATTAACAACAGGATAAAGCTGCTGGTGTTCTTGACCGATGAAATCGTTGATGTCGCCCTTAGGATATTTCGTCTTATCCAGAGGAAGCTCGACAATGCCGACCCACTTAACAATCGGGAACAGCAAGCGTGCCTTCATCAAGGCGGCTTTAACACCGACCTCGTCAACGTCGTCAATGATCCATACAGCTTCTTTGCCGTTAAGCGCTTCACTGAAGGACTTGTCCCAGTTGTCTTCTCCGCACGTTGGTGCAACGCAACCTATACCATACGCGTTAAGTTGAGTGGCAGCCACGATGGCTTTCATCTCGCCACCGCACAGCGCTATTTTGTCAAAGCGTAACTGGTCGTGTGGATACAGCCTGGGCTTACCGCGACCCTTGAGGTTCTTCATCTTCTCGGAGCCGGGGGCCCCAGGAAGATACTTGCGAACATTGACTGCACGACCAGACTGGTTCATGATGGGGATCGTGATGCGACCACCATCTTCGCCCAGCCTATATCGGCGAATCAGTTCATCTGTCACGCCGCGAGCATACAGCTCTTTAAGAAGCGGGTAGGCTACCCAAATCTTTGAGTGATAGCCTTCAATTACTGTCGGGTCTACCGTAGGTTCATCACTGATGTCGTATCGCTGAAGCATGTCAGCGAACACAAGTGCTCGCGGACGATCAATGACACGACTTAAGAAGGCAAGAAAGTCGCCGCCTTTCTTACAGACGAAGCAATGAAAGTCGCCGTTCTCTGTACTAAGCGAACAACTTGGTGAGTTGTCTTCGTGAAATGGACACCGGCATTTTACGTTTTCACTGCCAGAGAATTCATACTTTACACCTATCCTTTCAAGCTCCGCAAGAATGTTAATCTTTGACGGAAGTACTGTCATTGCGCACTCATTAAAGAACGCTGGTCACCTTTCGATGACCAGCGTGTTTGCGTACTTGACTGGATAAGAGAGCAAGGTGATGCGAATGCACTCACTTTGCTCTCTTATCAAACAACCGACGCTTAGAACTCCTTCGAATCTCCGGCAGCCGGCTTCTCGACATCACTGTCGTCGTAGTTGACGCTGATCGTTCGGTTGTCGTAAGCCTCCTTGAACAAGCGATGCTGTTCCTTCAGCTGCTCAAACACAGCCTGATCGGTGATGTACCCGCTGTCCTCTTGAGACGGGGTAATCTCCAAACCTTGCCACGTACCAGACGCATTGTTGCGCGTCTTAGTCTGCGCGTCCCAGACGGTTCCGAACATCGGAACGCCACGCATCTTGATCATCGATGCGAGTTGCTGACCGGTCTTGTACTCCGAACGGGCGAACCCGACGGCGCACGCAGTTCCCATCAGCTCTTCGTGGCCGACGATCACGATCAAGAAGCTCAACACCTCCTGATACGTGACGCTCTTGGACGGATCCTTGTCCCAGGGCTCGCTTCGCTTCGAAGGATCCTGCGCTTTCTTCGCGATCGGCGACGCACGGTCGAACGACCGATCACGGATGAACGTCTCGGCGCCCATCGGGTTGCATGCCAGAAATTCCGGGAAGAAGAACACTGGCACGAACGAGAACTTGACACCTTTCTTCGCCAGCGGCGTCATCGTCGGCATCAAGCACACGTCACCGATTCCGAACATCTCCGACAACGGCGCTTTCGCCGTTGGCTGGATGATCTTCAGCCTGGGCGGCGAGACGTACTCGTTCAGCATCTTATTGACTTCGGCATTCTCCGGAGTCAACATGAACGCTGGCACGTCGCTAGAAGGGGGTTTCATCAATCCGGTCATCATCACTCTCCTCTGACAAGCCACTGTTCTCGCCCGAGCCACCGGACGGTCCGGTAGGCATCTTTTTGCGGGTCCGAACAGTTACCTTGTACTCCGTCCATGTCTTACCGATAAACTCTGGGATAGGCATACCAGCAAGCTGCCGGTCAGTCAGCCAGTCGCCAAGAGAATCGTAGTCTGCTCGCAGCACGCCCATCTTAACCAGCTCAGGATCAATCCCAAGCAAGTTCATGATGGCGGCATATCGCTCTGGTTCCTTCTCCGGCGAAGGAATGGATGCGCGCGTCTTAATGTTAGGTGTCACAGTGCACCATTCAGTTTTCACTGATGGCTCTGTCACGTTTGGATCGGCAGCCCAAAAGGCCGTGAAGATCTTTGCGGCAAGGTCGTTGATTCGGCGCACTTCTTTGCGCGCTTCATCGAGATAATTGTACACCTCGCGCAATGCATAGCACGCGTCTGCAAGTTCATTCACGTCGTTGAGCGCGAGAATGTCGTGCTCAAGGTTAACGCACGCGTTGATGATCTCGCGGTGCGCTGTGTGCGTCTTGACAAAGACGTCGATGAATTGCTGTTTCATGTGTTGACCTACTGTTAGATGATGGACTTGTGAACATACTCGTTATGCTTAGCATCAAACAAAAGCAAGTTCACAGTTTCGAAAGACGCAACGAGATGCGCCACCAGCAGTGTAAGCGGCACTTGCGCACCACTTACGAGAATGAAATCACGGTCACAGTTGAAGTCAAAGTTCTTCAGCCTGCTGAAGCAGTCATTCACAAACGCTGACGTCCACACCGATGATCGTGGCTCATTCGCTTCGTACAGGTAATGAATGTCGCCGTATTCACCGACACTCGACAAGTCGTACTTTACTGGCTCAAGTACGAATACCTTATGTGACATTACTGTCGCCTCTTCACAAGATTCAGCAGCATCTCCCTGATGTCTTGAACATCAAGCGCATGCTTCTTCTTGTCAACAACTCGTACCCTAATGTCTTCGTCAATCGAATCTGGGACCACAAGGTCTGTGATTCTTAGTGGTACACGTGTGCCACGACGATGAGAGCGGTCTTCACTCTGCCACCTACTGACTGGCTTATGGTTTTGCCCATAATAGATCATCCACGAAACGTTAGTACCCAATTCTTCATTTTGACCAGGTACATAGCCGAGAAGATTAAGGCCCGCTCCGCCAGCTTCAGGATTACCGACGAACACCTTGCACGTCGGGTCCAAATTGATACGATCCTCGGCGATCTTTCTGTCGGCATCATTCGTCGTCCCATGATACTGCACGTGCTCGATACCCGCGCCGCTAAGAGCAGCACAGATTACAGAGATGTCATACTTATGACACGTCCATACGAGCATTTTATCCTTTTCACCAAGCTGCCCAACACACTCCATCAATGCTTGCAACTTAGGGTTGGGATCATAGCGAATAAGCGACTTTTCAGATATTACATCGCCGGTCTCGTCTCGTTCTTCAGGAACGATAAGAAATCCAGAGGTGATCTGCGCAAGCTTCATCAGCTTAACAATAGCGTTGTTGACAACCATCTCTCGCTTGCCAGCTGCTTCAGCATCTTTGAGGTCCTCTTCGATCTCAAGATAATACTGGTTGGCAAGCGCATCATAGTCAGACGACTGACGAGCAGACATCTCAACTTCGATGATGTCATACTGTTTCTCTGGCAAGTCTTTAAGAACTTGGTCTTTACGGACGATGAATGCACACTCGGTAAGACGCTTCTTTAGCAGCGGGACGTTGTTCACACTCTTAAGAACGTCTCGTCCGTCACCGCCGTTCTTAACGAACACACCATACTTCTCTCGGAAGCCATGATAAGATGTATGACCGGACCGACCTTGTTCAAGAAACTCCAGTTGCGAATACAAGTCGAGTGCAGTGTTAACGATAGGTGTGCCTGTGAGCAGCATGCGCTTATCACAGGAGTCACGCATCTTATGAGCATACTGCGTGCGCTTGGCTTGATGCCATTTGATACAGTGGCCTTCATCAACAACGCCCAGGTCCCAGTGAATGAATGACAGGACGCTATCCCATGCCTCGCACAGCAGCCCGTAAGACGTTACGACTACGCTGAAGTATTCACCTTCAGGCTGTCGCATTGCTTCGGCGAGTTCACGCACTCGCTTAACTGCGCCGCCGCGCATGATCGTAACTTTGCCCGGCACAGTGGCGAAGCGTTCGATCTCACGCTTCCAGTTTGATCGTAGGTTCTTAGGAACGACTACGATCACTCGCAGCATTCGTGATTCACCTGTCGCACGAAGAGCAACAGCATCAGTGCAGATGCGTGACACGACGACTGGAGTCTTGCCGGTTCCCTGCTCCATGAACAGGGCGTACCCGGGAAGCAGCCTTGATGCGCATACTGCAACGCGCTGATACGGAGCAAGTGGAAGCTCTGGGTTGTCCTCGATAGGGTCAGTCGGAACAGCCTGTGATTCAGCCCATGCAGCGTGAATCCGCACAACACGCTCTTGCAGCTTGGATGAGCCAAGGGCTTTAAGAAACAAGAGCTGTGCTAGTTGATCCGCATACTTGATGCGATCATACCACTCTTTGTAGATAGCAGCCGCATTCGACGGACCGATAGAGCAAGTCGTCGTGTTGAAGCTAATCTTGCTTGCATACTTGGCATCACTTAGGTCGTTACGCCAAGCACGGTTAGCTGAGGCCGTCTTTCCATCTTCGGGAATGACGGTGATCGTGAACAAGTTGTCTTTTGTTCCGATGACAACATGCTCTGTCATCATTGTCTCCTGTGATTTACTGTCTAACTGCTGTGCAGTCTTTATACCCGATTACTCTTTCTCATGTTCGTATGAACGCGTTTTTCTTCGTGTGCGCATAAACTGCTCAAGTGCTTCACGGCGCTCTTTCGCTTGTGCAGGTGTCTCGCCGTTAATCTCTGTCACTCGACCAGTCCATTGCCCGGGTTGACCAAGATGCAAGCACGTGAACGGCGGTCGCACTCGATTGAGTTCATTCCACTTAGCTTGAAACTCGCTGTCACCACCACCTGCGTGTTTCCAGCTTACATCATGCCAAGGTGCAGGCCCAAGCACGCTACAGTCTGAATGAAAGATTTGAGTGTGACCGCTGAACTCTTTGTCCCACGGGTGCTTGGGAAACTTTGACCACTCTGCCTCTGGCGGGACATCGCCGTTGAACTGAACGAAGTTGTTTCTCAACGGTGTGTAAAGATGTTCCTTGCACATTGGCCAGTCTGGAATCTGTGATGGCCACAATACGTCTGCGTCGATAAGAACTATCCAGCCTGACCGACCAGCAGCATCGAGCCCTTTCTCAAGCGCCCGGTACTTGGCGAATTTGGCGCCGTTATCATAGAATGACGTCGTCTGAAAGATCTCAGCATCAAGACTCTTGCACACCGCGTGAGTGGCGACATCTTGAGGCGTTGTGACAACCAACACTCGACTGAAGTGATGACGGTTGTAGTTCAACGTCGCCATAAGCAAGTCTGAATACTCGACACACACGATCACTGCTGTCTTATCAACTTCATGCCATCGTGATAACATGGAACTGTTCCAGTTCGTCTAGGTTACGCATCGGTGTGTCTGTTGGATGCGGCCCGCGTACAACAACACGACCAGTATCGCGCCTTTGCCACCCGGCTTCGATAAGAATTTCTCGTGTTTGCCTATCAAAGAAACAACGAAGGCCATCTTTGATATAGTCCTTCGTTGCTTGAACGCGCTTTGTTGTCTGGTTCTGCGTCAATGCGTCGTTGAACAGATACCTATACAGGACCTTGTCAACGTGATAATGCGTCTTCACGGAGCCAGAGTGGAACAGCGGCTCAAACCATACACGGTCATCTGCATAGCCGAGAACAGGGCACCAGCGAACCAACCTAGCGATACTGGTTCGCCATGCGCAAAGATGGTTAACGCACATCTTACCATGCTTGCGATCGTTTGCTTGCATGCCGAACGACCACTTCTCTACAACACCTCGACGACGCGTAGATGTCAATGAAAGATCGAATGATACAACATCAACCCCTTCATAGCAACCACGCATCAGTTCGCCGACGTAATCATCAGACAGACTATCGTCGTCGTCAACAAAGCAGACGTACTCGCCTTGCGCACGATCAGTCAGCCTCTGTCGCTTAACGCCACTTGTGGCTTTACCGTTGTCGAGATCCATAATGAATTCGACGTCACCTGGGAAATCACTCGCCATCTGGCGTACATGATTTGCCATCTTAGCCCACGGGCGAGATTCCAGCGCGGGCATGAGAACTGAGAGCTTCATACTGTTCCTACTGTTATTTGTCCGCCACAAGAACAAGAAACAGCCCTAAGTCGATGACCTTGCAGTGAGTGAATCCAGCTTCACCAGCTGCATCAATGATCTGCTGTGTAGTCCAACCGCAGGAGAAATCACCCGTATGGTTAACGACGATGTCGTCTGCTGGTTTGGGATACGGCCCAACGTTATCAGCGTTCCTAAAGTGGTGAACGGCGACTCCATTATCAACCAGAACTCGCTTTGACTCTTTGAGATAGCTCAATACCATCGGTCGTGGCAAGTGCTGAAACACGCTGATCGAATACACAAGATCAAACACGCCGCTTGGATACTGAATCGTATCGCCGTGCCCTAGTCCGACAGACGCATTGAATACGCCATGCGCATTGAACTTCTCGATGGCTTTTGCAATCGGAGCCGCATGAATATCGAATCCGCTGACATGCCCAACATGCTTTGACAGCGGGATCATCCACTGACCGTAACCGCACCCGATTTCAAGAGCATTACATTTGTTGTTGAGTTCACCATGCTCAATCAACCAGTCTGGAACAGCGTCATACACATACCAGTTGGCGTGCTCTTGAGAGTTAGGAAAGTAGCCTTTATCATGGCGCTCTTTCCACGTACGCAACGACCAGTCAACGACATCTGTCATGATTACTACCTACGGCTTAATTACAAACCAGGAGTCATAGTTATCAGCTATGACGTGTACGCTGTCGATCTCGTTGTGCAGTCTGGCGAACTCGACCACTGCATTCGTTACACCACAAAGCTCTGGGGCGAATAGGTCATGACCAGCCAATATGCCGCCAGGCGCCAGCTTCTCGTACCAGTTGATCATGTCAAACAGAACAGCATTAAAGCTGTGATCACCATCAATGTAGACAAAGCTTAAGTCGTTTGGAACGAATCCGTGTCGCAAGGCGAGCTTACTGGTCGTCTTGAGGATGTTAACGCGCTCTTGAAACCCTATGAACCGATCCATCACGTATTGATAATCAGACGGATCGTGCTCATCCGCTCTGATGTCTACATAACCGGCCGGTGGTTGCCACGGGTCAATAAGATACATCTTCTCACCGTCCCATTCGTCAAAGAACGGGCGAGAGAAGTCGCCTCGCCATACGCCAATTTCTACTGCCGTCTTCGTCAAGCCACGTTCACGGCAAATACCAGCAAGAGCTTGACGACCTAACGTTGTTGGCCACTGCTTAAACAGCTCGCTCATTTGCTGGCATTCCCGATGTAGTCTACTGTTGTCTTAAGCTTATCGACCTGCAGCTGGTCAACATGCGTCATCACTTCAACAACGCGCTGTTTCTTCGGCTTGAAATCCAGCGCGTACATCGTTGTGGTTCGATCAACACCGTCTGCCCCGGCGGTATCAAGCTCGCCATATCCACGCATAGGGACCAAGCAGTGATGGCAATTGGTTCTTACCTGATCAGCAAACGCCGACATAGGCAGCTTCCACCAACCCGATTCAACGGGCATACCCGTGTCAACAAACGTTGGGCCATTACGGCGTAGGAATGCTTGAGACGCCATGATCTCGCAAGCATACGCTTTGATGCTGCCGTTGACGGCTGCGATGATCGCCGACCAGTGCTGATTGATATCACACTTCGAAATGCGTTCCCAGCGTTCTGGTTCAGAGACACCAAGATCAACCATCGACCCGTGAACTGGTGAATGACGCGACGCACCTTCCAAACCAACTGGTCGTGATTCTGGCCAGTCTCGCTTGAACTCATCGAACGCAGATTGATTCATATGCACATTCAAATTCGAGTGCATAGGGTTGAATGTCTCTGCCATTACTTTACCTTTGCCTAGCGGATTGTTACACCACAATCCACGTTGAACAAATGGTACGTGTGCTTTAAGAACCTCACAGATCTCGTTGAACTGCGGGTGCGCGGCGGGATTGCCGCCAAACACACCAACAACACCGAAGTATCCGGCGAGCGATTTCACGGCGACTTCAAACTGGTCAACAGTCATTCGCTCTGGCGAACCAGATATCTGACTGGCTTGAGTGCAGCCAAAGCACGCCATATCACATGATCGAATGATCCTGATCTGGATCACGCCTTGTCGCCACTTGCCTCTACGAGGCGTTCCAGGCGCAATCATCTTACTGATACACTGCTGTTCGTTCACCTGAGCATCTCCAGCGCGTCATATGACTCACCACGAAACGATCGTGGTTTCTTACTTTGATCATTGCCTGCTGCACTAACATCACCGATGTGTTGAACCAATGATGGCATATGAACATACTCATACCATCCAGACTTGTTCATCGCAGACACAATGCCGCCATCCACTGATTTGATTCTCTTAACAGGGTCTGGTCCATGCATCTTGTCTATCATATGACGATTATCAAACAGCGCCTTGACTGCGTCACGAGTGAACACCAGTGCCACGGCCCCAATACCGTACTGCGGAATCGCTTTAAACCAGCCTTTGTGTTGAGCACCCGCTCTCTCATACCGTGGAACTGTGTACAAGTTACAATACCCGTTCTCAGGGTACGGAACTTGTTCAAGATATTGACGAAGATTTCGGTACGTAACAAAGTCGTCCTGAAAGATAGCGTATCGTTGTGCCTCAGGCTGGCGCAGATACAGCTCAATGACGGAAAGAATCCAGTTGCCGTTCACATGCATACGTGGCCAGTGTGATGTGATAGGCAGGTCTAGTTTTTTGAATTCAGATGCGTCTTCACAATCATCGATGAATAAGCGTGGGGTCTCAAAGCCTGCCAGCTTAAGAGACTCCAGAGTGACAGGTAGCGTGGTGTTAAGACGACTTGGAACAGTGGTAACACCATACGACCACTCCATAGTTTTTACACTCGCTTTCTCTGCCCTGCTTATGGCGATAAGAACTATGCTTCTAAACGGGTCAAGCGGGTCAAGCGGGATTCGCAATTTTAGCGCATTCCACCCGGCCATTACTTTGTCAAAGACGCTTACTTCGTTAGACGCGCTCTTAATCCATACAACGATTTCTTCAAGATGATTACGACAGCCTTTCACACCCCAGATATTCATCTGTGTTGCACGACTTTCGCAACCACAAGATGACTTCATCGAGATACCAAGTTCCTGCAGCAGTTTCTTGAGTTCGGTTCCGGGTCCGTAGCTTGCTACTTTCGACTGCAGAATCTTGCTCTGCTCGCCCAGTTGCGGCGGACCAGAGATTTTCTTCAGCCGTGGGTATTGAGAGAGAATGTTCATGGGCAAGCACTCACCGTGAGAGTTGCTGGAAGACCTCCGGTTGCTCCGGCGTGGTTGCTCAGCGTGTAGACCCCAACGCATCCCAGGGAATTTTCTCGACGATAGCGAGGAGAGAAGCTGCACCCAGAACCTTGAAACGAGATCTGCATCTCGAAATAAGTCGTAGGTCCGACGCCGACCTGAAAGATCGAAGAGAACGCGGGCAACTCAGACCAAGCACATCCCTCTGGGGAGCCGTTCAGCACCACAGTCCTTCCTGGAACTACGCATGGTGGATCGAAGAATGACGTCAGCACGGTACTACTGTACGTGACAGTCAGGCATGTTTCGTCGCAGTTGCAGGCCGGAACTATCGGGGGGCAGCAACAGTCAAGGTCTGACGAGAGTTCAAACTCAAAGTAGAGACCCTGACACGTACACTCCTGGACGGTAACGGTCGCTTCGGTCTGCTCAACGAACTGGCTCGTATCGACGTTGTAACAGTAGGGCACGACGTGCTGAGTTGTTCCATCGCAGTAAGTCATCAATCCGATTGTTGATGACCAGGTCGTCCCACTAATGTCGCACTCGTCATCCGGTCCGATTAAGCTCCAGAAGAACCCACACGGCGCATCTCCCGGCATCGTTACGCCGGGCGGCAGAGTGTCCCCGTCAACGTATCGTTGACTAACACCTGTGTATGTGCCGTTGAGCTTGTCACAGCCTGTGATAGTTGGCCAGATAACTCCGGTAGCTTCGCCGATGTCGCAGCAGGTGCATTGCTGTTCGTGTGAGGTGCACTGGTTGACGATTCCGCCATAGCTTTCGGGAACAACGCAGATCGACTTAGGAAGAGCGGGCCAGTCCTCGGGATTCGTTAACACCATCGTGTTACGTCCCCAAAGGTTCCAGGTATCAACGGCTTCATACCTCGGGCGGTGGGGATTAGGCCCAGACCCAGTACCTGTTTCCGCAAACTGTGGCATCGCATTCAAGACGTCGTCATAAACCCATTCAAGAGAAACGGGAGAAGCAGCGATCTTCAACTCCCAGAGCGTTGAATACTCGAACCCCAAATCATATGGATGGTAACAAGCGTCGTCGTCAATGTCAGGTCCGCGGTTCGGATCAGCAAAGCCCCGTCCGTATCTCGCTTTCGTATACTCGACTGCCCCGGCGTTGAGACGATAGGGAGGGAACTTGATGTTCTCCGCATCTGCACCCCGGTCGATTAGGTACGACGTTGCCATGTGGGTTTCAAACCCGCTTGGCTTGATGAAGTTGTAGTAGAGCCGGTTGGTGTAGATACACTCACCCGTGATATCGCTCGGGCAGTCTCTCAAGACTTCCATAACCGGGAAGGTTAACCCGAGTGGGGTGGGGGCTTGGCACAGCCCTTCAAGATTCTCGTTCAAGAGAACCCCGTAGGGGACGTAAATCAGTCCCCCGATTTCCGTGCCTCCGGTTAGACAAGACGACTGGACCATCAATGGCCAGTCGTGTCCGCATTCAAAGATGATCGCATATCGGCAGGGCGTTCCGTTCGGGTACGCATCGCAGCAGGGCGCATCAGCTAGGGCGGTCCCCGTTCCAACATAGCCCTGCTCCACCAGTTCGGTCTGGTTCTTACAGTCACAGCCACATCGTAGTTTACCAATCTTTGGCATTAGGCATATTCTACTGCTGACGCCGGGCAGGTAACTGGCAAGGCGTAAAACTGCTGCGATCCGTCCATCCACGTAACCAAACAGTCAGTGCCTGTTGTTATTGAGTCTGTGCTGTCAAAAGTACTTGCCTGAACAGCACATGCCACCGAATTCGCATGGTGCAACCGCACAAGTCCTGGGCCACCGCTAACAACGTCCACAATAGCAGTAGCTTTCCATAACAGAGTTCCGTCGTCTCGTATCTGCCATTCACTATTACGATATTCACACCAGACTACGTCGCCTGTGATGTAGACTCCACGAACGAAGTCTGCGTAAATCAGTTCATCAATACCGTTTGGCGCGTCTAACTCATCCACTCGTTGCGCATATACACCAGCCGGATGGGACGTCCTATACACGGCCTCTGTGCTATCGGTCGACCCAGTTCCAGTTCCAACACCGGTCTGTGTGATCTTAAAGCGCGCTGTCTTAGCGATTGGTTGATACAGAACATAGCATCGCTCTTCACTATTTCGCGGTGAAAGCGCTATAAGACCTGTTGCCGCGCCCGGTGTTACAGCAGATCCGTCTATCTCAAGGTCATCATAGAACTGCGTGTCCAACGATGCACGAACCAAGACTGGTTCATATGGAGTAATAAGCTTAACCCATCCGGGCTTTCCACGAATAAGAGTGTATTGTTCGTTGCCCGCATAAAGCTTTTCAGTGATCGACGTCGTCGCTGTTCCAGACCCCGTTCCAGTCCCCTCAATGTTCACTTTAAGAAGAGGACCAGTAGCATCTACAGTTGAATCATAGACCTCAACAATTGAAAATGGGTCTACATTATCACTGCTTATACAGCGATGCCAAGACAGATGATCCTTGGCATACGGACGAGGACGGGTCTGATTACCAGAGCGATCTCCACGACCGTGCGGACCTTGTGGAACGTCACGAAACCTAACAGCATCAAAAACTGCATTCACAAGCTCGCCGCGCCAACCTCTTACGATTGACCTTGGGTTGACGTGCGGGAAGTCTCTGAAGTTGTTGGGCATTAAGCAAACAGGCCAGAGAGATCAGTGACTGGATAGTTCTTATATTCGGCACCACCAGCAACATAGATGCTCGTCCACGCTGCGGTGTTCGACCGATAGAACTTGTTCCATCCATGTTCGTTGTACGTGAACTTCTTTGTGATGTCGAACTTCGTTACACCTGTCGAATCTTTCTTGTATGAAATACTCGGAGGCGCAAACAGAAGCGTCTCTGCGGGATATGAGAAGTTGATGATGCTACCAACAACTGTAGCGTTATTCACATGACCAATCAACGTGATAAGGGCAGCGGCGACACTCGTCTTGTTCAACTCCGTCCGCACGAAGTTAATACCTCGAACGAGCTTGCCTGGTGCTTCCTCTTCACGAAGAACATCACCGTCTGCTGCACCCCACCTAAACCACTTGTGATCAAGAGTGATGAACTCAGCATACGGCTCAATGGACTCAGATACGATGTCAACGATTTCAGTCGTGTAGTTAATCGTGACAAGAGCCTCACCGTACAGCATTTCTTGACCAGACGCCGACGGAGACCCAGGTGTCTCAACTGGTACGATCGCAGCAGTCGCTGCAAGCGGCACTTGCCCTGCAGCGCCCTTAGGCCATGCAAGACGATTGCCACAGATGTCGGCAACAAGAAGGTGACGGTCGCTCCACGCGCATCTCAGCTGCACAGAGGCTTTAAGAATACCCCGCTCGTCATCGTACGACTCGTTACACGAGTTCGATTCTTCAGCACAGTCGATTACACTGGAGAAGTTAGCCAATTATAGTACCCTCACCAGCATTCGCGTTAACATGGTCGTTGATCTTCTTCGTCTCTTCGATCTGCTTGTCGATTTTCTCAACGACTTTCTTCTGTACCTCGATCGATTCTTTGTGATGCTGCTTAATAACACTTGTCTGGCCCTCTGTAGCTTGTGCTTCAGGGCTCTTGAACGCAGCGCCGGCGATTCGCTTTTGCAACGACAACAGGTCTTCGAACGCGCCTTTGTTACCTTGCTCAGCAGCTGGGTCTTTATTAAAGACGAAGTCGGCAGCAGACGCCTTTGCTTTGCCTAGTTCAGCGCCGACTTTAGCGGGGTCGAACCCAAGCGCGCTGGCGAACTTCTCTTTGATCGAATCGATGAAGCCTTTGTTCTTTTCCATGTTCTGCGTAAAGCGATCGTTGAACGCAGTGGATGCGCCCTCGGCGGCCTTACGCAGCTTCTCTAGCCGCTCTTTGTCCTCATCGCTTGTTCCGCCAGCGACCTTCGTTGCCGAAGGCTTAATTCGCTTAATCCCGGCTTCAGTCGCCTTGATTACGTGCTCAAGCTGTTTCTTTGTATCCTTGCCTAAGAACAGTTCAGCACCTGGCAGCTGCAGTGCCATCTTAGACGTGGCAACGAGAAAACCTAAGAACGCCTTCTTAAGATTGGTGAACAGCTTATTCCACAAGTTCTCAACATACACTGTCACGGTTTCCCAGACAGTCTTAAGCCCTTGCGACATCTCTTCCCAGACAGCACGCAGCTTCGCCACAGCCATCGTGAAGTAATCTGGCAAGTCTTGAATCGCCGTCTCTACGTACGTGAATGCGGCTCCAAGACTGTCAATGACGACGAAGCCAACCTTCTTAAAGACGTCGACTGCGTAGTCATACCACTTCTTAAAGAGAGCCGTGTTGCTGTTAACCCAATCAACAACCATCTTGACGTTTTCACCAAGCGCTTCACCCCATGCTTGAGATGACTTAGCACCCCGAATCAGCCACGGGATAACAGCTTCGATGGCGGGAACCAGTGCCTGGGCGAACGCCTTCCACTGATCGTCAAGCGCCTCATTAAGTTGGTGGATCTTACCCGAGAACGTGTCAGCAGCCCCGGCGGCCGCACCACCGAACGTGCCAGCAACACGACTAAGAATCAGTCGTTGAGCCTCCATCACCTTGCCACTGGCAAGCATTGACTGGATGACCTTCTGCTGGTCTTCAGAAAACACAATGCCTTCAGATCGAAGGATGCGCATACCCTTGATCGGATCATCAAGCGCACGACCCAGTTTGTCAGCCGCTCCAGATAGGTCAGTACCAGTTGCAATGGCGAAGTCTTCGGCGGCTTTCATTGCGCCTTCGAATACATCCGCTCGCACGTTCTTGAACTGCAGCAGAACAGTCTGCGCGTTATTGAACGCGTCACCGCCGAACGCGCCTGACGCTGCAGCAGCAGCATCGGCCATCTTAGTCAACTGGTCAGATGTGTATCCAACAACACCACCAGTTGCCTTAAGAACGGCATTCATTTTGGACAGCGCGTTCTCATCTTCCTGCAACGCAGAAAACCCATGGGCCAGTCCAACCGCCAGCCCCACCCCAAGAAGCGGAATAAGCTGTTGCACTGACCCATAGATGTCAGAGATGACGCCTTTCACCTTGCCGTATACCGACGAAAACGCTCCAGCGATCGACGAGGTAACCTTGCTCATCACTGACGACAAGCCAGAGAACACACCTGTGATTACTGAGTATGCGGCTTTGAACGGGGCAGTGATAAATCCAGTCACCTTGGAAAAGACTGCCTTAAGCCCGTCGACAACAGACGAGCCTACTGCCAGTGCGACACCAAAGGCACCAGTCACTGCCGTGCTGATCGCTGCAGAAGCATCTACGAATACAGTCTTCATCTTGTCAGCAGCAACAGTCGCTGACTCAGTGAGGCTTGCGAACGCGGCTTTGAACGTGCTACTGATTATCTCTGCTGCTGATTCGACCTTGCCTGAAGAATCGACGAACTTAGTATTAAGGAATGTACTGAATCCATCCATCGCATCTTGTGCGAAGTTCAACGCTTTCTCGAATAGGCTTGTGTTTAGGCCTAAGCTTATCGATGCGTCGTCCATTCCATATATTCTTCATACGTGTTGAAGTGTAGCGTCTCTGCTACAGAGTTCGGCGAGTACAACGAGATCTGCTGATAGGGTGTCATCTCCGCGATTTGAGACGGTGTGTACTTGTAAATTTGAGCAAGCTTCGCATACACCTGCTCTTTACTTACGCCGGCTGATTTGCCGGCTGCGGAGGGTTTGTGGTATCATCCTTCGCTTTTATCTTGGCACCAACATTGATCTCAGACCAAATAGACATCGCCAGCAAGAGATCAGCACCAAGCTTCTCGGCATCAACTTTCTTAAGAGCAAAGATCTCAGCTTTGAACGCATCATACGTCAATGATGGATGATTAACTTTCAGCCCTTGCCAAACGACTCGCGTGACGCCGTCAAGCGAACCAGCGATCTTGGCCCCGTCTTTGGACATGAACGACAGACCGCGTGCAGTCTTAAGAGCAACACCAAGCAGCTCTTGTCGTTCCTCTTCATTTAAGCCTTCAAGACCGAGGCGAGCTGTCTGAAGGTAGGTTGATCGAAGCCAGTTATCAACCTCATCGATGTCCTTATCAGTAAGAGGAGACATGTCATAAGCCCGGTCACCAAACTTGACTGGGTGAGAAGCGCCAGTTACCTGCGGCATTTACTGTTCCTTACTGTTAGGAGGAGAACCTAACCTTAAGACAAGGTACCTGCATAGTTGTCAACTGCATCCGCTGCAGCATCCATCGACTTGATGGCACTTTCAACTGCAGTCAACACACGACTTGGTACACCACCTGCACGGTCAAGCGTGCTGCGAATCGTATCTGCTTTGTTGGACAGCATGATAAGCTGATCCTTAAGCAGCTTGGCATCTTTCTTCTGCATACCGCCAGCTGCACAACGAAAGGTCGATCGCCGTGCAGTTGGCGCGTAATACATCGGGTGTCTTCGTGACATCTATCAGGTTCCCGTTCCAGAGCCAGTTCCCGGCTGCGTAGCCGGCCACCACTGTTCGCCACTCGGCAGAAGGATGTGGCCAGTGGCAGCGTTGTAGGTGAGAGCAGCCGGGTCGAACCCGTCCATATTGAGATTCACCGTCTGCTGGATGATCGCACCAGTCTCACGATCAACCGTGATACCTGTGAATTCGGCGACTTGAGTCCACTTAAGTTCGTAGTATTCCGTGGCGTTAACATACGCTCGAATAACGAGGGAGTCGCCCTTCTCAAACTTACTGCGATCAACATCTTGCTCTGTAATGGCAAGCGTGAAGTCAATCGGACCAGACTTGCGACCAGTCCACACACGATCATCAGTATCGACCGACGACGAGTTCACGTACTCTTGAAGAGCGCAACTGATGGTAAGCGTCGCCGATAGAAGATTCTCCCATTCGACGAAGTCAACACCATTCGTCGAGTACTCAATCTTGGTCCCAACAACTTCAGGGACCTCAGGAATAGACAAGTCGTACAGTTCGTTCCCAGCCGGCTGAATCGTAAGACCGATATGCCCCTGAAAATTGACGACCGAGTTGATGATGTCGCCACCGCCCCAGTTCCAATTGATCTGGACGTTCTCGACGAGCGACTGGCCCTTATATCGAAGGCCCGGACCAGTCACGTCGTTGTCTGGCGCGGTGTAGCCGATGAACTCAAACTGTTCACCAGGAAACACAGACGGTGTATGGCCATAGGCGCCAAAGCTACCATTCCACGTCTCGATACCGCGCCGACGACCGGTGCCGAACAGCGTGTTACTGGCGACATACGGCTTTGGCGCCATCGAGTCATTGATGGACCAAGTGCGAACGGTACTCATACCATTCACAACACCAAACTTACCTGAATGAACACCCATTTGTCGAGCTCCTGCTCGTGCGGACTACATGTAAGCTAACGTTTACTTGAGTGACTTACTGGCGCCAACAGCTGCAGCAACCGCATCATATACAGCTCGAACTGGCTTGTCGGTTTTTTGCACGATACGCTCAATACTTGGGTCTAACTCAGCAAGGTTAACAAGCTCTTGCTGAACAGTTTGAAGAGCTTTACGAAGGCGTGTTGCAATTGCAACTACATCCTCGGTACTTGCACACGCGAAATTCGCCGGAACTTTCTCACCAGCACGCTTCATTGCGTCTTTAACAACTTCGTTCGCCATCATGCGCTCCCGGTTCCGATGTTGACTGCATGCAGGTCAGTTGTCTTGAAGTGCATCTCGACTTCAAGAGCCCAGATGGATGACCAACCGTTGATCCCGCGATTTCGCTCAGGGTCAGTAAGCCCTGAATTAACTGACACAAGCTGCGTTCGCTTGCAGAACGTTGAGCCTTGAAACGTCAATGCATTAAGCACTGTTGGCCAGTCTGACATTGCGCAGAACAAAGCCCATTCAACGCGAAGCAGCTTGTTGACTAAGCTTGTGTCGCCTGTAGCAATCAGCCACTCATATTGACGGATGATGCTACTGGTTGACGAACTTTGACGCAGGTTGCCTGAACTGCCGGTACTTACCAACAGCAACTCAGGAAGGTCAGCTTCACTAACCTCATCCTTCGTAGGGTCATATGGTACAGACTGGTTATACTTGATTCTGTTGCTGGGTTTCACCAATGTGGTAAGCGGTGTCGAATCTTCTGCAAGATTCCACAACGCATTGTACACATCAACGAATGGATTCACACCAGTCACTTCTTAAGTTGCTTTCTTGCCGCATTGACCAGTTTCTTAGACATGCGACCAAGTGTTGCACGATCGGGTGTCACCAGGATCTTACGAGCAGGGACGTTACCAAGACCCATATGATGGATTGTGGCAAGGTCCGCGATCGTCATCTTAGCAGCGCGATGCCGCTTAGTTCCACCGAACTTTGCAACAACGGCAACACGCGGATTAACTTGAATTTTTATGAAAATACTCGTTGCAAGACCAGTGCGAAGCACACGCTTGTCAACGAGTATTGCAGACGACTTCTTGCGTTCGGATGTTTTCGGATTAAGCTTCTTCCACTTACCGCCGTTACGCGAGTTCTTATCAAATTCACGCAAGACAAAGGTAACGTAGATCTTACCGGCTTCATCCATCGCCTGCTTCACCTCACCTCGAGGTCGCCGAAATACATCTTTAACAGACGCAATACCAGCGACCTTCAAGGTGAGTGAGGCGGTGACTTTCAGCACTGGTCAGCCTTATGGCGTCGAGCCGGTACCAGGAGCTTCGTCGATTCCGATCAGCCGGATCAGGGCCTTGGGGCGAGCGGACATGTACAGGATGTTGGACTGCGTGTGCAGTTCCAAACCCTTGTCGTACTTCATCCGTTCCTGCTTGGCGTAAATCGGCTGACCGCGAGTGTTCACGGTTTCGACGAAGTCAGCAGGCGCGATGACTTCCTGGAAGATGTCCGAGCCTTCCGGAAAAACGATCGCTTCATCGTCGTCGAAGAAGTCAATACCGTCGATCGACCCACGGTAGTTTTCCCAGATGATCCCACCAAATTCGAACCCAGTCTCATCATTCTGAAGACTGCGAGCGAAGGTGTTGTTCTGGTATTGTTCATACGCACGGCGAACCGTCGGATGAACGACCAGCTTGTCGAAGAACGTGTCACCGCAGAACGCACGCAGGTTGCGGAACGGCGTAGCACCGAGAGCGTCCTGCACGTGGCGCTTGATCAGCGTACACTTCTGCTTCATGTCGATGACCGGGTCAGACTGGTCATACGAGCCAGAGTCGTAGAAGTTGATGTATTCAACGGTCTGGGTAATCCCAAACTCGGTGAACCAGTTAATCAGCTCCGTCGTTCCGTCAGCGTCCAACACGATACCGTGAAGGGCACCGACACGATGGTACTCACGAGTAAGCTCGTGGTTCTTCTTCATCATCTCCAGTCGATCGTTCACCACACCGGCGAAGATCTCCGTCTGGGTCTCGCTACCGAAGGCACGCTTGCCTTCCAGATCAGAGGCCAGCACCGCGTCCCAGTTGGGCACGTGCGGAACAGGAAAGGCACGCATCTTGCGTGTAACACCGCTCTGCGTGGTCTGTCCTTCCGAACCACGAGGCATGGTCGGCAAGATGCTGAGCTTACCATACCGCTCTTCAACGATGGCGATCGTAGTCGTGATCGGCATCGGCTTGAAGAGGTTAAGACGGCCAATTCGACCAGGCTCGTATGGGAGCTTGTCGATGGCCATCGACAGGTTGTGGACGCTAAATGCGTCCGTGCTAAAGATGTCCAACAGCGCCATCACAGGCTCCTCAAAACTTGGTTAGTGACCGCTTAATCATGATGCGCATACACGCACCAGGATATGACTAGGTCGTTTGTTCCTGGGTAGTAGCTGGCTCGCGAAGAACGACGATCGGCGGAACAAGCGCGAGCATTCGCGTCTTGAGATCCGCCAAGGTGTATGGACCGGTCGAACCGTCAGGATCGTCCGGCACAGCATCCAGATTCACCAGCGCGGGCCCACGCACGAGGATCTGGTATTCCAGCGTGGAAATCGCATCGTTAGCCAGCGATGGTACGATACGATGGTCAATGAAGAAACCGTCAGCACCGGATTCAGATCCGACGTTGAGAGTTTCCCATTGCGTTCCGTTCAGGTTCAGCGGCGTGGCTGGCTGAATCGCGCCCGCAGCAATCGTGACACCAGTCTTGTTCTGAATCGTCCCGGTCGTCCGGGTGTACCGCTGGTCGTACTCTTCCTTGAGGAAGTCGTACGGACGCGGCTGTTCCGTAAACACAGTCATCATGATCTCCATTGATTACGCGGATGTGCACACTGCACGCCTAAACCGACTACTTACGCTTGGCGCGCCGATCAGCATCGACAACCAGCGGAGAGTCACTACCATCAACAGCCTGCGCCATCGTGCGGCTACCTGTACGGTACGCAGGCTTGTTCAGAGAAAGAGCTGCGACGATACCATCGAAGCCGTCATCAGCATTGCTGTGCGAAAGCGCGAACGCAACTTTGCCAGCGGTCGTGTATTGCGAAGCAAGGCGATCACGAACAGCTGGCGTAATCTTGCGATCACGAACCAGTTGTTCGAGCTCAGTGCGACGCGCCTTGGACACCTGCGTCACGATGGACGCAGACACTGGCGCCTGCGGCACTGGATCTTCCTCTTCCATCATCGGATCATCGCCGAATCCAGCATCGTCTTCCATCATCGGATCGTCGCCGAATTCAGCATCGTCTTCCATCGTTGGGTCTTCTTCGCCCAGCGTGGAATCGTCCTCGCCAAGAGGATCTTCGCCTTCAAGCGGATCAAGCTCTTCATCGGTGCCGTCCATGGGCACGTCAGAATTCCAAGCAGACACGATGGCGGCTTTGATTTCTTCGTCGGTTGCACCTTGCGGATACTCGACGCCAAGCTGATCAGCAAGATCAGAGATCGGGCTCATCTGTGTTTCCTTATCCTGTGAGAGTACAAGAGAGGCAGCAATGGCCTTCTCAAATCCAGCGAGCCCGGGAACGAGCGGGTAGTCCGTAAGAGCAACATGCCTGATCGGACGAACGTACTTAATGCCCTTGCCGTCAACAAAATCAGGAGGCGAGAACAAGCTAACTTGCGTCGTCTTCGAGAGAGCATCACCAGTCGGTTGATCACGGAACTTAATGTAAGCATAAAGCGCCGGCTCTTTCCGCTCTGGGTTCATCTCCTTCTTAAGATCAACAACAGTGCCTCGTCGTTGCTCAGGATCAGTTGTATGCTCGATTGGCACTGGCACTTCAATGCCAGCAGCCTTCATCTTGTTGAATGTTGCTACCCAATGATCAAGAAGCGTCTCGTCGACTGGCAACTCAAACTCGACTGAGCCTTTCGCATCTTTCTTAACGAAGTGCCCAGGATAAATCAATTCCTTGCGATACACATCAGGCCCAAGCTCTGTCTTCTCAAAGCTGGTCGATGCGCACAGGAATATAATATCTTTATTAGCCATCTTAGACACTGATTACCTAATCTATTAGATATAGTTCAAACACTAACTGAGAAAATTTTCCCAAAATTAGTCTTGAATGCTTTATCTACTGGTGGCAGTGTTTTCTTCGTCTTCTTTCTAGCATTCTTCTCTCCACGATAGATGGGCACTGGCGAACAGCGGCAATTCCATCCGTTAGGTGGTGAGTACACATCCCAGAATGGGTCGGACTTTGGATATCGCAGCCCGTCTAGTTCTTCGTGCGTGTCTCTTACGCGTTCATCACCGGCGGTTGTGTACTCATAGCCCCACACGTCATCATCGTCTTGCGTTTCAATCCAAGCTGCCGCGTTATACGCGATGGCAGTTTGCGTTCTAAAGACCGTGCGAAGAACTGGGCTTGCCTTCTTGTTAGGGCCAGTCGCACCAAGCGCTGACTTAAGACTCTTATCAGCTTGCTTAGGCTTGTTGTTTACCTCGCCTATTGCCGCCTTCATAAGATCTTCACGCACCTTACTCATCGACTTGTTCGTCACTGAGCGTGCGATGGATCCATACAACTCACGAAGAGCATCCTTATCCGTCTTCGTTGAGTTGTTAAGAATCTTCTTAATCTGCGCATCAGACATCTCAATCATGCCGGCTTTGTATAAGCGGCGTCGCAGCCGACACGTCTCTAATGCTAAGTGATGAGCTGACAGCATGGCTTCATACACAGCCTTGCTAACCTCATCAAGACTTACAGGCTTGCCCAGCTGAGTAGCCAGTGCAAGCCTGTTGATGAAGTGATCAGAGCGACGATCGATTGGTGCTAGCTCGACGTTTAAGTCGAACCCAGTCTTACAGGAAGATCTCTGCCCCAGTTTGCAGATCATCTAGCGAATCCTCATCAGTGTCGTCTGAGACGACTGGGTATGATGTAGACCCAGCATCAATGCGTAGTTGACCAGCTTGCACGCGCTGAAAGAATGTCTGTGCTGCCTTCTTATGCGATGACAGCCGGTGCTTGCCCTCTTCGTCAGACGTATCCTTGATCCCACGCGCTTCATACAAGAACACGCCAGCAAGACGCGTAACAGCGATACGCAAAGGTCGCGGAGCGGATACCATATTCGGCAAGTCAACCGGCGAGTCTGTTAGTTGCATTCTCGCTTCTTCAGTTGCTTCGTCAATAGCCCATTGAAGACGAAGCGAGATATCGTCTTCATTAGCTATGTTCTCAAGGTCCGCCCACTTACGAACATTAGTTCGCCCAAACATCGCATACAGTTCAGATGACGACGTCCAAGCAAGAGACGCCTGACCACGTGTGGCGAACTGGATTGGTAGCTCAAGAGTCGTTTGAAGACTATCACCATCGATCTCAAGGACAGCCGTGCCCGTCTCACCATCAACTAACTCAAGCGCGTCAGTAAGCGCCGCTTGGTATGAACCGTCGCTGCCAGCAACGTAGTCAAGAGTCAGCGGCCACGTCTCGCCGACTATCTCGACACCATCAGCATCTTTAAGTGTTAGCGTAACAACAGCGTCGTTAATGAACTCGCCAGTCTGAGAGTTCTTAACACCATCAACACGGTACACATTGTCTGTATCAAGATACAGGACATCAGTCATTCTCTGCCCCTATATGCTTGATCAACTTTCATTGGCAACACATCACTTGTCGAAACTTCTGCATCGCTTACGCTTACCGATGGATACACGCTATGAACGAAACGCGTCCCTGGGTCGATACTTATACGCTCAATCAGGATCATACCAATAACCGGGGTGAATTCCGCACGACCCTCAAAAGAGCCGTAACGCATCCCATACACGCCGGACAACTGTAGTTGTGTAATGGCCATTAGTTGATCGTGAATGTGTCGCCGTTAACCGGCGCACGAGTAAGAGCGGTCACGGTGAACACTGGAAGGCCTGCTGCAGTTGACCCAAGAATCGGTGCGCCCTGACCACGCAGTGCAGTCGTAGTTGTACCGTCATCGAAGATGATAATGCGGCCTTTGAACTGATCAGCGTCTACACCGGCTGGGTCTATTGCAGAGCACACGATACTTGTAATTGTTGATCCGGTTCCAACCGTTCCCGTGCACATAGCACCAACTGTTCGTTCGAATTTCGCAGCACGCGAAGTACTGAGCAGATGATCAAGAAGCGTTGTGATTCCAGTGAACAGCGTTGACGTGATGCGTGTAAGCAGCGTGGTAACACCAGAAGCAGCAGTGGCAAGCTTCGCGCTACTTGAATCCATTCGAATTTGACTAGCGATCGCAATGCTATCAACGGAGTGCACGTGCTTTGCGAAAATCTCAGCCCTGTCACCAATGGCTGGTGTGAAGCCGATGGCTTCGTAGATGCTAACGAGAATGTTTCCATTCCCATCAGACGCTGATGATTGAATGATTCCTGGTGTGACTAGCTGGAACCCTGATGCTTGCGTTACCCGCATCGGATGGTCACCTAACGATAGTAAGTTGTACGCTCCGTTGCCATCATCGATCGAGAACGTTTGATCTGACGGAGTCATCGCGTTGGTCACAGTCGAGGTAAAGATCGGTTCTTCACCCAGCATGATAGCTCTAGCAAAGTTGCTAGCCGTTCCTTTGTTTGCTGCGTAATACGTCTGGATCCCAGCAGCATTCTCAGCAGCAGTTGGGACAGCCTCTGCCGCTGTCTGCGCTGCAAGTGCAGCAGTCTCTGCTGCGGCTATTCCAGCGTTGTCTGGAGCTTCATAATCACCAGCCTGCATCGGAGTGCCAATCGCCGCCGCGAGCAATGTCTGATCAGCGATGCCATTCGTCGGAAGCTTGTCGAAGACACCAGTCAGCATTACGCGGTCATCGGTGGTCCAGGTTGCTGCCACGAAGTCAACAACTTGAGCGAACGAAGACAGCGGAAACTGTGAGCCACCAATCGTCGGTGACACAGCAAATCGAAGCTGCTCAATGGCGTCAGTGGACTCTACCGTGTATGTCCATGAGTAAAGACCAGTTGCTGGGTTGGTTCCAGCGGATAGATTCGCAGAGAGATCACCGCTTACATTACCGACAACCGCAAGCGACGGAGTTGAGTCTGCGTCTACTGCAGCACCATCACCGTCGTAGGTTCGCATCTCAATGGTGAAGGTGGAAGTCCCAGATTCCGGACGTTCATACTGCTGCACCGTCGTCAGAATCACACGACGACTGGCTGACTGGTTCAGCGCATTGATGTCAGCCTGCGACGCCACTACCCCACCAGCGTTGAGATTATCGAGGTATCCGGCTCGGGCTGATGTGAGTCGTCCAACGAGTGTCGTAAGATCAGTTTGCAAAGCAGACACTGCAAGAGCAGTGGCCAGCCCGCTCTGAATCCCGCCAACCGCCGTCGCGTTGAACGCCACCGTGCCATCAGACTTGGGGATCTTGTCAAGATCTGTCTTGATCGCCGCGTTGCCGTGCGTCCCGCTGCTGACGATGGGGTAGGAGTCCCCGGTCTGCGGCTGATGTGTCCCGGCCGCCAGAGTCCCCACCAGCTTGCCGAGTTGGGTGTCCAGATCCAGCCCGCCGGCGGCGCTGCCAACGAGCCCACCGGGGGCGTTGTAGGCGGCATTCGGCAAAGCCACCAGCCCCAATCGCACGATGTCCGACCAGTCACCCTTGAAGAATGCCGACGCGTGGCCGTAGGTGTAGACGGCGAACGACTGATCTTCAACGGCCTTGGTTGCCGCGTCGACAATTTGCACCTCCAACACCGCACATTCCAACTCTGTCGCGGTTGCCGCCCATTTGAATTTGCTGACCCCGCGAGTCGGAGACCCACCAACGATGGCCGGAGCGTTCGTCGCGTCCTCTAAATCTCCGTTGTCTTTCGACACCGCGACGTCAGCAGCGGACGGAGTCCAATCTGCAGACTGAGCGAAATCCACCACGCCCCGCTTAATCATCGGAAACTGAAAGGTGGTCGCCGTACCATATTTCGCCCAAAACATTACTGCGCACTCCTGATCCACGCTCCCCGGTCGTTTCCGCGAGTCGTCGATTCGAGCTGCGTATACTTGACCGTCGACGCGACCATGTCCTCTGCAGAAAAGTCATCGACGCGACAGCGATTCGCCAGCGACGTTGTCGCCGAATTGAATGCAGACAATCCACTCCTGACGCCAGATGTGATTGCTGTGTCTGTCTGCGAAATAATCTGAGATCCGCCGCGAATCATCGCGATGCTGCTTCCGCTGCACTCCAACGTAATCTGATCCGGTAGCGCCGGTGTAACAACAACGTCCGACCCGAGCTGCGTGAACGTCCCGGAAACGGATTTGTACAACTGGGCCAGCGTGTTTGAGCTGCCCTTGCTGAGGCGACAGTGGTAGTATGTAAGTGTCGCCGACGAGTCTTTTCTGCCGATGGGTCCTGGAGCATTTCTTGATGCGCTCGACGGAGCAGTCAATTGCGTGATCGACACAGTTACCCGCACGTCCGCGGACGACAGATCCGAGTCGGCCCTTGCGACGTCTCTCGTTCCTTCGGAGCTTGCACGAGCTTCGTTACTAGCGATCTGCCAGTCGCCCGACAGATCGCTCCAGCTCCAGCCTCCAGACGCCGTGCCGAGCGACGTCGCGTCTGTCCTGTTGAAGTCGTCAGTGATCGACGTCTCGTGCTGGAGTCGACCGGGGACATTTCCCCGCAACTTCACGGGGACAACCTGTCTCCAGTTTTCAATCCCGTACTTTTCGCAGGTTGCGTCGAGGATTCTCCGGTAGTGCTCCGGGTCTTTCATCTCGCCACGCTGACATGCCTCGAAATCAGCGACAAAATCGGCCAGCAGAACGTCTTGTACCTTGTCCCAGTGAGCGGAGAACGGCCCCATGATTTCTCGGTCGCACCACGGCCCGATGCGGAACTCAAACGCCCGGTCCCTGCCCGGCATGATCGGCCGAGCGAACTCATCGCCCGTCGGATCGCTGCCGTCAGTCAGTGCAGATCGAAGCACTGTCAACAAGTCATCGCCAGCCAGCCTGGCACCAATCCGCTTTGGGATGGCGGACATCATGCGAGCGGTGATCTTGATGTCCCGTGGGCTCCCTACCCCCAGCAAGTCGAATTCCGACGGGAGAGGATCGTACGACACAAACAGCCCGAGACCCTCGTTACCGCCGGCCTGCATCTGCTGTGGGATGGACCTCAGATCGATCGATCCGACAGACGCCGCTGGAGCGGTCCAGTACGATTCCGCCCCGCTGCCTGACCATCGCCACGGACCGCGATACCATCGCAATTTTTCGAGTGACTGCATGTCGCCCCTGACTGGATTATGTGGGTTCCGGCTCGTAAATGTCGAACGTCGATAGGTCTGCAGCCGGCTCGAAATAGCGGGCGATGCGGGTCAGGACAGTCTGATAACTTTCGTCGTCCTGATCGTCGACGACGATATGCTCGTTCTCTGCGTTGAGGGAGTAAGCCTCGACGTCCTGGACCATCGCGTTGCGGACAGACGGTGCCATGCCGTCCATTCGGCCAGACAACGGATAGTCCGGAAACGTCAGCGAGTTCAACAATTGTTGAGCTGCGTTCGCGTCCTCGGTGCGAGCACAAGCGGTCCGCACAAAACAGAAGTTATACTTCAGTGTCCCATCCGGGTTGACGCGAATGAAGTAGATGGAATTGATCTCGGCACCGGTTGGCGACCGAGGCTTCGAAATGTCCCGGAGAGACGACCGATACGGGTTGTCGGTAATGTCGTCGCCGTTCCCGGAAACCGGAGTCAGCATGTATCGCTTCATTGGCTCACCTCCCATCAACCACCAAGCCGCAGATGGAATCACCTCCCATCCGCCGGAGCACAGCCCCTGTTAAATCACTTAAGAATGCCAGATGGTTGTTCAACACCTGGCGTAGTATTCTTAATCTCAACAGTGACCATTGGCTTTGCCTTTTGTTCACTCTTTAAGCGTGCTAAGGCTTCAACAAGTTGTGGTGGCAACGGGATCCCACAACGCGCGGCATTCTCAGTGATACTAATAATCTCAGTTACACAAAAGAACATCGCAACAATTCTACCCCACGGAATGTCTGGGTAGATGAACTCCATACAAATCCCGACTGCTACAAGCGACAGTGTAACCACCTTCTTTAAGACGCCAGTAAACGACGTCATTGACGAGATCTGCTTTGTGATGAATGCGGCTAGCACACCAGTTGCAATATCAAGCCCAATAAGAATAAGCAAGATTGCGATCAACGGCATAGCCGCGACCCAACTCGTAATCAGGGACGTGAACCAGATGTCTACAGAGTTACTTGTTGCAAACATCACCAGCATTCTGATTGTGCTCCGCACTTAGTATTAGGCTGTTCGACTCTGCCATCGTAGTACTTAAATCACACTCGTAACTACCGTGGGCATCGACCATTAGGGCAGGCAGAATTGCGCCTGTACGTAAACTGCACTGCAGATTTGGCGACAGTTGGTTGTGCGGTAGGGCGTTGAACCAGTGACCAGTTCACTCTGCCCTCATGATCATCATCATGAAGCGATCGCAGTTCGATATATGACAAAGAAGAAAGCCAACCAGCTGACCACTTTCCGTAGTGCTGACCGCTTTGCATATGAGCAAGCAGCGTCGCATGCGATGGATTCATGTCACCATTGACATTCCAACGAACGCGTCTGACTGTGTATCTTGGTGATGCGACTTTAACAACTGCTGGTGTGGTGACCTGCTTATTCTCAGCAGTAAATGAAACAGTCTGCATGTTCACAACCGTGAATGCAGACTGTTTATTCTCAACCGTGAATGTAGCAGACAAAGCTGCCACAAGAAGCAGTGAATTCATGATGCATACGCCGTGCGAGGTGTTACACCGTCATCAAACCGCATACGTGATCCCTGAATAATTCCATACCCATTAACACCGTATCCCTGCCACTGATTCCTGAATCTAAACGCAATGTCGCCATCAAGCCATACAGGATCAATCAGCGTCACTTCATGTGACCACCAATTAAACCCAGCCGGCAATGGCATACGACGAAAGAGAACAGACACAGCTTGGTCGATGTTCCGTGGTGCAAGTTCATTCCACTCAACAACGCGGTTAAGAAGCGCCTTCGCCTTGTTCTCTGCAGTAAGGTACTTCTTATTCAAGCTGTTAGCTGGCCAATCACTGTCAGCATTAAGACCCTTGGAAGCAATCCACTCAAGAGCCTCCTTGCCCCATCCACCGACGTTACGGAAGTTCTTGATCTGCGCGCCACCAGACGCATGCGACAAAGCAATGTCAGGTTGGTTCTGCAGACACCGCATAACCCGAAGAGCGTATGCTGGTGACGCAATCCAGCAATAGTTCAAACCATTCTGGTCTTGATACGGAAGATTGGCAAGAGTGCAGATGTCGCTAAGACGCGACTTACGTTCTTCCATCTCTTGAATGCGCGCTTGCCATTCATGGCGAGGCACAAGCCACTCTGCTGGGAACGGATCTGCGGCGGCACCATACTCATACTCGCCTGGTCCGCGAGCCGACAGATCAAGACCACGCTTACAACCCGGTGGCTCAGCCGTGTTCGCCATCCCATCATCATTGATAATCGGCTCAGCATCAAACAGTGAAGAAGAGAAGCTCATTTGCCCTCCACGATTTTCTTGATGAATGCTAGTGTTTCAGCTTCTGTCGCTGGGAGGTCATACACCGTTGACTTCGTGTCATTCACGATGACGAGTGCAGGAAGCTTCTTAAGTGTAGGACTAACGACTGGCCATAGGTCCTGCCAGATCTTCGTCTCATTGGCAAGCCCAGTGATATCGATGGTTGACTTATCCCAACGTCTCCAGTCAGGCTGACCACTCGCACTCTTAACGCACTTCTCGTTGAGATAAGTTATAAGTGCCGTGCTGTTGATGATGTTAAGCTGTTCACGCGTAAGAGCAGCCGACGACTCATACACAATCAACACACGCAAGCCGGTGATGGGCATTGGTGTAGGCGTAGGATCAACAGGATCTGGATCAACTGGATCTGGATCGACTGGATCAACTGGAGTCGGTGGCGGACGCGGGCCTTGCTGGGCTTGAATTTTCAATTCGGCGATCGGTATAGCAGCTCCGTCAAGGACGCCCCATGCCTTCAGCATAACTTTACCGGTTCCGACGGCAAATATCGCGACCGACTGGCCATCTGGAGCCAGATGCACTTCTGGGGCATCCGTTCCGACCTTCGTACCGATAACAATCTGGCCGGCTTGCACTGGGAACAGCTTGATCGGCGACACCTCAATGCCGTCTGGCAATGACACGTCCCACGTCACCTTACCTTCATATCCAGTAAGGTTGAAGAATTCGAATTCATTGTTCGAGACAAGCTGTGTTTGACCAACAGCAATAAGCCGCCCACCGACTGGTGCAGCCTTGATAATCGGCTTGTCTTGTGCGCTGCAGATATGGCAAAAGGCCAGCGTAAGAAACGCGGCCTTCACTACTGAAGTCTTCACAGACTATCTCCTGGTTAAAGAAGCCTGACTGTCAACATCATGCTGACAGTCAGGACTTGCAAAGAATCAGTTGAGAGAAGAGCCCGTGCAATGCACGTGTTCATCTCTCAGACGTCATCTTATCCAGCTGCGGACTTCCACGCAGCGTATTCGCTCTTCTTTGCAGCCATTCCTTCGTACATCATGCGATGCGCGATTTCACGCGACTGCTTAGTCGTAAGTCGTTCACCAGTCTTCTCTTCATAATCATCACGCACTGCACGTGAAGCGTTACGAAGGACAGGCGCAGCAAACTCTCCACGGCGTTCATTGTACTTGGACTTAAGCCAAGCTTGCTCATCAGCCGGCTCACTCGTCTTCTTGCAAGACTGGAACAAGCTGATCATCGCGGGAAGAACTGTCGTGATCACCGTCATGATCGTAATCGGATCAAGACCGACTGCATTCGACGATTGTCGACCTACATCTTCAGCCCTTTGCGAAAGCGTTACTGCCATAGCACCCCCTGTCAAACGTTGGTACCTAAACACCAGCAGACGGTTCAATCACGTCTGCAAGAAACCGCTCGGCTCGGTCTGGAGAGATTCCACGCGATTGCAGAACTTCAACAGCCATCTGCTTCGTGGTTGCACCTGAAGCAATTTCACGGCGCATATCCTTGATGTCCTTAATCACGTTCATCATCTGACGACGTGACAAACCAGTCAGCTCACCAGACGACCTACGGCTCGTTGGAGCGAACGTTCCAACTGTTCCACGACCGGCTGGCGCCTCGTACTGCTTATCCATATCGGCATGTGTTGGAATACCAAGCACCTCACGAACAGCGTCCCAGTCAATCGCTTCAATTTCCTGCGCTTGACCAGATTCAGTTCCGAAGTAAGCTGTGTACAGATTCCTAAGCTGCGACCGCTTCCAATCAGAGAGTGGTGTAGCCGTGATCGTCACATGGTCCTCATAGTGCTCGCCCTTATTAAGGCGAAGCAGCTGATTGACGACCTGGGTGTTCACTTGCTCAATCAATCGCACGTGCGCCATCTCAATGTTGTCAATGGCAAAGTCAGCATGCGCTTCAGCTTCGGCTTTAGTTCCGAACTGGCCTTCAAACACTGCCCGCTCTGGAATACCAAGACCACGCGCTTTAAGTGCATCAAGATACTTCTGGCGACCGACGAACGAACTTTCACTGCTACCGCTGGCGGAGATCATTTCGATCTTCCACACCGTTTTATCTTCGCCTAATGAGTTAAGATCAGTTGTCTGCTGCAGGATCTTTTGTGGAATGGCAATCTTTCCACTCGATGTCAACGCATCAAGGATGCCGTTGGCAATGATGAAGTTGTCCACAGCCTCTTGGCCGTTATAACGTGAACGCCCAATCGGATAATACACAACCCAGTGAGCACCAGCGATCTTCGTGTCAAACCGCTTGGCAGCGTACTCACACTCATTCCATGAGTCAAACGGCGCTTCCACACGACGCATAAGCGCTTCACCATACCAGTTCGTGCCTTCCACATCACGTGAAATGACAAGACACTCATCAACATTGAGGTCAATCCACGGACCGGCGAATGGGTTGTTGAACGCAGAGAGATACGTCGGCAGATTACGCACACCCTTGATATCACCACGGCTGTTCACAAGGATGTACGTGATATCTTGAAGCAATGGCTTCAGCTTACGCAGTGTGATCCACCCGTCTTTAGTATATGAGAACACCTGCTCGAACGCTTGCCACCCGAAGTCAAGCAGGCCACGAATCGCGTTCTCCATAAGCTGAAGACGCTTAGGAACGATGGCATCATAGACGATGTCAACAGCATCTTCATACTTGGGGTCATCAGCGACAACAGACCATTCACTTGCCAGCAAGGGTGCCATGTACAGGTCACGCACGAACCCAAGAGTTGGGTCACGGCGCATCAAGCGGACTTTCTTAGCCCAGTCCTTAGGCATAAGCTTGCTAAGCTGGCCATCAATACCAGTTGTTGCAAGAACTTGTTCGCTTGTCTTTTCAACCATGCTGGCCGCCTATTGTCTTATGGCAAAGCCTACGTAGTAGGCGCCTTTGAATTTGGTTCCGCTGTGTCCGTAGTCTTCTGCCTTTGGGTCATTCACAAGCACATTGCGATCAGCATCAGACAACGACGACACGTAGTCATGCTTATGACCGACCACTTTTCCAGTGCGCATCGCTTGGATCATTAAGCTGTCAAGAACTGACTTAGGCAAGTTGGTGGAACGGCGCAACTCTTTAACTGATACAAGCGCGCCACGAACAGCGGCTGGATTTGCACGAATCAACAGCTTCTTAACCTCATCAACAATCGGCGATGAGGCTCTTATCTCAGCGTCTTTAACGATTGGTGACGTCATTTCGCAAACACCACGTTAGCTCGGATCGTCTTATCACCGTTGAACGCAGCAGCTGTTGCTCGATGATGGCCATTGGTGATGAACAACTTGCCGCCCATACGCACGCACTCAATCGGATCATCGCTAGGCTTAGACATCAGCTTATGCACATGCTCAGCGTCGAATGCACGCTGTGTGGCGACAAGCTGATTAAGATCAAGAGTCTGCTGAACTGGTTCACCTTGATCGAAGAGCTGGAAAACGGTACGACCTCGCTGACGCGGTGGGTCTTCATTCAAAGCGAATGGACTCGGCCGCATCGCGAGGTTTCGTACTTCAGCATCTTTGATGATAGCGTTCATCATGCCTCATGTGAAGAGTATCATCAAGCGCTTGCACTAAACCCAGCGTGCAGTCCATTCTTCGGATCAATGGTTGCCGCTCGGTCAAACTGACGTGCAACGCCAAGAGCCTTATTGCGATCAAGATCAACAACCTTGACATAAGCGCCCTTAACTTGCACGTCAGGCGAAAAGCTTTGCAGTTTCTTAGCCGCCTGAGCAGCAGTCTTTGCATCAATAAACATCAACACAACAGGCTGCGCAGGCTTATTGATATCAGACGTCATTGGGCCGGCAGCAACCGTACCTGCATCACCCGCACCAGTCAGCTTAGCGGCGAACGAAAGCGCCTTGCTTGCTTGAGCGAACGGGAACGAGCACTTAACTGACGGGCCGTCCACAGATACTTTGGCGCCCATGCGCATCAGGCCAGCGGCGAACCGATGAGCCGCTTGCGAGTTGCTGAACGACAGCGACATATCACAGGCGGTTGGCTGGTCACTGGTTGGAGCGGTGTGATCTTCACCTGGGAGAGAGGCAGACATTGCTGGTGCCTGAAGTCCGTGCTCTTCAACACCGGAGACTCGAACGCCCTTTGCCTTAATAGCCGCAACCATCTTATCAATGTTGTTGGTCTTCAGCCAAATCTTAGCACCTGAACTGCTGAACCCACGCTGTCCTGCCTTCATCAGGGCGTTTCCAGCTCGCTCTTCGTCTCTGGGATTCTCAAGATTGATGATATATCGTGGAAGCTCTGGATCAAACTTCGTCCACTTGTCCGCTGCAGCGCTGATCGTCGCGCCATGACTCAGCTTCACACCATCGTACTTCTGTGCGAGGCGCTTCACGAAGCCTGCCTCATTGGTGTTGCGAACTGGCACAGCTATCGAAGCGTTCCACGTCTCCATGCGCCGTGGCGCTTTGCGGAATGCGAATTCAAGCTCAGTGGCAAACAGTTCACGATCCAGATCACTGGTGAACGAGAGCGACAAGCGCTGAGTCTTGGGCGGAGTTGAAGCCGCACATGCCACCGTCTGCCGACTCATCTTGTATCGTTGTGCGCGCGTAACCATCGTTAGCTCCAACCAATGAATGTGTCTTTGATTCCGAACTGACCAGCTACTTGCTGGATCTTTGCCTTGTCACCAACGAGAACAACGTCAATACCATCAGGCAGCGTCCTTGACTTCACAGTGAGACCAGCGGACTTAGCAGCTCGCATCAAGTCTTGTGCAGTCTTGAACTGGCCGCCCATATCAATGAACGCGGTTGCTGAAGCGGCAGCACTAACACTCGCACCAGCCGCAGGCGGCTTGCCACCAGCCTTACGGGCAGCATCACTCACCTCAGCGGCGTACACACCAGGGTTAAGAACTACAGCAGCACGACCTTTGTAAGCAGCCTTCAGTCCCTTGCCCATGCGCAAGATCGTGTCGACGAACGCTGAAGCGGCTTGCTCGTTGGGGAAGATGTAGCGAGCGTTGGTGTTGGGTGTTGATGCAGCACTCACAACGCCACTCAGCTTAACAACGTCCATCACCTTAGCGCCAGGGTCGATACGCCGCAGTCCGATAGAAACAGCGTTAGGGAACGACGTTTCAACAGACGCAGTATTGCCATTGACCTTGACGTTTTCGAACTGCGCTTTGAGCAGCTGAATGACGCGTGGCAAGTTGTTGCCGGTCAGTTGGATCGTCACGCGCTTACGATCAGGGAGGCGATCTTCAGGCATGTCACCGGCGGCTTCAACATCGCCCGCCGACGCCGTAATTTCAATCTTCGCGCCAAATGACTCACGATTAGCGATCTCTGCGACTTTACTCTTTTTCGCTCCAGTAACAGTGATCACGTTTCCTTTAGCCGTCGCTTTTCCGAACGTAGTGCTGTCATCCACAATCTCGTCAGCTATCCACGCAGCAACTTCAGCTGCGGACATGGGTCCCATCTTTGACTTACCACCACTCTTAACGGTAATGATGATCGGCTTAGCTTTTGTCTTTGGGAAAAGCGATTCTGCGGCGGAGATATTCGAAGACGCAGTATACCCAAGCTTCTTCGCGATCTTCTTATACTCTGCCATATAGTTATTATAAGCAGTGTCGTTCTTCGCCTTCGTACCAAGCTTCTTCTTAATAGCAATTGACTGTCTACGCAGCCAATCAAGGCGCTCTTTATCAGACTGTGAGCCTCCAGGACCGTGCCTGTCAAGACCTGCAGCAGCAACGCTATCCTCAGCAACCCCAGTGCGAACCATACTGTCGTTGATAAACAGCACCATCACATGACTCCTACGGCCTCACCCACCTCATCGTCGTCGACGTGGACTTGCACTGGCCTGAGGTAATGAATCGGGTAGCCAAGCGCATCAGTGATATGCTTGGCGTCTGGGTCTTTCTCGTTGATTTCACGAGACCCTGCGTCATAAGACAGATACCCGAGATCCCGTACCAGGTGACTGCACCGAGGATGAATAAATAGTTTTCTCTCGCCGGCAGCGTTCTTAAGCTGGGCGTTCACTGATGCAACACGATCATCAACTCTTGGATTGCTCTTTGGATACAATACCCTTGCGCCTTTGAACCTAACGTCATTGCGTATCTGTACATAGTCACTCATCGACGCTGACGTCTTACGTGCTCGACCAGACGCGTCACCAAAGAACAGCCAACCGGCTTGATGCCCACCGTAGCGACCGTGAAGAGTATCAAGCGTTCGCTGCGTGTTGGTGTTGCTCTCCCATATCTCGTCGAACACATGCAGCTCTGGCCCATGCTGCTGCATGATCACCCAGGCCATAGGGTCGACGTTGAAGTCACTGCCTACGATAATCGGCTGGCTTGGATCATAAGAAAGGTCATGACGGCATGAAGCAGCTTCATGAAACGCATAGTACACAAGGCCTGCATCGCTCTCCCATGATGATAGGATCTGTTCATTGAAGTCCTTCTCATCAAGAGATGCGCGTGCGGCTTCTACTTCTTCAGGTGGCAAGATGTCTGTGCTAGGCCATGTATAAGCCTCATGATTACCGTCTCTAGCGGAACCCCATTGCTCAAATACCTTACGATATTCTCGAGCCCCGACTCCACGTCTCTTTGCCACCCCAATTCGCCAGCACCAACCGGATCGGTGAGTAAGAGCAGGACGAAAAGTGAGGTTGAATATACCAGGTTTCTGATCACTTGATTCATCGATGACGCCACCATCATACTGGACGCCTTCCGCTCTGGCTGGTTCATCCAAGCCAAGGATCCGCAATGTAGATCCGAATACAGTCAGGATCTCCATCGTGGTCTCATTGGTCTTCTCAATCCAATGGGGCGGAACCAGTAGCTTAATCTTATCCCAGGCTACACGACGCGCTTGCCCTAATGTTGGCAATGCATAGAAGTAAAGCGGGTCAGTCCACGCCTTCTTAACTGGCAACATTCGCACGACGCGGCGGCGAGCCAGTTCACTCTTGCCCGAGCCTCGCCCAGCGCACACAGCAACGAAGCGAGCCTTGGTTCGCCACAGTTGTGATTGTTGCTGGTGATACTTAAGAGGCGTCCATGCGGAGGTTAGCATACTACTCATCACCAAACAATAGAAGAATCACTCCACAAGCAAGGAGCAGGCATGCGTCAACAAATAGGTCACACACTACAATGAGTAATCTTGTCATCGCTTGCCCTCTTAAACTTCCATCCATAACCAGACACGCCTGCGATATCAACAAGAATCGCAAGACAGCGCTTACGCAGCCCGATGGCGGCGACATCTTTATCACATGGCCCTGGGTCACCTAGCATGTAGCTTATCACGTCGTCACAAGCTGATTGCCCTAAGACTTTAGTGCAATCAGCTTCAATGACTAGCATACGTGACTTAGGTGGCTTACCATTAGTCTTAAGATACTCAAGCGTCTCACGCAGGCCAAAGCCTAACGCGTACCAAGCGTTCTTATAGTCATGGCCATGAGCAAGAGTCCTTGTCTCATGGCCATGCCTTAAGACGAACGCATCGCCTGTAAATCTTAAAACCAGTTGTTCACTCACTTCGTGAAGTCGCCTTGTGGATAAGACTGCTCCCAAGCATAGCCACACATGCCAGTAAGATAACGAACTGCGTCTCTTATCTCTTGCGGATGCTGACTGAGTGACTGTGTTGTCCTGATAAGATTCTCAGGACATGCTACACGCTTGATACCATACTGCTTAAGAAACTCGAGAGCTTCTGTCTCGTTGTTGAATCTTGACTTGTCAACGACATAGTCATCATCGATGTAAGTGAACAACTCGTCATCAATATGGCACTGTGCCTCATTGGCCAGCTGCTCAACATACTCATCGTACAGTCGCTTAAGCTCAGCCATCAAAAGGTGAAGGCCCGCGACCGTCCATGAGTATGCAATGATGCTGTCATCCTTATAACGCAGCGTCACATGCGCATCATCGAACGTTACATAGGCGCCAGAGCAAAGATACTGCTCAAGCTCAAGGAGACGATGCTCTTCACTCTCGACGCGCGTTGCACCAGTGAGATAGATCGCATCACGCAGTAGTTGCTGCAGATTGCCTTGGTCGGTTGGCAATGGCGACACTGTAGTCTTGCCGGCCATACAACTGGCCATGATTACGGCACCGCGCAACCCATGCACAAGTCGATCGTGTTCAACGCATCTCGTGCACGGAGCCTTCTGCCCAAACAGGCCTAACCAATCTCCGCAGGTTCGACATCGCATTCTTCTGTCTCCTCTACTGTAAAGTCGCTTGGCTTGACTTCGAACTGAAGCCCGCCTCCACGATCCCATGTAGCGCATCCATCACCAACAATCGTACCCAGCTCACCGCGCGCCGCAACAAGTATGGACACGTGTGTTTTCCAGTGCGCAACAAACAAGTTACGCGTGAACCTAATACGCGTGCCCACTGTAATCGTCATTATTTTTCCTCTCTTCTGGTTTAACTACTGTTACTTCCGCCCAGCGAACATAGTACTCATGCCCACGTGGATCCTTTATCACGTACCTGAATGAGTGGTGTGGCGGATCGCATGCACGCACAATCTCAAGGACCTCACCACGACTGGCATACACGCCGCCGGGCCAGTCTTCACCGGGCGGCTCAACGATGTCACGCTTAGCGAAACACTTCGTGCCTGGCTTAAGAAGAGCATCATTCATGTGTCAGGGCTCTAGGTACTGTGCTGTCCATGTCAAGAACCTCCGCATCAATGATGTCGGGAGTCAACGACGTTGTTGATGCAGTAGCCTCACCCACCTTAATCTGTTCGCGCATACGCAAATCGATGGCAGCAGCGATCGTCTCACCATCCACATGGTCCTTACACGCATCATGAACGATGTGGATCACCTGCGTAAGGATCTCACGCACGGCAACTGGCGAATACTGCGCAGCACTTAACGCTTCGACTCGCGCAGCATCAAGTGCTGTCTTGCGCACATGCTTAAGCGCATCGCGCATCGCATCGGCTGCAGCAGCTCTTACGCTGTATGCCGCGTCAAGAGTCGCTTTGTCCTCAGTGCCCTGGGCCATATCAACGAGGTCAAGCGCTTGATCATACGCCTCTACTGAATCAACAGCAGCCGCTCGCACAAGATCAAGTTCGTGTCTTAAGTGGATCATCTCGTTGCAGTCAGCATTGATCTGCTCAAGACGCCTAGTCAACACCTTAGACAGAACTCGATAAGCCATTGGGAATCTCTTAAGCGACCTGCTTAAATGGTTGATCTTGTCGTGGCACTTGCAATACAGCTGGTCTGGTCGTGCCTCATGCGGACACCTATTACCTTCAGCTCGCTTTGAGCGAATGCTGTGTTTACCGTCTACCCATTTAAAGACGCCACACTGCTGATTCGTTCCATCATCAACGAAATCTTTACACGCCACCTTGTGGCTCCACAAAGACATGCCACACGTATGCTCCATCGCCTTGTGCAGTGGCGATGTATTCAGGCAGATGATCGATGTCAGGGAAGTCAAAGGGATCTAACGACTGACCAGTTCCAACAACGTAAATCACAACATCTTCAAGCTTTGACCTGTTGTCAACCACCACCCACAGGCACAGTGCCTCTCGTTGAATCTGTGCACTAAGAATCTTGCGCTTGATCGGCAGCATGACGCGCTGCCTACCAACTTGGAGCTCATACTTAAGGACGATCATAACGCTACCTTCGCTGACAAGATGAACAGATCAACACAGCGTCCTTGCCCTTCTGCTTCTTAATCACCTTGCCACAACGCTTGCATTGTGCTGGGTAAGTCGCGTTGCCAGAAGCGCTTGCGCCTTGACTCTTAGGTCGTCGTGGAATCATGATAGGCCCCACGCATGATGTCTTGCATGATACGGTCTTTCAGAACAACCTCACGCACTCGCTCATCTTGAACTGATTGCCACCCTTGTCCATTGTCACGTGCCGCCTTGGTGGCTTGCGCATAGACCTGGATCTTATGGCGCTGGTCAGTCTGGACGAACACACCATCCATCCGCTGATACGATCCGCAGATGAATGCCTTGCCATCGCGGTGTGCTGGTTCACCGCATCTTGGGCACCTATGCGTATGCCCACCTGCACGACTGTCTAGCTCGCTCTTAGCTTTGCGAACAAGATCAATGGCCTCATAGTGAATGAGGCCAACATTGCTTAGCATAACGCCGCGTAAATCAATGTTAAACACACGTCGCCCATTAGCGCAGGTGATCATATACTGCATGGAGCCGCGTGACTCATCATAAGCAATGTCGACATCAAAGCCCAATTGCTTGCATGCGTTCTTAAACGCAACGTGCTGTGCGACCCGATGCATCTGGTCTTCTGGCATGTCTTTGTGAGGCTCAAGAAGGAACTCAAGTTCCATGAGCATCCCGTATTGTCTTATGTTCATAGTGCTGTACTCCTATGCCTACTGTATCTGTCTATTACCTGGATCGCTTGCACTGGCGACAGACTGGTCGATAAAGATTCGTGCTAGGCAATGCAGTGAACTTTGTGTTACACTTAACACACGTCACGTCAACCTTCGTGATGACTTCATAGCACTGCTTACAGACTGGTGCTCGCTCTGCTAAGATATAGCTGCCAGGAATATCTTTCGCCGTGTTATCGAGCGTAAGAATGCAATCACACTCACTACACTTCGTGGTGTTCTCATATCCAGACGGCTTAATCTCCATTGCTACAACCTTTGCACATGGGTGGTGAGCTGCCTACGACCCAAGATGACATACGCGTATGCATCTTCTTACACTGTGAACACACACAGCTAACAGACGCAAGAACTGCTCTGAAGTCCACTCGTTGTCTTTCTCTTGTTGACTTAGCACAGAACTTGCACATAGGCGGTGACATCGTCTTATCCCACCTAGTCACATCGTCATACCGCTTATTGCATCTCGCACACGTAAAGTTAACTGCTTCCAGTATCTTAACAATGTCGAACGTGTTAGGCGTCTTCTTCACAGGCTTAGGCACCGATGCTGTTGTCCTACTTTGCTTGTCTCCACATCTCCAACAAACGACTGGGTCTTGTGTTGTGCGCCAGAAGCGACGAGCAGTGTTCGTTATTTTCTTGCACGTTGGACATACACCGTCAGCAGGAGGATCACCGCCCTTAGGCCTGAATGGCGGCTTCTTGTTCTGCTTAGGCATATACTTCTTAAGCCAGTCACCGTAGCAACGCATACACACGCACACCTTACTTGGCCCACTGCTGTTAAGCCCTTGCTTAATATAGTGGGCCACCCAAGCATGTTGATTTAACTCGACACGCTTACACATAGGGCATGTGAAGTTACAAGCGGCAATCATGTCCAGTCGTTGTTGTGTATTAGCTGCCGCACGATTCCAATACTTCACACCTCTCTTATAGACTTGCCATCGCTCGCGTGTAAGATCCTTTTGGTATGACGGCAGCTTTTCTCCGTAAGCTGAAGTGTCTGTATTAGAGTCAATATCTACATCGCCACCGTACGGTGCGTCGTCCTCATATGGTATCGTTCCAGGCTGCCATCCGCGTTTCCTGTCCTTGCCTGTAGGCACAATAACGATACGCGTGCGGAGCAGACGTGTAAGTACGTCATTTGGGAGTGGCCGCACTTCTTGAAGAAACTCTGCATCAACATCGATTGGATGGATGTTAAGCTTCTTCATGCACTTAAGAGCAGTAACGACGTCGTTTTCAACTAGAGCGTTCTGCATATCTGCGAACGACGAGAGCGCTAGATCTTCTAGCGCGGCACGAGACTTCTTAATGTCTATGCGAGCGTTCTGTCTTTGAACACGCCATTGAACTCGAGTGTGATGATACTCTTGGTCTTTTTGATCTTTGGCAAGAGCGGCGAGTTTGTCTACTTCCATCATAGTCTCCAGCCTCTAATACCTAGTTGTGTAATTTGGATACTGGTAGAATCCTATGAGTTTCTGAATCTATGATAGATCCAAATACAGAATCTGGAATATATATAAGAAGACGGGTTCGCGCGAATTAGTGATTATAGTTAGAGTCATTTAAATACTACTGTTCTCTACTGAATTATCTCTGTGTAAATTCTATTCTGTTAGCAACCAGCAACAATCACTGTATACCAGTTGCCACTACTCCAGAACAGATAATTGCGTTTTCCGTTCTACAACACGCGGAGATATTCATAGGATTCTACCAGTATCCAAATTACACAATCCCACTAAACCACCTATTTCGCGCCCAACAAGCCCAATAACTGCCTCGCCGTCACGAACTCCACCCACTCAGTCATGCTGTAATCGTACAGCCTGTGCGGACCACTCTCGGTCTCGCCAAACCGTACAACACGCGCGTGCCCAGGTTGCCTCTTATGAATCTCACGCAAGTTGCGTGCTTGTCTGCCAGTAAGCTTGCCGTCCACCCCCTTCATCTCCAAAAACCCCATCCAGCCAATAGTCACTAGAAGACGATCTGGCCACCCTTGGCTAAAAACTCCGGCCTGTTGCACGATAACAATCGCACCACAGGCCCGGAGTTCGTCGCACAACCATCTTGTCAATTCACACTCTCTAAGCGCCACTCTTATCTCCTTATAGTTATTCGGGTTCGGCGAGCAGGCGGACGCGTTCAGTATACTTAAATCGCGTGCCCTCACATTCCTGTTCGTACAGCTCAGGTGTGTCATTTCGTCGTTGAACCATAAAGTACACCGGAGCCTCCGCGATTCGTGCGGCGAGTTTGTCACGCTCGGCGGTCACTGCGGCGAGTTGCTGTCGGAGGGTGGCGATTTCTCTGTCTTCGCGATCCCCGGTATTGGTAGAAAACGGGGGTTTATTCGGTGGTGCAGGAGGTAGTTGATGGTTCAATAAGTAGTCCAAGCTGACATTAAGAGACTCGGCAATACGTCGCAAATTAGCCATAGATGGAGACCGCCTACCAGCCTCAAAATGCGAGATTGCGGAAGGCTGAAATCCAGACTTCGCTGCAAACTCTGACTGCGTAATACCGTTGTGTTCTCTAATAAGTTTCAGCCTTCTTCCAAAGTCGTTCATCAATGCTCTCCTTCCTGCAGTAACGCCAGCCGGAGTTGGCCGACTGTTGGGTGGAACACCTCAAGGTGAGGTGGCACTCTTGGGTTGCACATGCAGTACATCGCGTCTGCACATTCAAGGTCTGTGCTGTCCTCGACGAGTGGACCCATCCCAGCCTCCCGGCAGTGCTCCGCCGTCAGCGACTCCGGGTCGGTGATGACCGACGTGAATCGATTTCCGCAGATGGCTCCTTGCGTTTAATCTTGTGAAATGTATCAATCTTGCACTTTCTGCAGTACGACCAGATTTCATACCCGCCGAGAGATTCGGAGTCGCCCGTCCAGAGTTCTTCTGTTGCGTCAGGCGGACCTCCGCACTCCATGCACAGCCTGTCCGTCGGGTAGATTGCAGCAGCCTCAAACTCTGGAGAACCTGGCCTCATCACCCCTCCCCGCCGGTCAGCCCGGCAATTGCTTTGCGTAACGTCACCGCGTGATCTCCGTATGCCTCAAGCACAAACGCAGCCTTGCGCATCGCCTCCACCGCGGCCTGCACGGATTCGGCGGACGGTACTGGTCGCAGCCACGTACCATTGACGTTTCCAACCTCAAGCAGTTCGTCTGGCTCGCTGAACTCCGCGACCAGTTCCCCCGTGAAAGTCCCGTGATCGTCATCCTCTGCGGTGACTTCACGAACTAGCACAACAGAGTCTGGCATATCGTGCGCTTCGATATGACGGTAGAACCACAGACCCGGCTTCGTCGGCACAACACGCTCACTCATCGCTCACCTCTCCATTTGACGAAGAACATGACAAAAGCGTTTCCACATGCCAAGCTTGAACTGCTCTGTCTTTGGCCACTGCCTGTCGCCATAGCACACTGGGCACGTATCTATGACAGGCGCATCGCTATTACACAGTGGACAGAGTCCCCACCATAATCTCCACCTACCAAGAAGTCGTCTCATCTGTCACAACCTTCGCAGCAAGAGACGCATCAATCCTACTGACCATACTGTCAAGTGCAGGCCACACCTCGTCCTGCTCCTCTTCATGAATGTCATACTTAACACGTTCAAGCGTCATCTTACACGACTGTAACAACGGATAAAGTGACGCACGCCCGCGTTCCCAGCCTTCCATGTGTGAAGCAAATTGTTGCCAGCTCGCCCCGATCTTAACACCCAGGATCAAGCTCGCCACTGCTATCGCTACTGTCATTAACATCACTTAGCTCCTTCAACATACCACCAAGATACTGCTTAACAAACGCGTTGATTGACATCTTACTATCCGCAGCTGCCTTGCGGATCTTAAGATACGTCTCTGTTTCAAACGTGAGCATCACCGTCTTAGGCTGCGCGTATTTGCGCTTTGCCTTGACGTTCGCCATACCTGTGTCAGTATGACCGTTAAGATGACTGTCACGACGGTTCTCGAACTCTGGCATGCTAAGCAACCTCCGCCGGATTTTCTCAACAGCATCACGATGGCAGAATGATATCATCGTCGGCGACACGCCTATCTCATTGGCCACCTCACTCTGTGTCTTGCCATCAACATAGACGCGTGTCATCACTATGCGCTGACGGTCAGTGAGTGTAGCGAATGCATCCTCAAAAAACAAAGATGAGTGAATTGCTTCACTTAACTCATCTTTGTTTTTGATGGGCATTGGTAACAACTCTTCACAGCTTATCATCTCGACTGGTTCAGTCTTCGCCTTGCGAACCGCGCGTGGAACCCAGTCACGTTCGCGCAATGCATCCTTGATTGCCCAGGTGATCTTGGTGATTGCATATGACGAGAACTTGCAGCCACGTGACTCATCGTAGGTCTCGATCGCCGCCTTCAGCCCAGGCCACCCGTCACTTATCAGATCCTCAACCTCGCAGTCTGCGTGGACCGGCATGCGCTTGCGAATACACTGCGCTGTCCTCACCAGCAAGTCATAGTGTTCATCGTCCATGGTTGTCCTACAATGCGTTAGCTGCTTGTAGCAGGCATGCTAATCCGTACGCTGTACGGACTTCCCATAGTACACCGTTAAGCCGTGCAACTTGATCTCGTGACACTGCAAGTCGCCATACATCCTTAACCCAGAGCTGCACGCCGTCCTTAACGTCTCCGCTCTTCTCAAATCCAAGGCTGGCGATGAATTCGTCTGTTAAAAGGCCAGTCGCCTTCGCAACAAGACGAT
>Ga0172380_10000621_pt1 | contig 66199 bp, 57 predicted proteins | sample Leawe162metaG_FD_119747 | JGI IMG/M metagenome (GOLD analysis project Ga0172380, IMG submission 119747) | Leachate microbial communities from a municipal landfill in Southern Ontario, Canada - Leachate well 162 metaG | ecosystem: Engineered > Solid waste > Landfill > Unclassified | place... | reverse complement strand
TAGTGAAAACAGTATCTGCAGTTACGGCTACGCCTGGGATACCGCCATCACCCTGTCCGCCCGACCGGAACCGGGTTACGCCTTCTCCCATTGGGAAGAAAACGGAATCATAGTTTCCACCGAACGGGAATATTGTTTCCTGGCGGAAGGTTAGAGGGAGTTGGTGCCGATCTATGAAAGATTAAGATTCCCAATTGGCGATGGGACACGCTTAGATAGAACCGTAACTCTAGACTTTGAAGATGATTGGCCGTATGGTGAATGTCCTACTGGAGTTGATAAAACTCACACTGGCATAGATGTTGATGCTGCTGTTGGAGAAAATGTTTATGCTGCTGGCAGTGGCGTAATAAAGACAATCCATGAAGACTCTGATGGTTATTGGAAATGGGTTATTGTCATTGATCATGGTGGATACACTACTCAGTACTGGTACTTGGATGATCCACACAGTGATGAAATCTTTGAAAACGCCACGGTCACAAAAGGACAGTTTATTGGAAAAGTAACAAATTTGGGCGGGAATACTCATTTCCATTTTGGAATTAGAGATTTTCCTTTCACAACTTATGCAATTCCAATAGCTGGGGCGCTACCTAAAGATGAATGTGATTCATATCCAGCTTTTTTAACAGAACACTTTATCAATCCGACACTCCTTACCTACGAATAATTTGCCAAAAAACGATAGCTTAAAATAGCTATCACAACATCGGGACTTGTATCTGCAAGTCCCGACTTTTTTATGAAGTTGTTTATTGTATAAATTTAAAAGATTCAACTATTTTATCCAATTCCTGTCTATGTTTTAGATGAAATTCAGAAAGTAGGCTGTCGCGCTGTTCTGGTTGTTTTTTTATAACTACATCTTCATCTTTTTCCAATAAGCCGCTATAGGCAAGCGTATAAACAAAACCATTTTTAATAAAAACAATGGAATAATTAGAATAAGGCATATTTTTTATAACTATCGCCCTGGCGTCAACGGAATCAACGAGGATCTTTTTGCTGGATAGTATGCTTGGTGGATTGACTTTTATTCCTTCGTAAGAAGTTATTTTTGATATTTTTTGTTTATACTCATTCAGCCAAGTATCAATATTTTTAGTTGTTGAAGGTTCTACATTTATTGAAAACAACGACTGATTGTTTTGTGTTGATAGAATTCGGATTAATGATTCTGGATCATTCATCGAGCCAATTTCTAATTTTAGATTGCTCGGTACATTAAATTGATAGTCATATTTCAAGTTTTTATACAAGCCATTGCTTACGTTGATTTGTGCAAGCTCTTTTTCTTGCGATTGTTCTTGTGCATTTTCACTTGACTTTCTTTGCGCGGCAATATTTTCCATCCCCACGTCTTCCCGATTTCTAATCTGTTCGTATTTCAGCACTAGTGCTATTGTAGTGATTACTATTATCACAATGATCATTGTCCCCAAAACCGTCGGGATTTTTTTGTTATCAATTTTGCTCATTTTTTGTTTTTGTTTAGGAAATTACTTCCATATTATGGCAAAAATCTTCTGGATTGTAAATGATAAAAATGTGATATAATAAATCCAGCAATATGAAAACAAATAAAAAAATCATTACGACTTTTGCTTGGATGTTTTTTTTGGTCTTGCCGGCCAGCACGAATTACCAATTGAAGGATTATGGCTTCGGAACCGGCGGGACGGATAAGTCTTCTTCGGCTGATTATTCCTTGGAGGCGATCACGGGCGAGGTCAGCGGAGGCCAGTCTTCAAGCGCGGACTACAAAGTCGGTCCGGGGATGGTTTTTACGGGACAGGCCAATGTGCCGGCCGCGCCGACTTTTGATAATCCGGACGCTTCTTATAATAAGCTGCGGATAATCCTCAATCCTTCCAATAATGCCAGCAACACCCGCTTCGCCATCGCCATCAGCACGGATGATTTTGTGACGACCGAATATGTGCAAAATGACAATACGGTCGGCGCGACATTGGGGCTGGAAGATTATCAAACATATGCTCTTTGGGGCGGTGCTAGCGGCTTTTTTACGATCGGCCTGGCGGCTGATACGACCTATAAAGTCAAGGTCAAGGCGATGCACGGCAGTTTTTCAGAAACTGATTATGGTCCAAGCGCGACTGCCGCTACTGATCCCCAGATACTCTCTTTTGATTTGGATGTTTCCGCGACAGACTCGGAAACCGGCGCGCCCTATGCGATCGATTTGGGAAGCGTGTCATATGGGGTGGTTGTGGACAGCGCGGAGAAGGGATGGGTGGATTTCGCGACTAATGGTGAGTTGGGCGGAAACGTGACGATCAGCGGAGCCAATGCCGGACTTTTGAGCCCGACTACCGGCCACCTGGTCAGTTCGTTGTCAGGAGACCTTGATCCGGTAGATGAAGGTTTCGGCGTGCAGGGATCTTCGGCTGCCCAGATTTCCGGCGGTCCGTTCATTATGGACGCCCTATATGAGCAGACAGGCAATATCGTGGGCATCGCGGATACGGCCGATAGGGAAATATTTTCATCGGCCAGCCCGATTTCCGGCGGTCGAGGTTCATTTTTGCTGAAGGTCAAGACTGCCAGAGAAACCCCGTCCGGCAATGATTATGGCGAAGTATTGACGCTGACAGCCACGGTGAATTTTTAATTCCTAAAACTTCGTTTTCAGAAAAAGACTTGGAATATCAAATGGTCATCAAAAAAATAAAAATATATTCCCTTGGGATTTCCATAGGCTTGCTGTTTTGCGCGAGCCAACCGGTTTTGGCGGAGGAGAAGAATCCAGGCTTTGCGCTTTCACCTTTTTCGCAAGAAATAGTTCTTGAGCCTGGTCAGCAAAAAGCTGAATTTTCCGTTTCAATAGAAAATACGACGGATGCCGCTGCAAATCTCCATATTTCAGCGGTTGATTTTTCAATGCGGGATGATTCCGGAGGCGTAACCCTTTTGGAGCCGGATAATCAGCCGAGAAAATATGGATTGGCAGATTGGATGGATTTTGACTCGGATGCGTTGGCGCTCGGACCGGGAGAAAAAAAGGATGTGATCGTTACGCTTAAAAATGATGATTCTTTGGCCGTCGGCGGACATTACGGCGCGGTCGTTTTTATGATGGAAGGCGCGCCAGGATCTTCATCGGTAGCTTTCAAATTGGCCTCGTTGGTTTTTGCGGAAAAGGCTGGCGGGGAAAATCCTGGATTGGAATTGCAAGGTCAGGAATTGCAGACACAGTTTCTGAAAAATCCGGCAGGAATAAAGTTATTTTTTCAAAACACCGGCAATACCCATCTGGTGCCGCGGGGAATCGTGAAGGTGACTGATTTTTTCGGGCGGGAAACGTTGCGCGGGATAATCAATCCGGAGTCAGCGATCATTTTGCCGGAAACTGCCAGGTCTTTTCCAGTCGCATTCCAGGAATTATCAGCGAGTATCTTTCCCGGACGTTATACCCTTTCAGTGGAATACCGTTTTGATGGGCAGGATAGTTTCGTGATGCGGAAGGCCGGTTTCAATCTGATTCCGATAGGCTCGATAATTATTATCATCGGAATAATAGCGGTTATTATTGCTGTAAGCCGCATTTTATGGCGTAAAATAAAAAATAAAGACAAAAAGGCTCAAATGAAGGATGGAAAATCTTGACTTTTGTCTTTGAATAGTGTATAATTAATCCATAGAGCTTGAAGAAAGCGGGTGAACAACGCCCGTTTTCTTTTTTATTTGCGTTAAAAATCTATTTTTATGGGTCCAGGAAACCTAAAAATAAAGATATTTTTAACCGCTATGCTGATTATGCTAGGGGGATTTTTTGTTTGCCAAAAAAGCGCTCTAGCGGCAGTCGGAATCAATAAGCAAATAAATTTCCAGGGCAAGGTCGTCAATTCGGACGGAACCAATGTGGCTGACGCAAGTTATGATTTCGTTTTCCGGATTTATGACCAGCAAGCCCCAGGCGGAACCCTTATCTGGACTGAAAGCAAATCGCTGGCGGTGGATGACGGTATTTTTCAAACTAACTTAGGTGATACGACTTCATTGCCCGGGTCAGTCGATTTCAATGCGGATAATATTTTCTTAGGCATCGAATTCAACAGTAACGGTGAAATGGAACCGCGCGTACAATTTACAGCCGCGCCATATGCGTTCAATGCTGATAAGCTGGATGGGCAGGACTGGAGCGTCCCGGGAGCGATCGGGTCGGTTACGCCGAACTCCGGTTCGTTTACGGCGCTTGGAGTTTTGGAAGGAGGAATATCGCCTATTTATAAAACTATTTTCCAAGCCGCGGATCAAGCCGCGGATATCACTTATACTTTGCCGGCGATAGCGGATAACGGACTTTTGAAAAATACCGGTGGCACGCTTTCTTGGGACACGTCTGATTATCTGGTCAATCCGATGTCAGCTTTAGGCGATATCGTATATGGCGGAACTTCCGGCGCACCGACCCGTTTGGCGGGTTCGGCCGGATTTTTGACTTCAACCGGTTCGGCCGCACCGTCTTGGACGGCGGCTTCGACGGATTATTTCAGCCAATATGCTTTATTGGATGGACGCAACGGCGGACAGATATTGATCGGCGGCACCGCTGATGACGATACGCTGGTTTTGCAAGGCAATAGTGCTAGCGGCAATACGGCTGGAAGCAGCAATATAGTGTTCAATGTCGGAAACGGCGGGGCTACCACCGCTTTATCATTACTTAACAGCGGTGACTCCGACTTCAATCATAATGAAGCTAAAAATTTCCGGGTTGAGAATGCCGATGGCAGTGTATTGACTCCGGACTGCGACGCGTCCAACCAAGGAAGGATGTATTATGATACCAATGCCGATTCAGCTTTTGTCTGCATCGAAACGGCACCGAGCGTATATGGCTGGTTTGACTATACCGCGACTTCCGTCTATTCAAATAAAGTAGTGACAGTCGGAACGGGCGGGGACTATTCCACGCTTGCGGCCGGAGCGTCTTATTTGAATACTTTGGGGGGAGGAATAATTCTGTTGACTCCGGAAACGCATAATGTTACCAGTTCCGTGGATTTATCCAATATCAACCTGATCGGTGCGAATACCGGAGACACCCGCATAAATATCACGGGAGCCGGGGTTTTGCGGGTCAAGGAAACGCAATTCAAATCATTGACTATCTATGTCGATAGCGCCATCACTGCTTTATCCGGTATCGATGCCAAATATGATGCCGCGACTACGACCTCGGTTATTTTCGAATGGGTGGATTTCATCACTAACGGCACTAAGGTTCTCTTAGATAGTTCCGACGCTACAAGTCCGGTCATCAGGACAAGATTCATCAGCGTTTCCGCCACTTCCGGCACGCAGAAAATATTATTGCCTAAAGCTTCTTCCAATATCGACGCGAGCTCGACTAATTTTGTTGAGTCGCAAGGCGGCAGCGGAGCATTGGATTTGGAAGATTGGGATGTCAAGATCGCTGGATCATCCAACGTGAAAACATCAGGAACCATTACGACCATACCGGCCAGTACATTGTATGTCTATCCGGGTATGAATATCCAAGCTGCCATCAATAGTGTTTCAAGCGGAGGTGTGATCACGCTGTTGCCGGGAGTGCATAATATTTCCAGTACGCTTTTGATTGATCGCAGCGACATCCAGATCCAGGGGTATGGCGATTCTTCGATCGTGCGCGCGGCAGGCTTTGTCGGCGGCGACCAAGTGGCGGCATTCCACATCGGATCTTTAGATGGTTCTGTTCCCCAAGATGGCGTGGTGTTGAAAGATTTCCGCTTGGAGGTTTCCGGTACCGGAGCGACTGACATACACGGTATCCGGGTGGCTGGAGGCGAAGATAATCAGATATTGAACATATCCGTCGTCAAGATAGCTGGCGCCAGCGGCACGGCAGCCGGAGCCAGAATCGGTATCTTTATGATTGATGGAACTGCTGAGAAATTGGCACGTCCGGTAATCAAAGGCTGCCGTGTTTTGGGCGACTCCGCGGCAACAGCATACTTTACGGATGGAATCCATGTGACCGGCGGAGCGGGTTATGGCGTCGGATCAGGGGTGTGGACCAACGGACAGGGTGTGGATGGAGCATTGGTGGATGGAAATTATGTTGACTATGTGCGGGAAACGGTAGCGGTTTTCGTCGGAACCAACAATAGTTCACTTTTCAACAACCGGTTTACGCGTATGGGTGCGGGAGGAGGCGGAGCCTTCGGTGTGTTTATGGGCAATGCTTCCAATGTCAATATGACTGCCAATGTGGTCAGCACTTCCCTTTCGACGGCTTCTTCCGGAATCGTCATCGATGGATTGGATTCAGGCAGCTTGAAGCAAATGACTGATTCAGCTTTCACTTCCAATACGGTCGATGGTTCGGCTAACGGCGGAGTGGGATTCGGGACGGGCGTTATAATCGGAGCGGCGGCTAATACCGGATTCCATCGCAACTTGTTCACGAACAATATCATCAACGGAGCTTCCGATCTGGTGACAGTGGCGATCAGGATTACCGGTAACGCGGATGATAATAATTTTTCCAATAACTCCATAAATGGAATCAGTAACGCTTGGGACACTGGAATCAATATCGTTTCCAACACGGCCGAGCGCAACTTTATCGGCAAGAATGCGTTTATCAATACGACCGCGACTGTGGCTGACGCCGGTGTGGCGACACAGCTGAGCGTGACCCAGCATAACGCCGCGGTAAATCCGACGGCCAATGAGGACGCTGCGGACGGTTATGTTGTCGGGACGGTTTGGGTCAATACGGCTACATCGACCGCTTATATCGCGACCAGCGTAGTGGTTGGAGCGGCGACTTGGGAGCAAATCGACGGGGCAGCCGGAGGTTCATCGACTTTGCAAAGTTCATATGATATAGCTGGGGGTAATACGATTACGACCACTACTGGCAAAAACATCGCATTCACGCTGGGCGAGGTCGCGACTCCGACTTCTTTCACAATAGAAAACCAGGATACGGCCGGAGTTTCAGCGGAACGGATTTTCAATTCGATCGCATCAGGTGTTTTGACCAATGGTTTGCTTTTCGAACAGACCGGTGCGGGTTCGGTTACGAATGCTATCAATATTTTGGAAACAGCCGGAGCTATTTCTACCGGAATCAACATCGGTAACAATATCGGCACCGGAATCTCCATCGGCACCGGCTTGACCACCGGTATCTCGGTAGGTTCCGGCGGAATCGTCATTAACGGCGGCGCGTTGGCCGTCGATAACGCCGCGGGTATAACCAGCAATCAGGCGGCCTTGAATGTTAATGTGAACGGCACCGGAACCGGCAATGTCCAAATCGGCGACGGCGGGGCGGCTTCGGCGACGCCGGATATGCTGGTGTTGGATAGCGGATCAGCGGAACCGGCTGGCACGGACGGCGCGATGTATTATTCGACCGCTTTAGGTAAATTCAGATGTTATGAAAACGGTTCTTGGAAAGATTGCATTTCTACGGCCGCATCTTCCTTGCCTGATACGGCGGTTTTCACTGATGCGACGCCGGCGGCTTGGACCGATTCGAATACGACGGAAGTTTTCAATGACGCGACCAAGCCGAATATCGCGACTGATTCCGCCAGCTCTACGGTCTTGGTGCACGTGCAGGTTTATGGACAAACTTCCAATACCAATGCTGACGCGATTTTGGCGGCGCGGATCGTGCGGACGACCGATGGAAGCGATCCTTCTTGTGCTTCGGCCACGAATGTCGGAGTGCCGATAATCGGCAATTTCACGACTTCTACTTCGCAACCTTGGCAAATCGTCGGAACGTTCATCGACAGCCCGGCTACAACTGGCACGATCAAATACACCGTATGTACCAGTTCCGATTCGGCCGGTACGGCGACCGATACGCCTAATCAAGTCATCGTGGAATTGGCTGAATTGGGAGCTGACTTGGCGGAAAATTATTATACCCAGGATGATTCCATTGAACCGGGCGATGTCGTGGCAATCAATGGGGAAATATCAGCGGGAATTAAAAAGTCAGAGAAAATTTATGATCAGAATGTGATCGGTGTGATTTCGACCAATCCGGGCATTACTTTGGATGACGCGATTGGAATCGGACAGGGGCGTGCGGTCGCAGTGGCGCTGGCGGGACGCATCCCGGTAAAGGTTTCCAGTGAAAACGGACGGGTAGTGGCTGGAGATTATTTGACTGCATCTTCCGTGCCGGGCGTGGCGATGAAGGCGACTAAGGCTGGCCTGGTAATCGGACAAGCCTTGCAGGATTTCGGTTATGCGGACGATACGGTCGGTCTGGTACTGACTTTCGTGAAAAACGCCTATTTCAATGGAACACAAATTGCCGATAGTGAAAATGAAGCGTTATCCGGAACGGATCTTTTGCAAAAACTTTTGCTTGACAAGGCGCAAATCGATATTGCGGCGCCGGTCAGTGAAATCGTGGGCGATAGGCTCGTGGCTGGATTGGAAGTGGTGACACCGCAAGTGGTGGCGGACAGTATCATCGCGAAAACTATCAAGGCTGAACATATCGAAGGTTTGGAAATTATGGAAACCGGAATCCAAAGCGCGCAAGACGCCGCGGAGGACAACACGAACGAAGTCAAAAGTTTGGGTCAGAAAATTGCCGATATCCAAAAGACGATCAAATCTTTGAGTGTTAAATCCGGCGAATTGATCATAAACGGCATAGTTGAATTCCGTGAACGGGTGTCATTCAAATCCGCTGTCGAATTTTTGGACAAAGCTATTTTCCGCAAAGACGTCGAATTTGCCGGTCAGGCGATATTTAACCAAGATACGGCCGGATACGCGGTGATAAATGACGGCCAGGACAGCGTAAAAATAAAATTTGAAAAAGAATATGCCGAGGCGCCGGTAGTCAATGCCAGTTTGTCATTGCAACAGATCGATAACGATGAAGTGCGTCAGGCCTCCGAGGATCTATTGCTGTTAAGCGGCATCAGGTTCATAATCACCGATGTTACGGAAAATGGTTTTGAAATCCGCATCGACCAAAAAGCCATATCTGAAATCACTTTTTCTTGGCAAGCGGTGGCGGTCAAGGATGCGAAAATATCCGTTAGCGACAGCAAGGATAAAGATTCGAAAGATAAACAAGAATATGTTGCGACAGAAGAATCGGATGATATCAAATCCGGAGATTCCGGACAAGTAATGGCGGAAGACGATGCCCTAAGCGTGGAAAATGCGGAGATAACAGAAGCTGATACGGCGATAATCGGCGATGGAACCGTAGCCGTAGCGGCGATGCCATAATAAGACAAAAAGATATTTAGATAGAAGAAAATAAAAAATCCCGATTTCCTGGCGGGATTTTTTATTTTGGAATTTTTTTGTTGTGCATAAAATAAATTTGTGATAAGATTTATCCATACATTAATTTTCATCAACTTTGTGTTATGGAAAAAATTGAAAAAGAAAAATCAAAAATAGAAACGATCGATAAATTGTTCGCGAAAAAAAAACCGGCCCGGAAATCCATAGGAAAAAAACAGGAGGATGGGGCGGCGAAACAACCGATTGAACCGGCGATTGGAAGCGTCGCGCAAGAGAAGCCAGTGGCGGATATGAAGCAAGAAATTTTTTCAAGGAAAGGCAGCCAAGATGCGGCGGACAAAAAGAAACAAGACGGACTTGCGGGAACGTCACTGAAAGCTGGCAAAAAGAAGGCGGTGGTTGAAGTGAAAAAAACGGTATCGAAAAAAGCAGCCCGGCCGGCTAAATCTGAAAAGTTGGAGGAGATGGAGTGGGTGGATAAGGCTGATCCGGCGTCCTATAGGAGACGTATGAAGGCGAGGAAGTCCAAGCGGTTAATATGGATTGGCATTGTCGGAATCTGCATAGTCGGCGCAGGTGCCGCCGCCTACTTTTTTTATGCTAAACATCTGGGGGCGGGAGCCGGGCGGGAAAATAGCGCGGCCCAGCTGTCGGATGGCGCAGGACAGGATGATGTCCGGATGACCAAGTCGGCTGTTGAGAGGCTTATCGAACTGCCGATCGGAGAAGATCCGGTAATCGCCACGGTGACGGATGCCGATAAGATCAAGACACAGAAATTTTTCAATAAGGCGCAAAACGGCGACCGGGTGTTGATTTATAAGGAGAATCAGAAAGTCGTCCTGTATCGTCCGTCGATAGGTAAGATAATCGAATTTTCACCGACCTCCGAAATGGGTGATCAATCCAATACGGTAGACACGGCTCCGGTCGCGCAAACCGCCGGCGGGGATGAGAATCAGGTGGCTGAGGAAGGAGTGTTGGCCGTGGAATCTCCAGCAAAAGTGGCGATTTATAACGGTTCGAAAATAAAAGGATTGGCGAAAAAAATCGGCGAGATGATTTCGTCGATGCCGGGAGTTTCAGTCGTTCAGGCGATCAATGCCAATGGAGATTATAGCAAGACTTTGGTGATCGATGTTTCCGGAAGCCATCCTGATTTGGCTAAAAAAATCGCTGGGTCATTGGGCGGGGAAGTCGGGATTTTTCCGGATGGAGAAACGAAGCCGGAAGCGGACATTTTAGTTATCGGCGGAAGCGAATTTAAGCTGGATTGATAATCGAGTACAAAATATTTTGTATATAAAAAAAGACTGTCCAGGAACAGTCTTTTTTTTATGTTTTTTTTAAATCAAGCTGCTAGACCTCAATCACGACCGGCAAGACCATCGGTCTTCTTTGAGTCTTTGAATAGAGGAATGATCCGACGGTTTCGCGGATATTGTTTTTCACATAATCCCAGTTGACAGCCGTATCAGGCGAGGTTTTTTTCTCGACGATCTCTTCGACTTTCTTTTTAGTGGCGTTCACCAAATCGAAATTTTCTTTAACAAAGATAAATCCGCGCGAAGTGACTTGTGGTTTTCCGATGATTTTCTTAGTCTTGCTGTCGATAATGACGGTGATGACGAACATTCCGTCTTGGGCCAACAATTGGCGGTCGCGCAAAACCACTTGGCCGATATCCCCGACGCCAAGCCCGTCGACCATCACATAGCTCGTATCGACTTTGTTCGGCAGAAGTTTGGCTTTGTCTTTTTGGATTTCGAGTATGTTGCCATTATCCATAACGAATATATGGTCTTTCCTGAATCCTATCCTCTGGGCTAATTTCTCAGCCTCTTTGAGCATATAGTGGTTGCCATAAACTGGGAGGAAAAAATCAGGCTGGATTTGCCGTAATATGTCTTGGATATCGTTGGCGCTGCAATGGCCGCTGATGTGCACGTCCAATATGTCAGTGTGGATCACGTTGTCACATTTGCGATAGAGGTTGTCCTTCAATCTTTGAACCGTCCGTTCATTGCCGGGGACTACGGATGAGGAGAATATGATCGTATCATCCTTTTGGATCTGGATATGGCGGTGTTCGCCATTGACTATCCGTGAAAGCACGGCGTTGCCTTCCCCTTGGGCGCCGGTGCAGATTATGATGACTTTATTTTGCGGGAACTTGCTGATGTCCGCGACGGGAATCAGAGTCGCTTTGTGCATCTTGATATAGCCTAATTCTTTGGCGATTTCGACGTTCATCTTCATACTATAGCCGTCCAAGGCTACTTTTTTGCCGATTTGCTCGGCATATTCCAGGATATGTCCTATCCGGTTGATTTGTGAAGAAAACATCCCGATAATAATTTTTCCTGGTGCTTCATCGATCAATCTTTCCAGATTGGCGTACATTTCTTCTTCCGTCGTGCGGCTTGGATTGGTATTGATTGCTCCCAGACTTTCCAACATCAGGATTCTCGGACTAGGTAATTTGGCCAATTCTGTGTAAGTGACCAGTGATTTTCCGGAAGAGTCCTTTTCCATCGTCCAGTCGCCGGGATGGATTACCGTACCGTGGGGAGTCCGGATGATGACCCCGACAGCATCCATAATGGAGTGTTCAACTTCAAAAAATTCAATTCTGAATTTACCCAAAGTTATTTTGTCAGTCACGGAGTTGACCCGCATCACTTTCAAATTTTCGGCAGAGCCTTTCTCAAAATCTTCCATCTTTTTCTTGACCAAAGCGATGGTCATATCTCGTCCGATAACTGCCGGGTATCCAAGCTGCTTGAGTAGAAGGGGAGCGGCTCCGATATGGTCGAGATGTCCATGGCTGAGGATTACGCCGCGTATCTGTTTTTCTTTGCCTTTCAAATAGCTTATATTCGGTATGATGTAGTCGATACCGGGCATATCTTCTTCCGGGAACATCATTCCCATATCCAAGATTACGATATCTCCATCATATTCGAAGAGCGTCATATTGCGTCCGACTTCTTCTTGGCCGCCCAATGGAATGATGCGCAGATTATCTTTAGATTGGCTGCCCGGCTTGGCCTGGACAATGGCCGGTTTCATTTGTATTTGCGAGTGGTCCATCCGGGACCTGCCGCGGTTTTTTAGCGGGGCGTTCGGATCCGTAGCTGGAAGCGGTTTCGCTTCGGTTTTGGCATATGCCGGACGTGCCAAACTTCGGGCGTGGCGTTGCGGCTTAGCCTGTCTGCTTGGTGATCCGCCTGCCGGATGGACAGGTGGGTTTGTTTTGTTAAACATGATTTTTTTAAATCTGTCTGTAACTTATGATTACAAAATAAACAAATTTATTGGTTTTTTAAAATTAATGCGTTATCGGTCTTATCACCCATGATTTTCATAACTGGAAAAAATATAACTTGCAGTAGAAAATCCCGGGATGATAAGATCGATAATCGGCTGGATGATTGGGTGGATAGGCGGATGGTGTGAAAATGGATAAGAGGGCGCCTTAATAAAAAGGCAAAAAAGCCGAAATTGAACTGATAAATCTAGAAAAAGTTAGAAGGATAAATTGATCAAGAAGTATGTTATGGATTGATGGTACACTATTTGGGGGAAAAAGTCAACCCTAGCAAGCCGGTTTCAAGGCAATATAAAAATTTTTGGCTTGAATAAAGCTTAAATCAGTCTGAAAAATTCCAGTTTTATCGCTTAATGCGATTGTAGATATCATCGTAGCGGATAATGTCATCCTCTTCGAAATAGTCCCCGGTTTGTACTTCTATGATTTCCAAATCCGTTTTGCCTGGGTTGGAAAGGCGATGTTTGTGGGTGGCCGGGATATAGGTGCTTTCATTTTCTTGGAGGTCTATTTCCTGGTCGCCGTTTATCACTCGGGCTGTTCCGCGGACTACGACCCAGTGTTCGCTCCTGCGGTTGTGGGATTGCAAGGAAAGGGTGGCACCCGGATAGACGATCAGTTTTTTGACCTTGTGGTTGGCATCATCGACCAGGACTTTGTATTTGCCCCATGGACGGTAACCCATGATGTTGTGGTCGACTTCTTTGCGGTCGTGTTCTTTTAAATAGTTCACTATTTTTTTTACATTTTCACTCTTGCCCTTTTTCTGGACCAGAATGCAATCATCATTTTCCACGATAATCAAATCTTCCACATCGGAAACAGCGACTAATTTATCAGTGACGGAATGGATAAAAATATTTTTGGAATCAATCAAAACATGGTTTTTTTGATCAATATTCTTCTGTTGTATTATATTTGAAAGGATGTCAAATGATCCGATATCGCTCCAGCCAAAATCACCCTCGAATGTTACAACCTTGTCGGACTTTTCTGATATGGCATAGTCAATTGAGATAGATGGAAGGTTTTTGAAATTTTGCTCGAATTCCGTCAATCCCTTGGCATAAGAAACATATATCTCCGGCGCATATTTTTGCAGTTCCTCTGCAAAAGTTTTTTCATTAAAGATATACATGCCGCTATTCCAAACATATTCACCAGTTAGTATATATTGTTCAGCTGTTTTTTTATCAGGCTTTTCTTTGAATTGTAGAACTTTATAGCGTGAATCAGTTTTCTCGCCTTTGCGGATGTAGCCGTAACCAGTTTCAGGGGCTGTTGGAGTAATGCCTAAAGTTCCAATATTATCAGCAACTTTTTCCATGGCGTTTTTGGCAACTTTAATAAAGGCTTCAGTATCTCCGATATAATGATCAGAAGGTAGGATAATAGTAGGCGCATCCTGCGGTATGTTCATTTTTTCTGCCATGTATTTTAGCGCTAGAGCGATGGCTGGAGCAGTGTTGAGCGCAGTCGGTTCAATTATGACCTGTTCTTTTTTTAGTCCAGGAAAAATTTCTTCGATTTGATCAAAAACATTGAAATAGTTAGTTTGATTGGTTATGAAATAGATATTTTCGGCTGGCATAATTTTCCTTATGCGCAAAAAAGTTTCCTGGATAAGGGACTTGTCGGAATATAGGCTCAAAAATTGTTTAGGGAAGCTTTTGCGGGAAAGGGGCCAAAGCCGGGTGCCTGAACCGCCGCAGAGAATTACGCTGTACATAGTCGTGTTTTTTTAATGATAAGACCTACTCTAGTATTTTATGGGAAATGGGTGGCCGGGTCAAATGGTTTTTTTGCCGGTTTCGGGAAATATGTTAAGATAAAGCCATAATCATTATTTGGAATCAAATGGAACTTATCAATCTTGACGAGAATGTCATCCGGGCGTTGGATTTTTTTGCGGAAAACAAAGTGCCTAAGTTCGACTTGAAAAAATTCAATCTGCCCTTCGTGGTCGGCAGTGGAAATGCATATAACGCCGGCACGATAATTTTTTCCGATAAGGCGGCTATTTTTGCCGATGAGAGCAATTTTAAAAGCACTATCAAATCCTACGGCGCGGTTATCAAAAAGGGCCTGATAACCCAAGCGATCATCATTTCCGCCTCAGGGGAAAAAGATTCGGTTTGGGAGGTGGCTTTGGCAAAAAAGCATAAACTGAAAACGACCTTGCTGACTTGCGATGCCGGATCATCCGCGGCTAAAATCGCGGACGAAGTGCTTGTTTATAGAAAAATCGATGAACCGTACACCTATAATGTTTCGACCTATCTCGGAATGGTATTGTCAGCGACCAAGGAAGATCCCAAAGAAATCAGGAGCATCCTCAAGGGATTGCGGTTGCCGAAAGGTTTTTCCAGCCATAAAAGTTTCGCCTTTGTTTTGCCGGACAGATTTTTAAATATCTGTCCGATGCTGGATATTAAGAAAAATGAATTGTTCGGTCCGCATCTTTCTTTGCGCGCTTTTTCCGAAGGGCACGCGCGGCATGCGAAATTCGTTATCCCATCCGAAGAAGAACTGGTTATAAGCATCAACGGCGATAGCGGATATTTTGGAAAGCCGAAGCACCGCTGGTCTCTCGATTTGCCTGGGAATGCCGGTTTCGGAACCATCCTCTGTGTGACCTATTATCTGGTGGGCAAGATCCAGGCGAATAACCATCCGTATTTCAAGGAAAATATCGCGAACTACTGCAATGACTACGGGCCGAAGGCTTATGGCAAAGATAAACCGTTCGATGTCATAGTGCCAGGCAATTAAATGTGATTTTCCCAACCGATAAAAAAAGCTCTCCGTACGGAGAGCTTTTTTTAAAATCTATATCATTTCCAGATCCGCTTAGTCGCGATGTACCACTTGTCTATGCCGGCAAAACGTTCGCTTGGCAGGATGAGATTCGTAACGCCGATGCCTTGGACTTTTTTATTGACCGGATAGACATAGTCCGGGCTGTAGAGGAAGATAGCGGGGATTTCATCGTTCAATTTTTTCTGGAAATCGGCATAGATGGAAGCCCTTTTGCCTGAATCGAATTCTATCCTCCCTTCCTCGATCAATTTGTCGGTTTCGGAATCTCCGAAAAGCGACAGGTTCAGGCCCGGATCCCTTTTTTGAGAAGAATGCCAGAAGGAATACGGATCGGGATCGGCGCCCAGGACTTGGCCAAACAAAAGCGCGTCATATTCCCGTGGCCGGATATAATTCTGTTGGATATCGGAAACTGATAGGTTGTTGATGTTGACCATAACGCCGATTTTGCCCCATTGGTTTTTCAAAATTTCGGCTGTCTGGGATAATTCCGGCCAATCGGTAGTGATCAGGTTGATTTCCAATCGCACGTCATTTTTGGCGCGAATACCGTCTTCGCCGCGCTGCCAATCGTTGGAGTCCAACAGCTGGTTGGCCCTATCTAAATCGAAATTCCTTTTGTCCATATTTTCATCGTAGCCGACCATCCCGGGCAGGATAGGGGAATAAACCGGATTGCCGTTGCCATCCAGGACAGCATCAATTATCTCTTGGCGGTCGGTGGCATAGGCCAGAGCTTCACGCACCTCATCGGTAGCCACAGGTACGCTTTTGGATTGGTTGAAAAAGACCGCGAAATATCTCGGGATATTGAATTTATGGGTCGCGGTGCTTTGTTGTAATTTTATGGCAGAAAGTTTTTTCGGGGAAGTATTGCTGATACCCATAATCTCTTTGGTATTGTAAGCGGCGATGATGGATTCGTCATCGGGATAGAAGTCGAAGGTTATTTTTGAGATATAGGGTTTGCCTGCGAAATAATTCGGGTTGGCAACCAGTTTATAGGAAAGGATATTGCCTCTCGAATCTTTTTGGAAGGAGCCGTATTTGTAGGGACCGCTGCCGATCGGCTCAAGATTCAGGTCAGTCAAGGAAAATTTGTCAGGCCCGATCGATTCCCAAATATGTTTCGGCAAAATACCGAATGTCAGATTGTTTAAAAAGCCGACATAGGGTGTCTTTATTTTGAATTCCAGGGAATAATCATCAGTGATATCCGTTTCGATGCCTTGCCAATTCGAGCGCAGCGGACTTTTGTAGGCCGGATCGGAGATGAGGTTTATGGTGAATAATATGTCTGAAGCTGTTAGCGGCTGTCCATCGTGCCAAAATACGCCTTTCTTGATGTGGATCGCGTATTGGGTCTTATCGTCGGAAACTTCATAGCTGTCAATCAAATCATTGGTCAGATTGCCTTGATCGTCATATTTGAACAAGCTGCTGAAAATCATTTGTGCCAAATCGTCGTCGGTGTCATTGGACGCGGAAATGACCGGGTTGATATGCATCGGCTGGCCTACTATCCCTTCGATATATTCCCCGCCGTAGTTTGCGACAGCTTCAGTTTTCGAATAATAATAGATGCCTCCCCAGCTGATTGCCGAACCGATGAGGATGAAAAAAAGGGAATAAAAAAGGACTTTTTCTTTCAGATTGAGTACTCGGACTATTTTTGGCCATTGCGTGAACGAAGGCCAGCGGTTTCCGCGGTTGTTACTTATATGTTTATGTTACTGATTAAGGGATTCTATTGACTACGATCAGATTAGCGATCGCCAGGATGATGAAAATCGCGGCAAGCACTGAAGAAAAGGCGACTAAGAATTTTTCAAAGCCTCTTTTGCTGTAGTATCCTCCGAAATCCCCGCCGAAGCTTGATGATAGGCCGGCGCCGCGGTTTTGCATCAGGATGGATAAGATGAGCAGGATGGCGATGATGATTTCGCTGATGTTGATGATTTTTAACATAGGCTTAAAATTTATTTAAATCATTCTTATTCCTGTGCAAGTGGGAAATAAGATGATTCATTATGCTTAATATGATTACTCCCCAAAAAGCCGGCCAAAAACCCCGGATTGCCAGTTGCGTGAGGAATTTGTCAGCCAGAAGTAGGAGGCCGACATTGATGACTATATTGAAAAGTCCGAGGGTCAGGAAGACTACGGGCAGGGCGATGATTTCGATTACGGGCTTGACCAGGGCGTTGATGAGGCCGATCACTACGCCGGCTATCAGTAAATCCATCGATGAGCCGCTAAAAATAAAGCCCGGAATGAGCTTCGTGGCTATCAAAATCGCTACGCAATTGGCTAAAATTCTAAGTAGGAGCCGCATATGTTTGATAAATAAGACTTATGGCAGTCTATCACATCAGGCGCGTTCGGTCAATTCCCGCGGAACGGATTTTTTATCCAAAATGGTTTTCAACTTGAAAACGCTTCTGCCGGAAACTTTCATTTTCAGCTTCTTTTTGGTTTCACGCGTTTCGGATTTGGTTTTTGATCCCGATTTCATGTTTGGATTATAACATAAACCAACCCCAAGCAGTATTGTTTGAATCGTGTGTGAGGTTTTTAACCCTGAATGTCGAAACTTGGGAACTTTTTGCGTTAAATAAAAAAAATAAACCAGGGCACGCTTCGGTCTTAGGGAGGGGCAGTAAAATACCACGACAAATTTATTGCTGTAGCATAAAAATTGTCAAGGTTTTCCCATTAAGATGTGTTTTTGACAAATGGCGTTGAAGAATTACAATAAAGATAAGTCAAAAGCATGATTTGCATTATTGCTGTTTAGCTCCGAAGGTTTAATCTTCGGGAATGTTTTTTGGACAGCCGGGTAAAAATTTATTAAATTTAAAACATAGAAATTAATCTCGAAGCAAACTTTCGAAACAAAAAACATATGTTATCTTCAAAATTTGCGTATCTTTTGGGCGATTTATATTTTTTGGCGATTTGGCTTTATTTTTTTTGGAAATGGCCAAATCGCCGTAAGCCGCTATGGGTTGTTGGAACGCTTGCAATCATAGTCGGCGTATGCGCCGAATATTTTTGGTGGACTTCCGATTGGTGGTACCCAAAAACAATAACAGGGACGAGAATCGGCATCGAGGATATTCTTTTGTCATTTACGTTGCCCGGCATTTCCGCGTTGGTTTATAAATTCTTTTTCAATAAAGATTTAGACAGGAAATTCGAGTTGAATAAAAAAACTTTTTTTGCGGCTATGCGACGGTTAACCCCGATGGTTTTGATATCTTTCGGAGCGGCCGCTGTCCTATTCTATTTTTTTCATGTCGCATCTTTTATCAGCACCCCCGTAGGAATGTTGATAGCAGGCCTTTACATCCTATACTTTAGAAATGATTTGGCTGCGCCTGTTCTCTGGAGCGCGCTGCTTGTGGCATTGATTTCACTGCCTGTTTATATTTTTTGGCAAATAGCCGTACCTGGATTTATAGATGATTTTTGGAATATTTCGCGCTTGTCTAATTTCAGAATATTCGGCGCGCCGGTCGAGGATATAATCTGGTTTGCCATGGCAGGATTTGTTATGGGCGGGCTTGTCGAGTATGCCTTCGATCATAGGCTTGTTGATGCGAAAGACGCTTGATTTTTAGAAGAATATTTTTTTCTTCTCAAACTCCGAAGATTCAACCTTCGGAGCTTTTTTTGATGGAAATTATCGAGGCGCTTTCTTGTAATTAATAGCAGATTGAATTAGAGTTAATAGTATGAAATTTAAGATCAATAGTAAATACAAACCGGCCGGGGATCAGCCGCAGGCGATTGAGGGGTTGGTGAAGGGTTTGAGGGCTGGCAAGAAATTCCAGACGCTTTTGGGCGTGACAGGTTCGGGCAAGACTTTCACGATCGCCAACGTGATTGAACAAGTGCAGAAGCCGACTTTGGTCATCGCGCCCAACAAAACTTTGGCGGCGCAGCTGGCGCAGGAATTCCGGACTTTTTTCCCGAAGAATGCGGTGGAATATTTCGTGTCGTATTATGATTATTACCAGCCGGAAGCCTATATCGCCTCCAGTGATACATATATTGAAAAAGAATCGCAGATCAACGAAGAAATCGACCGTTTGCGCCATGCTTCCACGGCGGCGTTGTTGTCGCGGGAGGATGTGATAATCGTGGCGTCGGTATCCTGCATCTACGGATTGGGTTCGCCGGAATATTATCGGGATATTTCTTTGGAATTGAAAGTCGGGCAAAAAATCTCACGCGACGAAATCGCAGGCGAGCTTGTCGATATGCAATATTTGCGCACGGATATGCTGGGACGCAGCAAATTCCGCCTGACTGGGGAGACGATCGAAGTGATGTCGCCGGCGCGGGAAATCGTGACGCGCATTGAGCTTGCGGATTCCAAAGTGAAAAAGATTTTTGAATATGATTTTTTGACCGGGGCGGAGCTGGGCAAATTGGAGCACGTGATGGTTTTTCCGGCCAAGCACTTCGTGGTGCCGGAACCGATTATGAAGGAAGCGCAAGGCGAAATTGAAAAAGATTTGGAAGCGCAAGTCGCGCTCCTAAAGGGGTCAGGCAAACTATTGGAAGCTGAAAGGTTGCAACGCCGGACCAAGCAGGATATCGAGATGATGCGTGAAATCGGCTATTGCAATGGCATCGAGAATTATTCGCGCTATCTGACGGGACGCCGGATCGGGGAAGCTCCTGACACCTTGATAGATTATTTCCCTAAAGATTTCCTGATGATCGTAGATGAGTCGCACGTGACGATTCCGCAAATCGGCGGGATGTTCAACGGGGATTATTCGCGGAAAAAATCCTTGGTGGATAACGGCTTCCGCTTGCCGAGCGCCTTTGACAACCGGCCGTTGAAATTTCCGGAATTTGAGAAAAAAATAAAACAGTTGATTTTCACTTCGGCCACGCCATCCGTCTATGAAAAGGAACATTCGGAGCAAGTGGTGGAGCAGATCATCCGGCCGACCGGCCTCATTGATCCGGAAATCATCATCAAACCGGCCAAAGGCCAGGTGAAAGATGTTTTGGTGGAAATCAAAAAAGTGGTCGCGAAAAAGGAAAGGGTCTTAATTACGACGCTGACGAAAAAAATGGCGGAAGACTTGTCGGAATTTCTGCTGGAAAACAAGATTAAGGCTGAATATCTGCATTCCTCAGTTGAAACATTGGATCGTATCCGCATTTTGGAAAATTTGAGACGCGGGGAGTTCGATGTTTTGGTCGGAGTGAACCTTTTGCGGGAAGGTTTGGATTTGCCGGAAGTTTCCCTGGTGGCGATTTTGGACGCGGACAAAGAGGGGTTTTTGCGCAGCGAGACTTCGCTTATCCAGACGATCGGACGGGCGGCGCGCAATGTTTCAGGCAAAGTCGTCTTGTATGCGGATCAGATCACCGGTTCGATGAAGCGGGCGATTTCGGAGACTGACCGAAGGCGGGCGGTCCAGGCGGCGTATAATAAAAAACATCACATCACGCCGAAAACGATCAAGAAAAATATCGAATCGATCGTCGATCATGAGATCAAACCGGAACTTACGCGCGATTTCACGGAGCTGGAATCTCTGGAGGATATCCAGGGCTATATCAAGCACAAAGAACGGGAGATGAAAGAAGCCTCCAAGGCTCTGCAATTCGAACGAGCGGCGATTATCCGGGATGAAATCTCCGAGTTGCGTAAGTTGCAATTAAAATAGGTCTGGACCAGGCGGGGACGATTTTACTCTAAAAAACATCCATGTTAAAATTGTGGAAAGCGGTAAGACATTGATTTCAAAAATATGATCAAAGAAGGATCGATGATGGGCGGCATACCGGCGCAACAAAGCAAGGATGCCCCGAAGACGGAAAAATTCCAACAATGGTATCCGATTACTGATCTCTATCGGAATGCTCCGGATAAAAAGCAATTTATGGATGCGATGAGAAAGGGCGGGATAAATATCAAAGGAGAGAATATAACGCCTATAGATTTTTTCGCAACGAGCCCGGATTTGTCGGACGATGAGATAGTTGAGGCGATTGAGGGATATCTGGATGTGGAAAATCTGGAAAATAAAATAGAAGCGCTCAATGCTGCCTTGGTAAAAGCCAAGGATTACATTGAAAATTATTTACATAAAGATCTCCCTAAGGAAATAAAAAACCTGAAGGACATAAAAAGCGCTGCGGATGTGATAAAAATATTCAAAAGGACCGCGGTTGCGAAGGAGGGTGAGGGAGTTGGTTTGTCACCGGCCTATTGCGCGCTTATTTCAGTAGCGGTAGCGTCTTTTGAATTTGGAAAAAAAGAAATGGATGGCTTGACGAAAGAAAGCGAGTTTCTTTACGAAGCTATGTTCAAGACGGATGAGAACACGGGGGTGCAAAATTTCCATTGTCCGCAAAAGGAGCGGACCGGGTATGATAAGGTTATCATTTATGACGATGTCGATCAGAGCACGGTCATAGGCAACGCTTATTTCAGGGGCAAAAACGAAGATAGTTTGATATCGAAATTCATAAACAAGCCGGAAGCTACGGCTGAAGAGGCGGCTAAGGACGGAATCGGTTTTAAGTTCGAAGTAAGGACCATCGATGACATCAAAAAGGTGGTTCCGGTTGTCGCGAGATATTTCAAGAAAAATTTCGGAGCTAAGGATTTTGTTTTTGGAAACACCAAACTTCTCAGTCAAGCCGATATAGACGAGGTCAGGGAAAAAAGTGAAAAACAGCTTGGCGCATTGGGCGAGGGATCGCTTACGGCGGTGAATTATAAGAATGAATATTCCAATAAGAATTTCAAAAAATTCGGCATAAATGGAAATTTGTATGTTCCGGTGAGGGGCGATGTCGATGGGATGAGGATCAAGCGGCAATTCGAAGTCCAAATCGTCCTGGTGGATAATGACAATGCGACAGGATTTTCCAACCATTCCGTTTATGAAATGGCTAAAAAACTTTCAGTCGTCACGAGGTTGTTCGGATCTTTTACGGAAAAATATTTGGACATAGTTTGCAATGAAGCCAGCGCGGAATCCGGGATTTCCGTTGAAAAAATAAAAAGATATATGAAAGACAGTTTTTTAGTGGAAATAGAAGCCAGCGGCTATTCAAAGAAAAGATATGCCAGTAAGAAAAATGCCGGAAGATTTTTAAAATCGGGAATTTTTCCCGACAAGCAGATCCGGACGAAAGATATCAATCCGTAGCGGTTTTCGGCAACTATTTTTGGGCGGTGTTGCCTGAAAGGCGGTAGCAGTGTAAAATAGGCAAATAACAAATAAGCGATAAATATCCCGTAAAAATGTCCGAAGCGTTTTTGGCGCTTGGGCGGCGGATTGCCGGGAAAGATAAATTTATGGAGGAAACAAACATCGAGCAGAATGAGGGGGAGGGAAACAAAGAAGCCCAGGCTGGAAAAACGAAATTCCAAGCGGTGAAAAACAAGCTGGTCGGATGCGTTTGCGATAATAAGAAATATTTCATCATTGGCCTTGCCGCCGCCGTTTTGATCGCGGCCGCGATCGGGGTTTATTTCTATAAATTCAGGACAGGCGATATCGGCCTGGAGGGCGCCAAGACCAAGGTCGCGGATTTCGTGAATGGCAATCTTTTACAACCTGGAACGGTCGCCACTATCGAGGAGGCGTCAGTAGAGAACGGTTTATACAAAATAACCATAAATATCGACGGAAAACAGAAGGTAGTGACCTATTTGTCGAAAGACGGCAAGAAATTTTTCCCGGAAGCGATGGATACCGATGTGGAAAAAAAGGAAGTCGCTGAAAAGCAACCTGAAGAGGTGAAGGAAATCCCTAAAACGGACAAGCCGGTCGTCGATTTGTATGTGATGAGTTTCTGCCCTTTCGGGAACAAGGCTGAAGACACCTTGAAACCGGCGTATGATCTGTTGAAGAAAAAAGTCGATTTCAATTTCCACTATATTGTGACTTCCAACGGCGATGAGATATTGTCATTGCATGGTCCGAAAGAGGTCGCTCAGGATGAAAGGGAGGCTTGCGTGTTGAAGAATTATGGCAAGGACAGGTGGTTCGCCTTCGTGGCCTATGTGAATAAAAATTGCGGCAGTGACGGGGCTTGCTGGGAAGCCGGAGTGAAAAGTATGGGCTTATCGGCGGATAAGATAAATAATTGCGTCAGTTCGGAAGGGACGGCCTTGATGAAGGAAAATGAGAAGGCTTCGGCGGATGCCGGCGCCCAAGGATCTCCGACAATGTTGATTAACGGAGTTCCGACTAAAACGGTATACCAATATGGCAATTCCGATTCATATAAACAGGTGATTTGCGACGCTTTCAACAAAGCTCCGGCTGAGTGCGCGAAAAAATTAAGCACGCAAGCGGCTGCATCCCAAGGAGGAAGTTGCAATTAAGCCCAACTTTGATCCATAACGCTTTAAAAAAGAGCTTGGTTTGCAAGCTCTTTTTTGATTCGTATTGATTCTTCCTTCCGTTTGTACTATAATCAAGTGAATTTGAAAACGGGTAAGAACTAATTTTTTTTGCAATTCCAAGGAATTTTATGGATAAAATAATCATCAAAGGCGCTCGGGAACATAACCTCAAGAATATCGATCTGGAGCTGCCTAGGGATAAATTCATCGTCTTTACGGGCATCAGCGGTTCGGGAAAATCGACTTTGGCTTTTGATACGATTTTTGCGGAAGGGCAAAGGCGATATTTGGAGAGTTTGTCTTCTTATGCCCGGCAATTCTTAGGCCAGATGGACAAGCCGGACGTGGACTATATCGAAGGCTTGTCGCCGGCGATTTCCATTTCACAAAAAGCTTCTTCGCAAAATCCGCGTTCGACGGTCGGTACGGTGACGGAAATCCATGACTATCTGCGTTTATTGTTCGCCAAAATCGGCGTGCCGCATTGTCCGGTTTGCGGGCGGGAAATCATCAAACTTTCCACCGATGAAATCGTGGACCGGGTGATCGGGATCGGCGAAGGCCGGGAAATCGAAATCTTGGCGCCGATCGTACGGCAAAGGAAGGGTGAATATTCATCGATGCTGGAGGAAATGTGGAAGCGGGGATTTTCCAATGCGTATGTGAACGGCAAAAAAATCGGGTTGTCAGTCAAGGCGGGACAGGAGGTCAAATTGGAAAGATATAAAAAACACGATATCGATATCGTCGTCGACATCGTGAAAATCGAGGACGAAAACCTAAGCCGGATTTTTGAAGATGTGGAGAAAGCGTTGAAGCTGGCAGAGGGATTGGTTAAGATTAAAATCTCAAATCCTAAATCTAAAATCCTGAGTAAATCCAAGGCACAATCGGAATTTGTTTATAACCAAAAATTATCCTGCCCGGTGCACGAAATTGAATTTCCCGAGCTGGAGCCGAGATTGTTTTCATTCAATTCGCCATACGGGGCTTGTCCCGCTTGCGAAGGTTTGGGGACGAAAAAAGAGATCGATCCTGATTTGGTCATCCCTGACAGGACCAAAACCATCGCTGAGGGCGGGGTTTTCCCGTGGAATTTCAAGAAAAACAATTATTATGGTGGCGTACTGCTGTCGGTGTGCAAGCATTTCCATATCCCGGACAACGTGCGGATCAAAGATCTGCCGGAACGGCAGTTGAATATTTTGCTTTTCGGTTCTCCGGATGCGACCGATATGGTTTCCGAAGAGGAGGCGGAGGAAGTGCCGATCAAGGTGCGGGCCAAGACCGGTACGAGCTGGAGTTTCTATATGCGCTGGCGCGGAGTGACCGGTTTTTTGCAAGACCGTTATTTCAAGACCGAATCGGATGCGGTACGCGAAGGCATCGAAAAATATATGTCGCACAATCCTTGCTCGGCTTGCAAAGGCAAGCGATATAAGCCGGAGGTTCTGCTGGTGACGGTCGGAGATAGGAATATCGCCGATGTGTCGGATGTGAGCGTGGCGGATTCGCTGGATTTTTTTAAAAAATTGAAAATCAACAAAACCGCTGAATTGATCGCGGGCAGGATCCTGAAAGAAATCCAGGCGCGGCTCGGATTTTTGGAAAACGTCGGATTGGGCTACCTGACCTTGTCACGTTCCGCGGCTACTTTGGCGGGCGGCGAGTCGCAGCGGATCCGCCTGGCTTCGCAGATCGGTTCGCAATTGGTGGGTGTCCTGTATATTTTGGATGAGCCGTCAATCGGTTTGCATGCTCGGGACAATGCCAAGCTTTTACAGACGCTTTTGCAATTGCGCGATATCGGCAATACCCTGATCGTGATCGAACATGATGAGGAAACGATGCGCGAGGCGGATTATCTGGTGGATATCGGCCCGGGCGCGGGACGTTTAGGCGGGGAAATCGTAGCCCAAGGCACGCCGGAGGAAGTGATGGAAAATAAAAACTCATTGACGGCCAAGTATTTGAACCATGAGTTGGAAATCGAAGTGCCAGCGGCGCGGCGCGGCGTAAAAAATAAGAAATGGCTGGTGGTGCGCGGGGCGCGGGAGAATAATTTGAAAAATGTGACGGTAGAATTCCCTTTGAAAGTTTTGACCGTGGTGACCGGCGTGTCCGGTTCGGGCAAGTCGACTTTGGTGGAGGATATCCTATACAAAACTTTGTCTAGTAAATTGATGCGTTCTTTGGATAAGCCGGGCAAACATTCGGAAATTGTCGGCCTACAGCACATCAATAAGGTGATTATGATCGACCAATCACCGATCGGCCGCACGCCGCGTTCGAATCCCGCGACATATACCGGGCTTTTCACGCCTATCCGCGAACTGTTCGCTTCAACCAGAGGGGCGAAAAGCAAAGGCTATGGTCCGGGCCGGTTTTCCTTCAATGTCAAAGGCGGGCGATGCGATAATTGCCAAGGCGAGGGCCATATCAAAATCGAGATGCAATTTATGCCGGATGTCTATCTGCCATGCGACGTGTGCAAGGGCAAACGGTATAACCGGGAAACTTTGGAAGTCAGATATAAGGAAAAAAACATCGCCGAAGTTTTGGATATGACCGTTTCGGAAGCCAAGGATTTTTTCCAGAGCTTCCATGATATCTATGACAAATTGGCGGTGCTGGATGATGTCGGTTTGGGCTATATCCATCTGGGCCAATCGGCTACTACGTTGTCCGGAGGAGAAGCGCAACGGATCAAGCTGGCTACGGAGCTCTCAAGGCGCGCTACCGGCGATACGCTCTACATCTTGGACGAGCCGACGACCGGTCTGCATTTCGACGATATTAGGAAATTATTGATCGTCCTGAACCGCTTGGTGGACGCGGGTAATACGGTGATCGTGATAGAGCATAATATGGATGTCATCAAAACGGCCGATTGGATCATCGATTTGGGTCCTGAAGGCGGCGACCAGGGCGGGCGCGTCATCGTGACCGGTTCTCCGGAAGATGTCGCCACTTATTATGAAGAAAGCCATACGGCGAAATATCTGAGGGATTTTTTGAAAAAATAGTTGGAATATATGCAACAAACATATATTTGTGTAAGTTTTTGTGTATTTTGAAATTTAAAAAAAAGCTGCAGCAAATGGTGACTTGCGCAGCTTCTATAATCCGGGCGAGTATTTCAAACTTCAATACTTATCTGTATGAAAGAACGATGGGAATCTCAGGAAGAGAACGCTTTCCAAGGATTGCCTCAATAAGATTATTCATGTGGCCAAGAGTCAGGCTGCTTGAAATATTGGCATTGATCAACACACAATTTTTTGTAATAGATGTAGGCGTTGTTGAACTTGCTTCCGAAGAATCAATAAATGCTGCGCATGTGTTGTCGCATACGCGTGTTTTGTCCCGAAAACAGTGAAGTTGTTTCATTTTCTTCTCCTTGTAAAATCGTTGAGTTTTGAAGGCTGTTTTTTTTAAATAACTTTTTAGTGTAAGATATCATTGTGTATTTGTCAAGATTAAAGAACCAAATAGAGAAATTACCTCAAGGTCCTGGAGTGTATATTTTTCGCGATGCCAAAAAAGAAATCATCTATATCGGCAAGGCGACGGATTTGCGGAGTCGGGTAAGCTCGTATTTTAGGAATTATCAGGGCAGCGACCGGCCGATTGAAACGATGATCCATCAGGTGGAGGATATTGAAATGGAAGAAACGGATTCGGTTCTGGATGCGTTGATCCGGGAAGCCAACCTTATCAGGAAACATCAGCCGAAATATAATGTTTTAGGCAAGGATGACAAATCATTCGCGTATTTCGCCATAACTAAAGAAGAATTTCCGCGGGTGGTCATTTTGAGGGAAACGGAATTGGATAAAATTCCAAAAAAATCAGACGAAATAGTTTATGCTAAAACATTCGGACCGTATACGAGCAAGAAGCAGATGGAAATCGCGCTGAAGATAATCAGGAAAATTTTCCCTTTCCATTCAAATAAGCAAAAAACGGAAAAGGGTTGTCTGGATTTCCAACTCGGCAGATGTCCGGGGCCGTATGCCGGGGCGATTTCCAAAAAAGATTACACTAAGAATATCCGGGGTATCCGGATGATTCTGGAGGGCAAGAAAAAAAGCTTGCTTGGAAAGTTGGAAAAGGAAATGCACGTATTGGCCAAGGGCGATGAATTTGAAAAGGCGGCTGTAATCCGCAATAAGATTTTCGCCCTGAAACATATCCAAGACGTGGCACTTATCTCGTCTGAAGGTCCGACATCCGGCAAGCCGAAAATCGGACCTGCGGCAAGTTTGCGGATCGAGGCTTATGATATTTCCAATATCTCCGGCCAGCAGGCGGTGGGCTCGATGATCGTGTTTGAGGATGGAGAGCCGAATAAAAAAGAATATCGCAAATTTCGGATAAAGACCGTGGAAGGCGCCAATGATGTGGCGATGATGGCCGAGGTCCTGTTGCGGCGTTTCAAGAACGCGTGGCGGCAACCGGATCTGGTTTTGCTGGATGGAGGCCGGGGGCATTTGAATATGGCGCGAAAACTTTTATATGATCTGGGATTGGCGATTCCGCTGGCGGCGGTAGCGAAAGGTCCGACTAGGAAAAAAACCGAAGTCATCATCCCGTCCGTCCCGGGCGAGGCGGATCCGACGCCCGTTTTTTCCAAGGAGGTGGAGGAGGTATTACACGACAGTTTTTTACTTAAAAATATTATGGATGAAGCGCACCGCTTCGCGATCGGATACCATCGGAAAGTGAGGAAAAGCGAGTTTATCTAGTCGGCGTGGATATGGATTTTTTCCGGAAGATTGAGCTGGATTTCCAAATAGGCCGGTTCCTTTACAAAGACCCCGGAATGCTCTAAAATAATTATTTAGAATATCATTTTTTTACTTCTAACAACTATTTACGAATATGGCCAAAGTCACTCCAAAAGTCAGAGATAAGATCATTATCAGAGGCGCCCGGGTCAATAATTTGAAAAATGTGGATATCGACGTACCACGCGACCAATTGGTGGTCGTGACGGGGCTGTCCGGATCGGGGAAATCATCATTGGCGTTCGATGTGATTTATGCCGAAGGCAACCGTCGATATTTGGAAGGGATGTCTTCATATGCGCGGCAATTCCTGGATGTGGGAGCGAAGCCTGATGTGGATAAAGTGGAAAACCTGAGTCCGACGATTTCCATCGACCAAAAAAGTTTGAGCCGCAGCCCGCGATCGACGGTCGGGACGTTGACGGAAATCTATGATTATCTGCGCGTGCTGTTTGCTAAGGTCGGCGCGCCGCATTGTCCGAAGTGCGGTGCCGTGATGACGCGCAAGAGCAATCAAGAGATGCTGGATGAACTTTTGGGATTGCCGGATCAAACGCAGGTATCGATCCTAGCTAAGATAAAAGATGACGGGAAAAGTTCCAAGGAAATTTTGCGTTGCGTAAGCCAGATCGGCTATGCGCGGGCGCGCCTTAACGGCAAGATAATGCTGGTCAGTGAAGCTTTGATGATTGCCAGCGAACAGGTTGAAAATGCGATCGAAGTCGTAGTGGACCGGGTAGCTATCAAGCATAAGAATCCGGATAGCGAAAGGATTTTGGATTCGATTGAAACGGCTTTGAAAGTCGGCAACGGTTCCGTTATGGTTTCGATCGATAATGTCGAAGACCGGGTATATAATAAGGATTTCGTCTGCCATGATTGCCATACGCGGATTTCGGAAATAACCCCCCGCCATTTTTCTTTCAATAGTCCGGAAGGGGCTTGCGCCCATTGCTCCGGTTTAGGTATCACCAAAGAGGTTGATATTGATCTGGTGATGCCCAATAAAAATCTGACGCTTGCGGAAGGGGCAATTTTACCGTGGAGCAAAACGAACGGCCGTGGCAACGGGCATAACAATTATCTCCATATATTGGAAGTTTTGGGGAAAGAATACGGTTTTTCAGTGGCGTTGCCGGTCAAAAAACTTTCACCGGAGGCATTGGAAACTATTTTTTATGGACCGGAAAAAAAGGAACTCCTAATAGAACAGAAGGATGATATGGGCGGCGTGAAAGAAGTGCGGGTGATGTTTGACGGCGTGGTCCCGATCCTCAAAAGGAAATACCAGGAAGCCAGTTCGGATTATGTCCGGAATGATTTGGAGAAATATATGTTGGAAAAAACCTGTCCGGTCTGCACCGGCCAAAGGTTGAAGGATAAATTTTTGGCGGTGATGGTCAAGGAAAAGTCGATTGATGACGTGGTGAAGATGGATCTGGTCAAATTCGTGGCATTTTTGGAGGAGCTGGCCGCCGATTCAAAGACTGACAGGTCCAAGCGGGATATCGCCGCGCCTCTGATCAAAGAAATGAAGTTGAAAACCGAGGCGCTTATAAACGTCGGATTGGAATATCTCTCGCTTTCCCGCGGAGCCAATTCGATTTCAGGCGGCGAAGCCCAGCGGATCAGGCTGGCAACCCAGATCGGTTCGGAATTGATGGGCATCACCTACGTCCTGGATGAACCGTCCATCGGATTGCATAACCGCGATACGGAAAAATTAATCAGTACGATGCAGGCATTGAAAGAGGCCGGCAATTCGTTGATCGTAGTGGAGCACGATGATGACATCATCCGCAAAGCCGATTGGATAATCGATATGGGTCCGGGCGCGGGAGAAGAAGGTGGGCAGGTGATTTTCCAAGGTGATTTTAAGAAATTGTTGAATTCCAAAAACCTGACCGCCCAATATCTGACCGGCAAGAAAAAGGTCGCGGACAAAAAATCTTTCCGCAAAGGCAACAAGAAATCGATCGAGATTATCGGAGCCAAGGAGCATAATTTGAAAAAAATAGATGTGGAAATACCGCTGGGGAAATTCGTTTCCATTACTGGCGTATCGGGTTCAGGCAAATCGACTTTGGTTTCGGATATCCTGGCGAAGGCGTTGGCAAGGCATTTTTTCGGCGCGAAAGATGTGCCGGGAGCGCACAATAAGATCAAGGGTTTGGGCAATATCGACAAAGTCATCAGCATCAACCAATCCCCTATCGGCCGGACTCCGCGTTCCAATGCCGCAACCTACACGGGCGTGTTCTCGTTGATCCGCGAGTTGTTCGTTTCTACGGAGGAAGCCAAAAGCCGGGGATATACTCCAAGCCGGTTCAGTTTCAATATGAAGGGCGGACGATGCGAAGTCTGCCAGGGGGACGGGACTAAGAAAATAGAGATGCATCTTCTGCCGGATATGTATGTCAAATGCGAATCCTGCGGCGGCACTAGATATAACCAAAAAACGCTTGATATCGAATATCAGGGAGTGAATATTGCCGAAGTGTTGGATATGAGCGTTTCCTACGCCCTGTGTTTTTTCAAGAAGTCACCTTTGGTGGTGGAAAAACTGCGCACTCTTGAACAAGTCGGTTTGGGTTATCTGAAATTGGGTCAGAGCGCGACCAACCTGTCAGGCGGTGAGGCGCAAAGGATCAAATTGGCTACCGAGCTTTCCCGGAAATCGACGGGAAAAACATTGTATATTTTGGACGAACCGACCATCGGTCTGCATTTTGAGGATGTGAAGAGGCTATTGGGCGTCCTGGATGCGCTGGTGGATAAAGGTAATTCAGTGCTGGTGGTCGAGCATAATATCGATGTCATCCGTAATTCCGATTGGGTGATCGATCTCGGACCGGACGGCGGCGACAAGGGCGGGGAAGTCGTTTTTTCCGGAACTCCGGACAAGCTGAAAAATGCCAAAAGGAGTTGGACGGGGAAATATCTTTAAAATTATGCAAAGCGACCTCTCCAAACATATCATTACGACCCTGGCCTATTATGACGTTATGGATTATCCGATGACGTCTTTCGAGATTTGGAAATACCTGACAAGGACTTCGAATCTAAATCAGCCGGTCGGCAGGCAGATTCCAGACGGGGATTCCGATAATCGGAATGAAAGATATTCCTTAGCGGAAGTCATCAAGGAATTGGATGGGGATGGCGCAAGAAAAAATATCGAGGAATATCGGGGATACTATTTTTTGAAAGGCCGGAAGGATCTGGTCGGACAGCGGATCGGGCGCAATAAGATCGCTGAATCCAAATTTAAAATAGCGCGCCGGGTGGCGTGGTGGCTGAGGTTCGTGCCGTTCGTGCGCGGGATAGCTTTGACGGGCCGGCTGGCGATGAAGAATACGGAACCGAAAAGCGATTTGGATTTCCTGATCGTCCTGAAAAAAGGCAGGATTTTCACGGGGCGCGCCTTGGTGACTTCCCTGGTGCATATTCTGGGCAAGAGAAGGTACGGTTTGAAAATCGCCAACCGGGTGTGTTTGAACTATTTCATAACCGATAAATCTTTGGAGATAAATCTCAAAGATATTTTTTCGGCTTCCGAATATCATTTCATAACTCCCGTTTTCGGGCGCAAGACTTTCAAGAAATTCCAAATCAAGAACGGCTGGCTGAAAAAATATAAAATACATTACCAACCGGATGAAGCGGCCAATCTGAAATTATTGAAGGATAGCAAATTAGCGAAAATGGCGAGAAAAATCGGGGAAAAAGTTTTCAGAATGGATTCCATCGAGCGTTTTCTGCGCGCTTGGCAATTGCGGAGGATCGCGGCCGATCCGCGGACGCACAAGTCGGGCAGTATGATAATCGCTACCGACGAATCTTTGGTTTTCCTGCCTGATCCGCAAAGCCCGAAAGTCTTTGAAAAATTCCAAGAACGGCTGGCAGGGTTGGAATGACAAGTCCAAATTAATTTTACCGATAGGAATATCACAAACTAGCGTGCGGTTTATCCACAGGCTGTTTTTTTTCGCTAAATTTATGGTATAATAAAACCAAAATAAACCTTCAAACAAAAAATATGCGAAAAACCAAATCGATCCTCGCCTCCGCCTTGGCCATTTTCACGATGGCTTTTTTCATTCCTACTATCAATGCCCAGCAACAATTACAGGATGAACATCCCACGTATGATAGCGAATTAAACCAACAAGAATCAGGCAATTTGGACTTTATCGTAGTTGCTGATGTTAGTGTTTATGATGCTAAAATTATTTCGCAAGAAAATAACTATATTCGGATAAGTTTTGATATTAACAATAGGCAACAAATTCAGCCTGGCGTAAGATATGCCTTGCATTTAGTTAGGCAAGAGGACGGCAAGCAAATTCTTGTCGATGAAAAAATTTATCCAGAGACGATTGTTTTGAGGGAAAACGAGGTTATTAAAAAGGAGATAGAATATCGGGCGCCTGAATATTTTTCCGGAGAGTATAGGATTTTTTTGACTGTTGAAAATCAAAATGGTTTGAGATTGGCTATGTCCGATATCGGCAGCGTCAGTTTTTCGGGGAATAATCAATACGTAGAATTGAGAAACTGTTATTTGAAGGTCGAGGGGGAAAATGAGGCTAAAAAATATTCCATAGTTCAAGGCGTTGATATCGAGCCAGAAGAAAGCCTTATTGTTTATTGCGATATCGACAATCACCTAAACCAATCATCGGAGATTATTCCTGAGTTCGTGATTAATAGGCGGAGTATTTTTGGAGAGGAAGTTGAAATTGCCATAGAGGATAAACAAAATATTACTTTAAATAAAGAAGAAAAAGAAGTTTATTTTTTCTTGCCTAAGATTGAAACGCCGCAAGCATATAATGTCGCACTGTTTCTACGAAGACAAGGGGGTGAAATTATTTCTAATAAGGTTAATCTCAGATATGTCGTCAGGGGGTTGAGCGCTACTATTCAAAATTTGCAAATCGATAGGGATTACTACAAAGAAGGAGAATCAGCGAAAGTTTCTTTTTTCTGGTCTCCGTCCGCAGATAATTTCCAAGGATCGAGACTTAGCCAAACTGATAACGGAGCGATGGATGTCGATGTCGTGATAAAAAATTCAAACGACCAAATATGCGCTGATATGATAAATGAGCTTGATCCGAATGCCGAATTTGTTAATTATGAATTGCAGATAAAATCTGATTGCATTAACCCAGGGGTGTTCGCGAGCATTAAAGATGATAAGGGAAATGTTTTGGATAGTAAGAATTTCAAAATTAACAGTCAAGATATGGTCGTTAAAAATGAGCCACAAAAGTACATTGCGGATAATCCTGAAGATTTTAATTTCAAATTCATTCTGATTTTTTTGGTAATATTGTTTGTGATTTCGATTATTGCTATGGGGATTAAATATAGGAACAGCTTTTTTGTAATTGTGTTTTGTGCAATAATGGGTGGATTGTTTTTGGGAAATGCTAGAGATGCAAAGGCAATAACATTGCTGGTGAAGGGAACATCGGGTCTTAGTTCCCCGCATTTGACTATAAATTATGATATTAATAGTCGGACGTATAAACCAACAGATTCTGTGTATGCGACTGCTTCTATGTCAATAGCTACATGTGGTAATTGGCCGGAAATGAGTGCTGATATCGATGCTAAAACGCCAGTAGGGGCGGCAAAACATATTACGGCATATTGGAATTGGACGGGTGGGGCAATAAATATCCTTCCAAGCACGATAAATTTAGGAGTGCCAGGAAATAAGAATGGAAATGCCACATTCATACTGAGTTATTTGCCAATGGAAGATCATTTAAAAAAGTATTGTGCGAAGGGAGCGAGCACTGTGGTCAATGGTGTTTCTTGTTGGAGTAGATTAATACATGAAAACTTGTACATCCCATTTACTGTTATCGCTAATCCTTGCGCCCTCCCTTGGGGCGGCACTATCGCTTCCGGCTCGAGCGTCACGGCCTACCGTTTACCATCAGTCGCTTGCGGTTCCTCTTGCTCCACTGTCTCCCAAACCCGCACCTGCACCAATGGAGTCTTGTCCGGCACATATACCAACAGAACTTGCAGCGTACAGACCTGCGCGGCACCTTGCCCCCTCCCTTGGGGCGGCACCATCCCTTCCGGTTCAAGCGTCACGGCCTACAATACCACCCAGACTTGCGATTGCACCACGGCCGACCAAACCCGCACCTGCACCAATGGCACCCTGTCCGGGACGTATACGAACAGGACTTGCTTGTCCATCACTTCCGTACCAGGCAATTGCGGCGCGGCTGACGGACAGGAGTTTATGTCCGAGCCGACCAGCGACCTATGTTCTTCCGGCAACCCGTCCGCGGTTTCCGGCACGAATGATTCCTGGGATTGGACTTGCAACGGCATCTGCAGCACCGTTAATGAATCCTGCAGCGCCAACAGGTCGCTTGATCTCAATTGGAAGGAAGTGAATCCGAATTAGTAAACCAGTCCGTATCCGGGCCGGAGAAAGAAAGCCAGCTGCTGAAGCTGGCTTTCGGTTTTCGGGAAACTTTTTCTGTTCCAAATGAATTGTTTTTATGGTATAATGCCAATAGAAAATAAAAATCAAAATGCATATTGAAAATGACCTTAACTTAAAAAGACAAGCGGATAAATTAGGGGTAAGCATTTGGAGAACCCCGAGTTTTTTGTTCATCATAATAGGAATCATCAACGCCGTGGCGATGGCGGTGACTTACTATATTTCCAAGCAATATGACAGGCCGGAATTCCTGGTGGTGGCCGAAAGCGTGGTCGTCGCCTGCATCTTTTCAATCGGCAAATATATCATCGGGCAATTCGAGGAAATCGATACTTTGAGCAAGATGAAAACTGAATTCGTTTCGGTGGCCTCCCATCAATTGCGCACCCCGTTATCGGCTATCCGCTGGGAAACCGAACTGATGCTCAGCAAGCTTGATCGCGGCTTGAATAAAAAACAGCGCCAAAGCATCAATACCATAAATCTATTGGCCACCAGGATGACGCGCCTGGTCAACGATCTTTTGGATGTGACCCGGATCGACCAGGGCAGGTTGATTTTGAAAAGGGAAAAAGTCGATATCGCCGGAATAGTCACTGAAATAAGCGGTGAGTTTTTGCCGTTGATCAAAGAAAAAAAGATGAAAGTCGTGTTCCAGAGCGCCCGCAAATGCAAGACGGACAGATGCAAGCCCTTGAGCGTGCTATCGGACCAGGAAAAATTGAAACTGGTCATAGAAAATCTTTTCAGCAATGCGATCAAATATACCGGCGCTTACGGCCGGATTGAAATAGATTTGTCAAAAAAGCGGGGCTTCGTGGTTTTCAGTATCCGGGATAACGGCGTGGGCATACCGAAAGAACAGCAAGTCCAGGTTTTCAGCAAATTTTTCCGAAGCGACAATATCGTGAAATACCAGACGGAGGGGACCGGATTGGGTTTATATATCGCTAAAAATATCATTGAACAATCCGGTGGACGGATGTGGTTCCATTCCCGGGAGCATACCGGATCGATATTCTGTTTTTCGTTGCCGGCGGCGTAATTATTTTTTTATCATCCATATGAAAAAGAAAAAGATTTTGATTGTTGAAGACGAAAATTCATTGCATAACGCTTTGAAGGAATTCTTGCTGACGGAAAATTTCGACGTCATCAGCGCCGGCGATGGCGAAATGGCCGTCAAATTGGCTAAAAGTGAAAAACCGGATCTGATCTCGCTGGATATAATCCTGCCCAAGAAAGACGGTTTCGAGGTCTTGACCGAATTGCGGGAGGATGAGAGAACCAATAAGATTCCGATCATCCTGCTGACCAATCTGGAGAGGACCGAAGACATCGGCCGGGCTTTCGATTTGGGAGTAAGTACCTATCTCGTGAAGTCGAATTACAATCTGAAAGAAATCGCTGATAAAATAAAAGAAACGTTGAAATTGAAATGAGGATAGAAAATAAGCAATTGTATGAATTCATCAAGGACTCCGAGTTGATAAAAGTCGAGGAGCTTGATTTGGCATATGCTGATTCCCAGAATGGCAACAAGCATTTAGGCGAGATATTGTTGGAAAAGAAACTGATCGACGAAGTCAAATTGCGGGAATTGTACGCGTATATTTTGGGAGTGCCTTTCGTCGATTTGTCCAAGGAAATCGTGCCGGCGGATATATTGCAAATCGTACCGGAGCCGATCGCCAAAAAATATAAGATCGTGGCTTTCGAGAAAAACGCCCAAGAGCTCAAACTGGCGATGCTGAATCCGGAAGACATCCAGACGGTCGATTTTATCCGCAAAAAAACCGGTTTGAAAATCATAACTTGTCTGACTTCCGAGAACAGCATCAATGTGATTTTGAAGCAATATGAAAAAAGCTTGAAGGCTGAGTTCGGCGATATCATCGAAAAGAATTCTTCGGAGGTGGGTGACGGCGAAGACGAGGACTTGGAAAAGGTGGCGCAAGGCCTGCCTATCATCCGGATAGTCGATACGTTGATAAAGCATGCTATTTTACAGGAAGCCAGCGATATCCATATCGAACCGGATGAAAAAGAAATCCGGGTGCGCTACCGCATCGACGGCATCTTGCATGACGCGATGACTTTGCCTAAACAGATCAAGCACGGCATCATCGCCCGGATCAAGGTTCTGTCCAATCTCAAGCTGGATGAACACCGGGTGCCGCAGGACGGCCGGTTCAAAATTGAGAAGGAAGATATGAAGATTTCCTTCCGGGTAAGTATTTTGCCGATATTTGATGGCGAGAAAATCGTAATGCGTCTTTTGAATGAAAATTCCAAAGGGCTTACTTTGGAAAAAATGGGTCTGGGCGGATTCGGCTTGGAGATCGTGCATCGGCAGATTAAAAAGCCGAATGGGATGATTCTGGTGACCGGTCCGACCGGTTCGGGAAAAACGACGACTTTGTATACGATTATGGATATTTTGAATACGCCGGAAGTCAATATCAGCACGGTCGAAGACCCGGTCGAATATCGGATGCCGAGAGTCAATCAAACCCAGATTTATACGAAAGTCGGCCTGACTTTCGCGGCCGGACTCAGAGCCCTTTTGCGCCAGGACCCCGATATCATAATGGTCGGGGAAATCCGCGATCAAGAAACGCTGGAGATGGCCATCCACGCCGCATTGACCGGCCACTTGGTTTTGTCGACGCTCCATACCAATAGCGCGGCGGCGACTTTGCCCAGGATCATCGATATGGGCGCGGAGCCGTTTATGGTAGCTTCCACGGTGAATGTCATCATCGCCCAGCGGTTGGTGCGCAAGCTTTGTCCGGATTGCAAAAAGGAATATAAGATGACAACCAAGGAGTTGGTGATATTGAACGACAGTTATGATATGGGTTCGATTTTCGAGGTGATCAAAAAAAATGACAGTACCAAGGAATTGGTGGCGGGCAAGGCCAGTTGGGAAGAAATAACGCTATATAAATCCGTCGGGTGCGAACAATGCGGCAATGAAGGTTATCGTGGCCGGAGCGGGATCTATGAGGTCCTGGAAGTGGACGCGGATATGGAAAAGATGATTTCGCAGAAAGCGCCGACTGAAGAGGTGGAAAAGGCCGCCAAGAAAAAAGGGATGGTGACGATGGTGGAAGACGGATTTATCAAAGCGGTCAATGGGATCACCTCGATCGAAGAAATTTTGAGAGTAACCAAAGAATAATTTTAAATTTCCAATTATGGATGTATTTTATACCGCAAAAGGCTTCTTCGGGGAAACCAAGAGCGGCGAGGCGAAAGTCAAAGATGAACGTGAACTAGACGAGCAATTGCGGGCCGAGGGGTTCGTTTTGACGTCTGTCAAAGAGTTGAAAAACGAGGACGACCAGACTATCAAAATAAGATTTATGGACCGGTTCATCGGGATATCGGTGGCGGAAAAAATGATGTTCGCCAAGAATTTAAGCGTAATGATATCCTCCGGGATGCCGTTGTCAAAATCATTGCAGAATATCAAAGCGCAAACCCAAAACAAGAAGTTCATCAGTGTCCTCGATCACGTGAATAACGATATCCAGACCGGAATCAGTTTCGCGGACAGCCTGGCGAAATTTCCAGGCATCTTTGATGAGCTTTTCGTGAATATGATCCGGGTCGGCGAGGTAAGCGGCAATTTGGAGGAAGTTTTGAATATTTTGGCGATGCAGCTGGAAAAGGACCATGAGCTTATCAAGAAAGTTACGGGCGCCCTGGTGTATCCGGCGGTCATCCTGGTCGCGATGGGCCTGATCGGTATCGTGATGATGGTTTATGTCGTGCCGCAGATAACCGGCGTATTCGAGGATTTGGATGCGACCTTGCCGGCTTCAACCCAGTTTATTATCTCTATGAGCGACGTGATTAGGAATTATTGGTACGCCTTGGTTTTCCTGTTTCCCCTGTTCGGCGTCGCGGTCAAATTTTTATCTACGACCGAAGTGGGCAAAAAGATGGCCAGTCTTATCCTGATCAATCTTCCGGTAATTAAAAACATAGTAATCAAAGTGAATTGCGCCAGGTTCGCGCGGATCTACAGTTCCCTTTTGAAGAGCGGCGTTTCCGTCGTGGAATCCTTGAAAATACTTTCCAAAACCCTGACCAATTTTTATTACCAGAACGCGCTGGCGCGCGCGGTGGTGGACGTGCAAAAAGGTGTCAATTTGAGCAAGATAATTTTCTCCGAAAAGAAGATTTTCCCTGTCTTGGTGCCGCAAATGATCGAAGTGGGTGAGGAAACCGGAAAAACCGAAGTGGTTTTGGCCAAACTCGCCGAATTTTATGAGGCCGATGTCGACCAGATAACCAAAAATTTGTCTTCCATAATCGAGCCGGTTTTGATGCTCTTGATCGGAACCGTTGTCGGATTTTTCGCGGTTTCCATCCTGCAACCGATGTATAGCGTGCTGGAAAATATCAAATAGGAATTTTAAAATCAGAATGAATATGAAAAAAAACCAAAAATTTTCCATAATCTCGAATGCGCCAGCTTTTACCCTGGTCGAAGCTTTGGTGTTGCTTTTCGTGTTTTCAGTAATCACTGTGACTTTCTACTCGGTTTTTACCTTGGGCGGCAGATATATCATCGAATCGAAAAATCATTTCGGGGCGGTGGCTTTGGCGAATGAAAAAATGGAGATAGTCAGGAATCTCAAATATGATAGCATCGGAATCATAGGGGGAATACCGAGCGGAAGCATACCGGCCGAAGAGGATGTTACTGAAAGCGGCCATACATACCACGTCAAGACTTTCATCCAATACGTGGATGATCCGTTTGACGGAATCAGCCCGATCGATCTGGATTACAAGCGGGTCAAAGTCACGGTTTCTTGGAATGGGGCGGGCGGCAATGATAGTGACGTGTCTTTGATAGCCAGATTCGTCCCACCAGGCATAGAACAAAACCTGGCTGGCGGTACGCTTTCAGTGAATGTCATCGGCAGTGACGGAATCGGAGTCCCGCAGACCTTGGTGCATATCGTCAACAGCGAAGTATCTCCGGAAGTTAACCTGTCCGTTATGACGGATGATACCGGTAATCTGATGTTGCCGGGAGCCCAGCAATCCATCCAAGGGTATGGCATCACCGTTTCCAAAGACGGATATGAGACGGTGGAAACAATCGACCCGTCTTCAGTCACATATTCGGTCATCGACACCCCGGCTTCGGTCGTTGAAAATATGTTGAACGTGAAAAGCATCGTTGAAGACAAGCTGATCAGTTTGAAATTTCTATCCGTCGATTATCTGGGCAATCCTTTGCCGAACGTCGCTTTCCATATGGAAGGCGGCAGGATTTTGGGTTATGATATGTTGCAGTCTCCGGCGGCGCCCGTATATAATCTAGTTTCCGATAGCGTGACGGATGAGAATGGCGAGGAAAATTTCGAAGATATCAGTCCGAGCCAGTTTTTCATTTCCGGCATAGGGGCGATAGAGGGATATACGCTGATCGGTTTGGACAATTTATCGAGCTTTGACCCTATCGAAAATAAATATGCGGTATTGCTCGTTCCGGGAAATTCACAGGAGGTTGCGATAAGGTTCGCTAAAAATGATGATAATGCCCTGTTGGTCAGCGTGCTTAAGGCGGCGGATGACGCACCATTGGCGGATGCCTATGTGGAATTGACCAATACGGAAGGTTATAGCGGGAATTCGACAAGTTCGGTAGACGGGGTCGTTTTCTTCCCTGTTTCAACCGACCCGCTTGTCGCTGGTACATACAATCTGAAGATAACAGCAGAAGGATATGTGGAATATTCCGGTGCGGTGGAAATCGACAAATTGACGACGCAGCAAATAAAATTAACCGCTATCGAATAAAATTATGGATAATTGGCAGAAAAAAGAATATTCCGGTATGACGATCATCGAGATGATAGTCGCCATTTCAATTTTCACCATCGCCATTTTAGGATTCACGCTATTGTTCGTGCGCAGTTGGAAAATGAATTCCTATACGATCGAAATGGGACAATCATCTTACGCGGTTTCCCAGGGTGTTAATAATATGGTGGGTTATCTGCGTAAAGTGCGGCAAGCTGATGATGGTTCGTATCCCATCAAATCGGCTGCTGAGAATGATCTGGTGGTTTTTTCCGACTACGACAAGGACGGCGTTACGGAGAGACTCCATTTTTATTTGCAGGGCGGGCAAATAATAATGGGTATAACGAAACCGACGACTGGAATCCCCAAAACATATGAAACATCGGACCAACAAGCGAAGATTTTGGCTGAAAGGATCGTCAACGCGGCTGATGAACCCATTTTTTACTATTATAATAAGGATTATCCTGGAGATACGGTAAACAACCCGGTGGCGATGCCGGTAGATGTTTCCAATATTAGGCTCGTCAGGATATCTCTGAAAATAAACATTGATCCAAATCGGGCGCCGGATAATATCGAAACCCAGTCATTCGTGGAACTGCGCAATTTAAATGATTATGATAGAATGAAATAAATGGGGAAACAAAAATATGAAAAAAAATAAAAAAGGTTCAGCCTTGGCTTACGGGTTGATAATGATGGCTGTAATTTCGATCATCCTGGTTTCGATGTTACGATATATTTCTTCGCAGATGAAAGCCAGCTTGAATAGGGGGGAAAAGGAGCAGGCTTTTCAAATCGCCGAGGCCGGCGTGTATTTTTATCGGTGGTATCTGGCCCATCAGATTTCAGGAAAAACCGTCCAACAGATAAAAACTTTTTGGGAAACAGGCGACCCATATGGCGTCGATACTCCATATGAAGCCGAATTTTTCGATCCGGAAGGCGGAGCCATCGGCAAATATAGGATTGAAGTCCAGCCTCCTGAAACGGATTCGACTATCGTAATGGTGCGGTCGACCGGTTGGACATATAATGAACCTGGCATCCAAAGGGTGGTCCAAGCCAGATTCCGGCGGCCATCCTGGAGCGAGTTCGCGGTAATCGCGAATGACGTTATGCGCTTCGGTGAAGACACTCAGGTATTTGGCAAAGTCCATTCCAATGATGGTATCCGTTTTGATGGTGTGGCCCATAATATTGTCAGTAGTTCTATGGATAAATATGACGATCCGGACCATTGGGGTGGCAATGAATTCGGCGTGCATACCCATATCGCCCCGGTCGACCCATTACCTCCGAACCCGGTCCCGCAACGCACGGATGTTTTCCAGGCTGGGCGGCAATTCCCGGTACCGACGGTCGACTTCAATGGGTTACTGGCGGATTTGAACAATATGAAGGCGGAATCGAAAATTGCGGGACATGGCTTGTATTTCGACCAAACTGGAAACGGCAGGAAAATAGTCCTCAAGAACAACGATACTTTCGATATATGTACGGTGGATACGTTCAATTCCACCTCGCATGGCGTTTCCAAATATAAAAAACACACGAAAGGGGGCAGTTGCAGTTCCTGCAGCGATCCGGATTGTTTCCAGACCTATCCTATCCCGAATAACGGAGTGATTTTCGTCGAGGATAATGTTTGGGTGGAAGGGATAATCAATAGCGCAAAAATAACGATCGTCGCGGCTAATTTGATCGGCGGGACAAAGCCGAATATCTATATCGGTGAAGACAATCTGCTTTATACCAATTCCGACGGCAAAGATATCATCGGATTGATCTCCCAACAGGATGTAAGCGTCGTCAGGGACAGTTTGAATAACTTGACTATCGATGCGGCGTTGCTGGCGCAATCCGGACGAGTCGGCCGCGATTATTACAGTTCCTTTTATGATAGGGACTCAATAACGGTCAATGGTTCGATCGCGACCAACCTGCGTTATGGCTTCGCCTATACGGACGGAACCGGATACCATACGCGCATCCTGAACTTCGACAATAATCTGCTATATTATCCGCCGCCGTATTTTCCGACCGGCACCGAATATTCCATTGATCTTTGGGATGAGTTATAATGGATTAGAAAATTACAAGCCAGGATATGGGTTTTTTGAATAAAAACATAATAAATTTAGAGCCGAGGATTTTCGGATTGGACCTGAGCGATCTTTCAGTCAAGGTTTTCCAGTTGGAAAAAAATGGCAAAAAAGACGCAGTCCGCGGCTACGGGTCATTGGATATCCCGCTAGGCAATATCGAAGACGGTCGGATAATCAACAAAGAGCAGGTCGCCGCTGCGATAAAGACCTTGTTGAAATCACCCAGTGCCAAAAAAATAAATTCCAATAAGGTGATTTGTTCATTGCCTGAGTCGAAAGCCTTCGTGCGGATAATAACCATTCCGAAGATGAGCGAAGAGGAGGCCCATGAGGCGGTGCGGTGGGAAATGGAAGCCAGTATGCCGATGTTGCTTGACGAGGTGTATTATGATTGGCAGTTTTTGGATGACAAGGATAATAAAACCCAGAAAGTTTTGACGGCGGCGGTATCGCGCGAAGTCGTCGATGATTGGATGGGGGTTCTGGCTTCAGCCGGATTGGATGTTTATGGATTGGAAATCGAATCGATGGCGACCATCCGCAGCCTGGTAAAAAACAATACCGCTATGGATGAAGCGGTGAGTTTGATCGTCGATCTGGGGGCTCGAAGGACCAGCTTCATAATCGCGGAAGGCATCGTTCCATATTTCACTTCCAGCATTCCTTTTTCATCGGAAGGCATAAATGACGCCATAATCAAAACTTTGAATGTGAGCAATCAAGAAGCTGAGGAGGCGAAAATCAGCAATGGGATAGAAAATAGGGATGAGGGAAATCCGATTTTCAGGGCGGTCAGCCCCCTTTTGGAAAATCTGGTGATGGAAATAACCAAAACAATGGATTTTTACGGGGAGATGTCCAAGCAATCGCAGGAAGTGAAGCGGATCGTCTTGTGCGGAGGAGGGTCGAATATGAAAGGTATGGCCCAATATCTGAACGAACGGATCGGAAAAGATGTGGTCGTAGGCGATCCTTGGATCAATTTGAATTTAGGGGGCAGTTTATCGGCAATGGATAAATCGGTGTCAGTGCGATATGTTACCGCTATCGGATTGGCAATCCGGGCATTAAATTATGGAAATTAAACTCAATCTGATTCCCGAAGGGAAAAAAAATGAAATAGCGCAATCAAGCAGGTTGCGGCGTATTTTGCGCTGGGAAATGAGTCTGTTTTTCGTGCTGATTATTTTTTTCGCACTTATTCTCAGCTTGGATTATTTATTGAAAATCAATCTGGATATGCAGGTGAATGAAACCGAAAGCGGTCGGAATAAGTCCCGCTATGAAAAAATTTCCGAATTGGACAGTAATTTCAAGGAAATAAACGCCAAAGCTTCTTTCAATGAATCAATCCAAAATGACCAGCTATATTGGACGGATATATTCAAGAAATTGAATGCCGTGACGCCGGACGGCATCAGCATAGTCAAGATGGCCAATAAAAATTACAAATTTTTACTTGCTGGAACGGCGGATACGCGGGATATTCTAGTGGCGATGAAAGCCGGTTTTTCCCAGGAACCTTGTTTTACGGATGTGAATCTGCCGCTTTCCAGCTTAGTTTCCAAGGAAAATGTCGATTTTCAGATAGAATTCAATATAAAAGAAGAATGTATAAAAAATAAATGAAGGAATTCGCAAGAAAAAACAAAATAAAATTGGCGGTGGCCATATTCATGATAGCGGTACTGAATTTCGTTTATTTTTTAGTTATGCCTTCGATAGGCGGGATAATCGCCAAAGCGAATGACATCCAACAGAAGAAGATAGATAAGGAATTGAATGAGAAAAAACTGTCTTCAATCGCCACGATGGAATCGGATTACGCCAAGGTCGAAAACAATGCCGATAAGTTTGATATCATAATAGAGCCATCAAAAGAATTGGATTTCATCAAAGAATTGGAACTTATGGCTGAACAAACCGGCAACAAAATCGAATTCAAAGTGCAGGATCCGTCGACTGCCAAGCCGGCGGCCAAGTCGAAAAGCGGTGAACTGGACATCAAAGGCAAGCTGGCATATTCCAATTTCCTTTCTATGCAGATCGCCTTGGAGGGCGACTATGCGAGCTTGCTGTATTTCATCAATAAGTTGGAAAATTACAAGAAATATGTGAATATCATTACGATAAGTTCCGAGAAAAGAACTATTGAAAAATCCATCGCCAATCCGACTGCCGACCTCAATCCAGCTTCCAATCCTTTTGCGGCCGCTGACCGGTCGCAGGAAAAAAAGCTGACCAGGGAAGTTGTAAATAGCATTCTAGACGTAGTCGTTTATATAAAAAAATGAAAATCGGATTTAAAAAAATGCCATCTGGAATCGACTCCAAAAATGTTTTTAAAAAAACATCCGGTTTTGTCAACCGGCATGAGTCACTGGTCGTCTTTTCGGTGTTTTTGGTTTTGGTCGCGTATGTCGGTTTCCTGTGGTATCGGTATGCATACGATTACCAATGGAGCGAAACCAAGAAGCATGAATATATCAGTTCGAAAAATGAACTGAATAATTTCAATAAGACGAAATTCGATAAGGTCCTAGGCGATATAATCTCCAGGCAGGAGGCCTATCAGAAAAACATAGAGGTTCCTAAAGATATTTTCAGACTGAAGCAATAAATTTTTTTGAAAAAACATAAAACAAAAATTCCTTCCGGTAATCGAAAGGAATTTTTCGTTTTCAGTGCGCCCTGAGGGATTCGAACCCCCAACCTACTGGTTCGAAGCCAGGCACTCTATCCATTGAGCTAAGGGCGCATGGCTAGATTTTTTAGAAATCTACAGGGGGGCGATCACTGGGAATCGGACCCAGATACTCGGTACCACAAACCGATGTTCTACCACTGAACTATGATCGCCACTCTGGAGACTTCCCATTCTTTTTTCTGTGCACCCACTAGGACTTGAACCTAGGACCATATCCTTAAGAGGGATCTGCTCTACCAACTGAGCTATGGGTGCGTTGATGATTTTATGTGCGCCTGGCAGGAATCGAACCTGCGACCAATAGCTTAGAAGGCTACTGCTCTATCCACTGAGCTACAGGCGCAGAATTCAAGGCTTTAAGGGGCGTGATAAAAGTCACAATATAAAATTGCCTAAAGGCAATATAGCCATCCTAGCAGGAAAAGTGCAACCAGTCAATATTTTGACGGCTAATTCCGCTTGTTCTCTTTTAAGTATTTCGACCATTCGTTTTTCGACCAATCATTGGGCTTTTCAGTCAATATCTGTCCGGGATGCGGGTATTTGTTCGGAGAATCATAACTGCTGTTGAAGACGTCTTCGCGAATCAATTTGCCGTCAGCATCGAATACTTGCTGGGAAAAGGTCGTTTTCATCGATCCGTCCGGCTTTCTTTCAAGAATGGTCGGTCCGATCACATCGGTCTTCCGGCCATCCGAAGTGCCGAAAAACCTGAATATCAATTCCGTTCCGACAATTTCAGTCTGGATCAGGATATGGCCGGGGGTATTATTGACGAAACGCAAATCGGGCCGGGGCACATAGACCGTGGCATCCATACCCTGGGGATTATAATAGGAAACCGGGTAGGCGTGATTGCGGCGGGCTGTTATTTCAAGACCGCCATAAATAGCGGCGCGGAAAGCCGTGGTTGAAACTTGGCAGATCCCGCCGCCGAATTCCGGTTCGGTCTTGTCTTTTTTTATGACCAATTCCGGCAGATAGCCATGCTCGCCATCGACTTCACCCAATATTTTTACAAAAGAAAATTCTTCACCTGGCTTGATGAGCGTTCCATTGAAGCGGTTGGTAGCGACCTTGATATTGAAAATACGGTTTTTCGGGGAACCGCGGAAATTCGAACGCCCCTCGCCGATAAGGGAGGTGATGCCGAGATTGTCGATGGAATCCATTCTGATTTCAGGATTTTTCCGGATGTAGGGCAAATCAAGGGTGTCGGATGCCTCTTTGCGTGCCAGGTGGCTGGCTAGGATGGCGACGCTTTTTTCTCGGTCAAGCTCGATGCCTTGCTGGCTTAGGGTGAAGACTGAAACCTTGCCGTTTTCTATGATCAGTTTGGCATTGGTCGGTTCTATGTTTGCCTGTCTGGAAAGATCTTCAACGAACCGCTTTGTTGACTCGGTATCCAAATAGAGGACTGAAGATTTTTGGATATGATTCCTGTCTTCCAGGCTTAGCATTAACGCGCACAGGATGGATTTCCCGTATTGGCAGATATCTTTGTTTTCAATTTCGGAAACATAATCCGGATTGTAGGTAAGGATATTTTTTTCTTTGATCCAGCTGGAAATCTCCGCTTCGGACAACGGATAGGTTTTCGTGTCGATTTTAAGTGTGAGCTCCTTGAATATCCCGGCGGTTTGGCTGGAGGAAGAAAACTTTCCCAAAGGGACGGTTTCGGCTAGGGCGGTGTTGCCTCCGATAAGGAGCAAACAGCTAAAGATGATTATTTTCAGGTAATTTGGCATAATTTAAGGATAGCCTAAATTTGCTCTAAAATCAATACTGCTGGGATATGCAAAACGCCCCGTATCCCGGGGCGTTTTGCTGCATTTTCCAGCCCTAGAATCCGCGAACCTGGATTTTCTTAGTCTTGGTATTGTCGGCTTTCGGCAGGCGGATGGTTAAAATCCCGTTTTTCATCGAAGCTTCCGCTTTATCAGCCAAAACATCGACTGGCAAGATGACAGATCTGGAGAAACTTCCCCAATAACATTCCTGGTAGTAGTAGTTGTCTTCACTGACCATTTCTTCGTTTTTCCTTTCGCCGCGGATGCTGACCATATCGCTGTTGATGGTCACATCTAAGTCTTCCGGTTTGACTCCCGCTATGGTCGATTTGATGACGATATCATTGTCGGTCTGATAGACGTCTATGGTGAGCTGCCCTTCCCCGTCATCATTTGATGCCGGGCTTTCTTCCGGGACAGTCCTTCTGGTGGAAGAATTTATCAACATTTCCTCGGATTCCTCCTCCTCTTCGTAGATCTTAGCTAGCGGCCTGATAGGGGCTTCATATTCCTGATTTTCATCGATATTACTCGAGCCGGTAAGTCTTTCCAAAAAAGATCTCTTCACTTTAATCATTTTTTTGTGTGAATATTATTTTTTATTATCTGAAATAATTATAATTGAAGGCGCCATATTTTGCAAATATGAGACTTGCACGTTTTGCTTGATTTCACGATATCCTCGCTAGGGCTGGGTCTTGGAAAAATTGGCAATCCGGGAAGCATACAAATCCTAAAAAATAAGAACTCCATGATCAGATCCTGGTCCGGACGGATCTGCGACGGAGGGCGGCCAATAGCAGGAAAACGGCGGCCAGATACGAATAAATTATCGCGTAGCTCCAGCCATATATTACCAAAAGATTGTAGGTTGAATGCAAGCCGAAAGCCGTGCCGATGACCAGTGCGGGCCGGATATTTTTTGAAGAAAGAATGAACATACCAATAATTCCGGCAGTAGCGATATGCAGCAAGGGGGCGCCTAGCGATTGGAAGCCAAGGATGGCGCCATAGGAGGGAGGAGTTTGGCTCAGGGAAAAAAGGATTTCAACCAAGGAAAAACCCAATCCGAAAACAAGCGCCATGGAAATTTTTGGCGACTGGCTTTCAGGTGCGGAATATAATTTGACCAGTAGGATATATTTGAAAATTTCCTCGATCAGCACGACGATAAGCAGGAAAATCGTTAGGCTGGTGGAATAATCCGTTGCGATATCTTTTACGTATGCGACATAATACAAATTAGATAGAAGGAGCTCGACGCACAGCGCCCCCGAAGCGGCTAGTAGGCCGAAGATAAAAGATTTGATGAATCCCATGTGTTTCGTTTTTTTTATAACTTTAAATTAGCATCGGTTTTGAGATTTTTCCAATTGGAAAACAGCGCATCATCGAGGCCGTTTTTTTGTTGCCTGAAGAAAGCGGCGGCAGCAACCATAGCCGCGTTATCCAACTGGAAAGAAGGGTCTGGAAAGGAAAAATCCGTGCCGGCCAACCGTTCCGAAACGGCCTTGCCAAGCTGAATCTGCAACTGGGTATTGGCGCTGACCCCGCCGGCCAGCATGATAGTTTTCGGCGTATGGATTTTTGCGGCCGCAATGGTTTTTGCCAGAAGGACGTCGATGACGGCTTGTTGGAATTCATAGGCGACTTGCCGGACGAATTCTTTATCGGCCAGTCGGTCCTGGTTTTTTTTCACAAGGTAGAGTACGGATGTCTTGAGGCCGGAAAAAGAAAAATTAAGATTTTTGCTGGCAATCATCGGCCGGGGAAATTCGATCGGAAAAGTGGATTTTTCCGGTTTGAATTCTTCAGCTAACTTTGAAATCAGCGGTCCGCCCGGATAGCTAAGTCCGAGGATCCTGGCAACCTTGTCAAAGGCTTCGCCGACGGCATCGTCTTGCGTCTCACCGATTATCTCATAATCCAAATGTTTTTTCATCAGCACCAGTTGCGTGTGTCCGCCGGAAACGACCAGACAGAGGATGGGGAAAGCGATATCCGCAGGATCCTTGCCGATAAAATTGGCGTAAATATGCCCTTCGATATGATGGATGCCCAATAGGGGCTTTTGCCAGGCGTAGGCGATAGTTTTGGCGGTGTTGGTTCCTATAAGGAGAGCGGGGATGAGTCCTGGCCCCTGGGTGACGGCGATAAGGTCGACGTTTTCCTTGCCGATGCCCGCTTCAACCAGACTGGCTTGCACAACTGGCAGGATATTGCGCAGATGCTCGCGCGCCGCCAGATTAGGCACTACGCCTCCCCATTGGGCGTGTAATAGTATTTGGGAAGAAATGATATTGGATAACGGTTTGATAGAACCGTCTTTTTCATCTATTCTTATGATAGCGGCTGCGGTTTCATCGCAAGAAGTTTCTATTCCTAGAATATGCATATTTTTTGCCTGATCCGGCATAAGACGAATTATGGTATCATATATGGGTATTGTATTCGATTCCAAGATAATTCACAAATGAAATATTAGTTTCGGTGATAAGTATTAATTGATAATCAGCGTGGAGGAAATCAGCAAAATAGGCGATTTTAAGGTTTCGGAAAAAGCGCAGGCCGGATTGGATGACAACCAGTTGGTCAAATTGATCCAGGCCGGGGAGGTGGATCTGTTCGCTGCGATCATCGAAAGGTACCAAGGCAAGCTGTTCGCCTATCTCTATCGGTTGATCGGCAACCGGGAGGAAGCGGAAGATTTGTTGCAGAACGTCTTTATCAAGGCTTTTGAAAATATGCAAAGCTACGATGCGGAGCGGAAATTCTCTTCCTGGATATATCGGATAGCCCATAACGAAGCGGTCAATTATATCAAAAGGAAATCACTGAAAAAATTCATTTCTTGGGAAGATATCACCTCGACTAAGGATAAATTGGCGAGCAATAGCGCGGAGGACGGGGCTGACAATCTCTGGCTTCGGAAAGAAGCGATAGGCGAAATTGACGAAGCTATCAACAGGTTGCCGATTAAATACAAGCAGGTCCTGATATTGCGGTATTATTCGGAAAAATCATATGAAGAAATAAGCGAGATCTTGCAAAAGCCGGTCAATACGGTCGGAACCCTGATCAACAGGGCTAAGAAAAAAATGGCCGAAGAGATGGAAAAAATAAACGATCGGAATAATCCGCCAGGCTAGGTTTTTATCCTAATGAGGGGATATATCAATTAAGTGAGAAACAAGATGAAACAGGAAATAATGCAGAAAATAAAGGAAAAAAAGATCCGGATGCGGCCCGCCTCCCTTTTTTTGGCTCAAAAATTGGGATTGGAAAGCGTTTTGGCGCTGTCAATTTTGGCAAGCGCTTTTTTGCTGAGCACGTTCCTGTATTTTTTGAAAAAAACCGGAGTTATGAAATTTATGGCGTTCGGCTGGCCGGGGCTGAAGATAATCTTATTGACGCTACCGTATGATTACATCATCCTTTTTATCATAACCATCGTGCTGGCCAATTTCATAATCCATAAATTCGATTTGTCGCGCGGCATATGTATGGATTCCAATATAACTGTCCTTGCTTTGTTGGCAGTCACGCTCCTGTTGGGTTCTTTTTTCGCGGTCGCCGGCGCGGAAGATGTTATGGGCGGATGGTCTAAAAAAACGATTCCGGGCGAGGTGGCTGTGATGGGCAAAATCATAGACTCTTCCGGCGGCCAAGTAACGATCAGGGACTGCGACGGTGTCGTGAAAATTTTGGATTTCGAAAACATCAAGGATATCGGGGATTCCCCGCTTAATAAGAAATATGAAAAAGGCGAACCTCTTTGGGCGGTCGGCAAGGCGGACGGCAATGACAGCGCCAAGTTTTACGTCGAGGTGGTCGAGTGTTGCGATAGTAACTGATTTTTAGGGAAGGCTAGGGAAATAGGCGCTTCCGGCAGGTTTTTGCCGGGCGCTTGATTTATTTCCAATCTATGCTATCATTCCTACTGTTATCGAAAAATTTGCCGCCATCGTCTAGCCCGGTCAGGACGCCAGGTTTTCATCCTGGAAATCAGGGGTTCGAATCCCCTTGGCGGTACAAATGAAAATTCTAAGCCTTGCGCTTAGAATTTTTTATTTGTCTAGCGACAAGAGGGATTCGAACGGGCAGCAGTGAGACAAGCCGCCTCGGCGCAGACGAACGCCGATGGATGCGAGCAAACGAGCATCCAGCGCTGCCCAGGACAAGGAGTCCGCCGCGGACGACACGGAAATCCCCTTGGCGGTACGAAGAACAAAACTTCCTTGAACGGGAAGTTTTTTTGCGGTCAAGGGATTCGAAAATGAAATAAGCCATGCTTATGGTATAATATCGGTATGATTAAAAGAAACGAAAAAACAAGGAGAATCCGGGAAATTTATGGATATTTTTTAGAAAAACTGTCAGAATTCAGGAGGGAACAAGATGATTTGATCGATGGGTATGCCAAGAGGCTGGAAGAAAAAAAGAAGGAGGAAATAAGAAAGAAACTTATTTAATATGATTGAAGAAAAAGGAGTGTCCAGCAGGGAGGGTGGTCAATGGTCGGAATCAAGGAGGGAGCCTGCTGAAAAACTGGAAGAAAAAGGAGCCAGCCCGGAACGATTCATGCAAGAAGCGGTTTTGAAAATGGATCTTGATTTGGATGCGATGAATAATGACGGAGATGGGCGATTGGCGGAAATCGACCGATTTGCCGGCCTGGATCGGCAAGAGGTGGAAACCGTCAAGAAACAGTTGGATATCAGTGAAAAACTTTCCGACATAAGAAGCCGGGCATTGAAATTTAAAAATGCTATGAGGAATGCCATGCTGATCGGTATGTCGGCACTGGCTTTTTCCGGTGATGGGGATTTCGGTAGTCCGGTAAATGCCGGCTATGGAGAGGGAGACTTGTCATCGGATAATATTTCTGGACAAGGGGTCAGCGCGGGTACGGAGGAAAAAATAAGCAAGGAAAAACTGATTGAAAATTTTCAAGAAGCGATGAAGGATGTGAGGGAAATATCGGAAAAAAAGTGGAAATCTGAGCCTGAATTGGATCCGAGGCCGAGAGTGGAGGAAATAAGGAGAGAGGTTGAGAAATACATAAGCAGTCCACAGTATCTGGATAGATTGATATTGGAAGTTGATGGCGATATTGAAAAGGCGAGAAAAGTCCAAGAGGAAAGGATTGGAAATGTCAACGCCGCCAAAACCGACTTCATGCCTTTTATGCCAGCCGAAGGGGCTTTCTACGTTGCGGAAACAAACAACGTCATACTGTCTGACGTAAAAAGCGATATCGCCGACAAGGTCGCTGAACATGAATTTTTGCATGCAAGCACCAGGGGCGATTTCGGTATTACGGGGAAAGCCAAAATGATTTTAAATGATTCCTATGTCCCGACAGGGAAAAAGGTGATTGGATATGATCTATGGTCGACTGAAAGATTGGTACGGAAACAAATTTTGGACATTGAGATGGAAAAACTCGGAATCAAGAAATATGACGAAAAATTCACCCGGGAGCATTATAAGAAACTGCTGCGCTCTTATCATAAAGGCGAACTTTCTAGAAGCGCGCGCGAGTTTATGGAAAAAACAGGACCGGAATATTTCGAAAAAATATTCGATGGGATCGCTAAAAATGATATGAAGGAATCAAATTCGGATTATGCCTAATTTTAAAAGTGAATGGCATCCTTCAAGATAAGCCGCGTGATTCAAAAACTTTTTTTATGGGAAGTTTTTTCGTCCAATGGGATTGGGTGGTTCTGAAGATTCAACCTTCGGAACTGTTCTCCGCCGCCCAAATTTTTTTAAAAAGAATGGGAAATAACCTGAAATCAAATTAAATCAAAATAATTTTGTTTTGGCTGTATTAAAATAAACGGAATTTCCACCAAAGCCGCTCCCTTACAATCATTTTCACTATCGGAGACCAAAACGCAATCTTTAAATTTTGATTTTATTTTCCTGAAAGGAATCCCTGTCTTTTTTGAAAAACGGCAAATTGTTTTATCGGTGGAATTTTCAAGATCAAAATAATTTATCAATCCAAGACTTTTTAGTGCATACAAGGTTTCCAATCGTTGCCCGCCAGTCGCATAAACGAAGTTATATTTATTTCTGTTAATGAGAATCCACTTAGCCAGGAAATATTTTTCAGGCATTGGCAACTTGCCTTTTTTCAATAAAACAGAAAAGGATTGATTATAAAAATAGGCGTACTTTTTCTTACTCATTTTCCGATTAGAAAATTTGAGAAAAATCTTGTATGTATCGGAAATACCGGATGATTTTATTTTATCGATATCCTTTTCAAATTTTATATCGATCATGTATAAAAGCACCGACTTTTCTATCGGCCAGATATTTGTAATTGTTCCGTCAATATCGAATATTATAGTTTTCATATTTTTAAAAAGATCAATGGGAACGCGTGAACGCGTTCCCATTGTTGCTTAGATTCGCAAGGGGCCATGAATGGAGTTGTCATTGATGATTTCGCTCCGGCTATATTGCACATAACCAGTAATCGGCTCGTCGCCGATTGCGAAAATAATCAACTGGCAGTTATTTCCATCTTGTTTCATCGGCCGCACGATGTCTTGGGCGATGAGCGTTTCCGCATCGTAGCACTGTTTAATAAACCGTGCTTTGCCCGTGGGTTTTTTGAGTATGACGCTTTGACGCGCCCGCTCACATTCCACGCTTCCTTTGTCGCAAAACTTGAGAACCGTTTCCCGGGGAACTTTTTCCCACGAATCGAAGCGGTTGATGTAGTGTCGCGGAGTTTTTACCGCATCGCCATCCCAGCTCCTGCTGAACATTCCGAGATTGAGTTTGTTGTCCAACCTGAGCCCATCGTAAGGCAGGATATGCGGTTGATCTTTTGACCCAATCCGTCCGTAGACATAAATCGGATCAACTCCGTTTCCGTTCCACTCGCAAACATCGTGGTCGTGAAGACCCAGATGGGCAAGTTCTGAAACGAACAAACGAAGTTCTGGCAGGTATGCGCTACTCTCGCTCGCGAACCGCCTTGGAAAAACGAGTGGCGTTGGATCAAAGGCGATTCCGCTCGCGCGAGCAAGGTTGAGCGCGGTACCCCAGCCATCCACGAATGACGCATTGATTTCGAGTATCCATAATCTCTGTTCATTGAAATACGCGTCAATTCGGTAATAGGGCGTTTGTTCTATGCCAATCGAAGCGTTAAAGCCAGACAAAAAACTTTGGAGTTCTTGTCTTATCCCGCTAGAGATTACGACACCCTTATTTGTCGTGGAATGGCGATTCTCGCCATAAATAATCGGGGCAACAATGGAATTGTCCATGTCGAAATTAGAAAAGTTGATTCCCATGCATCCTCCTTTTTCAAAGAACTATTTTTTTGCCGTTCTATTATGGGTAGGCAAATGAAAACCCCCTCCAAGCGTGGAGGGGGTCGGCCTTATGTTAAGTCTTTAGAAATGCATCAAGACAACCCTCCCCGTGATTGGATAGGGTCATGATGAAGTTTATCGATAATTGTCCTATATCCGCCTTCTTTTCCTTTCAGCCACTTCGCAACGCGAGCAATAGTGGTTGAACTTAAACCAGTTTCTTTTTCAATTGCCAAATATGACACTTTCCCAGCAAGCATTTCAGCGGCTTTCAAACGTTTAGCAAGCTCATTGATTTCTTTTTCAGTCATTAAATCACGCAAAAATCGCCTTGCCTCATCAGAGGTTTTAAGCGACAGAATAGCCTTGAGCAGCTGTTTATTTTCCTTATTATTCCAATTCATGGTAGTACTTTAGCATAGTGCAGTAATTTAGTCAAGTAAAGCGGATGTCCACATAGATATTGCCAGGGTTTGTCCTCGCAGCCAGCGCATTCCAGAGCGCGCGTCACCAAATGGATTCTCGGGCGTGAAGTTTTTCATCCAGTAGGATTTAGTGGTATAATCAAAGCAGATATATGGCAGAGACCCGCTATTTATAGCTGTTGTGCCGGTTGACCTTCCGGCTTGAAAGTGGTATGCTGTTTGATAAACTCGATATATGTTCAAATTTCCCGATCCAAAAACTACCGACCCGCAAGAGCGCAAAAAACAGCGCTTTTTTGAGGTTATCCCCGGGGCGATGACTTGGTCGACATTCATATTGATGATAACCGTGTCTTGGTTTTTCCCGACCGTAGCAGCTATCGCTATCATCGTTTTTGATATTTATTTCATTTTAAAGATAATCTTCATCACCTACTATTCTTTGAAAGGGCATTTCCAGATGGTGGAAGGCAAGAAAACCGATTGGTGGGAGCGTTGCCAGAATATCGTCCAGCCGGAAAAATATGCCTCGGATTTGAAAGCGCGCATCCAAGCGATGCGGGCGTCTTTGAAAGAAATGCCGTTTTTTGAGATTCGGAACAGGCGGGCTGTCAGGTCCAGGATAGGAAAAGAAAAAGCCTTTTTGAAAGAAGTGGAAAAATTAGTTCCGATCGCTTCGGAAATTTGGGATTGGCGCTCCATAGTGCATGTGGTTTTTTTGCCGACCGCCAATGAACCGGCGGAAATCATCGAACCGGCCATCCAGTCTTTGGCTGATGCCAATTTTCCCAAGAGCCAGATGATCGTCGTACTCGGGACGGAAGAACGGGAAAATCCGGAAACGCGCTTGCCGAAGGTGGAATATTTGCAGAAAAAATTTCAAGGGGTTTTCCGCGACTTCATCGTGACCACCCATCAGGTGGCTGACGGTGAAATGAAATGCAAGGCTTCCAACGCGACCTATGCCGCCAAAAAATTGGTGGCCTATCTGGATGAGCGCCAGATCGATTATAAAAAGGTCGTTTTTTCCAATTTCGATTGCGACTCCGTGGCGCATCCGGAATATTTCGCCGCTCTGACCTACGCCTATATCACGACGCCTAAGCGTTTGCAGCGGGCCTACCAGCCCATCCCGGTCTATCACAACACTTTGTGGGACACCAACGCGGTCGTGCGGATGATCGTGACCGGTTCGTCGTTCTGGCATCTCTACCAAAGCACGCGGCGCGAGATGGTGACTTTTTCTTCGCATTCCGAGCCGTTCGACACTTTGGTCAAAGTCGGATTCTGGTCCGTCAACATCATCAGCGAAGATTCGAATATCTATTGGAAATGTTTGTCGATGTTCGATGGCGATTACGAAGTCTATCCGATCCATCTGCCGATTTCGCTGGATGCGGTGCTGGCCGACACTTATTGGAAAACCATCAAAAACCAATATCGGCAGAACCGGCGCTGGGCCTATGGCGTCGAGAATTTCCCGGTGACGATGCGCGCCATCCTGCCGAATAAAAAAATCCCGTTGAAAATGAAATTGCGCATCGCTTTTGAGATGTTGGAAGGGCACTACACTTGGGCGACCACCGCTTTCGTGCTGGCTCTTCTGGGTTGGTTGCCGCTGGCTTTGGGCGGGGAAATTTTCCGCACAAGCGTTTTGGCGCATAACTTGCCGCTCATCACTCAATATCTGATGCAGATTTCCTTGATGGGGATGTTCATATCCATCCCGCTGTCGATGCTGTCATTGCCTCCTAAGCCGGAGAAATATCACTGGACGCGCTATTTCAATATGCTGTTCCAATATATCCTGTTTCCGGTCGTGGCGATCTTTTCCGCTTTGCCGGCTATCGATTCGCAAACCCGGATTATGACCAAAAATTATTTCGGCGATTTCTGGGTGACGGAAAAAATCCGCAAGCAATAATGGGACTTGAGCGCTTGCTTCAAAATTATTAGAGCGACATGTTACAATCTATTCTTGTCCCTGCTGGTCTACTGGTAGGTTTGTGTGCAAATGGAAGATGCTCGCGAATAATTTTTCATCAAGCGCTCAAGTCCTATATTAAGTATATGATACTTAGCCGAAAATTTTATAATCGGAAAACTTTGCAAACAGCCCAAGATTTATTAGGCTGTTTTTTGGTGCGGAAAATAAACAAGAAAATTGTCCGGGCGATGATCACGGATGTGGAAGCTTATGTCGGGGAGGATGACCTGGCGAGCCATGCCTCCAAGGGACGCACGCCGCGGACGGAAATGATGTATGGCCAGGCTGGGCACGCCTATGTCTATCTGGTCTATGGTATGCACCACGTGATGAACGTCGTGACAGAGAAAAAAGATTTTCCGGCGGCGGTGATGTTGCGCGGAGTCAAGATTGAAAATGTAGATTACAAAAAAACCGACGGTCCAGGCAAACTTTGCAAGGTGTTGGAGATTGACCGCCGACTCAATGGTTATGACCTGGTCCGGGGCGAAAAATTGTGGATTGAAAAAGGCGAAAAGATTCCAAAGGACAAAATAAAAACCGGCAAAAGGATCGGCGTCGATTACGCCGGGCATTGCAAACATTATTTGTGGCGGTTTTATCTTGTTCAGTAGCTGGTTTCGGCGTAAGATATAGGCATAAGCAAAGAATCTTTAAAATCGCCGATATGGTCTATCAACATCAATATTTCCAACTGGACACAGTAAGTAAAAAAGTTTTTGACGAAAACGGCAAAGAACTGGTTTTGACGGGCAATGCGTACTCGCAAATCGATGGATAATTGCCGAAGAAATATTTTTTTTATAATTCAAGGTTTAATTAAAATTTTTTTAAAGAAAAAACAATATGAAGAAATTTTTAATCCCAATCGTTTTTGGGGTAGTGGGTATAATTATTCCAGTTGTGGGAATGGCAATAACACCGACAAGAGATTTAATTCTTGGTCTTGCTCCAGAAGAGGCTATTTTACAATTTGCAGACAAGATTGATGAAACAAAATTAAATGTCGATCAAAATAAGACGGACAATGATAATAAAATTCAGGAACTCCAATTGACTATTTCCGTTCAACAAACAAAAATTGCGGAACAAGAACAGGTGATTGCGGGTCAAAATGCTCAAATTATTTCGGCAAAAGCGGAATCACAAGCGGTACGGACTACAGTTACGAATGAGTCGGAATGTCGAAAACTATATGCTGAACTCCCAGAATGCTCAATTAGTAATAAAATTCTTAGAACAAAATCAGCTTTTGATGATTTTGTGGCCAATGAGAAGGATGAACATGATGCTTCCAATTCAGACATTGAGAGATATAAAACGAAATTTGATAAGTGTCAGGAAATTATAAAAAAATGCGGCTAAAATAAGCTTATTCATATATTACAAAAGTGTTCTATAATCGCATGTTTGAAAAAAGTTTATTAGTGCTAATTCTCTTTTTGCAGGCCATATTTTCTGGCTTGATTTTTTTGAATAAAGAAACTGCTCTTAACTGGAACAATGTTGTTTCCTCGCTAAATCTTTTTCTAGTAATTGGAGGATTGCTTTTTGGATATTATAAATTAAAAAAAGAAATTAAATTCAAAAAGAAGCTTGAAATTCACGGAAAATTGACAAGCATGCTTGTTCAAGGATTGCACAAATCTTTTTATGCTTTGGCTCCTTTCGTAAATAACTCATTTTCTTTGAAGAAAAGTAATCCAAAAAATAAAGACGATTTTTTTACAAATCGCCTTAAGGAAAATAGCAAAAATCTCATTGAAAAAATAAGTGTCATTCAATCGGACTTCCAAGTTTTCTATGAATTTTTTCAATTTTGGAAAGCATTATTTTCTGAAAAGGTAGATAGGGAGTCAAAGTTTCTTTTTGATTTGGAGATTATTTTTAGTGATGACTTAGGAGGGTATCAGATGAAATTGAGTAGTTATTCAATGTTAAGTCTCATGAAAGATACTGCTGAAATTGAAAAAGAAAGGATATATTTGTTAGCATTAGAAGAAAAAATATCCAAAGAAAGCACCGCATTGGCTAACGGTTTAGATAAATTTGTTTCAGATATGAGCAGAGAAGTTTTTAACGGTTTGTATAGTAAAAATAAAAATGTTGAAAATAGGTTATTCAATCTCGAAATAGAAAATTCAAACGATGGCGATCAAATGATTATTTTAACGGAAAATGGATTTGAATACAGGGCTTGTGAAAAAACTTCTTTTCATAAAAAGTTTGGTGGATTCAAAGAAAGGCAAGAAAAATTGAGAAATTTTTTAGAGCAAAAATTATAATGAAAGGTAGTAGCTCCTAAAGTTGAACCTTCGGAAATAGAACCTTCGGAAATAGCAAGTTATGAAAAATATATTGGCATGTGTTATTTTATTGGGCATGATTGTTTTTTCAGACAATGCATTCGCTCATCCGGGAAATACTGCCTCAGATGGATGTCATTATTGCAGGACAAATTGCGATAAATGGGGAGTTGCTTGGAATGAAAGGCATTGTCATGAGGGAAAGCCATCTCTAGCAAAACAAGATAGCTCAACTGGCGATGGGAATGGCATAGCGTATTTGCTTGGAGGAGTTGGACTCGCAAGTGCTGGTTTTTGGATTAAGGATAAAATTAAGAAATAAAATTAATTACTGAATTAATTCCTGAATTCTTGCCAGAGTCAAATAAAAATCCGGCGCTAAAAATATTTGCCGCTGCCGATGCCGCTGCCGCTGCTACACAATTATATGTAGTAGCATTTTTTGTTGCGGAGATTGCTTTGGAATAGCGGGGAATTGACGGGATATGGCTATGATGATAGAGTATCACTGTAAGTAGCTAGAATACCCCAGTTAAGTATTTCGCAAAAAGAAATTTAACGAAGAAAAAATATGAGTGAACCGGCATATAAAAATCTCTTGACCTATAAATACGCGGTTCTCATATATGATCTGAACAAAGAATTTCTTGCACGATTCGTGTTCGGAGCCGAAAACATGCGGCAACGCCAGCAAATGGATCAAGCGGCGCGTTCATCCAAGCAATGTATTGTCGAAGGCGCGATGCAAGGCACGAGCCTCAAGGGTTATATCAAAATGTTGGGAGTTTCGCGGGGGAGTTGGGAGGAATTATTAGAGGACTATAGAGACATTGCGAGACTTGGGAGAATTGAGGTTTGGAATTCTGAGGGGTTGAGGAGGGAAAGGAGGTTTAGGATTTTTGTGAAAGACAACGAACCTTTACCTCCTACACCTCTTCTACCTCCTGATCTCAATTCATCAGTCAACATCATGATTGATCTCATCACCCGCACAAACTTTCTGCTGGATCAACAAAAAAGAGCTTTGGAAGAAAAATTTTTGAAGGAAGGCGGCTACACCGAAAATCTTTACAAAAAACGCAGGGAGGCGAGGGGATTTTGATCGGGCAGTACCAGTCTTTAGAGTTTGACATTATTCCAAATGGATCTTTTCCTGGAATTTTTTGAGAGCTTCGGCGATGAGCGGATGCTTTTTTAATTCCGGGTCATCGTTCAAAATGTTTTGCGCTTCGGCACGGGCGAATTTGATGAGTTTGATATTGCCCAGATGTTCCATCGCGATGTCAGGTAGGCCGGATTGGACGAGGCCGAAGAATTGGCCGGGACCGCGCAGTTCCAAGTCTTTTTGGGAGATTTCAAAACCGTCCGAAGTGTCTTCCATCGCTTGCAGGCGTTCCAAGGCTTTTTCGGTGTTGGAATTGGTGAAGAGGAAGCAATAGGACTGATGCTGTCCGCGCCCGACCCGGCCACGGAACTGGTGCAGCTGCGACAAACCGAAACGGTCAGCGTCTTCGATGATGATCACTGACGCATTGGGGATGTCGATACCGACCTCGACGACGGAAGTGGCGACGAGAATGTCATATTCTTTATTTTTGAAATCTTCCATTACATCTTCTTTCTCTTTGGGTTTGAGTTTGCCATGCAGGAGTCCCAAGCGCAAATCCGGAAAAATTTCTTCGGACAACCGCTTGTGTTCGCTGGTGGCGGCCTTCACTTCCGTCAGTACTTTCGAATCTTCCACGAGCGGCAAAATGACGAATGCTTGCCGGCCGCTTGTGATTTCTTGGCGGATAAAAGCATAGGACTCTTGGCGGATTTTGGCGGGGATTATTTTCGTAACGATTTCTTTGCGGTTTTTCGGCATCTCATCCAGAAGCGACAGTTCCAAGCTGCCGAACATCGCGATGGCCAGGGTGCGGGGGATGGGCGTGGCGGTCATCGTTAATAAATGAGGTATGGTTTTCTTTTGTCCGTCGTGGATGTCCATAGTTTCCTGTTGGAGATAGGCGCGCTGGGCGACACCGAAACGATGCTGTTCGTCGATGATGATCAAGGCTAAATTATTGAACCGCACATCCTTTTGGATGATGGCGTGCGTGCCGATGACAAGATTGATTTCACCGCTGGTTATTTTTTCGAGTAAATCAGTACGGGCTTTTGACTTGGACACCGAGTGTCCAAGTGAATTTTTGGAAATAAGTTTATAGGAATTAGTCAAAAGTGAAATATTTATGGCGTAATTTTCAAATATTTTGCAAAAACTTTCAAAATGCTGGCGGGCCAGGACTTCGGTCGGTGCCATAATCGCCGCTTGGAATCCGGCGCTGGCCGCCTGCAGGGAAGCGATGGCGGCCACGATTGTTTTGCCGCTCCCGACGTCGCCGTTCAAGAGACGGTTCATCGGCGTCGGCTTTTCCAAATCTTTCAAAATTTCAAACGAAGCTTTGCGTTGGGCGTCGGTCAGTTTGAACGGCAGGTTTTTTACGAAATCTTGGATCAGTTTTTCATCGAATCCGATTTGCAAAGCCGGGTTTTTTTCCCAGCGGGCTTTGATTTGCAAAGTGCGCAGTTGCACCAAAAACATTTCCTGGAAAGCGAACCTTTTTTGGGCGCGCAGAAGTTTTTCGCGGGACTCGGGAAAATGGATCTGGGTGAGGGCGGTGTAGATGTCATACAAGTTCAATCTTTGCCGGATAGCATAGGGGATGGCGTCTTCCATCTGCTGGGCGGTTTCCAGAAGCGGCTTCAATTGCCAGCGGATCCATTTGGAAGTGATGCCGGCCGTTTCGCTATAGACCGGGACGAGGCAGCCGGTGTTGGTGGTTTCCCGGTCGGCTTTTTCCCAAGAGGGGTTGCTCATCTGCAGGGTCTTGCCGCGCAAAGCCAGCTTGCCGCTCAGACGCGCGCGTGTCCCTTCGCGCAAAGATTCCAAGATGAAAGGCTGGTTGAACCATACGGCTTTCAAGGGGGTTCCGTTGTCATCTTCGATCGTAATTTCAGTGATGGTCATTTTCCGCCGGGGAATCCGGGCTGATTTGGTCTTGGTTACTGCGCCTTCGATAGTCACGGTCTGATTGAGGTATTTCGGAGAAATTTCAGCGGTCTGCGAAAAATCGTCATAGCGGAAGGGGAAATATGACAAAAGATCCTCTACGGTGCGGAGTTCTAGTTTGTCCAAAATCTTGTGATATTTCGGGAGTATTTTTGGGATATTTTTGAGGGGGGTTTTGAGTGTTATCATAATGCAAGTATATATTATCTGGCCATTGTCTTCCAGCCGTCGAAATCATAAGATTTATTTTAAACTTGCTTAGTGAATTTGCGTTCGGGGCTAAAATATGTTGTTTTTGTTGACATTTTAAAGATATTTTGTTAATCTCAGACTGTTCTTTTCTGATTATTGAAAATGTGGAAAATCGCATTGGGCGATTTTTGTATTTTCAATCAATATTTACGGAGGGGTAAAATGAAGAAAAACAGGTATTTGAAAATTATTTTTGCGGCGATATTCGGTTTTTTGTTATTTCCACCACTTGTTATGGCGCAGGGGCAAGGAGTTACTATTGATCAGGCGGACGCTATGCTCGGTCAAGGTGGCGCGATGCTTAAAGCAGGAAACTGCCAAGCAGCTAAACAGTTGCTTTCCCAAGCAGTTTCGGTTTATACTGGGGTCAATACTCCGGAAAATCGGCAAAAATACGCGCGTCTCATAGATCAGCGCATAGCCAGAGGGTATGTGACTTTGGCAAAGGCGGAACAATGCCTAGGAAACAACTCCCAGGCCATAAGTATCGCCCAGAGCATCTTGCCATTAGGTCGGGCTTTGGATGATCGTTATGTGATAGGAAATGCTGAGATGATTCTGGCGACTTCAAATAATATCCAACCTTCACAACCTCCTCCAGGCACATATGTACAACCCAATAGTCCGTTTGGGGGTTATCCGCCGGCAGGACAGTATATACCACCGGCAGGACAGAATCTGCCCCAGGGCCAGTATGGATATCCACCTTCGACAGGACAGGCTCCGCAAGTTGGGCAAGGATATCCGCCGGCAGAGCAGAATCCGCAAAATGGAGGCTCAAAAACAGCATGTTACCAGGAATGTTCAAGGCAATATCCCAAAGAAGATATTGGGTCGACAGGCGATTTTATAGAATGTCTTGAAGACTGTAACAATCCATTGTATCAAACAATAAAATAAATTGATGGAGGCAGAGGAGTAACGCAGAGGGAATCGGAGTAACCCCTGCGTTTTTTATTTAAAGAATATTAGAAATATAACCAATTTGAAATCACAGGTTTTTAATAAAAAAGCCATATCACTAATCAACGCTGTTGCTTGTTGATTAGTGATATGGCGCTGGGTTTATGGCTGCCACAGAGTAGCCGGTACTTCATAGTTGTGGATGAATTCAATCACCCGCAATGCGTCATTCGTGTCACTGACGAAAGCCATAATGTTGTTGGAGGCCACCGGCTCGCCATTGATGTAGTCAAGCCAGACCAATAGATTCACTTCTGTCGTGTACCAGGTACCTGGAAGATTTCCAGGTTGGATTACATCGACATCCTGGTCAAAGTGCGTATTTCGCCAATATCCGAGTCCCCGGAAATTGACGAAGTCCGGATTTTCTGGGAGACAGTTAGTCAGATTGGGGATGGCCAGTATCCGGTTTAAGTACTGAACCAGATCTACTGTGATAGTGCCGGTCTTGTCCGCGGCGGCGGCCAAGAAGAAACCGGCGAAAGTCAGGTCGTCATTGGTCAGCTGCTCGGCTTGGGTGTTGCCTGCGACCACTGGCAGAAGAAAACGGACTTTTGCCCCGAATTTCCCGTAATCGGTGAGGGGGTCAAGAGCCGGAAGAATGGTGGTTTCGCCTCCGTGCTCATCTTCGACCACTTCCTCCGTTTGGATGTGGCCATTTCGCATCAGATATGAATACAGAGCGAGGTTCTCGAGCGGGGAGTCGATGGTCTTTTGGACCACTTCCACTTCTCCCGTTTCCGGGTTGGTGGTGGCAATCTCCAGTCGTAACCGCCCTGCCACGTCGACATCGACATGGCGACAGGTCTTGATGAGGGAGACAACCTCTTCAAAACTGGCCTGTAAGACACCTTCCGGGGAGCGGGCGACGCTCAATCGGCCGAAATCCACCTCGACCGGTTCATTGTCGGCTGCTTCGATAACCCCGCACTCCTCATCGAGGAGTAAGAGGTCGCCTTCAGCACTCAAGGGCTGGAGACAGCCCGCTGCGGAAAGAATGGGCACGCCGTCCAGATCCCTCAGAACGGCCCATAAATCGCTGTAAACGGTGGAATCACTGGGCTTCCCTCCACCGCCTTGGCCTCCGGACTGGCCCTTGCCAGCGCCTTTAACGGGTTCCACCGCAGCAACGGTAACGGTGTCGCCGCGTTTACCCTTCTTCGGTATAACTTCTTTTCCCTTGGCCAAAACGGCCGGGGCGGACAGGGCGATGCAGATTATCGCCATAATCAGGTAACTCAGTGTCTTTTTCATTTTTCATCCTCTTCAGTTTTTGTCTTTAGTTGTTGTAAAATGAACAATTCAATAAATCCGCAGTGGAATCACCTCCTTTGTTGGGGTTATTTTTTTTGCAAGGAACGACGTCCGATTTCGGCAATCATACTGTTAATATCAATCGGAAGCTTGCTTTATTGCAATTCTAACCTTTTTTAACGAAAAATTCAAATAAAAATCTGCAAACATAAAGCTCTGATTATCACATAATACAAAACAAAAACGGGACTAGCGTCCCGTTTTGCGACTTGGCGGAGAGGCAGGGATTTGAACCCTGGAACCCGGTTAGGAGTTAACACGTTAGCAGTGTGCCGCTTTCGACCACTCAGCCACCTCTCCAAGATTTAATCGTACTTTTCAGTACATTAAATAGGATAACAAACTATGTCCATTTTATCAAGTTATGGGTCCGCGGCTGGCTTGACTGGGGAATAGGCGCGTGATATGCTCCATTGCAGAGGTGATGATTTCGAAATAGTTTTATTTAGGAAATATAGATAAGCTAGGAGTAGGGTCACCATTTAATCCCGTGCAAAGCGGGATCTAGAAAGAGAGGTGACTACTACAAAATGGCTTATCAAGATCAAGGAGCAAGGCCTCAAAGGCAGATGTTTGATGTTTCAGCGATGAATATCACCTGTTCAGAGTGCGGAGCGGCTATCAACGAACTGCCGTTCGAACCGACCAAAAAAGAAGACGGGACATTGGGCAATCTTTTCTGTTACGAATGCAACAAAAAAAGAAACGCTAATAAACCGAGAAGGGGAGGATTCGGAGGCGGAAACGGAAACAGAGGCGGATTCGGAGGAGGAAGAAGATTCTAACTTTTCGAAAAAACCTGTGGATAAAAAAGAACGGCTTTCTGCCGTTCTTTTTCTTGCTGTCTTCAATTCCCTTGCTCCTTTTGTGCGCTCTTTGAAAATCAGGGCTTCGGCAATTTTGAAAAGAAGGGCTGGTACATATCGTCTTTGATGTCGATATGCAACTCATTGCGATGAATTTTATTGCAAAATTCAATCGGAGTCTTTTCAATAATTGCCAAGGGCTGTTGCTCTTTTCCTTC
>Ga0172380_10000620_pt1 | contig 66212 bp, 88 predicted proteins | sample Leawe162metaG_FD_119747 | JGI IMG/M metagenome (GOLD analysis project Ga0172380, IMG submission 119747) | Leachate microbial communities from a municipal landfill in Southern Ontario, Canada - Leachate well 162 metaG | ecosystem: Engineered > Solid waste > Landfill > Unclassified | place... | reverse complement strand
CTCTTCGCCAAGAGTGTAATAGCGACCATCGAGAGCAAGGCAAGCCGCGCACGTTCTCGGAGTCTTGCGACAGACGCGGCGATACCCGACGATCTTCGAGTCTTGCTTATAGCTCTCGACCTTGGCGAATCGTCGAATGCGGTTCGTCTCAGTTTTGGCAACCTGAACCGCTTTCCAGAGCGGAACCCCCGTGATCTGCCTCAAGTCTTTGGCTATCGAGCGTTGCGGCTTATTCGCGAGCACTCCCGACACGAAAGACCGCCGAGCTCGATCTTTGATCTTGGCTGGAAACTGAGAGAAGTAGGTCGACGTGGCTCGACCGTCTGTCATGAATCGACCGAGAGAGCTAGGCAGAGTCGGCGGTATATGCCGAGTCCCTGTCGCTTCGAACAGAATCGCGTTCGCTTCTGCGAGAGCCTGTTCAGCCTCAGCGAGCATAAGCACCGAGACCCGGTTAGAAGCGAGCATGCCGAAGAACGTGATCTCAGCCTCGATGATGTTCAGCACGTTCGAGAGCTTGGCTTCGTTGAAGATCAAGGCCGTTGTAATCGCCTTTCCCTCTGAGCGAGCTTTCGCGATCTGTCTGAGTGAGGCTTGATAAGCAGGTCGGATACGAGAGCGAGCCAGCTTGAAATAGCTTACAAGGTCTTTGACTGCGGCTTGATCTCGACCGATTCCTGCCGATCGAGCCTCGCGAACTTTGCGTTCCGTTGATCCCATTATTCGCCTTTGAATCCTCGAGAGTCCCTAAACGCCCTTATTCTCCGCCGAACCCTTGAGCTTTGGTCTGAATCATCGTTAGCTGTTCTTCTTGCTCTCGCTTGCGAGTGGCTTCGATCTCTGCTACGGTTCGCGCAGTGAATCCGGCTCGACTGTCCATTTCGATTAGTTGCTTATCAGTCGGAGACCATCCGACAGAAGCCAGATCGGTCATCGGGATTGGTCGGTTCAATCGCTCTCTAACAATGCGAGCCGACTCTTCGTCGACGTCGGCGGTCTCAAGAATCGTCATCGCGGTTTCACGCGCCATCAGTTCCTTCTCAACTAGGTTGACCAGAGCGTCGATCTCTTCGGCGGTCATCGGTCCTGCAGTCACTCGAATGTCCGCGACGACTTCAAGCTCTTTGAACTTCGTCTCACCGCTGAGTAAGTCCTCAAAGCTCAGAAGCAGATTCAGAAGCCACTCGATAGCGCGGTCGACGTTAGGCTTTAGGTCTTTAAGGGACGCGAGGTAGTCGGCGCGAGCTTGGATGCGTGAGACGCCTGATGTCGTCGCATCCGAGTTAATCAAGATATGAGACTGCCTGACATCCTCGAGAATGTTCGAGCGGTAGATATCGGCTGTCTCTTTGAAGGTCGTGGCCGGAACCGGGTCGCGATAGACGACTGAGGGGTTGGCGATCTGTTCGTTGCCCTCAGCGTCTTGATACTTGATACCGGCTACCCAGCTTGTAACGTTGGGACCGAACTTGACGCTATCCTCGGACGGCACGAAAACGCGCTCGCCGGGTCGGTCTGGATCTGGCATGAACTTACCCATCTGTTGACCGTTGAGAATCGTTCGCTCAATGAACCCCGCTAGGTCTGTGTTCCGACCCAGCATCGTGAAAGTCTTATTGAGGCTCATTTGATTCTCTCGAACTTGCTGAGTGATCATGCGAGGGGCTTCGAGATCAAACATGAGAATCCGACCGCCGAGCTTGAACTCTGCGGTAACTTCCGCGCCAGTGCCATCAGTGAAGCGAACCTTGGTTAGCTTCTCTTCGGCTAGTTGATCGACGACGAAGCTCGACTCCATGTAGCGTTTGTCTTTGATCTCCCAAACCGCGAAAGAATAGTCTTTCATGTCGTCGGGGTCTTTGACCACTGCGCCGAGATCAGGGCTGAGCACTTCGAGATAAACCGCGTCGGTGATCGACTTACCCTTGACCTTGCCTGATTCGTCACTAAGACCGCGAGGTATGAACGCTCTCATAACGCCATGATCGGTAGTCAGGGAATTGTAAAGAGCCTCTTTGAGAACCTGATTCACTTGGCGCGAGTTCCACCACTGCTTGACCTTATCAGTCGCTTCGATCAGGAGCTTCTTCTCTTCGTCGGTTGGTTGTTCGTCGTCTTTGAGCTTGCGCTTTAGCGCGACAGACCAAACAGGTTCACGCCCTAGCAGACCATCCGAACGCCGATTGACGACTTCTAGGATAGTGTTCTTACTGACGAAGTTTCGCTTGATCGTCTCGATGATCTGCGCGGCGTCGCGTGTCTTTTGAACCGGCATAGGTCCGACCCATGCCAAGCCGTTCTGCCAGTGATCTCCGTCGAGAAACTGCTTGTTCTCTTTCCAGCCCGGTCTCAGCGTCGACATGATCGCTTGCTGAGCCTCTTCGCGGTTGAGAGTGTCGAGTGATTTGTTGGGCAGTTTAAGCATAGACTTCTTCTGAGTGCGAGCCAGTTACTTCAAGCTCAGGATGATCAGGCGAACAGGCGATGATCAGCGACTCCGCAATATCGGGCGATGCTACGTTCCGCTTCTTCATCTTGAGTTTTGATTCTATCGTAATTTTGCCGTTGTCTCGCTCTTCGAACCTGATGGTCGAGAGTTGGCTGATCAGCTTATTGTCTTTCGGAATCGATAGCAGTTCGTCGAGTGGGTGCTCGACTCCCTCGGGATGACCTTGGAGAAAGAGAACGTGCTCGTAAGTCTTTCGCATGCGCTCGCGCAATATCCAGTGATCTTCGGCTTTGGCACTCATGAACATTTGATTCGAGCGTCGACCACTAGGCCACATTCGTTTCGATGGCTTGCCGCCCCACTTGACCATCTGCATCTTGAAAGTGACATCTTCGGCGGTTGCTGAGTCTTGAATCTCACCAGAGACGCCCTCGCCTACGCCAGTGTGGTCCCACTTGAACGAATGCACCTGATCTTCTCTCGCGTACCGGATAGCTCGACGCGCTGTCTTAACCGGTGAAAGCCCAGACCATCGCTTTATCTTGAGAGCGACCGGCATGGCGACAAGGGTATAAACGCTCTCCGCTCCATCGCTACCACTACCGCCGACGTCCAGACCTGCTTCTCGATAGTCGCCGGGGGTGAGACTGATCGTAACGCATGCCTGAACCCAGTGCGAGGGAAATACGACGTCATCGATTGAACCTGCGTAATCGATATCGATCTCTTGAGCGACCGTGAGCGGCGTGAATCGTTTCTTGGCATCTTCATACCAAGGATAAAACGGGACCATGCCGGCCGGGGCTGAGCATTCGCCATGACCTTCTGCAAAGACCGAGCCGTCTGGGTTGCGAAGTATCCAGCGATTCTTTCTCGGGTCTTGTTGCCAGTGAAAACGAAAGACCGGGAACTGATCAGACTTAACCTTGGTGTAAAAGAGGTTGCCAGAACCTTTCGGCGTTGATCCCCAGATGCGACAGTCGGTCGTCTGAGATAGTGCTTGCTCGACCTCTTCAGCTCGCTCGACGTGCGCGGCTTCGTCGATAAAGACGATTGAGGCGCGGTCTGATCTGCCGATGTTATGACCTCCCTCACCTGTGATAATGCCGTTTCTCTCAGGGTTGATGATTCTGAGCTTAGTGTTTAGATGCGCTCGCTTCGAGAACCCCTTCGGAAGCATCCAGACCGGCAGTGCTCGCAAGATCATCCGAATCTTCTCGAACAGGCTCTTATGGTTGCCGAGCGTGTCGACGTTGCGAATAAGGTTCGAGCCGAAGACGCAAGTAAAACCATCTTCGAACAGGAACTTCCAAGTTGCCCAAGCAACCGAGAGCCAAGAGAAGCCCATATCGCGGCTCTTCTCGACTATGCCATCTTCTTGGTTCTTGTATCGAAGGTTCAGCCAGTCGATATAGTCGACCTGAACCGGGAACAGCAAGAACGGTCGAAACTTACCTTCGCTAAGACGTGGGTCGAATGTCCAAGCCCAGGTTTCGATCCAGTACCGACAGTCTTTCGAGCACTTCTCATTCTCTTTCTCTTGCTCATTGGCGTCTAGCTGACAGCGTTCGTATACTGCGCGTCGATACTCAAGATTAGCCCTGATCTCTTCGGTAGGCCAAGAGGCTCGCAAGCACTCATTGATGATATCGATGGCTCGATCTGGCGAAAGGCTGATCAGGCGCTGTCGATGGCGCCGAACCTTCTTGACCATGGGGAGGCGCATGATCGACGACTTATCGAGAAGTCGCTGGAGCTTACTCCTCATCTTCGTCGACGTCCCCGGGTTCGAGCATGTTGAGCATCTGATCGATACCGAGAGCCTGAGCTTCTGCCATCGATCCGGAGTTAAACACTAGAACCGCTGAGCGAACCAAAGGTCCGATCGCTCGATCAATCGGCACGTTCTCGATATGCGCGGCTCTCTCTTCTTCGTTCATGCCCTCAGTTCCCTTGAACTTCGTTACGGCGGCCGATAATTTCGTCTTGGCTACCGCGAGCATGATTCGCGCTGTCTGTTGGGCATCTTTGGCGAACTCTTCGTTCCGAGACCGATAGTTATCGATCTTGCCTTTGTGAGAATTCTCTTGAGATTCAGCACTGAGCGTGGCTAGGTGTATATCCCACTTATTGCATCGCTGAACCCAGTTCCATTTGCGCGAGAGTTCATACGTGTAATTCTCGTTACCCTTCCCCCGCTTGGCTAGAAGTTTAGGAACAGTTCGATCTGGACCAAGGTCGCGATACGCGCAGAAGAGAATGTAATTTTCGTCTGACTCTTCTTCTAGTTGCTCCCAGAGCGGTTTCTCTTCTGTCATACCTTGGAGGTCCCTGCCTCAGACATCAGTTTATAGCACGTAACGAGGGGTTGATTGGGAGAGTTCAGAGTTCTTGCGGTTCTCTTTGTGTCGGGAACTCTCCCGGGAGGCTTAACGGCTTATTGTAGCTCAGGCTCTCGATAGAACTCTCTGGCGGCTTTCGGATCGATCAATGCGATGGCTTTTATCTGTCGTTCGCACTTCTTAAAGTCGACGATGGCTTGAGGGTAGTCGGCTCGACCGAATCTCACGCGATCGGCAGAACGTTTTAATTGCTCCCAGTGCTTTGTATCGAGATCACGCGCTCGCTCGACTTGAAAGCCTAGCCAGTCAGACCATACCGAGCGGATGATCTCTCTGGCAGGCGGTGAATCGTAAGCTGGAAACATGAGTTCAGCGTGAGAGCGGAAGTACGCATCGCGTCTCGCTGATAGAACTCGATCGGCAGGGAGTTTGGGTCGGGAGTTAAGACGAAGTAGCGGTCGGGTTGAGATAGATATACCTTGCATGTTCCTCGACGCCTATCATACGACAGTCGTCGACGTGCTCGATAGGCTCATATCTGTCTACTGGCGATCTTTTTCAGGTTCAAAGAAAAGAATTTTCAGAAAATATTCGAAAACACTTGGCATTCTCTTCTTGGTATGGTACATTGTATCCACGAGCAAAGAAAGACAGAACGAAAAGCAAAGCGAACAGAAACCCCTAAGCAAGTAGCTAAAGCACTGAAAAGTCACTAAGCGAAAGAAGCTCCTAGAAGGCCTGACGATTCACTTGGAAAGCTGATCTTTCTTCTCGTAGGAGAAAATCAAATGTCAAACTCAATCAACCTTTCTACACTCATTCTTTCAATCGCTTCGACTTCCGGCCAAACGACTCACGAACTCACGGTCAAGCTTCCAAAGGGAATCAAGATTCATGAGGTTCAGCAAGCTCTTCGAGAGATCGAAGGAAAGATCGTTCTCTCAGAAGGTGGAACGAAAGACGACTGGCAAGCAACCAAGTGGAGTCTCACAGACGAACTCTCTGGCTTAGGTGGCGAAGCCGCAGTAAATCGAGCAGTTGCTCTTGGATTCGTGAAAGCACCGGCGACCGCTAAGAAGTCGACTCCCAAGCCAAAGACGACGACCGATGGCGTCAAAGCTAAAGGTCCAGAAGGGAAAGCTCGAATTCGATCTGGCTCTGGTATCACTTTCGAAGGTGACACAATCGAAGCCGCAGTTCTCGACGCCGCGACTCACTTCTCGACTAAGAAGCCGATTGTAAAGTTCATTGTTCACGGCTACGGTAAGCGAGTCGAGTTTCTTCGCAAGAACGATACCGAGCGAACCTGGCGAATCATCAGCCAAACAGAAGGTTGGCCTTTGAACGTAACGCTCGCTGAGTCTGTGAAGCTCTCAGCGATCAAGGTTCCGACTCCAAAGGTCGAGAAAGCTCCTAAAGCTGAGAAGCCAGCGACAACGTCGAATACTCGACCGGCTAAGAAGAACGCTGTCAGACCGGCACCCAAGACGACTAGCACGAAGCGAACGAAGATCGATAAGAAAGCGATCTCAGAAGCCGCCGCAGGCAAGTAATTGTCACTCACTCGCTCTCGCTAGAACTCACTAGCGAGAGCTTTCTCAATGGTAGGTATTTCTCATGTCGCTAGTTCTCGAACAGAAACTCAAAAAAGCTCAAGCCGTTGCGAAAATTCTCTCCGGCATTCTCTCACTATCAGGCGAAAACGTCGACGTCGAAATGAGTTCAGACGGACAGATTCTCTTTTATGCTGATTCGAAAGCCGGTCTTAGCATCATCAAGCGAGTCTTGAAAAAGCACGTTCAGTCTCTGAATCTAGTTCGAACCGATTCGTGGGATTCAACCGAAGATGGTCCCAAATCCTACATGGTAGTGACTGAACCAAAATGAACGATCTCGCTTACATTCTCATCAACCAAGCCGCCGAGCTCGAACAGCGAGTTTCGGCACTACTCACAGAAGAACCCGATTTAACCCACGACGACGCGCACGATATCATCGAATGCCAGATGATCAAAGAGCTTCGAGCAAGGAGAGCATCATAATGGACGCCCAACGAATCTACATGGAAAACAGCTTCACAATCCCGGCCGGCTGGACTTGGTTCGAAATATCGGTCAAGGCATCGCGCAAGATTCGGATATTTCAAGTCGGAGAAACCGTCGTATTGCTTCGAGCGATGACCGGTTCGAACTCTTGGGATACGTGCGACTCTTGGCTCGAAGATGGCAAGCTCAAAAAGCCGGTCAGAGGCGGTCAAATGATCAGAGACGCGATAACCGCGCTTGCTGATCGAATCAATCGCGAGGGGCTAAATAAAGCACTCCAAGCCTATCGAGACGAAAAGTGTATCTGTGTCATGTGCGGAGCGAACCTTACCGACCCTGTGTCAAAGTTCAATGGCATCGGTCCAGAGTGTATGAATCGGGTCGAGTCGGTTGCTTTGCTCGCGAGGCTTCTCTCATGAGTCGCTACCGCCACGACGTTGATCAGGATATGGTCTCAGCGCATCTTGTGGCTACGCTGAGCAAGTACCCCTCGAGGCAGTTCTGGCGCGAGCTTCGAGAGTCTGGAGCAACTGATAACCAGATCGAAAGCCTGATCAGAAAGCACGTCCCGAACTTCGGCGGTCATATCGAGCCGAATACCTACGTGATCAAGGTATCTGGACCGTCTCTCAAGTTTGGGATAGGGAACAGCGCCGACTTTGATCGATGCTCGACGACCATCTTCGGCATCGATCTGGTGAGAAGAACTCGAACGGTATTCGGTATTCCGAAAGAAGCTCCTAGCCTGTTCGAGAAGGTCGACTGAGATTTTTTTTATTTATCGCACTAAAAACCTACTTTTCTTGATTTTTAGTGCGATAATAAAAAGTGCCAGACAGAGAGTGCAATCTCTTCTGGCATGGAAAGTCAAATGTCAAACTCTCACAATCAATCTACCTCGTCGGCTCTTAGAACTGTAAAAGTTCTCTTCAAGGATTCCCGCTACAACTACTCGACATCGGTCAACGGCTCAGTAAGCGAGCGAGAGACTTTCGAGTATTTCGTCGGAACGCAATTCAACCCTGATCACAAAGATGGCGAAGTTCTGCAGACCTGCATCGGTATTGAATTCGAAGATGGCTTTCGCGATCTCGAAGTAGCTCGCGACGTTCTGTATAGGCTTGGACTTCTCCCGCTTCAAGTCGGCATGAGAACCGGCTTAGGACATGGCGGCGGTAAGTATCGCTGTGATCGCGAGGATACTATTCTCAACAAATTCGCCGCTCAAGCACTCTCAGCAATCGGGGTTATGGGTTGCTGTTATGGTACGGATTCTCAGCCGCATCATCGTGGGCATGCTCTCAAAGACGATCAGATCATCGGTACGTATTCCGAGCGACCGAACCCTATCGGTTTGTACTGCGCTCAGTGCGGCGGCTCGACGGTCGGTCGACAGTGGCACAACCAAGACATCGGATTCGGTATCTGTCCGGCATGCGCTGAGAAGTCTGGTATCGAAGATCACTGTCGAAACTACGGAGTCAGAGGCGTTCACTTCGATGTAGTCGACCCCGACGACGCGATCTTCCAGACGCCAAAGCATATGATTCTCTTGGGCATCGTATGAATCGGGACGTTTTGAGAGCGGCAAAGAAGCAACTAGAAGCCGAGCTTGATTCGGCTTCGAACGCTCTTCGAAGTATCAAAGGCGTTGGAAGCGGTCTTATGGGCTTGACTCCGGATTCCGTGAAGCAATCCCAAGAATTTATCGACGCCAAGAACCAATATGACCGGGCATTCGCTCAGCTTCGAGCGTTCAACGGTCGGTATGGCAAGGAACTAAGAAAATGAGAAGAAGAACTAACTTCGTGAGACCCCGAACCGTGGAAGATATGCGCGAGCATGCTCGAAAGCTCTTCGAGAGAGCCGACGCGCTAGAAGATCGGGCATGGCGGCGAATGACTTCGGTCCCCTCACCGATGACGACGGGAAGCTCGAACTATCGAAAGAACTTCGGCAAGCAGAATGACCGAAACGTGAGTTCATACGAAAACGCCCACGCTCAAGCCGTTAAGCTTCGAGAGAGCGCGGCGAAGTGGGTCTCTCGCGCTGATCGCGATGATCCGGTAAAGATCGCAGAGAGAGCGAATAAAGCCGCAGTGAAAGCGATGGTGAACGCCTCGATCGATGACTTCTTACGCTCGACCTTGAAACCTGGGGACCTTTTCTACATCGGTGGTAATAGTCCCTTGAGCGTTAAGAAGGTGAACGCGAAGTCTGTCACGTCTGAGAGCGGTACCAACTGGAAATACTCAGAGATCGCTACTCACGCGACTACCGCCGAGTTTCTGCAAGCGTATAAGGCTTGGAAAGCTGATCAGGTGAAAGCATGAGCGAGCAAGCTAAGAAGGGAAGGGGTCGACCTACGGTCCCAGTTCCACTCGTTAAGAAGTCTTTCGCTCTCACGCCTACTCAAGCCGATGCGGTCAAACTGCGAGGCGCGAAGTGGCTCAGGGGCTTGATCGACGAAGGTATCAAAAAAGAAACCCGCTCAAAGTGAGCGGGTTTCGTATTCTGGAGAGTCTGTATTTTGGAAGGTCTGTATTCTGGAGAGTCTGTATTCTGGAGAGTCTGTATTCCGGGATCTCGCTACTCCCTGATCACCGTCTCGTATGTCAGGACTTCCACGGTCGGGTTCTCGATCACGTTGTAAGGCGTCGTTCCGTAGAGATCATTCCAGAGCCACCAAAAGCAATGGCGAAGATCGGTCTTAGAGTGCCCCATCATATCAGCGATTCGAGTCGCCTGTATTCCTAGGTTCATTGTCTCTAAATCCTTGCCGGTGAATCCCTCGCGATAGACCTCTTCTTCTGTCACGTCCCAGAGCTTTTGAAGCCTTATATCTGTGATCTTCAAGTAGGCGCGAGCGCAATAGACATCAGTCGCGTTCCCGGCCGGTCCCTTGTATCCGGCCGGAACGTTCGAGCCGTGAATCGTATGGACGTATGGCTCGCGAAAGTAGTAAATCGCTCCCTTCTTCCATGCGGATTCGTAGAGCCACTGAGCTACCTTATTCACCTTGATAGGAACGTTTTGCCCCGTATAGAAGAGCACTTGACCGGTTTGCACGTTCGATGCTTTCTTGATCGGCAACTGAGGCCACTTAGGGCAGTTTCGAGCAGGTCGACGAATCTGATCTTTCTTTCCCTTGATCGACCGCTCGACGACGTGGTGCAAAACAGAAAGCCCCTCAATGGCGCCGGCGATTCCCCAAAGCTCCTGTGAACTTGCATAGGCGATTCGATCAGCCATTCTTAACTTCCCTATCAGTTACTGGCATGATCGCGTTTGGCGCAGTTATGTCGTAGACCATGTATCCCCCATGATCAAAAACGGCTTGCGGAATGAAATGGTCTTTGCCGTTAGTAGGGTCTTTATAGGTTCCTGTTATCGGGTCGAATATGGAGAACCACATTTGTTCTCCTTTAACAAGTACGTCCTCAGCCATTCTTTTCCTCCAAAGCTAGGTCGACCTTCATCTTCCGACCGCTCATAACTTTCCACGAGTATTCGAAACCGCCATCTGGTCTGAACTCAATTCCACTCCCTTCGATTCGAAGTTCTCGAAGAGCTTCTTCGGCGGCGAACTTGAGACCGATCTTCTCATTCGACTTGACTCGAACTTTGAGCGTGATCAGGTAGTCGGCGTTCATATTTTCCTCCTGTGCATTTTCTCGAAAAGCTTCTCAGCCAGTTCTATAGCCGCGACTCCGTATTCCGCCGAGTAAGTCGTCTCGACGATATCGCGCCAGTCGTATGAACAGATCATCCCGTCTGATCTGAACTTGACGTGTATTTCACGGTCGGGAGCTACCATCATTTTGAGGATCGTCGCGACTACCTCATCTGAGAGCAAGTCTTCGACATAGATCGTCACTTCGCAAGGGTCGAGCACGTCGGCTCGCGAGAAGCTAACCGATTCGCCGTCGTCATAGTCCTCAGTCCAGCCATAAGCGAGAAAGAGTGCTCGAAGTCTCATTACTAGGTCATGGCGTCTCTGGCGTTCCGATACTTGCTCGCTACTCATGAGCCGCCACGATCTTGTTATCGTCGAGATCAAACTCGTGGAGAGAACTCACGTACATTTCGTACATTGCCTTTAGCGCGTTGCACTTGTCGCACTTGGAATTGTCGGTCCCAGCATGACAGTTGCTCAGTTCCAGCTTGCTAAAGTCGGTATGTTCAAGAACCCTGCCGATCGAGCGAGTAAGACCTTCGATCATGCTCTTCGAACGCACGTCTGCTACGTTCTCAGAGTCCATCGTCTTGAAGTCGACCGGATAGAGATTCGGGTCGGTGGTTCCGATACCGTCGATAAAGTTTCCGACCATCGTATTGATCAGTTCGTTACCTGGTAGCCGACTCGACAGAATGATAAGTCCAGCTTCGACGATGGCTTTCTCTTCGTCGCTCTCGAAGATCACGCCGTCGATCTCATTCTCTCTCAGGCTGTTGGTGAATAGGTTTAGAAGCTTCATAGTTTCGATTTCCTCATGTTTGGCAAAAGTGCTTTGTTGAATGATTTGAGCCAGCCTCTCAGGTCTGCATTTCCGAGCAAAGATTGAGCGGCTTGAAGGTCGATAGGTTGACCATCAGGCGAACCGTATTCGATCAGGTGAACGACTACGGAAGCCGCCACGATTTGGCCGGTGCTTGGCTTAGGGCAATACTTCGCCTCAAGTGCAAGTATCGCCATGGTTGGGACTTCACGCCGAGCCGCATTCCCGACTGGCCTTAGCCACGCGATGACCGAGTTCTTCGAGCATCCAAGGTAGTCCGCGATCTCTTGAAGCGATACCTTGTAATCGCCCATGATCTGTCTTAGTTTCTGTTCGTTCATATGTTCCTCGTTACCGATTTGTAAATTGCTTATATTCGGCTTCGTTTACGAATTCGAGCCGACCCGCATACTCTGGACTGATCCAGCGACAGACGCTCTCTTTCGAGCCCCAACAATCCCGAGGCGCGATCTGATCGAGAGTGATCACGATGTCTTTGAGTCGGTTCGTCGACGTATGGTCTGCGCGAGTGATCGCCCCTTTGAGATCGTTGATCAAGACATGCTGGAGAAAACCTCCAGGAGGGACTTTCTCAACGATGTACTTCTCTAAGCTGTCGCAAAGATGGAGCGGAATAGACGACTGAATCAATAGTTGTTTGATCGATTTCATTTGATGTTCCTCAACTTCAAAGTATACAATGTATCATACGTTTCTCAAGAAACCTGACCCGTCAGAAGTGAATCAGGGGAAGGTTTACGTTCTGAGCTTTCGCGGTCGACATCTGGATGCACTTCGGATCAAGGTCTATGCCGATGCAAGAGCGACCGAGTTCGAGCGCAACCTTCATAGTCGTTCCAGATCCGATGAACGGATCGAGCACTACTCCGCCGAGCGGACAGCCTGACAAGATGCACCGTCTCGCGAGTTCTTCGGGGAAGGTCGCATAGTGATCTTCTGAGGTTCCCTTCGTTGCGATATCCCAGACCGAGCGACATGACCGATAGTCGACTAGGCCACTGAGAGCCGCGCTCATGCTTTCGTTCTGTCTAGCTTGAGGCGGACGCTGAGCGACGTCGCGAGTAACGTGTATTCGGCTGTTGGGACCTCCCGACTTTCCTCGATGTCGAGAACCGTGTCGACCGGGTTCTAAATCCCAGCCTGTTACTTGCTTCTGCGCTTTCGGATTTATCCCCTCGCCACGACTGTGAGCGTTACCTGTCACCTTCTCTTTGATCGCGTCTTTGTCGAAGAGGTATTTCGCGGACTTTGAGAGCAAGAAGATGTACTCATGAGAGCGAGACGGTCGATCTCTCGCACTTTCAGGCATCGCGTTAGGCTTATTCCAAACGACGTCGAGCCTCAAGTACCATCCAGCATCGCTAAGAGCGAACGCGAGTCGCCAAGGTTGACCGATTAGCTCTTTGCGCTTGAACCCCTTGGCTTTGAGATACGATCGGCAGGCGTTGTTTCCGAGGTTGTGATTTGATGGCTTGCCGCCGCGCTCAGAGTAGCAATCTCCCATGTTCAGCCACATGACTCCGCGAGTCTTGAGCACCCTTCGACACTCTTCAAAGACCTTGACCATGTTCGCCGTATAGAGACCGATGGTCGGCTCAAGCCCATATTGACCTTTGAATCCGTAGTCTCTGATCTGCCAATACGGCGGCGACGTGATAATGCAGTCGACGCTCTTCGCCGGTAGCTCTTTGAGCTTTGCGAGAGTGTCACCTTCCATCAGTCGCCAGAACTGTTCGTTTACTTCTTCTGCCATTGTTCTTTCCAAGCTGGACCGGGCATCGTCGAGAGCTTATTGATGCACCCTCGAACGATGCAAACATCGTTATTCACGCAATCGCCGCAACACTCGCAATCTAAGCAAAGCTTCTTAGGGTCTCGATGATCCATGCCGAACCTTTGACCACAAAGAGGGCATGGAGGATATTCGGTCAGGTTCAAAATCTCACCAGATGGCAGAGCACTCCATGCGGTCCCTCAGCGGAAGCGATCAGGGTTTCGTCGGGGTTGATCTGATCGTTTGCTGTTACGACTCGATAGGCACAAACGAGAGGATCGTTCGAGAGACAATGAATCCCAAACGTCTGAGCACTCGTTATCCAGGTGAAAGTGACATTAGCCGGTCCTGAGACACTTCCGCCAGGGTAGAGATACATCGTGCGAACTGTATTCATTCTTGATCACCTGAGTACATCGAAAGAGGCTGATATTCGCTGGTGAACTCAGACATCGTGAACACTGAAAAGCTATCGCCACGACTTACCACCCAAAGGTTCTGATCATCGATCTCTTCGAGCCTCTTCTCGATCAGCGAGAGTTTGTATTCCCGAGCTATCGAAAGAACAGCTTGGCGAGCGACTAGGCTCGCATCGACGACGCTACCGATCTTTACGTATTTCAAGTTAATCTCCTAGCACCGACAGACAAAGAGCTTTCGCCACTTCTCGACAGACCGCGTTTCCGATCTGCTTGACCTTCTCTTCTAGGGTGCCGTTAAAAGTGAAGTCTGGAATAGAGAAAGCGCCGGCCAATTCGTGAGGCTTGAGCATCCTCAAAGTAATGTCGAGATTGAACGTTCCGTGAGGGGTAACGATCATCGGTAAAACTTGATCACCGTTCGGCATGATCAGATATGCCTCGACAATGCCCTGTGTCGCGCTAGAAGCCGTTACAGTACGTATTGGGTCGTCGATACTGCTCGAACGACGCTGAGCCGCCTGAGACTCGGTTTCTGTGGCATCTACACCGTGAGCGGTCTCGACGATAAACGCTTCTGCGACTTTAAACTGTCTTGAGTTCTCTCCGACCATCGTTCTAAACGGTTCGTCGAGCGAGTCGACTATGCCACGGTTGCGAATGTCATGAGGCAAGATAAACCCTTCCGACAAAGCTCCTGCGCCATGGCTAGTAACTGTCGGAATCGGTTCGTCGATTGAGTGACAGCGCGGCTCTTGCCCGGGTCTCTCTCCGAAGAACGGAATGATCGTTCCTTCGACGACTTTATTCTCTTCGCCACTATTTGCCCTGATCGTTCGCATCGGTTCGTCGACAGAATCGGCCGACGTAAGGTCGAAGACTTGGTGAGGCAGGATAAAGTCGACTTTGCATATCTCGGTCTGAGCGAGTGCTCTTCGATCATGAGTCAGAACGGTTCCGAGCGGATCGTTTGTCGACTTCGGCTTTCCGCTCCCTTCTGTTCCGCCAGCCCCGACGATTATCGATTCTGCCAGGCCAAAGCATTCGTTCTGAGTTTGAGTCGGCAAAGGTTCGTCGACCGGTACTGAGTTGCCCTTCGTGTACCTGATGATCTGAGGGACGCAAAGACCGATATGATTCCCGCCAGCCGTCACGGTCGGAACTGGCGAGTCGATACCTTGCGATTCCATATGGTTTCTCAAGATGATCAAGAACGGTTCGGCATTCGGGCCACCGTGCTTTTCGAATCCTGCGTAGATTCGATGCAGAGTCGTTTTGGCGAGGGGCTTCTTTCGACCGAAGATCGATTTACCCTTGATGGTCCAGTCGATGATCTCTCGCGCTGGAACCCAAGGTTTAAGCACTTGACCGAACATGCCTGAGTTCTTCTTGTCGATCAGCTTTCGGTCGCAGTGAGTGGGTTCTGGCCACCGGATAGGTTTGTTGTTGTTGCGAGCGATCACGTAACAGCGAATGCGGGTTTGAGGATCGCCATAATCCGCGGCGTTCAGAATCTTGTACTCGACCGAGAAGTTCAAAGACCGTATGGCTTCTAAGAACGCCATGAACGTCTGCCCTTTGAGTTTCTTGATCGGTCGACCGTGCTTGTCGAGCGGTCCCCAGCCGACGAACTCTCGAACGTTCTCTAAGACAAGGTTCTCGACGTATAGCTCTTGAAGCCACTTGAGAATGAGCCAAGCAGATGCGCGGGATTGATCGTTCTTAGGTCGACCGCCAGCCGCGTTCGAGTGGTGAGTGCATTCTGGAGAACCCCAAAGAAGATTGAGGTAGCCACTCGGTACGACGTCGCGAGGGTTGATCGCTTCGATGTTCGCGCAGTAGTGAGCGGCGGCGGGATGGTTGACCGTGTGGCTCGATATCGCTAGGTCCCAGTGGTTGACCGCAACAAGGTTCAAGCCAAGCTCTTTCTCTTTGCATGCGGCGTGAATGCCAGCCGACGAACCCCCGGCGCCGCAGAATAAATCTGCCGCGACAATCTCTTCAATACGTGAAAGTGTTTTCAATTTTTGTTCCTCAAACAGATAAGGCTTACCGAGCTTGCGACGTGCTTAGGCGAACCTTCTAAAACGAACGACCCAGACCCATGGATTCGAATCGTATGAGTCTTTGCCGTTGATCTCTTCCCAGAGCATCTTGAACCGCACAGTCGGCAAAGGACCGAGCGGGGGCTTTCTCACTATCCCCTGCTCTCTTAGCCGCATGCACTCTCGGTATTCGGCGGCGTAGTCGGGCATATTGCTCATAACCCAATCATGAGAGAGCGACATGATTCCTTCGTTCATGGCTTGACCTTCTGTCATCGAGTGGATTCTTTGAGGGTAGGTCTCAAGAACGACTAGGTTCTCTCGGCAAGCCACGCGGGGCATATGGATTGATGGCTTCCACGGTTTGCGAGCTTTGATCTGATCGCTATCATAGTCGGCTTGATAGGAGTATTCGAACTCAGCGACCTTTTTGAAGTTCTCTCGGCACCATAGCCGATCGTCTTTCACTCCATAAGGGCACTTGATCGATACTCCCGACTTTTCGCCCTTCTCAGGATTCGATTCGGACTTCTGCCAGAAGCACCAACCGAAGTCTTCGTCGAAGTGATCAAGCTCCCAGTCATCTGGGTTGGCGTTAATCTCAGCGAGACCACGAACGCGCCTTGTCTCGCTCTTCGTGTTTTTCCTGATGGCGTTCATCATCAAGCCAGTAAAGAGAATGCCGGTCTCTTTCAAAGCTCCCTCCCGGCCGGCAGTTGTCGAACTTTCAAATCGCTGTACCCATGCCAGTCGGTACCGTGGCTATCAAGAGTGACCGGCTTGAAGTCATTGAATCGATCAAGCGGGTTGGATCCAAATTGCTTCATCCAAAAGGCCACGTTCGAACCTTCGCATCGCTTCATGATCTTATGAGCATTTTGAGGATCGAACTCGCGAGCTTTGGGGCCACTCTCACCGCCGCATATGACCCAGTGAAAGAACCCGAGCTCGAACAGATCGTCATCAGCGCACCCGGTTAATTCGTCGGTCGACGGAGCATCGAAATTGATCCGACCGAGAAGCGGTTCGGCTGAGACGAAGCGAACCTTGGCCGGAACCTTAGCGGCATGCAGATACCGCTTCTCCCACATTTCCTGATTCTCAGCGGTGATACCTAACCAGCGATTGTCGGATTCCCAGAAAGCCGCGTCGGTCATCGTCATGACGTTGTGAGGTCTCTTCGTCAAGAGAAGCCAGTCGAGCCAAGGCGTTTGATTGATCATTTCGAAGAGGCTCGATCTCACTTGATCCATCGTGAGCATAGGCTCTCGCGACTCGATCTCTGGAAGTCCATCTTCGGCGGCGTACATTCCCCGTTCGTGAGAGAATCTGATGACGTGATCTTTGAACGGTCCGAAGCCGAACCGCATCGGTCCCTGCCAGTTCTCGAAGATATCAGCGAGTGAAGCGACAAAGACTCGACGTCGAATCTTGTCTCTGGCGGCTTGCTGATTCCATTGAATTGGAGCACTCCAGTATTGAGGGCTAGTGAGTGTCCGGCTTCCCCCTTCTTTCTCATGACCCCAGGTCGACTTCTTCCAACGCTCGACTTGGACTTTCGCGTAACAGTTATCGCATCCGGGCGATACTTCGTCGCATCCCATCCAGGGGTTGAAAGTGTGGTTTGCCCAGCTTATCTTTGTGTCTTTTCCCATTAGTTCCTCAGTTTTTGAATTGCGAGGTCGGCAAGCTCGCGAGTAAGGCCGACATTTCCGTCTGTCTGAATCAGTTCGTCGAGTTGAAGATCAAGATCGTCGAGCACTACGAAGGTGATAGGCGATGGCTTTTCGTCGAGTTGAGTCAAGTCTTTCAAGACTGAATAGACTTGCTCTCGACGAACTAGCTCTCCGTTCTCTTTGAGCCATTCGTAATCAAGCTCAGCGCCAGGTTCTGAAAGCCCGAGATAAATACAAGTGTCTTCGTCGGTAGCTGTGAAACCGATGACCGAGCTATACGCTGTCGCATATGGCATCCCGAACATGCAGAACATATATTCGAGACCGGTCGAGCGAAAGACCTCTTGGTGAAGCAGATACCTCCAGGCCGAAGTTACGATGATCTTCGCTTCTGGAACTGCCTCGAGTATTCGAGCAAGCTCCATGACGCACTCATGCTTCAACCGGCAATAGCTGTTTCCGTAGTGATGATGATCGTTGAGAACTCCATCGATGTCTAAGAAAATGATCTTCAATTCAGAAACCTCCCCACATTCGGACCTGGAAAGGATCAGGACCTTGGAAACCATAAGTGATAATCGGACCATCTTCTTTGATCACGCGATAGCCCATGTCGCCAGCCCACTTAGCCGACCCTTCTCCGCTCTCAGCGACGTTGATCTCTCGACCTTCGTAGGTGATAATCGTTCCGAGCACCTTTCCCCGACCAACAAAGTCGACGTGCAAGAAGTTCTTTCGCTCGACAGCTTCGCCAGTCTCGACGTAGCAAGCTCCTTGTCTCTTGAATCGACCGTCATCTTCGACTAGCTCTTGAACGTCTCGGTAAAGCATCGAGCAATGGCAAAAGGTACGGTCGGCGATAAACTGATAAATGTCGACGTCGGGTCGATCTTGCGACCGCCAGACTTCGACGAACTCGATGGCGATAATCTTCCCAGTGTGGTAAATGTCGTTGTAGGAATAGACCTTACCAGCGACAAGATCAGCCGGATTCATTGAGTTGCCTCGATGAGCTTCGCCGTCTTTGCGATGTCCCTCAAGAGTTCAGAAACCATCTGCTTACTGCTAAAGAGTGACCCTTCGGTATTGGCTTTTGATCTGATGGCGCTGATCTCGGACTTCAAAGATTGCAGTCGGGTTTGAATCTCACCGAGAGTTATCGCATCCGGAGTGACCTGAACTCGCTTGACGCTCTCATGCCGCCAGAACTCATGAATCAGGTCGATGTTCCTATCGTGCTTGGCTCGACACTCTTCAATCGTTCCGAAGGCTGATCCAACAGCGTCGAGCATGCTGTAACTGGCAAAGTTACCGCCGAGACCGATCTTGATAAAGTCGAGCTTTGCGATTCCGTGCTTTGGAATGTTCCAGCATCGTTCTCTCAAGGCATGATCGCTTACGGTCGGCGTGTACTCAAAGTCGTACATCTTGCCGATTTCGATACAAAGCTCAAGCCTGTTTGGAATGTAGGTCCAAGTCGTTAGATTGGTTTGGCCGGGTTTGTAATCGATCAAGCGGTCGGGAGTGCAGTAAGGCGGAACCGTCTCATTACCGTCAAGCTCTTGAATCTCGAACTCGACATCGTTTCGAGTCTCTTCTTCGCCGTAGACAGAAACCAAATCCTGAATGAACTTCTTCCAAGCGAACTCATGATCGAGACTCTTGAATCGATCCTCTTCGTTGACCTCATCCCATTCGTATGCTTCGGTCTTTTTCGCTTGATACTCTTCGACTGTAACCGTAGGCGGTCCTTCGACGGCTGAGTTGCGGTAGCCGATCAGCGGACGCCTAGAAGATACTGCGACAATGGTTTCGGGCTTGATCGAGAGTGAGACGCTTTTTTCGTCGTATCCGACCGAAACATTGAACTTGCCATTGATCTCGTAATAGCCGACCCCTGGACTTCGCCAAACGAAGATAGACCCGAGCTTATAGATCAGTTCTTTCTTAGCTGAGTTTTGCTTCATGCGAACACTCTCCCGCATGCGGCTTCGTTCAGTAACTCTTGGATATCGTTGTTTCCGATCCGATGCTCGATGACGACTTTCTGAAAAGCCTCTTCACCGTAGGCGAGCGAATAGCCGTTGTTTGCTCGATTGTGGTTCTCAGCTTTCATAGCCTCGATATCAGCGAGAGCGCAAGCCGTTCTCGCGCTGATGATTGAAGCCGCGCACTTGACAGCCGCGTCGATTGTTTCTTGGTTCATATGTTCCTCAGTTGTTATGGATTGAAGCGTCTTTCGACTCTTGAGCTTTCTCTTTGACTTCACCCTCGTAAGTAGCCAAAGCGTGAGCGCAGAAGCTCGTTAGAAAAGCGTTCACGTTGACTCGGTGCCTATGACAGAACTTTCCGACAGCAAGCCCTAGTGCTTTGTGTGGCTCTTCAATATCCATGATCAGCCGCATATCGTTACCGTCTGCTTCTGCTTTGAAAACGAGAACCCAGTAGCTCAATTTGGCTTGATCGCAAGCTTTCTTGAGAGCGTCGATCTCGCGACGAACTGCTTCGGGATTTCCTTTGTATTTACCCATCTATTACTCTTAGCCGATCAACCTTAACGCCTCGGCAAGCGACAGTATTTGTTCTCTCGAACTTGGGGAGACTCGATAGAATTCGGTCCCAGCCCTGCTTAGAAAATGGATGCGGCTCGCCACCGAGAAACATCTTTCCAGCGGTGTAAGCGTCGATCTCTTCTTCTGTGAGCGTCGTGCAAAAGCCACATGGCGCCGCGTTACCTAAGCGAGCGCACTGGCAACCGAAGCCGATCTCACAGAGTTCGCCCATTCGCTCTGGAGTTACGTAAAAGTATTCCATCAAGAACCCGAACCCTTGGATTGGCCTCTTGCTTCTGCTTGAGTAATCAGTTCTCGAATGCTTGAAGCGATCTCAGCTTTTACCTCTGATGACAAAGAAGCTCCATCTTCGTCGTACTCGATAAAGCTGATGATATCGAAGTCGTCGACTAGCTCAATAAGCGGATCGTATTCAATCTCGAAAAGCTCGAAAGCACAATCAACGATGATCGGCTTACTCATGTATCCCCAACCTGGAACTACAAAATGTTCGCCACGCTTTTCAACGCCAAACACTCGACCCTTTCGGACCACGTTTTTCTCATGACCTGGAATAGATGGATCGCCGTAAAACAAATCTTCGAGCAACCTTATCCTTTGCTCTTTGCGGGGAGTGTAGTCATCAAGATTGAGTTGCATAGTTTTCCTCCGGAAGCCAAACACCGAACGATCTCTCAGCCGCATCGCGAGGGCTATACATCTTCGAAACCGCTCGACCATTCTCATTGAACCAACGAAAATAGACCAGTCCCGATTGCCATCCTGCCGGGTCGACGTGCTCAAGAAGAAAGTAGCGATCTCCCGCGTACCACCGGGTAGCGACGACGCGCTTACCTTGTCGGTAGAAAGCGTAAAGAACGAAAGCTCGAAGAGGCTGATAAGCGAGGAAGGGCTTATAGCCGGTCAAATTGTTGAGAATGATCTTGGCTTTGTTCACAAGAACCACCCGTACTTGATCATCCCAAGAATGAAAATGGCGACTCCGAAGATCGCCAAAGCTGTCACTACGTCGAGGCGGTTGATTCTCATGCTGGAATCGCCCCTTCGCCGAAGCAATTCACAGATGGACCGACCTTCTTAAACCAAGCGATCTCTTCCTGGGTTGCTCTCTCGATGCTTCCGCAACATTGGCATTCCCAGATCGGTCCTTGAATGTGGCTTAGATGGTTGACAAGAAAGGCCCCACGTCCGCAAGATTCGCCATTCTCTTTTCTACATGAGACAGACGGTCGATCTTGAAAGAATCTGTGAGACCAATTTCGCTTGAAGCTTATACTCATTTCGTTGTTCCTCTTACACAATGTACCATGCTTGGGAGAACAACGCAAGTTATATTTTCAGAATTTATTTATCGTCGATTCTGAACTCTTGCCGCTCGCCAGGTTTCCAGCCCTTCGAGAAGCTACCGTGAGAACCGCCGACACGCTCTGGATGACCCATCGTGTCATACAGTCGCTCGATCTCTTCTTCGTCCATTCCGCATCGAACCTTCAAGTCCTCTTCTGTGATTTCGTGATTGTCCATCAGGTCTTTCACAATCGCCGCCATTGGCCGGATTGCGTGAACGCCTCGAGCCCGGTTATGTCTGATGGTCGAGAGCATCTGAGAAGCCCGGTCTTTCGCGTCTGGCAAGACGACGCAGGGCACGAATTCACCAAAGAGAGCTTGTATCTCTGGACGGGTCGAGATATTGAACCGGTGGAAGCCGTCGACGATTTCGCCTGTCGTTCGAATGACGATCGGCTGTGTCCAAAGGTCCTCGAAGATCGACTGAGTAAGCAGGTTGCTCTCGGTCGGCGCTTGATGGTTTGGGTTGTAATCGTTGGCGAAGAGTTGCGAGCGGTCGAGCCATACGACGCGAGAGATAGGGGCATTCTCAATCGATTCCTTGATGTTTGCCGGTACGGTTTCGAGATTTACTTCAATCATGTTCCTCGGTTTACTCCCTTTGGAAGTTGCTTGCGACCTTTGAAGTCGCCACGTTGAGCGATCTGGCAAAGAAACTTCCACGAAAGACCGCTGATAGGGTCGGGTTCTTCCATCGGAACCGCTCGACCTTTGGTTCTCTTAGTGTGAAGAGCTACCTCTTGCGTAAAGCGTTCCGCGATGATCGCTTGACCTTCTTTGCCCCAGCGCGAATAGTACATCATCGCCATGTCTTTCCAGTCCATACCAGGCAGACAGCCACGTCGACCGAACCCGAAAGCCTCAGTCTTTGAGTAGCGAGCACCGGCTCTCGCTCCCTCGACCCTGAGAGACATCTTGTCCCAAAGATCAGGGTAAGACTTCTGCCACATCCAAAGCAACTGCATCGGCTCTTCGCCAAACGGAGGCGCGACTCGCTGAGCTTGAATAGGAATGCCTAGCTGATTATAGAGATCGTATGTTCGGTTGTAGTCCCATCCGAATTCATGAGGCGCGAGCCATACGTCTTGAGAAGTCCAGTCGTAAATCGGCTTGATCTTGATCCAGTGATCGGCTTCGTCATAGGTGATATAGTTGTCTTCGGCTTTCTTGGTAACGCTTCGAAGTCGAGTGATACTCTCGTCTGCTCGAATGCCAAAGAGAACCCCTGTCTTGCGGCCGTTTGGGATATAGAACAGATGATTGCTTTCGGGGATCGTGTGTCCATTTAATCCGGCAAGCTCTGTGATTGCTTCGTCTGGAAGCTCTCTTACCCAGAGATCGCGCTTTGCGGGGTCCCAGGGATACCAGAACGGAACCTTACGCGAACAGCCGTTTCGATGCTTGACCGGCAGGCAGAGCCATTTGAAGTCGACGTCGGGAAGCTCGCTTACTCTTCGAACGTAGTCGACCGTATCTGGGCTTATGCACTCTTCGTCAAAAAAGACAACTTCGAGCGGAAGCTTCCCTCGCTTTCGAGCCTCTTCGAGAGCAAGGTTCAGAACGACGGTCGAGTCTTTGCCGCCTGAGAACATGACGCTGATGTCATCGCAGATATCGAACGCATGCGAGATACGTTCCTGCGCCATTTCGAGACAGTTCTTCTCGACATACTGTTTTGAGTAACAGACCGCTAATTTCGTTTCCGCTTGAGGCATGATCTGATTATGTGCGGAATTTACGGTTACAAGGGAACCGAACTCGAACTCGACCTTCTCTCGATCTTTGGCAAAGAAGCTTCAAGACGTGGGCCAGATACAAACGGTATCGCTTACATAGGCCACGGCAAAGATCAAAAGATCATGACCCATAAGTCGAGACGCTTGACGGTCGACGACTTGCTTTTGCATGTCGGCGAGCCTGCCGCGGTGATAGGCCACGCTCGACTTGCCACCATGGGAGATCACGAAAACATCGACGAAGCGCATCCTATTTGGGGTAACGGCTACGCCCTAGTTCACAACGGAACGATTCCAAACTTCCGGGATCTCGTTAGTCCAGAATTCGAAGGAACCGACTCTCAAGCTCTCGCGATGTTTATCAGCCACGAACCGACCGTCGAGCGATGCGTCGAAGCTTTGCAGATGGTTGACCGCGATGCGCCGATCGCCTGCGCGATTCTGCTTCGAGATCACTTGATCATCGCACGTCGAGAGCTACCTCTCTGGTTCCTAGCGATGGAGAACGGCTTCTACTTCGGTTCGTATCGAGTGAACGACATTTGCACCCAGTTCGAAGCGGGGATTCGAATCGCTTCTCTGAGCGAGTGGGCTATGAGCTTTCGACCGTTGCCAGAAAAGACTCAGCCGAAGCGAGCTTGGTAGCCGCATATCTGACGACGCTTGGATCGATTGAATAGACCTGCTTCCAGCCGTTCTCAATCGATCCGGTGTACTGCCTTGCCGCCCATGATCCAGTGCCCACAATGAACCCGTTAGGCCAAGCATAGATCGGCGGAACCGGCATGCTGAAATAGTGGTTCACTGCGATGACTTCTTCGTGCGTCCAGTCCCAGATTGGACTTATCCGGAGTATTCCGTTCTTGTAGTAAGAGAACTCTCCAGGCTTGCCGATATAGTTTCCATCAGCGCGACGTCGACCTAAGAAAATCTTCGACAGCTTCTCTTGTTTGAAGTATTGATCTTGGGCTTTGTGCTGAACCGCTGAGAACCATTTAGCCGCGGTCTGAGCATCTTGCGGGAACAGCATATGCAGGTTCGAGCGAAGCCAGTCTAAGTCTTGGCCGGTATTGATGACGGTCAATCCTTCCGGCATATTGTTTGTGACCCACTCAAGGAAAGCTGGATACTCCAGACGGGTAATAGCGAGAACGCATCGCTTGATTCCGGCTTGCTGACAGACGACTTGAAGAGCGATTGAGTCTTTGCCACCTGACCAAGCATAAGCCGCATCGTCAAGCTGAGTGAGTTTGATTCGCTCGACCGCTTGCTCGACCTTGCGAAAAGCATGAACGCGGCTAACATACTTTTCGATGTTAGCCGCGACTTCGACGAAGTGCTCGTTACTTGATGTCTGCTTTCGACCGAGACTCATCTAGTTCGAATCGAGTCGATCTGAGAAGCAGGAACGTCATTGATCATCGTTCTATTCGACATAGGATGATCTTCGTCGGTTGGACCTGATTCGGTCTCAGGGTGCCACGCTAGAACGTCGAGAGCTTTCTCTTCTGTGTGGAATGAGTGAAGCAGACCTGTCGGGATATACCAGCCCATTCCCTCTTCAAGCTCATGACGGTCCCAGCCAACAACCGACTTAGGGTTGATCGCTCGATCTTCGACGTCTGCGAACGGAAGCGGAACCATCGCGTTGAGATCGAAACCATCAGTAGGAGTCAAGCAGACGCCGGCGCCCTTGAAGATCACTCCAATGCGGCTCGAAGGATGATCATGGAACGTCTGGTCAATTCCGGCCGGAATATGCAGATGGTTCAAGCATGGATCGCCCTTCTTCTCATTCGGGATGATCAGAGAATCAGTGCATCCGTTCACGTACTTGAGTCGACCTGTCTCTTCAAGCGGTCCCGCGATTGTGGGATAGCCTTTGAAGTGCATTCTCTCAACGATCATAGCGGTTCCGCCAGAAGCATTGAGGACCATGGGTCCAGCCATTCTAAAGACCATTCCCGCTCGAAGGATGGACTCGTTTTGAGAAGCGACGTCGATCAGCCTAGCTCGACCATCAGTAATCATTCCGTAGTACGTCGACTCCGGATGCCCTTCGAAGACGTGCTGGCAAATATGAACCTTGGTAGGATACTGATCATCAGAAAGATCAATAACGGGTCCGGTTCCTTTGAGGTCGAAAGTCTTAAACAACGCGCTTATGATTGCACCGCCATATCTAAACCGAGAAGCTTCATGAGAGCTTCGAACTGCGAATTGAGAGCGTACTGAGTCTTGGCATCGTTCACCTTCTTGATGATCGCGTCACGATCAGCAGACGTGCAAGAAAAGCCCAGCCTGACAAAGTTCGTCACCGTCCCAGGTTTGGCCGGGTTCGGTGGGGGCGTTGTCAAGCTCAAGCTATCGCCCAAGAAGCTCAGGTCATTGATCTCGTTAGCCTTGGCTTGCTCGATAAAAGTGTCGAGTTCGCTCTCGCCAATTCCGAGGCCACTGAGGTCGACGTTCTCAGCATGGAGTTCGTCGACTTGGCTGAGTAAGAGCTTGTAATCGTAGGTGCCTGAGTCACCGATGATGTTATCTGCCACGTTGATTGCTTTCGCCGTCTTATCGTCTACGTTGATTATGTAGCAGGGCAATTCTCGCAAGCCGCACTCAATCGCCGCTTGAACCGAGTGATTTCCAACAAGGATATGGTTCGTGCTCTCTTGGATGATGACGGTCTTATAAAAGCCGTTTGTCTTGATAGAAGCGACGATCTTTGCGACGTCGCCTTTTCGAGCATTACCCGGGAAAGGGACCATACGCTCGACCGGATAAGTCGCTTCGAAAAATCCCTCCCGTAAAAATCCCTGAATATCGGGAATTAGTTCTTCGCTCATTACTTCGTGATCTCCGCAGTGAACGCGAACTTCACGTCGACGCCACGTCCAGAGACCGGAACTGTCCACTCGACAACCTTTTTACCGCTCGCCGGCAGTCCTCCCAGAATCGAGCTTACGTCGAACTCTTGTCTAGCGAGCACCATATCACCAAAGGCGATGACGTTCACCGACAGAATCAGCGACTCGCCGTCGAAGCCTGGTTTCTCGAAGGCGATCTGAACATCGATCTCGCCAAGATCCAGGGTGTAAATCGAAACGAAGATCGGAGCACCGTTCGGGTCTCGCAAGATCGGTAGAACGATCTGTCGAGATTCAGCGATTCTCTTTGGAGGGGATTCGCGATACTCCCATACGAGTTTCCATCTTCGAATGACGGGCACTTTGTTTCGAAACTTGATCGAGCCATCTGCTTTAGCTGTTAGTTTTAGGTCCATAACTGTTCCTCCGTATCACTTGAGATTCTACATCAGACCTTCGTATCTTCTGCATTTTCTCGAATTGAACACCCGTGCATGTTACAATGTATCAAGGTAGTCGAGCCTTTTCAATCAACCGTTTGTCATCTGGCAAGGTTCTGAATAGTGCGAGCTACTTGAGGAACAACCATGACAGAAGCAATCAACGTGCTCAAAAGAGCCACTATCTCATTCGTCGGCGAAGACTGTATTCTCAAGCTCTCCAAAGACGACGACGGCATGCCGAGAGACCTATACAATCAGGTCGACAAGGTTCTCAAGACCTGGAAAGGCAGGTGGAAGAAAGGAACCGGTCATATCTTCCCGTTCGATATCACAGACACTCTCGCGAACTATATTGAGTCTGATGGCAAGAAGAACGACATCAAAGAAGATCAGTGGTTCTACACGCCGACAAATATCGCTGATTACCTTTGCGAGCTTGCTGAGTTCGACAGTTCAGTCGCGAACGTCCTCGAGCCGAGCGCAGGGCTAGGTCATATCGCTGATCGAATCGAGCACTATCGCAAGTCTCACGATCTCGACTTTGGGATTACCTGTATCGAGAAGAACGAAGGATTCGTAAAAAAGCTCGACGCCAAAGGATTCAACGTTCCCCACGACGACTTTATGCAGTTCAAGTTCGGCGGTTGGGATCGAATCATAATGAACCCGCCCTTCGCCAAGGGTGCTGAGGTCGATCACTTCTTGCATGCTTGCGAGCTTGTCGCGGTCGGCGGAATCGTCGTATCGGTTCTCTCGAATGCTTGCACTTTCAGAACAGACGGCAAGTACAAAGAACTTCGAAAGTTCTTGCAAGCTAACAAACACGTAATGCAGATGAACCAGGCCGGCGCTTTCAAAGAGGCGGGAACCGGCGTTCAGACCTGCATCATCAAGATCACCAAGCCGCTGGCAGGGTTCAAGGTCTAATGAGCGATCAACCGTCTTGCTTAACGGTAGCTCATGACTCTGGCGGTCCTACTGCCCACTTTGAGTATCTAGCTTATTGCGATGGCTCTTGCGATCAGACGATCTCAAAGGTTATGGGAGTTGGCGCCATCGTGATCAATGTTCAGTCGCTCGAACGAATCGAGAGAATGCTACCGATTGCAAAGGTCGGTACAAACAATCTTGCCGAGCTATACGCGATCAAGGCATCGCTCGCGACGGTTCCCAAAGACTACCGGCCAAAGACGTCGATCATCATCCATACCGATAGCGAGTATGCGATCGGCGTCTTATCCGGAGTGAAGCGAGCTAAGGACAATTTAGCGGCGGTCGCGATGGTCCAGCGCATGATTCTTCAATTTCGCATGGTCACGTTCATGAAGGTGAAAGGTCACTCAGGCCACAAAGGAAATCACCGAGCGGACATTCTGGCCGGGAATGCGATGCGAAGCGCGAAGACTCTTTTACACTCAAAACAAGATCAAAACGCGATCTTGAGCTAGACTTTACAAAAGCGAGCGAAAGACTCGCAAAACGAAAATCTCTCTCCTCCTAGCGAATCTGTTTACGTTCGCTAGGGGCTTTTTTTTGATCCATCGCGACTATACTGCAATCATGTCTGTGGTCATTCTCTTCGGAAAGCATGCTGAGGATTACAAGAATCTGCCAAGTTTGATGAGGGCTGTCGAAGCTCTTGTCGGTTCCTTCGCTGATCAAGATGCAAGTCGAGATCGGCGGATTCTGGAACAGCTTCAAGCGATTCTGTCTTCCACGAAGAGTTTTGAGGACAGACTAAACTCTCTGGAGAAAATAATGGCAGAACAAGTACAACGTATCGCCGCTCTCGCCGCCGCTCTTATCGGCGTCAAAGACATTCTTGTGAAGATTCAAGGTGAGTTCAATGGGGTTGAGATCGCTCAGCTTCGTCGAGACCTTGCCGCCGCGAAGGACGAAGGACTTCGATTGGCTCAGTTGCAATCGACGACTCAAGCAGAACGGGACGCTTACGCGGCTCAGCTTGACGCGATCTCAACTTCTCTTGGCACCGTTGAAGCCGCTCTTACTGCGGTTGAGACTGAGACCAAGAAGATCGACGACATCAATCCAGATGCACCCGTCGAGCCACCCGTCGAGCCTCCGGTAGAACCGCCAGTCGAGCCTCCGGTCGAGCCTCCGGTCGAGCCACCGGTAGAACCACCGGTCGAGCCACCGGTCGAGCCACCGGTAGAACCAGTCAATCCGAACGGTCAGGGCTAAGAACTAGCTCGTAGGCGAAAGCGGTCTCTTGTAATGAGAGACCGCTTTTTATTTTCTGCATTTATAACCCCCTAACGTGATACAATGTGTACGTTATGGCAAGCTCAGTATCGAAAACAATTTCGCTCAATCTGTCACCTGACTACGCTTCCAACTGGGGAGCTTGGGAAGTTGCCCGTGAATTCATTTGCAACGCAATCGACGCCGATCCAGACGGTATGAAGATCGAGCATGAGGGAGTGAACCTTCTTCGTATCTCGACCGAGACCGTTCCGGAGATCGCAGACATCTTTATCATCGGCAAAGGTTCGAAGGGTATCGGCTCTGAGAAGATCGGTCAATTTGGCGAGGGCATGAAGATGGCGGCCCTAGTCTGCACCCGCATGAAGAACGCAACCTGCATGATGCGAATCCCTGGAAAAGAGATCACCTTCCGCTTTGAGAAGGTCATGGGAACCAAGGTTCTGCATGCCCAAGTCACTCCATGCAAAAAGCACAAAGAGGGCTATCTAGTCGAAGTTCGCATGCCTGGAATCGTGAAAGCATACGAAGGAAAGATTCTCGACTCTCGCGAGCATGGAATCGTCGGACCTGCCAAAGAAGAGTTCATGAAGATTTACTCGAAGGGAATCTATCTCTGCCAGGTCGACAATAAGTCGCTTTGGGATTGGAACCTGAACGATATCTCAATGAACCGAGATAGAGCGATGGTTAGCAACTTCGATATCCGGCTCAAGATCAGCAACTTCTTCGACGCCAAGATGACTGGCGAACTCGCGAAGGAAATGATCACTCATGAGCAATCTTATGAGTCGGAAACGATCAGCGGTTTGATTCACGCCGCCGAAGCTCGACAAAGACTCGCAGATGCGTTTGTCGAAGTTCATGGCGAAGAGGCTTGCATCGCGGCCGACAAGGACGTCACAAACGAGAGAGCCCAGTCTAAGGGCAAGATTCCAGTCAAGGTCAATGAAAACCTAAAAACTTGCTTGATCGGCGGAGGTATCAAGACTGCAGGGCACTTCTTGACCGCGATTGATGATCTGGAGTCGGTCGAGATCGAACCCTATCAGTCACAGATCGATTTGCTTCGAAGCTTCGACTCGATCTTGCAACCGCCAAACTTCCAGATCTCGATCTTTCAGAATCGAGAAGAGGCATCGAAAGGAATCTCTCAGATCAATGATCGTCGCATGTGGCTTAACGAGAGCTTATTCGCCGCTGGAAACACGCTTGAGCTTCTGAGAACGTACTTTCACGAACTCGCACACTTTACAAGTGAGGCTGGCGATGCGACCGTTCTATTCGAGCATGCTCAGGATGCTATCAGTGGCAAACTAGGCATGAGGATTTTGGAGAACCCCTGATGGATATGCTACGCGCTGAAAGAGGCGAAGCCCAAGACATTCACGGCATTCAAATGTCAAGTCCGACCGCTGAGAATTGGCAAGTCATTCTAGGCAAGAAAGCGGTTCTGCTTGCTAGGCTTGCCAAGTCGAAAGCTAACGAGTATGAGATCGGTTGCGATTTCGACTTTCAGGTTCATGGCAACGACGGCATGGTCTCTTACTACGGAGAGCTTGTCGTCGTCGCTTACGTTGGTTGCGAATGCTGTCGACTGATGGTTGTCGAGCTTGATCTCAGTCGCACTCTAACGGTTCACTAAGATGGAACGCCGCATCATCGCATCGTGTGATCCGCTCGCTGATCTCAAGTGGCTGAAAAAGCTTGCTCTCGATCATCGCGAACTTGAGAAAGCCGCCATGCAAATGGCAGGATCGAGCGAGTACACGTTCAGTCAATGCCTCGAATTCTTGAGAGCGGGATTTATGCTAGTAGAACCAAAGATCACAGGCGCGGATATTAGAAGCCTGGGATCGATACCGGTCATTTCTGAGACGGTCGAGCCTCGCGACCGAGCTAGTCGACGCAAGGCTGAGAGAGCCGCCAAGAAACTCAAGCACTAGGGAGAGCGCGGTCATTGATCGCGTTCTCTACTTCCGGTGGAACGCTACTGCCTTGAAACTCTTCGCCGGTCTGAGGGTCGAATCGTGCTTCGTTCTGAGCGAGGATATCTCGAAGCCCCTGTTCGTTTAGCTCTTGGAAGTCGAGCGGGTTGATATCAAGAATCTCTTGGAACGATTTGTCCTCAAGATCAGCCGGTTTGAGAATGTAGGCGAACCCCGCGGCTAATGCTGGGTTGAGCGCCACGCAACTTACCACTATCCAAGCAAACACGTTCATGTTCCCCGCGTCATTGAACTTTTCGTAGACAGCGTTCGCCGCGAAGATGTTAGCCGTGAAGGGGACTAGCATCGCGAAAGCGAGCTTGGCCCAGAAGTAAGAGACCTTTGTTTCCGGCATAGTTAAGCGAGTTTATCACGAAGAAGCCGAACCTCTTCATGTAGCGCGTCATATCGTCTCTCACAATCCTGATGCTCGTTTCTGATCTCTCGAACGTCGCTGAGTAGCTGGCGGTTCTCTTTTCGCTGTCTCTCAAGCTCTGAGTTCTGTTCTGTGAGAAGCTGAACCATACGTCCGTTGACGTCATCGAAAGCCTTGCTTTGCTCAGCGGTTCGATTTCGCCATCGATCCACCCCGTACTCTCCAATTTTGAGAAGAGATACCACGATGGCGACGATTAGAGCGGTGCTTCCAACGTTTTCCATGATCGATGCTTATCGTTGCGGCCTGACAATGTAAACGATAAAGTTCTGGATTATGAGCGCAAGAAAGATCGGGAATGATAGGTATGGACGTGGTTGCATGAATACTGCGTAACAAAACACCGCCCAGTAAGCCATGCTGAAAGCTGTCAAGAGCGATCTCAGTCGCCTACCTTTGCCTTTGAACGACAAGAACATGCGGCTAAGGCCAAGAGAAAAGAAGATCGACCCGGCTACCCACTCAGGAATCTCAAAGACGATCGGCAGTTGATTGGGAACGTAGCTGAAAACATCGGGCTTCATGAACAGCCAAATGCCGAGTAAGAAGTCCGGAAGAGCGATCAAGGCTTCGATTAGTCGCTGATTTCGTTCTTGCGTCTGAACTCTGGCTTCCAGAAGCGTTTGCTCGATGCTCATGCTAAGTCTTGACGAAGTACGCAGTAGATTGACTTCTTGGATAGGAAAAATTGAAGATTCCGTTCCTTGAATCCTTTTCCACCAACCGAACAATCGACGCCCCATATTCCCTTTCCGTGCTTGCCAGTTCCGCCGTAGATTGCAATATGCCCTTGTCGAAGTCGACCTCTCGCGTCCCGGTAATCCCCATAGACGACATAGCACCCGGGCACCGGCTTACTGATCTTAACGAAAGTCGACTTTGGATTTCCGCTAGTGGCGTCTCGATAGATGTTCGTGGTCTCTATCCAGAACGGTCTCGACTTCTTAGGTCGACGTTGAAGGAATGAAGCCCAAGCGATACCGCCCGAGCAATCGCATCCGAAGGTTCTCTTTCCGCTGAGAGTGACATCTGGCGTAGCGCCGGCCGGGTTCGTTCCGCCATGACCAAGCTTGTAAGAAATATCCTTACCGATTGCGCTTGACATGCGATTGAGTCGCCAACTGCAATCTTTGATCTTGAGTGCCATGCTTGGATTCTACACGGGATGCGAAGCCAAGCATGAGCGAAGCCAGGATCAATGTCAGTATGTAGAACCTGACATTGACCTTCGGTTTAGGCTGGAGTAGATTGAGCATCTGTTGTGCTCTGGAACTTAGAGAGCAACATGCCGAATCTCTTTTCGACAGGCTTCTCATCACTTTGTCCATTGTCGTCGTCATCGCTCGAATTCGGCTGTGCTAGTGTAGCCGGAATTTCCTTGACGATTAGTTTAGGAGTTTCGCCGAGGGGCAGTGCGTCGGCGCAAATACCTACAAGTTCAGGCGGCGAACTCAGAACAGATCGACCGTACAAAGCTAAAGTCGACCCGGTATCTATTCCTCGAGCCCGGTTCTGTGTCTCACAGATTCCAGCTACTGAGTCAATCGATTGACCTTCACTCACTGCGGCTTTGTAAATCTTAATGAACTCGACCCGACGAAACGGTCGGTTCTCAGCATCCATCGAGCAAAGCACTTCGATTCCGACAGCGTTCGAAGCGTAGAGAGCCGCCCCGTCCCCGTCGAAGTCGCTCTTGAACCAAGTTCCGTAGCGACCGAGTTTGCGAACGCACTCACGGGCTTTCTCGAATGCGATCTGTGCTCTCGACTCAAGATCACCAAAGAGCAATTCTCCAAAGTCGACGATCTTCGGAAAGAAGCGCAAGGTCTGACAAGCTCGAAGGCAAGCCGCCTGAAAATCCGCATCGCTGATCTCTTTGAACAGCAATGACCATCGAGCAAGCTTCTCTGGGTCGTTCGATGGTTTCCTAGAATCCTTCTCGACGACTAGCTCGCTTTCCATCAAGCGAAAACCTTTCTCGACCGCTTCAATACTTAGCATTAGAATAAATCCTCCCGATCTATGATCAATCGCTTAGCTTTCTCGACCGCACTCTCGACCACTAGACCGGTTCCGATATTACAGACGAAAAGTGGCTCAGGTTCTCTTCTGGCTCGCTGAACGGCCCACGCCCCTGCTCTTTTACCCAGCCAGTTCATCAACGCCTGTACGGGCCTTTTTTCGCCCTTGCTTTGTTTCTTGTTGGTGAAATAGACCTTGAAGCTCGCGAACTCTGCTCGAACTCCCTCTTCGTGAGGCGCGTTCGCTCGAATCCAGCCGATCAAGGTTTCGTACTTGTCATCAGTCGGCGGTAGATAGTCGACGTAAGCCGGTATCGAAGCGAAGAGACCGTGAATCTCCCTGATCAGACAGTCGGTCGACTTCGAGCAATCGTATCTCTGAATCGTTTCTTCGAATAGCGATACCCCCTTCCCAACACCCATCCCATCTTGTATAGAAACCTGAGAGTTGTATTCTTCTACATACTTCTCTTCCGGAACAGAAGTATCTAGTATTAGATTAGATCTAATACCATGCGCGTGTAAATTTCCCGTTTCGGAAATTGGAACGTCAGGTTCAACGGTCTCGCTTTTTACCAATTCGGAAATTGGTTGTGTCGCATCAATTTCCGGTTTGGGAAATTGGCTTTCGTCGAGCAATAAGCCGACGCATCCATCGAGCGAGACCAAGTAGTGAAGCACTGGCGTTCCCTTAACCGATTTGACTTTGGCTTTTACTAGCTGAGTCTTTTCGAGAACGTCGAGACATCTTCGAATTCTCTTCGCTGTCATCATCATTGACTCTTCGAACTCAGTGATCTTTCTCGACCACGTAACGCCATCCCCTACTCTTACTTGCTCTTGATAGAGCAAACAGAGCAAGAGCGCGGCCCCAAGGTCCCCTTCTAAGGCTTTTATGAACGCTTTGGGAATGACGATTTGTGACTGATGACCAACGAATTGAGCGACAAGCGCATAAGCTCTCGAATCGCTCATTCGTTGACCAACCTTGTTTGGTTGCTCATATGATGTTCCTCCATGAATTCAGATAACGGTTTCTATTGGCTCTACTCGAAGAAGATAAGTTGCGACTAGATCATCTTCTCTCACGTTCTTGATTCCCATAAGCGTCATATGCTCAGCGCGAGTCAAGTAGCGAACGTCCCACCAAGAGACACAGGTCATTTTATCACCGTGGATGACGCCTTGCTCTTCAAGGGCATCGCCGATGCTTTTGACCATATTGTCGAGATCGCTCGATTCTGATCGATCAGCTTTGCCGCCGAGTATCCAGAAGCTAACCTTCACTCGCTTGTGGCCCCGGCCAAACGCGACCTTAGCTCTCAGACCGATCTCTAAGAGCCAGTCAGAGTATTCGCTCTTTCTGTTGGTATGGACCCAGCCTCTGAACCCTCTTCGACAGTAAGGACACCAGCAATTCGGTTTACCGGTTGCTGGCTCGATCTTGACCGACTGAACGTTTCGATGGTTTCCAGTCGGAGGGCGCCGGATTTCAATGGGCTTCATACTCTTCGCCGCCTTTGCCCAGGTCGAGTGATCGGACGTGGTAAAGCCATAGGAACTGGTGTATCTTCGCTGAGTGGACCGGGTTCAAGGTTCATGGCTTCTTGATCCTTTTTCGGCTGTTCGACGTACCGTCCGTGAATCTGCTCGACTACCAAGTGAACGACATGATCGCCTAGCAAGTTATGAGTAACCGATCTGACTTGGAACCTGCGAAGATGCGACTCGATGCTCGACGTATCGAACACTTCCCCCGGAGGACATACAACGCATTGAAGATACTCACCAGCCTTCGGAATAACGCGAAGCCATATCTCTTGCTCTCCATTTGGAAGTTGCAAGAGAATGTTATCGCGTTGAGAATTGAGCGGAATCAAGAGGATTTTGAAGTTCACTTCTTCGACCTCGCTTTGAAGATCGGAGAGAGAGTCAACCCTGAATTAGTTCCGCTGATCAGACCGAGCTTCTTTAGCTCGCTGATGTTTGCCCCGAACGTTCCACCGGTCGGTACGGTTCCGATTCCATGACCGATATCGAGCTTCGAGAGCTTCGTATCGGGATACTGCATCAAGTAGTTCACGATTTTCCATTGACCGAGCGGAAGCTTCGACTTCCAGAGAGTCACCGGGTCTTGAACCTCTGTCGGCGTGTAAATCTCAGCGGTCGAGCTTGGAACGACAAAGCCGTCTGCCGATCGTTCGAGAACTTGATGCTTCGTGAGATCGGCTAGATTCTTTCCGTAGGTTCCGCCACGCTTTGAGAGTCCCGCCATGATCGCAATCGTCTCTTTGTTGACCGGTAGTTTGAGCTTCGACAAGATGCAAGCCGCCGTCACAATTCTCACCAAAGGTTGAGTGATCGTGAGACCGCTGTAAGTTTGCTCTTCGGCTGTGATCTCTGGAAGTGACCGGAGGCTCAAAGGAGGTTCGTCGCGAAGAGGTTCCGTCGGCCGATTTTCTTCAAGATATCGTTCCATCCACTTCTCTGAGTTCTCCATGTCCGACGAAGTAAGGTAAGGAAAAGCCCTGAGACCGAACTCATACCACTCTCTAATCTTCTGCTTCGTTTCTTCTTGGGAAGCTCTGAGCATTCGAACTTCGTCTCTCAAGCCGGTGAGTTCAGCAATCCACGGACCATTCGAAGCGGGCTTCTCTTCTTCCGGCGCTTTGTTAGCGGCAAGTCGTTCTTGGATATCTCCGACGCTTGTCGCTTGAAGTAGCTCAGGAATCTCGATGACTTGACCCGGCTTAGGAGTAGCAGAAGAGTCGAAGGTCGTTATCTTGTCGACCGCGACTTTCTCGAAGCACTCAAGCCAACCTGGAGACCAAAAGAACGCTGTGCCGATCGGGAGAGCTTGAAGCTCTGAGAACAGAAGCTCTTGTTCGTCTTTCGTTCCATGCACCGAAACCCAGTCCCTAATCGCCGCTCGATCTTGAGGGCTAACGACTCGAAGCAAGATCAGAAGCTCGATCTGTGTCAAGACGTTCTTATTGAGAACTGCCGGCCGTTGGGTAATCATCGTTACCCCAAGTCCCCTAGCTCTGCCTCTTCGAACGATATCTTCCATCGCTCCAAGCATTCTGTTTTCGTCGCCGAAGGCTTTCTGAGGCGCGAATGCGTCGGCTTCGTCAATGAACAGATGCAAGCCCACGCGGTTGATCCGGTAAAGGTTCTCCGCGAAGTCTGTCACGAAGCGAACCATTTCCCCCTTACGGAAGTGCGATAGATCGATCAAGAAAGAACGGTTCGAGTTCGCGATGATCTCAGCGATGATCTCACCATCTTCTTTCCCGATCTCGATGTCGGCATGCTTGCCGCCCAAGATGATAACGTCGAGCGGTTCGTCGCCAGATCGAACTCCCCACCATACGCCAACCGGGTCGAGCACCGTGGCTCGAAGTCCGGCTCGAACCATGCCCTCAAAGCACTTTCGAGCCGTGTAAGTCTTGCCTTTGCCTCGCTGAGCGAGAATAGCGGTTGTGTGGGTCTGAATCTCTGGCGGCAAAGAGAACGGCTTGTGAGTGTTCACGATGCGACCAAGAACGATGCTATCTACCACGGTTGTCGCCTCCAAAATTCAACTGAGTCGAGTGATCGCCCATTCGGAACGCTTCCCACTCTTCGGGTTCTAGATGCTTATCGTCGAGCACGTCTTGAAGAACGTTGCTGAGCTTCGCCCACTCTTCTTCTTTGATTTCGCCACCTGAACCGATCAGTCGACCGAGAAGCGCAGTCCAGACTCGGTAGTTGATCAACTTCCGATCGCCGTCGTCGTGGGTCGGGTAACCGAGTTCTTGATGCAAAGCCCAGTACCTGCCTCGAGGGTTGGCCGGAAGCACTTGAGCACCCGGTCGAGCTTCGAGAGCTTGCTGTTCGATCTGAGTGTTTTGAGCCGCTTGCGTGATCAGTTGCATCGGCGACTCATACGTCATCAGCATAGGAACCATGAAGGTATTCCACTTGCCATCTTTTTTTCGGCGTTGCTCTTTCATTGTCAGCCGAGCTCGAATCGGTCGGTTCTGATTGAAAGCCCATTGAAGAAGAAGGTCGGCGGTCTGAGTGAACTCGGTTGCGACCGTCCAGCCGTGAGACTCCAGACGCCAAACTCCCCAGCCTGGCAGTTCTTCCATGATGCAAGAGAAGCGCGTCGTCGGCTTGCAGATGATCTTTCCGGTCGACTCGCAGATGCAAGGCTTCCCGCTGATCATTTCGGTCTCACTGTCGCAACGTCGACGACACTCAGCACCGCCCCAATCTTCCATGTACTGGCTAATTGGAATCGGACTGATCATGATCGGCAAGCTGTCAACCCTAGTGAAAAGCTCGAACTCTCTTCGCGTATCGGTCGGGTTCCACTCAGCTACATCGCCACCGTAAAGGTTCGCGGCGGCTTCGAGCACGTCTCGATCAGTTGATGTCAGGCGAAAGACTTTGAGCTTCTGAGGAATGTTTCGATCTCCCTTGAAGCCCATTCGTATCCGGCCAATTTCGGCTAGTTGTTGCTGAACGTTCTTGATTCGCTTGAGACCTTGCATGCGCCTTGCAAGCGGATTCTCTTGGTGAATTACTACTTCTGTTTCGCTCATTTCCCTGTGTCTAATCCCCTACCATCGAGCCAGAGCTTGGCTTTAGGTTTTGTGTCGGTCCAACGCCAAAGCGCCAGTAAGTTAAGAAAGGCTTCGAAGGTTTCGTCGGTCGTATCCCACTCGACTAATCTCGGTCCGCTTGGATCCAAAAGCGCGACCAAAGAACCGTCGACTTGAGGCATTGGAATCTCAAGACCATCAGCGGTTTTCCGCCACGTCTTGGGAACCTCAAAACCTGGAACAACATCGTCGTAGTTGATCGCGATAAAGTCGGCATGACGATAGGCCGCCAGTTGAAGAGCTTGCTCTCGATAAGCGTCTTTGCCCTTCTTCCAGTCCATCAAGAACAGCTTCGGCTCTTCTTCGACCTGAATCAGCGAGATCGCGTCGAGCGTTCCGCCATATCCGTGCTTTTCACTGATGACCGAGCACTCGACCATCTGAATCTGCATGCCCGATTCTTTGATCAGCTTCATTGCCGAATCGACATGCGGTCGAATGACTGGGTGAATCGACGTTGGCTCTTTGCCGTCGAGACCGAACTTCTCGACAACTTTGTGAATCGCTGAGCCGATGTCCTTCGCTAAGTCTGAAAGCTCCCAAGGAATCTTAGCGTTGCCAGATGCGTCACAAATGATCTGAGCGAGAGCTACACCAGTAATATCTCCGCGCTCTTTTCGAAAGAACTGTTCTTTGATGTAGTTCGCCACCGACCAAGCCGCCCAGTTTACGAGTGCTGGCTTAGCTAGAAGTTCGAGAACGGTCGACACTGAGACGTACCGCTTTGAGTTCCAAGTGTAATAGCCGTCTTTTCTTAGGCCATACTTACGTCGACCGCTACGGTAGGCGTTCATGACCCCGCTTTGAGTGAATTGCCTACCTCTCATATCTGTCCGTGCCCCCTGCTTGGCCTGATAGTGTCGATCTCCGGACCACGTAGAATCACCAAGTCCTTTGGCAGATCGCCTTTGTAGTTGCCGTAAATTTCCTCTTCGGCTACGTTGAATTCAGCGAATCGACCTTTGCGAACTGAGTAGTTCACCGCCGACATTTCGTTGGCGAAGATCAGATGACTTCGGATGACCGCCCACCCTTCTGATTCGCAGTTGATCGTTCCGATGGTCTCGCCTTGATCTGTCTTGATCAGAAACGAGTTTCGGTCTGGGTCGGGGCTATGTTGGCTTTCAAAGATCAGAACCATAAGCTTTATGCCACTCCCCCGACTTATCGGTTTCTTGTCGTTGCTCGATCACCTGCAAAGCCCAGCTTCGCCAGTTGCTGATCGAGCGGTCGCATTCAAAATGCTTTCCGAACTCTGATCTGAGTTCTCTTGGCTTCTTTCCTTCGAACACTCGAAAGACGAACTTGTCTCGAACATCTGGCGGGAGAGCACCCCGTTTTCCAGAACCCACATCAGACATCACCACTAGGTCTAGCGGAATGTTTTTCAGCTTCGAGAATGCGTTCGCTTTTTCAAGGTCGACCTTTGAATCAATCGGTCTCGCGTTTTTCATAAGCAATCGCATTCTATCGTATTTTCTGAATTTATGAGATAGAATAGTCAGCGAGGAACAATCGAATATGTCTGTAAATCTTGCGCTCATTCACAAGTGGCAGTCGCTAAACAGCGAAGAGAGAGTAGAAACTTTGCTCGCTCTCGCGGCTGATCGCTTCCCCCATCTGATCCAGTCTTACGCTCTCGATTCCGGTCGAATGGCTGAGGTCATTTCACTGGACTCGATCTATACGGCCTGCCTTGGCCGGAACGTGTACTCAATGCTCGAACTGATGATTGAGTACATCAAGGTCTGCGACCGCCTCTTCGAAGAGCCTAAGCTCGCAGACACGCGCTTTCCCCTTGCGCTAATCGATCCTAAACCGGCTTGGAAGAATTACGCATGCTTCGCTTTGATGACGAACATTCTCGACTATCGAGAAATGATCTGGCATTCGCCAAACGATCTGCGAGGGGTTCGAATCGACTAATGAGCTTGATCACTTCTGATGACTGGCAAAAAACTTTCCTCGATGACGGCTGGCGAAAGGTTGCAAAGTACAACGCCGTCGAGATCGCTTACTGGGATGGCGAGACTTACTATGAGTTTCGGATCGATTGCATAGGTGGACTTTGGGTCTGTGACTATTACTCATGCGTTCACATGCCTCAAGGTTCGGTCGAGAACGCTACCAAGGTTGTCGAGAGCATGGTTGCTAACGGGAAGATGGAGAAAACCGCGATGATGCCGGAAGAGCCGGAAGCAGGGGATGATCATCATGAGTGAGCCTATTCTCTCTGTGAGGCGCAGAACTACCGAACTTCACCCCGAAGAGATTCAAGCTCGCGAATACCTGATCAATGAGCTAATGTCCTGTCCTGTCGGCTCTGTTTACGAACTCAATGAGCTAGTAATCAGAAAAGCGTTCCAAGGGCAACAAGCGACCCTTTGCTACGCAGGCCACGAATACTTAGCACCGCTCGACGAATTCAAGCTCTGGCTAGAAGCTAACGGATGGAGACTTGAGCGGTTCTCTGAGCATTCTCGACGTTGGGTCTGCTATCGCATTACAAACTACGAAGCTCTCAATCAAGAATTCGTTGAAGCTTCGAGCCAAGCGACCAACGATGACGAAGTTGTCGACGCTTTTCGAACGTTCCTAAAGAAAGCTGGACCAATGCCTAAGATGGAGAAGCCTTAATGCCTGAGTTCCTAATCATCGACATGGAGTTCGGAACCTTGCCGAGCGAAGCCGACTCGATCATGCCGCTCGAAGATTGCGTTCGATGGCAAGATATCGCGCTTACTGAGGTTGCAATGGCGGCGGTCGAGTACAACCGATCAAACTGGAATTGGAGCTTAAAAGGCATTTGGTCGACTAAGATCGATAACGGTCGAGAAAGCAATCTGATCACCCACGACGAGGGCTTAACCATCCAGTGGCAATACGACGAAGACTATCTCTATCTCTGGGACGCTGATCAGTTCCCGAACGAAGAGGACGCGCCAAACAAAGCCGACGCGGTTTGGATGCTTTGTCACATTGAAGGAATTCCCGAAGAGAAAGCTCTCTTGGGAATGCAGAAGTTCACCACGAAGTTTATCGATCCTGAGCACTACCGAGTCTCACCTTGGGCGCATAACTCAGAAGCAGACTCTTCGATGCTGAAAGCCGCCTGTGCTCGCTCGAACATGGCTTTGCCTTGCAATAGAGCTTGGCGATGTTCAGCGAACCTCTTTCGGGTTCTCAGAGACGCAGGCTTTCACAATCGCTATAAATCGAATCTCGATACCGTCGCTGAGTGGTATGGCGTCGAGATCCCGGAAGCAGATAGGCATACTGCCAAAGGCGACATGCTCGCCACGGCTGGCGGAATAATCGGCATGCTCAGAGACCTCAATCAAGGAAAATCCCCATCAAGCCAACAGACGTTGCTTTAGACGAAGAGTTGATGGCTTTCCTTTTGATGGAAGGTCTCGACGATCCAGAAGGTACCGACATTAACTGGATGCCGATCGCGAAGAAGTGCTTTCCAGATGAGTGGGCTTTCGTCGAGTGTGAGAAGCCCTTCCATCCGGCGAGGATGCGAATGCTAACTTCATGCACGAATCTGTTCGTGAAAGCTTGCAATCTCAATTTGATTCGCCCGGTTATTGGCCGGCGCCGTCACTTCACTTTAACCCACCACGGCAAAAGCATTCGCTCAAACGCGATTGAAAGACGCCAATTCGATCAAACTACTAAATCACCGAGCTAATCGGTATTGGAGGAACATTCATGCACATAGAACTGGCTAAGCTGGCGAACAACGCTCAGAAGTCATTCAACCTATTCAAACAGCAAATGCAAAGAGAAGGGCATACCAAGCGCGAATCTTTGCAACCTGAGAACATCAAGCCTGAGACCCTGTCTCAGACGTCGCTCGCTCTTTGGAATGAGTACGTAAAAGATCAGATCGCTCTCGACAACGAAGCGATGACCCCTAGTCAAGCCGCGATGGACCTAGGGCATACGTCGACCACTCAGCCGCGAGCATCTTCGAATGCTCAGACCGTGGTCGCAAACAAAGCTGGAGTCGTTCGGTCTATCTATGAGAAGCTGAGCGCAGAAGCAGAACTGATTGAGGTCTCAGCCGGTACCTACACGCAAATTTGCGTGAACGTGCATGCAGAGAAGCTTCAAACTTCCAGACCAACGGTCAACAATCCAGTATCGCTCGACGATGGCACCGGTCGACGCTTCGTAGTGATCGCTACGATCTCAGCCGATGAACTGGAGGATGCGGCTTTCATGCGAGAGCTAGTCCCGCTCAATGAGTGGAAGGGAGAGTTCAAGAAGAAACTAGAATCGGGCGATACCGATTACGTCGGACTTGGCGTCGTATCGCAGAAAGAGAAGTTCGTGGTTGGAGATAAAGTCTTCAAGGCGACACCGATCAATACGATGCAAGATGTCGTAGCCGATGCGATGGACGGTCAACCCAAAGAAGTTACGTTCGAAGGGGATCAGGCCGAAGCTGAGGGAGATCAGGTTCCAGATCTTCAAGTTGCCCAAGGCGGCAAGAGCTAAGTCGATCTAGTTAATGCCCCCGTTTTGATCGGGGGCCAATGTTTGAGGAACATCGAAGCCCGTCGCTTGGCTCGATTCGAATTATAGCCTAATCTCAGCTTATGGCTTCTATTCCAGGGTTCCAGATGCGAACCGGCACGAATCCCTTGATTGGCGAATGGACCTTACCGTTCGAGAGAATGATCTTCACTGATGACCAAAGCTGAGTATCGACCGGCGCATCGTCGAGATCGTCGACGCCGAGCTCGAATTGAAGAACTGCGATATTGTCGCCTGATCCATCGTGAACGATAGTTCCGGACGCCGTAACCAAGCCAGTGATCTCTTTGAGCACGTACTGAGCAGGATCGCCGTCTGGAGTGTCGAGATTGACCGATATCTTCCAGAAAGCTTTCTCGACCGTAATCCCGGCCGGAACGTTTGGAATCGTTACCTTGCGAGTGAAGTTTGCCTTTTTCACTAGCTTGATCATTCCCACCGGCTCTCCGTCGTCGTCATCAGCAAGAACTAAGACCGGAGAGTTTGATTCAGTGAGAGTTCGCTGATAATAGGTCCAAAGCTGTTCCGGAGTCGCGCCGAGTTGCCCCACGAGATCAAGGTCGACGCCTGTGATCTGCGCTGAATCACCGGGAATCTCAGCCGTATTGTCAGACTTATATCGAGACTGAATCAGAGTGCCCGGGTCTGCGACCGTAGCCTGATCGAGAACAGCGTAGTATCGACCGCTTCCGATCAGAACCAAGGTTCCGATTCCAGCATCGTCGAACACGTCTGTCGAGTTGAGAGCGATCTGAGGCTGTTCGCCATCCTCGGTATCGACAGGGGAAATACCATCGGGACCAACGATGTGGAAGTAGAGCCGTCTCTTTGTCGGGTCGAGTTGTCCAGCCGTTATAAATGTCATCGCCTTCTGGCGAGAATATACCGCTGATAGAAGAACGGATTATTTGAGCCTGCCACAAAGACAATCCCAAACGCTGTATCTGTCTCGACAGCGAGTCCGATAGAAACTCGCTTTCTTGGCGTGATCGAAAGCGCCGAGTCAGTCTCGACCGCTAGACCGATGGTTCCAGCTTTCAAACTTTCGAAGTCGAGAGCGAAGTCGCTCTCATTTGCTATTCCGATCGCCACCCTCTTGAGTGGCCGGATGATCTGCGCGGAGTTAGTTTCTGACGCGAGACCGATAGGAACGGTTTTCTTAGAAGAGAACGCGAGTGCTGTGTCGACTTCGCTCGCGATTCCTATCGATACCTTCTTTCGAGCGATGATCGAGAACGCGCTTGATAGCTCTTGTGCGATTCCGATTGCGATTCTCTTCTTTGGAGAGATCGATAAGGCTGAATCAGTCTCCGAAGCGATTCCGATTGCTACTCTTTTTCTAGGCGTGATCGACAATGCCGTGTCGGTTTCCGACGATTGGTTAATGTCGATTGTTTGACCGGTAGCAATTGGCGTCCACGCTCCAGCAATCCACCAAGCGTTTGAGGTTGATTCTTGTGCCGTTGGTGCGTGAAGGTTGTTGCTAGTGCCTACTAACCACGCTGTCGATCTAGCCACACTAGAGACACGATAGAAATCCATGTGACCAGATATGTGTTGCCCGTTCCCGTATATGCCATTGTGTGTATTCGCGAAGATACCGAGTGCGTTGATGCTATTGGCGGCATTGGTAGAAGTTTCTTGAGAACCCGGTACTCCATCAACGTATGCATACCTAGATGAAGAAGAAACCTCAACACCCGCTACGTGATACCAGTTACCATTACTTAATCCGCCTTTTGTGGCGGCATAGGCAAGCGCGTTATAGGCATTGATCCAACGAACGTTGCCACTGTCTACATCCAACTGCCAACGATGCTGAGAACTGCTAAGATTACCAATTGTCGATAGTACGCGGTTAGAATTAACGTCGTCGAAGTAGAAGTAGCATTCGATAGTTACAGGTGCGGCACTAATTCCTGAGAAACCTGATACATAGGCTAACCGACTCGACCCATTACCGTGAGCCGCACCGTCACCATGTACACCTGCTGAGGCAATTAGACTAACGTTTGTGAATGTAGTGCCGTTACCAGAGGAATCACTTAGGTCAAGAGTAGTGCCATTTCGGAATGGCAAAACAACTACGGAGTTAGAGTCCCAAGCATCGCCTAATGAACCGCCTTGGTACGTTGTAACAGCTACGTCTCCAACGCACAGATACAGTTGATCGTTTGAAATACTGTCAGTGCTTCGCTTGAGGTAGAGAGTTAAGTTTCCAAGCGTTCCGTCGTAACTACCGATCTCCCAACCGCCGATAAGAGAGGTTCCCGCAAGATCAGTAGCGATAACTAAATCACATGGACGAAAAGAGCCGTCTAGGTTCTCGACTAATCCGCCCAGTGCAACGATTTTAAGGTTGTTATCGCCTACGATTTTTAGGCAGTGGGTGAAGTCTGTAGAATTAGACCCGCCCACAGCGGACGCCACAACCTCTAAAGGAAGCTGATAGGCGTAGGCCATTTACCTTAACTTGTTAGCAAGTGATCTGATATCGTTGTATAGCCCGGTTCTAGTTTCAACATTGAAACCTATGTACAACCCGTGAATAGCCTGGAAAATCATTCTTGACTTAGTGTAGTTATCTACCGTCTCGCCCTGAACGCCCACAAGATCGGAAAACATTTTGTATTTTGATGCGTCGTTATTTGCAGGGAATCCACCGTCGATCATTCCGCCAAATGTAGGAACCCACGTCTCTAATTGAACTAATAGCTGATCTGCGCCTAAAACCAGTTGTTTTACCGCTTGGCCTTTTAAGTTTTCGTGGTTGATAAGAATGTAATCTGTAGCCATATTATTATCCTTTTAAGCCGCCCTCAAGAATCCAGCGATGTTCACGTTTCCATCGACCGTGTTACCGTCGAAAGTGACTACGAAGTCATGAGCCGACACTGGCAGAATATCGGAGTCGCTACCCGAGCCAGTGTTTGCATCGTAGCAAACAAGAAGCTTCCCACTTCCGCCAGGTGAAGCCGCAATCGAAGGCCAAGAAGGATCAGGAATATCGATGTCGTAGCGATTGTTGGCGTCATCGGGAGCGGGAAGAGCCGCAAGCTCTGTATCTGTCAGAACCACCCGAGCGTAGCCAACGTTCGTAAGCTCATCATTTGCCGCCGCTAGAATTGCCGCGAGCGAATCGTAGTCCATCAACGTAGCATCGGACTCGAGCCCCGATGCGGCTAAGAGCACAATGACAAAAGCCGACGTGGAAGGATCATTGCTCTTTACTCGGTTGTAAAGCTCGACCGCTCGACCTTTGGCGATGTTGAAGACGAAGTTAGCCATTTGGCACTATTCTAGCCGAAGAACAGAAGAACTCGATCCGCCAAGATCAAGGAAGTCTTTCTCGATCTCGATCTCAAGTAAGGACTCACTTGGAATGCTCGACGGGGAAGCGAATGCGAGCGTCGGCATGAGAAGTCGACCTGAACCTTTGAAGAGAGAAGCAAAGACGATCAAGCCACCGTTGACATAGAAGGTTCCCATGCGAAGCCTGCCGGAACCGCTAATCACATCAGCGAGCACTCTCGCCTCTGCCTCAGCCGTTGCTTCTAAGATGCGACCTTCACCAGTGAAAGGCGAAGCGATCACGAAAGGATTGGTACCTGAGACGTGAACGATAGGTTCTAAGAGACGCGCAGATGACGAAAGAATCGCGAAGTCGACCGTCGCTGAGAGAACGACTTGAGCCATCAGCATTTGACCCGACCCAGCGATGACATCAGCAACCGGTCGAGCGTTGTAAGAGACCGATGGCATCAGAATACGGCCTGAACCGCCGAGAACCATCATCTGAGCCTCTGCCTTGATAGAAACACTAGGCATCAAGACTAAGCCCGCTCCGGCGATCACAGGGGCAAGAATTCGCGTTCCTTCTCGATAAGTCCCCATCAAGAACGCCCCAGAGCCGGTGATCAGGTCTGGCGTAACGTTCGCGCCATAGAACATCGTGCCCATCAGTAGCGAGCCTGAACCGACGAACTTATCGGCATTGACGCTTACTGAGCCACCGCCCATCAACATGGCGCCGGAACCTTGAATCAAGTCTGCGTAGGCTTTCGTATGAACGCCGCCGACTGCCATCAGCATTGTTCCTTCACCCTCGAGAGTGTCGAAGTCGACCGACCTTGGCATTGAGTAAGTGCTCATGAGAAGCGAACCGCTTCCGGCCAACTTCCCAAAGTTGACGCGAGCACCGTACATAAACGTGGGCTCAAGTAGCTCGCCTTCGCCTGTGATCAAGTCGGCTTCGACTGATGTTCCGGTTGTTGCGGTCGGTTCAAGCAATCGAGCCGAACCGGTCATCAAAAGACCAGCGACGTTCGCTTTTCCTTCGAAGACTGCCTCGAGTATCGCGCCTGATCCAGCGATCAGCGATGCGTTCACACTTACCGGTGGATTGAACGCACCCATCAAGAGCGAGCCTAAACCGCTGAGTGGCTGATCTTGGAACGCTCTTCGACCTTCGCCAACAGAATCAGGATAAAGCAAAGCTCCCGAGCCCGTGATCATATCAGCGTTCACAGTCACGCCGATGTTCGTCGTTCCCATTAACACCAGGCCGGAACCGCTGAGAAGTCCAAACGAGAAATACTTATTGAAGGTCGGCTCTAAAAGTGCTCCGGAACCTGTGATCAAGCCGAAATCAGAGTTCGAATCGCCTTCAAACGTTGGCATCGGCAAGAGGCCCGAGCCGAGAAGCTGTGCGAAATCTGCGCTTACGTTGCCACCATCTGAGAAGAAGGGCATGAGAATTGCCCCAGATCCAGAAAGCAGGCCGAAGTTTTGCATGAGTTCGGTCGAAGCCATCAAGAACGTTCCTGATCCTGTTAAGAGATCAAAGTCGGCTTCGACCGGTGGAACGCCGTCATCGTAGTTGACGCGCATGCGAACTCGGTCGACCAAAGCATGACGATCTGCAGTCGAGAGTCTTGCTGATCCGTAAGTGACTTGAATCGCGCATCCGAATTCATCGTCTCGAACATCGGTATCAGCCCAGGACTCACCGCCGAGAGAAGCTGAATTTCCGTAGGTAACCGTCGACTCAGACGTACTCCAATCAGTAGAGTTTCCGATTGAGGTTCCGACAATCGATCCACCTTTTACGAACTTGATCGTCGTCGTAGCGATTACCGGCAAACTGCCTGACTTGACGTGAATGAGTTCGACCTCGAAGCCGGTCGGAACCGCTCCGCTTGGAACCTCGCTCATGATGGAGTTGAGGTTCTTACAAATTAGGTAGTGAGTCGTATCACTGCCTTGACCAAAAACACCTGCATAAACGTTGTTGTCGCTCTGGACTTCGTTTCCATCGAGAGCCGAACCAAAAGTGTCCTTGATCCAAGCAAGAGAGCCGCCACTGTTAAAGTTGACGCACGTATCTGCGACCATCCAGTTCGTTACTGACATAGACCCTCGAGCTTTTGCATTTCATCCCACCAAGTCAAAGTTTCTGAGCTAATGCTCTCGAAGTATTGCAAAGTCGACGTCGGAACGTTTCTCTTAGCGTGATCGAGAAAAGCGAAGTCGTACCGCTTTGACGCTTCGAAGCGATCGGCATCGCATTTGATCAAAGAGAATCGATCAGACAAAAGGCCAGTCTCTTGAAGCATAGGCCAAACAGCGTCGATCACTCTTTGATCTGCTTCGAGAATGTCGACGCTTCGAATGCGAGGATTGCAAGCGGCATAGAGAACGCCGAGACCAAGGCCAAGGCCAGTCAAGATCACATCGCCGTCGAATGCGTCGATGCAAGCGTGATCGAGAAAGTCGATATCGTTGGTACACATCCAGTCAAAGCCCTCGATGTTCAAGCACCAAACGTTTCGAGCGAAGGTGATCTTTAGACCGCCGAGCTCGAACTCTTTCCAGACGTTGGCGAACTGGCGTCGACGAAGATTAACGTAATCGGCTTGCGTTTGGCTCAGTTCCCTCATCAGAGGAATAGTATCTGAATCCGCCGATGCGAGATAGAGACGATTCGATCAGCATAGGGGCGAAGTCGTTCTGCGTTCTGTTGGTGCTTGAGAAGGTGCTGAGGCTCGACGCCACACTCATGATCGAGAATGATGTAGTCGAATTTACCGTGCGGGATCTCGGTCGTTCCATCGCACTCTCTGACAAAGCACTTCGAAGAGCCAGGGTGAAATTCTGCGATGACGTCGGGATCAAATTCCCAGACTTGAAGGTAAGTCACCAAAGGGGAATTGAGCAATCTCTTTGCTAGATCAGCATCGCCGAGACCGATCAAGAGGATGGCGCCGGATACTTCGAGAGAAAGGTTGTGGTGAATCGGCTGAGTTTGCCGGTCCAAAGTGGCCACACGAACCCCTCGTTTGTCGACGGTTTTGAGAGTGCCGTCCTCATGAGTGACAAAGAGGGGTTCCATCCAGGTTTTTAGTTAGCCGTGAGTTCCCAAACTCCGCCAGCGTTGAAGACGACAGTAGCATCGCCGCCTGTGCTCGCAACGTCTGAGCCGAAGTCCATGATTCCGATCAGCGGGGAAGTCGAGTTTGTGCCAGTCGACTTATAGAGAATCGCGTATCGGAACGTGATAGTCGCCGCCGCCCAAACTGCATCGTTACAATCAAAGATCGTCTTATTCGATCCGGAACTGTAAGTGAGCGTTTTTCCGGCGAGAGTGACACCGCCAGCAGTGTAGCCAGTGCCAGTAATTTCGTTTGTGACATCAGACTTGAATTGATGCGCGTCGAGATCGGGCGTATATGAAGCCGTGCAAAGCATCAGCTTCATAGTGTCCGACAGAAGATCGACGGCGTATGCGTCCCCTGAAGAATAGCCACCGAGGACCGATCCGAACGCCTTTCCATACATATTTGCGGGCATAGTTTCTTAACTCCGTTTGGCGTCGGCCTCCGTCGCCTACTGCCCGATTATACACAGGGTTTTAGCCATGTGGGTAAAGGTTGTCGCCGGGAGCATGCACCGTATAGCTCGAACCGTACCTAGCCGCCATCGTTGCGGGGTTGAGTTGAGGCGAGACGATGCAGAACTCTCCAGGGTCGAGAGAAGCCACAACCGTGTTATCTTCGTATCGCTCGACGTTGATCAAGAGCACTCCAGAAGTCGCGCCATTAACGACAGTTCGGCAAACGTGAATATCGGCTGGCGGAAGCTTATAGGTCCGGTTCGATGTCTGAGGAGTCAAAATCTGTATCTGAGCATCGCTTACCAAGCCCGTCTTGGTTCCGCTCAGGGTCTGAGTGTTCGAGTCGACCGGATTGAGTCGACCGCCTCTCGTAAGCTGTCGAACCGTTCCGCCGCCATCGATCACGAACAGTTCTTGACTTCCCGAGACGATCTTCGAATAGAGCTTGAGAACCCCGCTGTCTGCGCTTGGATCACTGGCTTGAAATGGAAGATCGAATCGAGCGGCTTTCGCTCTGCCTGAAAGCTCGATAGAAGGAACTACCAAACCGTTCACGTCATCATAAGTCAGGCTAAGGCCGAACTTCAATGCAGTGTTCGAGTCGACTCGAAACCCTAGCATCCTGCCGATCGTCGACACAGTGACAACGCCGCCAGAGCTAACGGCTCGACCAAAGCAGGTGTAAGTTCCACCTGGATCGGTAAGAGTGTCTGTCGGCAGGTAGTTGTTATCTTCGTTAAGCCAGATGTACTTCGTCGAGTTGTTGGGGAAGTCGACGTTCGTCAGGCCGGCGATATTGCAGACTTTCAGACCGCGAATCATAGCCGCGGCGATGTTGATCTTTAGACCGGTTCCAGCGGTCAATGCGCCACCGCTCAGAATTCCTTTTCCGAGCGTGATCGTCGCAAGCTCGATAGCCTCGAAGTTAGTGTTGAACGGAGTGACCAAAGAGGTCGGCAGAATTGGTAAGAGTCCTTCCATCAGAGTACAAGTTCCCGCCAGGTCTCACCCTGACTATTCGAAGTCGTTCGTCGCATCGTTCCATTATCGTCGACTGAGAAAACCAAGGTATGAGCCGCATCGTTCAGCACTTCGAGCCCAGGTCGACCATCAGCAATCGCCATGATCTCGCCAGCTTCTTCCCATGGTTCGGTATCGACTTGACGCATGCAGACGAAAGCGCCGTCGACGTTCACCGCCATGTAGGAGATTTTCCAGTCGACATCTTCGGCAATCGCCGGATTTTCTCCATCCATGATCTCTATCGATTCCTTCCAGGTTTCCCCGTTCGAGTCTGACTCAATCAAGTAGATTTTCGAGTCAAGCTCATATGCGATTCTAACCGAATCGTCGCTTTGGACTGCGACCTGTGCTCTGGCGATGTCTGGATCGCTGAGAACCGAGTGCTCTTCTACGTCACCTTCGAGATTGAATCGAGTAAGGGTCAAGCCGTCTTCACTGCATCGAACCTCATAAATGAAGGAGTGACGCCGAGTGAGGTTAAGGTGAACATCGTTTCCACCTATCGAGCTTCCAAGCATCCCGACCCAATAGACCGAGCCGAATGATTCAGTGCCAACTCGACGACGCCAGTCGTAAGGCAGTTCGTCTTTCTTGTCTCGAATGCGGAAGTGCCATTGAGAATCGGCCGGAGCTTGACCGGTCCAGTTCAGCGCGTTCGCGAGCGGACTCCACCACCAATCAAGCGGCATAAGTCCCCAGCCTTGATTTTGCTGAGTGTTGATCGTGATCTCTTCGTTGAAGCTCGCGCCGTCGTCGACCGTTTGATTCACGATCTCAGCTTTGCCCTTGCGAAGCGTCGTGGTGCTGATCGCTGTTCCCCAAAACACTGAAGCATGGAAGAACGGCAAGTTTCCATAAAGGCCACTGTGCTGAACGTTGGGGAAGGTTCCTGCGCCTGTTCCGTAAGTTCCGTGCTTATAGACGACTTCGGTCAAAGCGTCTTGCTCAGGGTAGAGAGAGCCGTCTCTTTGCGTTGCTCCGAATTGTTGACCGGGCATGTAACCGGTTAAGGTCTGCCAGTTGTAATTCTGAGTGTTGCCGGTCGTCGGTGGGGCGATGTTGCCTGGAGGGATATAGAAGCGATGCGCGTCTTTTCCGTCGACATGACCGACGAAGTTGTAAAAGTTGCCCCCGATTCCGCTAGTTCCTGAGTTCGCGTCTGAGAGCACGAAAGGATCGTTCGAGTAGCTAGGAACCATCTGGCGAGCTTTTGCCGAATACTTCACAAAGCCGCCGAAGTTCGAGACCGTGATCTTGTTGTCAATGAACGAAAGCCAGATCGTAGTGCAGACGACGATTCCGCCGAATCGACCGTTCGAGAACTGCAAAGGCTGAGAAACAATCACGTTTTGACCGTCGACTCTCGGAAGCAATCCGGCATCGGTCCAAGGTGCTCCTGTTCCCTGAATCGTTCGTCTTGGGTTCACAGTGTCGACTTCTGCGATATGAGAGCCCGCTTTGATCGGAATCCTGTACTCTTTCATGTATCCGGCCGGCTGTCCAAGCTGAACGTCCATGAAGCCATCTTTCTCAGCCGTGTAAGCAAAGCGAGCGTATCGGTACGGGTAGAGATAACCGTAGTTGTTCTGTCCGACCGGCAGAATCGCAGTAAAGAGAATCGGCTGAGAGTCAGTCGCGGTCAAAGTGTTTCCGGCCACGCTCCCCCCGGGAATGCTTGTGAACCACGAAGCAGGCTGAACCGACCAAATCTTTGTCTGAGGCAAACTCCATTTGTAAGAGTCGAAGTCCCAGACTGGAGGTCCCTTCACTGGCACGTAGAACGGGTATCTCGCAAAAGCCGGAGGACTGACTTGTTTATAGTGTCGGTCGGTATCGTTCCACTGGATATTGATAGGGTCTGCAGGCGGCGATACTTCTTTCAAAGTCGAGTGCGGAATCTGAACGCCGATCGCAGACGGGTAAAGCAATCCGGTTTCTGGACCATCATCTTCTGTCATGTCGACACCGGGTCCAAGGCGAATGATCTCTCGACCGATCATCTGAGTATCGCGCTCGATAGTTTCGTCGAATGAGCCGTTTCTGACAACGATATGATTTTGGTCGCTTGCGCTTTGATCGTATCGAAAGCCAGTCGAGAAGAGAACTCGCCTCGAGACGGGATTCCCAAGATGGTCGACCATATCGAAACGGAACCGATATTTCCACGCATCAAGCCAGTCGAAGGTGTACCAAAGACGAAGCGGATCGAAGCCGGCGCCGCCAGCGTTTGGATCCCCCGTTGAATACTCTTGCTCAAGAGAACCGCCGCCAGCGATGATCTTGACGTAACGTCCACTCGTTACGCCGTCGATCTGCTCGCTGAAAGCTGGAGTGTTCGGCTGGACTCCCCAGTCCCACCACTCTTCTTTGTAGTTCACAGTATGAGCTTGCCAGGTGTAAGGCGTCCCAGGAACAAGAACGCCACCATTATTGACCGAGACCCACTCAGCCGCGCCGAAGAGCTTTCCACTTATCGGTAAAGCTTTGAGCAAGCTCGACGGTGAATTGTGGGTATGGGAGTAGTTGTAGGTTCCGGCCGGGGTAGTCGCGACGATGGTCGTTCTGAGCGTTGGTGCTCGTGGGGCGATCATGTACTCTTGAAAAGGAATTCCCGTCCAACCTGCGCCAGTCATCAGACCGACCGGGAAATAAGCTGAACCACCGAAGGTTCCCTGGGTCGACGTGCTGAAAGTCGACGGCGTCTCGATCAAGCCGTCTGCTTCCCAGGTTTCGGTATAGGTTGCTGTTCCTGAGAAAAAGTCGAGATCAGGGAAAGCGATTCCAGGGTAGAAGAAACCGTCGCTCGTTAGGCGAGGTCCGTACATCGCTGTGTTCTTGATCGGATTACCGAGATAGTCGAGAGCTTTCGGACCCGAATACTCAATCGTGCGAACGACTTTCCAGACTTCTTTGAATGCCACTAGGGTCTCATGATATCGCCACCGCCGAATACTGAGTATCCAGGGCAGAACCAAAATTTACCGAGATCATCAGGCGAAGCGTTTCCAAGGTCGACGTCTGCTTGAGTGATTCGACAGCGAATCGTCTTTGTGACCGGGACCGCCGAGAGGTCGACTTCGTGATCCATTCGCTTCGAGAGAGAGAAAACCGTTCGCTCTTGGTCGAGCCTCTGAGCACGTCGCTGGACGCGCAAGCCATCGATCAAGAGCTTGATCTCAGGAACCGGGTTTTCGCTTCTCTCCATGACTAGACCTTACCCGGGCACGATCTCAGGCGGAAGGAACGTGCTGAACATAGGCCACTCTTCGTCGGTGCCAGGTCCGAGATACGTTAGCACGTAGTCGCCGGTCCAAAGGTGAGAGCGTTCTCGCTCGCCGGTCTCTGTGTCTGCGTCGATTGTGCGGTCGATATGCTCGATTCTAAAGATTCCCAATTGGCAAGGCATTCCTTCATTGTCGTAGCCAAGCACCCGACACTTCTGATTCGCTCGAATACGCTTCTGCCATTCTCCATCGAATGAGATCGTGATATTGTCTCTCGACTCCATGTCATAAAGTCGTCGACCTTGACGCTCCATGTCATCTTCTTTCGTTGCGGTGATCTCAGGAGGTCCGATGATCTCAGGTCGAAGTCGACCTTCGAACAACTGCGAAGCCGGATTATCGAGAACGTCTGGGTGAGGCTCGATAAAGATTCCCGTCGCTTCGACTTCGCCACCGCTGTTCTTCGTCGAGATCACTTTAAGAAGGTTGTATCGAGAGAGAGCTACTGTCACTTCGATGTTCGAGTGAATCCATATCCAACGCTGATTGTTAGCGTCTAGGTCATCATGAGCGAGATCGTCTCGATATCGATCTGCATCGGGAAGGTTAGTCGGTCCAACGCCACCGAAGCAGAAGTTCAGGTAAGGGTCTGGGTCTCCTTGGATATGAACCGACTTGAAGCCAATATGCCAAACCCCTTGAATTGGTCGGACGTAGATGCTAGGTCGATTCTGAACGCCTAGCTTCTTGCAAAGCTCTCGAATAAGCTCGCCGCATCGCGTATCGGCGTTGAGCGTCTTGAGATCGTTCAAGTCGACAAAATCTTCGATCTTGATGTCATTGATCTCAGCATCGTCGACCACGATCTCCGCATCAGCAAAGGCGCATCGCTTGATGTACTTGACGATGGTCGGACCTAAGCTCTCACCATCGAAACGAGGGGCTTCGCCAATCGGCGTATGATCGAGCCGGTGCCATAAGTCTTCGCCCTCGCTCTCGTTATCGATTTGCCAGCCGTGGCTCTCTGGCATGCCGGTTACGGTCGGATTGTTACGCTTGAAGTATCCATCGCATTCGACATCGCCATCAATGGTTATTCGGAACGGTCCGCCCTTCTTATAGATTTTCTGCCATCGATCCTCATCCGGAGTTTTCACTTCGACATTCGACGCGCCGAGCCTCAAAGTCTCTGGAATGCGAATGTACTGCCATGGGGCAGAGTAAGGCGTCCATGGCGGAGTGTATGTCTCAGCGCCGACCTCAGAGTTGAAGTACCAAAGCTCAGGCGTATAGACCTTGTTTGCCGACGCATACATGATCATGCGAGGCACGAAAGCCGAGTTCACGTCCTTGTTAAAAACGCCACCCTTCGCATCGTAGTAAGAAGCATCGATCTCAGAGTCGCCAGGCCTGTAACCGAACGCATCCATGCTTGGAAAGTCGACCGGTCTCGGATAGCCCATATCCTCGATGCTGAGAGTGCATTCGTGTTGCTGAGGGTAGCGAATGCGAAACGGTCTTAGCTCATAGGTGTAATTGCTGAGCCGAAGAGCGATATGAACATGAGCCGACTCGGTCTTAATCCACTGGTTTTCGAGAGAGCTATAGTCGATCGGCAGACCGTTCTCGCTAATGTCGTGGGTGCAATGAGCCACCTTGAAAGCTCCCACTTTGCCGAAGCGAATCTTCGCAAAAGAGAACATCGAATATGACTGGCCAACCTGGATATGAATGTAGCGATCTCCGAACGGAATGATCGCAACCTGGAAACGGTTCGTCATGTTGATTCCCGCTTCTGAGAGATTGAGCGTCTTTCGCTTGACCCATCGACCTTGAGCATCCATCGGGTTCTCTGCCATGTTCTCCCAGAGAATGCCGAAGCCGGTCATCTTGATCTCGAAATACCAACGTCGACCCCAGTTAAGGCCAAAGTAAGGATCAGCCCGGTCGACCTGAACTCCAGAAGGAACGACATTGACCCCGAAACCTTCGTTCATGAGCAAAGGCGTCTTTGTTCGCATCGCCCAGCCCATATTGTTGTTGTTGACTGTCTGGATCAGATAGATCAGGCTCGACATCATCGAACTCACCTGACCGAAGTCTTGGGTTTTGTCATGATGACGAACGACGATTCGACGCGATCTCGCGCCACCGAAGTTTACGCCGGCCGATTGCTTGAAGAGGTCGAGACCGTCGTCGCGAGTCCCTAGATCGAACTCACTCAGCGTCATTCGCTCATAGTCGAAAGCGGGGTCTTGCTCCCAACCATCGGTAAAGACGTGGGGCTTGAGCATCAGCGAGCCAGTGTCGGGTTGTTGCCAGAAACCATCAGGTATCGACGACTTCTGATATCCCTTGCCAGCGACGTACTCAGTAAAAGCGAAGTTCGCGCAGGTTCGAGTAACGCCCCACCCTTCCCGCTTCATTTCGGTTCTGGGAAAGTCTAGGATTAGATCAACGCGAGGCATGCGCTGATTCTATCACTTGGGGAAAATGGGGCGATTCCATCAAGGTATCTAATCCTGACTCCCGCCCCTGCTTGATTCGTTATTTGAGAGCTAAGCTCGCCATCGTTATCAAACGAGAGCTTACTGGGTCGAGCCTTCTTTCGACTGGGTTCTTTTCCAATATCCTGACGACTAGAATCCCGACGCAATCAGTTCAGATTTTGCCATCCCGTAGAACGACAGATCGGTTCTGAATGAGATAAGCCTCAAGCCCCTTAGACGAGGTACCGACTTCGGGGCTAAGCAAATGCTCAGTAAGCTCATGAGCATTGTATCACAGGTTGGGCGATCTTACCCCTTCATGACGTTGCCCATGCGCCGGCCATAGACGTTTTCCCATGAAGAACGACGCTGAGGTCGATCTGCGGCTTGAGGCGTTTTTGCGGTCTCTGGAGGTCCGACCATCCAGTCAGGCAACCAATCGTGGAATCGCTTCTTCCAATTCTTACCAGTACCGAACGCTTCGTCGGGGTTCCCTCCAGGAGCACCGCCGACAAGCTCGATCAACTTGATGATCAGATAATAGAGAAGAGCAAAGACGCTCGCTACCAAGAGAATCTTTCCGATCAGCCCCACAAAGACGTTTCGCAGAAGATCGGCTATAGAAGCAATCACCATGACGAACTTCGTCTGAATCGTGAGCCAGAGGTCTTTGAGCCATCCGAGGATTCTCGGACCGAGTGCGCCAGCCGCCGCGCCACCAGCCGCGCCACCAATGCCACTCCCTGCCCCTCCAACCACCGCCGCGCCACTTGCGCGTTGCAAAGCTATCGTAAACAGGTTGAGAGCCGTTGTCGCTCTTCCCAATGCCCCCGTTTTGACCCCTAGGCCCGTCGCTACGGCTCTCAAGAACGGTAAGAGCAATACGAAGCCCCTATAGATGCTCCAGACGATCAGCGCGACTCCTAGCCACCCTCCGGTGAGATTGTTGAGGGCATTGAAGAGACCGATAGCTACTTGAACGATCTGGCTGAACCAATAGATCAGAACCGCGATGATCGCGCCAGTCTTGATCAAGGAGTTTTGGAACGCTTGGAAAGTGTTCTCAATCGCGACGATCGGAGAGTTCTGAGCCAAACGATTCTGAGCGCCGAGATTGTTTGGAGCATTACCGGCCTTGATCATCGCGTCGAAGAACTTCTCAGAGTTCATGCCATAAAGCTGATCTGGCGATCTGAGACCGAGTTGCTTCAAGACTGCTTGGATAAGATAGCCACCACCGGTAGCATCCATGATCTGACGTCGAACGTCGTCGCCTTGAACTTTGCCTGCGTTGCTGATCTGCCCGAGAGCATAAGCGATTCGACCAAAGGCGTCATTATCCGCGCCACCCACCGCCGAGAGATCGGTCGACGACTTGATGATCTGCATCGCTCGATCTGTCGGATTATTGACCGCGAGTTGCAAGCCGAGCTTACGAAGAGTCACAGGGTCATAAGCAGAAGGAACCGAGAACGCTTGCAACTGATTCGCGAATTTCAGACCCAAGTTCGGACCCAAGATCGCTTCAATCGACATACGGAAGCGAACGAATGAATCGTAAGCTTTCAGAGCTACCGCAGACATCGCAAGCCCAACAGCGATAAACGCCGCGCCCGCTTTGGTCATGCGGTTCGCGGCGGCTTCGATATTGTTCATTTCGCGAGTCAAGTTCTGGAGGCCGTTTAAGACCTCCATGATCCCTTGAAGAGTGACTTGGATCGCGACTACTTCTTGAAAATTCATCTTCTGCTCTTGGGTTGTGGTGGCCGACTTTTAGCGGCTTCTTCGGACTTGGCGATCTCTTCGAAAGCACCAGCCGCCATCGCTTCAACAATTTCGTCGTACCGCCATCCTTCGCGAAGAAGAACTTGGGGATGCTTGCCCGTTGCTCGAACGGTCCAGAGCACCAAGCTTACGTAGGTGCCTCCCCTTCTGTAGAGTTTCCCACTGCGGCTTTAAGCGTTGGGTCGTCAAGCAGGGTGCCCGATTCGACAAGATCAGTAAGGCCAAGAAGCTCGCTCGACTCTTTCACGATCATGAAGAAGAACGTCTGGTACTTCGCGCAGATGTTGGCGATAACGCTTTCATCGTATCGAATCACTGGCGCGTTATCATCTGGCTCGACTGCTTGCTCTTCGTCGGTCTCGCCACGGTCGACAAGAGCTTGGCGAATGATCAAGATCTGGCGAACCATGTCCTCAGTGAAGTCAGAGCCGGTCACTTTCGAGTAGTGAGCGGCTTTGTTCTTCAAGATTTGAGGCTGAACCATCAGAGCCCTCATTGTCTTGGTAGCGTCAGGTCGACCACGAAGAAAAGCCCGGTGAACCTTCTTTGTTTTCGGGTCTGTCCATTCGACAGTTTTTGTAACTTCTGGAACGTCCTGTTCTGCGAGACTTCTGAGGCTTGACATCTTAGGTTGTTACCGTCCACTTCTGACCGTAGGAACCAAGCTGGATACGCAAGGTCGACGGCGCGTTGTAAGTCGGCTCAACTGAGGTAACGAGTGCATACTCAATCTCGATGCTCCCGCCTTCGGCTGTGCCTACGACTCGAACGACTTCGCCAGTCAATCCGAGCACTTTCGAGAGAATGTTTGCTTCGAGCTTTTCGAGCTTACATTCGATAGTGGCTGACTGGCGGACCTTGCGCGTTCGCAAGAACTCGACCTCTTTCATACCTTGACCATGCTCGACGGCATCCCGGCCAAGGTTCCAGCCAAACGAATCGCATTCGAAGGTCAACGGGGAACCGGCAAGAGTTCTGCCTGTCTCTTGACCATCGTCGCCACCGGTCGTTCCCTGGATGCTTAGGGTCACATCGTACAGATAATTGATTGCTGAGGACATTTAGTTTTCTCCGTTCGTCTCGTCTAGCGGTCTTACGAGCACTCGATACCGGCCTCCAGAATCCCTGAACTGTTGACCTTCCATAGCGTGAGGGTATCGCCTTGGACTCCCTCGAAAACAGTTTATCTCGTATTGCCCATTTATCGAACCTTTCGATTTATGCAGAACATCGTTCATGCCATAAGCAACCGAGTCGAGATAGTTTAGCCCTTCGGCTTGGACCATCACGTCAATGAATACCCACGTACCGCCGATCGATTGATCTCCCTGAGTGACATCTTGGCTAGTCACTGGCGTGTAGTAGGCGGCGGGAAGAGCTTCGCCTTGGGGAATTCCAGAAGGAAAAGCCCTGATGCTCTTCGTGTCGAGAAACGGTTTGATCTTGTCATAAACCCAACGCATCGCCGCTTCTTCTTCGGTAATCAGTTCAGGTTCAGGCAAAGATCAGACCTCCAGGCTTTCGAGCCGTTCGTTCGGCTTCTCTGATCGCATTCTGGATCATTCGGCGGATGATCGGTAGGCAGTTGATATAAGCCCTGCTCATAAAATACTTGCCAGCGACGAAACCGCCTCCTCGAGTTCGGAAGCCCATCTCTTGAAAAACTGCATAGTGAACGCCAGCGACCACGTAAGCTTCGAAAGCGTTTTGAGGTACTGGCGGCGGGCCGATATGCAGATACTTGTATCCACCAAACGCCGCGCGTTTAGCCGCCGCGAGTGAAGCTCTCTCGTAGCCGAGCCCACCTTGAGCACCGCCCCAGATCGCGTATATCGATGCTTTGAGAGCACCGGTCTTAACGGGAGCGAGCCGACGCGCTTCGTCTCGAACCATTTGAGCCCCTGCTCGAATGATCGGCGGGATGCGGCGCATTAGCTGTTTCTCGTATCGCTTAGGCCAATCTTTGTCGACCCGCACTTTGAGGTCGATCATCTTGTTTGGTAGATGGTGATTGCTCGACTGATAGCATCGGAGGAATTGTCGCCAACAGAATCGACTTCCCACATCTGGGTTCCTACTTGAACTTTGTCGACTTCGCGAAGGTCGACGTTCCAAGGCAGAACCAAGAGTTCGTAGTGTCGAGCCGTTGAGCGACCTTCCGACGTTTGCTCAGTGCCCTTGATAAATGTTCGATAACCTTTGGTCTTGACGAACTTTGGAGACGTGTTCTCAAAGTTCCCGTGCTGATCTTGAACCGTTGCGCCGACCCTGCGATGCAAGACGACATCTTCTGTCATCAGTTCGATCTCTTGGGCGCGTGTCGCCGCAAGCATGACGGGATGGACTCTCAAAAAACTGGGTCTCCAAAGGTCTGTTGAGAAGCGAACTCGGTAGCTTTGATCGTTTTCCCTGTTGGGTCTGGGATCTCGCCCTTCTTCGCACTGCTTAGAAGAGTTTCCCAAGACGCCAAGCGATCTTTCCACTCGACGTTTAATCCGTTCTCTTGGTCGAGCCGTGTCGCCTCGATAGCGAACTCGCCAATGAGACCGGTAAGCAAGGTTACGAGAACCCCGTTAAACGAGATAGGGGCCGCTAGAAGCGCGATTATGGTTTGGTTAGCCCTCAAGAACTTCTTGGGGTTGTCTCCCTTGCCAATATCACCGATGATCAGTCTCACATGATCGAGCGGTCTATCAAGGTCTGGGTGAAAATCACTTACCGGTTCGCTTGTCACTGTTTTTCCTTAGATCGTCGAAAGCTGAGTAACGAATGCCTTGAACGACTGATGATCGGACTCTGGAACGTACTTCATGACGTCTCGATAGTCGCGCAGATCATCCCAAGTTTCATTACCTTGCTCGACCAAAGCTTCTCGACCTGGCAGAAGCTGAGGCAAGTCGCCGACTAGGTTGGCCGGAATCTCGAAAGGCTTCTCACCTTCTGGACCGAGAACCGTCGTGGTGATAACTGGAGCTTCGACAGCGACCGGCGCCGGCGTTGATTGAGCGGTCGAGAAAGGATTCTCTTCGGCTTCGACGACTTGATGACCGCATGCCTTGAAGTCGTTCACGTACTCAGCCGGAATCGAATACTCACCGCTTCCGAAAGATCGTGAGCCAGCGACTACGGATTGACCTGCGGCTACCTTTACCCAAAACTTCTTCATATGTTCTCCTAAAGCTAAAAAGCCCGATGGCGATTGACCATCGGGCTTATTGTAACCGAGAACGAAGCCTAGCTCATGTCGGTATAGACGTGAGCGATCTTGTCGGGAGCTTCGATAACGGGCAGACCGTTTGTGACGCCCCGACCTTCGAATGCCCAAGGCTCGCCTTCTGGAACTCGAACATCGCCCCATCGACCGCGAGCACCGCCGCCTTCGACAGTTGGTCCGATATGGGTGTATCCGAGAGCGTTCTCAGGAGGGGGAGTCGAGCCAGCGCCTACGACGAACCGTGTACCTGAGTTGTTGCCCAGACCAGTGATAACGCCGGTTGGCATCATCTTGATCTGCTTGAGCAAGCCAGGATTTACTTCGTCGTAGATTTCACCTTCCATACCGTACTTGATGAGAGTGACGGTATCTGAGGCGTCCTTCGTCCAGTCGCCGTAAGTGTTGACTTTCTTGAAGGTGATCGAGCCATTGTCCTCAGAGATAACAGCCATCGAGTTCACCGGATTGTTCCGAGCTAGATCGATAGTGTCATCGTGAGCAACCAAGGCGCGAACGTTGTACTTCAAACGCTTGCGAAGGAAGCTAATGTCGGTCCAGAACTTGGAAGCCGAGCCACCGTAGTGATCGTTACCTGTTCTCTGGGGTCCTTTGTTCGCTGTCGGAATGCCGTAATCGACCAAGAGACGCTTCTTATTGAAGGTCCAGTCGATTGTTCCCTGGATGGCTCGCGAGCGAAGGTACTCGAACGTATCAAGGTGAGCTTGAACGACTAGCTTATCGTAGAAGTTCAAAGCCTCGAGAGTTGCGGCTCGACTCACATCGCCACTAGCGAGAGCGATCTCGCTTAGGAATTGCTGTAAGTCGCGCTGAGCTTTTTCAGACAACCGAACGCGGTTTGCGATCTTGGTCGTCTCTTCGCTGAATGTCGATAGCTCGACGAACCCGCCCTCTGGGTAGGGTGAGTCCATACCGACCATTCCAGCCATGGTCGTTCGAACAGTCATTGTGCCGCTCTTGGCCTGGTAATCGCCTCGGGGAATCTCGGGCAAGAAGAGATTCCAGAGATAATTCGCTGGAACTCGTGCCTGATTCGCGAGACGGAAACCAGTGTTCGGATCAAGAGTAGCAAGGATTGCGGCTAGGTTGATGATCATTTTTTTCTCTCTTTAGGAACAGTCCCTGCCTGCTCTTAGCTTCTGTTATCTCCGTATTGGTCGAAGGCGAAGCCAGTCCCCACGCCAGCGGTTTGCAGTTCTGTTTTGTAAGCAGATGGCAAAACCTTGGGCGATCCGGTCGCGTCTGGCAGAAGGTTCTCCCAGAGTGCGCCGCCGATGATGATTCCATACCCTGACTTCGCGTCACTGGGCATGCCCTCGGTCATTTCCGTTTCGCCAATGCCGATCGTCTTGTGAGTGAGAGTCACTGTCACAGGAATGTAGGTATTGAGAGCGAAGTCGGTCGAGCCGTCTGCGATGGTGAAGCGAATATCGCCCACGTAGGCAGTTCCGACCGTTCCATAACCGTCGACTGTGCCGTCAGGTCGCACAACAATGAAGTCGCCAAGGTTCGAGACAACCTTAGTGATTCGCACTGTGTAAATGCCACCCTGAACGTTTGGTCCAGTCTTTGGCGAAGCGAGAGTCATCACGCCGTCGCCATTGCCGACAGTCGTTCCGACCGTAGCATCTGCTCGAACGGTTGGAATATCCGCGCGAGGGATGACTTTGCCACTGGTAAGTTCAGCGACAACGGTTCCGGCCGGGATGATCTTCGGACCACTCCCAGCGTAATAGCCGACATCACCGCTATTGATCTGGGTTGGAATCGCGTCGACTGGAACCGCAGTCGCACCGACAGCAACATCAGCCGAGGCTCGCGCCAGCTTAGTCGTTCCGAAGTCGATCAAAGACCCTTTCGGAATCGCCGCAAGCAAAGCGGTTACAGTGAGCGAAGTAGCGGCGGCGTTAGCCTGTGCTGTCAAAGCAACCTTAACAGCCGTACTTCTGAACCGCTCCGGAACGGAAGGCCAGTCTACTTGGCGACCCTGCAAGCGAGTAATCGACTGAGGGTCGACGACGAACGCTTGGCGAGTTGGAAAAAAGTTTGTTCGCATTGTTTCTCCTATAGCGTTTAGCCTAGAAGCCCTGCCCCGGCTGTGCTAATTATGCACCCATTTTTAAGCGGGTGCCGATGTAGTCTTAGGCGCGAGGGGGTTTGGTGCCTTCTCGCGTTCGTCGTTTCTCTTCTTCAAGAACTCATCAGCGAGCGGTCCGCCGCTGTTTTGACCTTGGGTAGCAGACGCGCCGCCAGCGTTGTTTTGGATCCAAACACCTGGGTTAGAATCTGCCGAATGTCCGCCGGCGTGGTTGACAGACTGATTCGTTCCAGCGACCGCGCTCAATGCCGGTTTGAAGCTCGCGAGATTCTTGTCGACATACTCAGCGATCGGCGTTGTCGTTTTGTCGGCGTTGAGAACGACAACTTCTGCGACTTCGATTTCCTTACCTGCGCCGTCTTTGGTCTTGACCTTATCGACTCGAAGCTCGAACCCTCGAAGAACAGCGAGATCGAACAGAACGTCGGCATTGAGCTTAGCGAACCCAGCCGCTTCTTTGATCTGATCGCGCTTCTCTGTCTCTTTCTGCTTAGCTTCGAGAGCGGTCATGTTCTCAAGCTTGGTAGTGATCTCTTTGGGCTTGCCCAGAGCGAGGTAAGCGGTCCAGTCGGCGGCTTGCTCTTTGGTAAGAGTGATCGAACCTTCTGCTTGACTGCCTTTGAGAGTGTCGACCTCAGACTTGAGAATCCGCTTCTGCTCTCGAAGTTGGTAGTTCTCAGCGAAGAGGTCTTGGGCTAGTTTGCCTGCATCTTCGTTGGCTCGCGTGAGAGCTTTGCGGTACGAATTGAGCATATTGTCTTTCTCAGCATCGCCACTACCGCCAGCGCCGCCCTCAGTCATGACAAGAAAAGGATTGTGGAATCGTTGTCGAAATTCTTTCATCGGTTACCTGACGGCTTGCCCTGCATGCCATCAGGCTCATTGTAACCGAAGTTTAACTTCCGAATATTCGCAAAAGAGCGAGTGCGATCAACCAAGCAAAGGTAGCAAGTCCGAAGAACTTCGTAGTGATCGAATAGATCGCGAACCACTTCACGCGCCGAGCAACTGGCATAGTGGCGAACTCTTTGTCGACCATCGCTCGAAGGGCGATCTTGCTCGCTCGATAGTCGTAAATCGAAACGATTCCCCAGAGTGCAGAGTTCAGAAAGAAGAACGTCGTTCTGATCAGCGGATCAGAGCTAGGCGCAAGGCTCGATAGGTACACGTTCCAGCCACACCAGAGACCCAGAGCGACCGCCGCAATCTTAGCGACCATGATCTCAGCGTCGACCCATGGTCTCAGCTTCGAGTTATCGAGCGTAAGCCCATACCGAAAGTTGATCGCAAGAACGCAAAGAAGCTGTAACAAGGTCGACGCCGCATAAGCGTAGCCTAAGCAAAGCAGGAATATACCAACGCTAGTTAGCATGGCTCGACTTGGCCGGAACAGCAAGCAGGTTAGACCCTGGCTGACTTACCGCCCACATCAGAGCTAGGCAGACGACGAAGCCGATCAAAGCACCAACGAGATACGCTCTCGCTGAGTCCGAACGTCGATCAAAAGGCGAAACGGTTCTCTCAAACATGATCACATTCTAATATAGTCGGCTCTTCGCAGTGAATCCTTACCAGCAAACACCCCGAAAAACCGACCTTTCAGACCTATCGAAGTTGAGAATCTATTAGTTTCGGTATCGTCGCACTCTGAACGATGCGCCACTTCCCGCCGTCGACTGGTTCAGCTTTGAAGCCAGACTCTCCAACGCGTGGTAGATAGAAGACGCCAGCCATCCTATGAGCCAATCGAGCTAGGTTCTCAAGACGCTCAGGATCATTGAAGAACGAATCCTTAGTGATCGGTTTCTTGGCGTTCGTCCATTCGTCATCGTTGTCGATCAGCGCGAACATGCTGATTATCTGCGCGTCGACTTCGATCAGGCTCTCGATGATCTGCCACTCGCTTACGTAGCGCGTCGACGCCGGCCAGAAGTGCCCGATCTCGGTCGCGACGACTGGAAGCTCTTGTGGCTTGGGATGATTCCAGGGTTGGTCTTTGTACTCGATCTCGAAAAACTCATTCGGCTTTTGACCTTCGAGACCGCAATAGTAATGACCGTCTGCGACGTCGCCGGCCGGTCCCCCTTGAACCATCGAGTTAGAGCCAGCGATCAGACCCTTAAAGCCTGCCGATCGAATGAACTTGTACTGAGCATCGAAGATCGCTTGAGGGGTCGACGATGGCTCATTAACGGGGAAGGTTAGAACGACGTTGCTCAGGTCGAGAGAACAGAACTGCTTGACGTAATCTTGCCAGCGTTTGGTTTCTACCGGGTCTCCGCGAGCGAGCTTGATCTTATCGAAGCGCGTCGACGCAAACTCGATGATGACCGGAATCTTGACCTTTTTTAGCGAGTTGAGCAAAAGCTGAAAGCGCGGAAGGTGAGCACCCGGATTATCGAGAAACGGTCCGTCAAGATGATGCGCCCGATACACTCGAACGCCGAGATCGTCGATCTTGCGAGCCCAAGCGTCTGCCTGTTGGTAAGAGCGAGGCAGGTTCGAGTAGCCAAGCACGTTGACCGATGCGGCGGATACCTTGCGGTCGTTCGCGTCGAAGATGACCTTCTGTTTGACCGACCAAGGCGCGGGATTATGAGCGAGCGATCTCAGACCGGTGATCTGAACTTCCGGCGCCATGACCGGAGAGGGAGTCGTCGAGCTTAGACCAGCAAAGAGAATAAGCCCATACAGAAAAGCAACGATTGAAGCTGTGAAAGTCTTCATAAGTCCCATTTTAGGACATATTGTGAAGATGGCTAAAGCTCGAAGATGGAAGCGGTTCGTTCAGTTCTATTGCCCAGCATGCGAGACGATCAAGAATATACCGGTCGAAGGTGATAACGCTTGGGGGTTCAATGACAACTTAGACGCTCCCACATTAACGCCAAGCATCTTAGAGCATCCGACCTTATACGGTCCAGATAAGCTACCGTTCAGTAAGTACAACGGACCGCCAGCATGCGAGACCACAAAAGGTTGCTGTCATTCGTTTGTCACAGATGGAAAGATTCAATACCTGAGCGATTGCACTCACGCTCTGGCGGGTCAAACGGTTGACTTACCTGAGATCAAAGAATCTAGCAAAGACATTCCTGATTTGGAGTATTAGGCGGCTCTTCGAGCTTTCCCTTCCTGAGCTAGTTCGTCGAGCGTCTTGATTCTCAACTGAGTTCCCCAGACATCGGTCTCAACGTAGTCGACAAGATCGTTCAGCGTGATAATGCCTGATCGGTACATCTTGGCTTTCTCAACGCCGATGATTCTCTTCTGATCTTCAAAGCCGAGATCATCGAACCACTCAGCACCGGTCAAGCGAGCACCACGAGAGAACTCGGTAACTGGCACCATGTCGCAGTAGCAAAAGACGTGGG
>Ga0172380_10000619_pt1 | contig 66241 bp, 59 predicted proteins | sample Leawe162metaG_FD_119747 | JGI IMG/M metagenome (GOLD analysis project Ga0172380, IMG submission 119747) | Leachate microbial communities from a municipal landfill in Southern Ontario, Canada - Leachate well 162 metaG | ecosystem: Engineered > Solid waste > Landfill > Unclassified | place... | reverse complement strand
GTCCATCAGGGCGAGCTGGAAGCGCCCGCCGTTGCGCGTGACGAAGGCCATGCTCTTGCCGTCCGGCGACAGGCGCGGCGTGACGTTGTAGCTGCCCTCGAAGGTAATGCGCTGGGCGCTGCCGCCGCTGGCCGGCACGCGGTAGGCCTGCGGGCTGCCGCCACGGTCCGAGGTGAAATAGATGAACTGGCCGTCGGGCGAGAAGAAGGGCTCGGTGTCGATGCCGGCGGACGAGGCCAGGCGCACCACGCCGCTGCCGTCGGCGTTGAGGGAATAGAGTTGCGAGGCGCCGTCCTTGGTCAGCACCACGGCCAGTTTGCGGCCGTCGGGCGCCCAGGCCGGGGCCGAGTTGGAGCCCTTGAAGTTGGCGGCGACATGGCGGCGGCCGCTGGCGAGCGAGTGTACATAGACCACCGGCTTCTTCGATTCGAAGGAGACGTAGGCGAGGCGGCTGCCGTCGGGCGACCAGGCCGGCGAGATGATCGGTTCGCGCGAAGCCAGGGCGGTCTGCGCGTTCATGCCGTCGGCGTCGGCGATCTGCAGCTCGAAGCGGCCGGTGCTCTTGACGACGTAGGCGATGCGGGTCGAGAAGATGCCCGGCTCGCCGAGCAGTTTTTCGTAGACGTAATCGGCGATGCGGTGCCCCGTGGTGCGTCCCTGCTGGGCCGTCATGACATAGGCGAGGCCGCCCAGGGAAGCCTGTTTCTGCACGTCGTGCAGGCGGAAGCGCACTTCGAAGCGGCCGTTGGCGGCAGGCTGAACGCTGCCGACGACGAGGGCGTCGGCGCCGCGCGCTTTCCAGTCGGCGAAATTCACCGGGGCGTTTTCGGCCAGCGGCGCGCCCGCCTCGACCAGTTTGAACAGGCCGCTGCGCTCGAGGTCGGCGCGCACCACCATGGCGACGGCGCGGGCGACGCCCGGCTCGCCGGCGAAGTCGGCGATGGCGATGGGGATGCGGTTGGCGCCGGCGCCGGTGATCTCGATGGTGAGCTGGGCGCGCGCGGAGAAGGACAGCGCGAGCACGACAAGGGCGAAAGCGGCGCGAACGAGGGCGGTCATCATCACTCGAGTAAGGAAATAATAGGGGAATTATACATTTGCCTTAATCTTCCAATGGCCTGAACTTCAGCTCCAGGCCACGGCTGAACAGATCGCCCTGCTCGGGCCTGGGCAGCGGGCTCGACTTGAGGATGGCACGTTCGACGGCATTGTCATAGGCGGTGTGGCCGCTGGATTTCTTCAGCTTGACGCTGAGGATTTCTCCGCTGGGCAGTTGTACGACGTCGAAGATCGCCTCGGGGTTCCCCTTGAGGTCGGGCGGCAGCACGATGTTGCCCTTGATCTTGCCCTTGATCTTGCCGATGTAGTCCGCCGTTGCCTTGCTGCGCGCGGAGGCGGCCTGGGCTGCTTTCATCTGCGCCAGATCCTGCGTGGCCATTTGCTTTTCGCGCTCGGCCGCAAGTGCCTTAAACTCTTTGTCCAACTCTTTGTCCAGAAATTGCCGATTTGCCTTGTCCGGCACCGGCTTCGGCTCGACCTTGGGAACGGGCTTCGGTTCCGGTTTCGGCTTCGGCTTTTCCTTTTCCTTCAGCGCGATGTCCGGTTTGGGCGGCGCGGGCTTCGGTTCGATTTTCGGTTCGGGTTTGGGCTCGACCTTCGGTGGCGGCGCGGGTTCGGGTGGCGGCTCGACAACGGCGGCCGGCGGCGCCGGGACGGCGCGCACCAGTTCCACTTCAACCGCCTCCGGCGGCCGTGTCTGCCAGCGGACGCCATAGACCAGCAGCACCAGCAGGGCAACGTGCACGACGGCGGCCAGGACCGCGGACGCCTTCCTGCCCGGATCCTCCCTGTCCTCGAAAACGGCCGCGTTCATTTTCCCTGTTGCACCAGCAGGCCGACGCGGGCGACCTGCTGCTTCTGCAGATCGTCCATCACCTGCATGACGGCCTCGTAGCGCACGTTCTTGTCGCCGGCGACGACCACCGGCTGCTGTGGGTTCTTCTTCTGCGCCTCCGCCACCAGGCGCATCAGTTCGTCGCGCGAGACGTCGCGCGGCGCGGCGTTCGGGGTGGCGCGGAAGGCCAGCGTCTGGTCGGCCTTGACGATCACCTGCAGCGGGTCGGCCGGCGCCTGGGCCGCCTTGCCCACCGTCGGCACGTCCACCGACGCCACCTGGATGAGCGGCGCCGTCACCATGAAGATGACGAGCAGCACCAGCATCACGTCGATATACGGTACGACGTTGATCTGGTTCATGAGACGGCGCTGTTTCATGGTGAGTGTTACCTCAACTGCCTTTGCAGAATATTCGAGAACTCTTCCATGAAACTCTCGAAGCGGATCGCCACGCGGTCGATGTCGTGGGCGAAGCGGTTGTAGGCGACTACGGCAGGAATGGCGGCGAAGAGGCCGATGGCGGTGGCGACGAGCGCCTCGGCGATGCCGGGCGCGACGTGGGCCAGGGTGGCCGAACTGACGTTGGCGAGGCCGCGGAAGGCGTTCATGATGCCCCACACCGTGCCGAACAGGCCGACGTAGGGGCTGACCGAACCGACCGAGGCGAGGAAGGCGAGGTGCGCCTCGAGGTGGTCCATTTCGCGCTGGTAGGTGGCGCGCATGGCGCGGCGGGAACCGTCCACGATGCTCGCCGGATCGAGCGACTTCTGACCGCGCAGCTTGGTGAATTCGCGGTAGCCGGCCTCGAAGATACGCTCCAGGGCGCCGGCGCTGTGGCGGTCGTTCACCGCGCTCTGGAACAGGGCGTTGAGGTCGCCGCCGCTCCAGAAGTCGCGCTCGAACTGGTCGGTCTTGGCGCGCGCGTCGCGGATGGCGAACCCCTTGCGGAAGATCCAGTACCAGGACATGAAGGACACCCCCGCCAGCAGAAGCATGACCCCCTTGACGAGGATGCTGGCGTTGGCGATGAGGGACAGGATGGACAGGTCTGTCGTGACGTTCATGAGGCTCCCATTTTTCTTCTGATCTCCTCCGGCAAGGCGGCCGGCCTCATTTTTCTCGTGTCGAGGCAGGCGATGCGGACGTTCGCTTCGACCAGGGTTTCGCCGTTGCGTTCAATTCGCTGCTTGAGCGCGATCTGGGCCCGTCCCAGCAAAGTCAGTTCCGTCAGCACGGCGAGCTGATCGTCCAGCCGCGCCGGCTTCAGGTATTCGATGTTGAGCGAGCGCACGGCGAAGACGAGGGCGGCCTCCCGGGCCAGCCGCAACTGCTCGACGCCCAGCGCCCGCAGCCACTCGGTGCGTCCCCGTTCCAGGTAGCGCAGGTAATTGGCGTAGTACACGACCCCGGCCGTGTCGGTGTCCTCGTAATACACGCGCACCGGAAAGGAAAACGGACCGGGCGCGGAATTGTTGACAGGCGGCATGCCGGCATTTTAACCCACGGGGTAGCCATGCCGCGTGAACGGCCGGAGACGGACAACGGGGTTAATGCGAATCCCAAAGCTCGCCGCCGCCCTGGCTGGGCACGGGCAGGCCGAAGTGTCGCCAAGTGGCGACAGTGGCCATGCGGCCGCGCGGGGTGCGCTGCAGGTAGCCCTGCTGGATCAGGTAGGGCTCGAGCACGTCCTCGATGGTGTCGCGCGCTTCGCCGATCGCCGCCGCCAGGTTGTCCAGCCCGACCGGGCCGCCGCCGAACTTCTCCAGCACGGCGCCGAGCAGCTTGCGGTCCATGATGTCGAGGCCGATGTGGTCGACGTCGAGCATGGTCAGCGCCGCGTCGGCGACCGGCTGCGTGATGGCGCCCTCGGCTCGCACCTCGGCGAAGTCGCGCACGCGGCGCAGCAGGCGGTTGGCGATGCGCGGCGTGCCGCGGGCGCGGCGGGCGATCTCGAAGGCGCCCTCGGCGGCGATCTCGACACTGAGCAGTTGCGAGGAGCGCGTAACGATCTTCGTCAGCTCCTCGGGCGAGTAGAACTCCAGGCGCGAGACGATGCCGAAGCGGTCGCGCAGCGGGTTGGTCAGCATGCCGGCGCGGGTGGTGGCGCCGACCAGGGTGAACGGCGGCAGGTCGAGCTTGACCGAGCGCGCCGCCGGCCCCTCGCCGATCATGATGTCGATCTGGAAGTCCTCCAGTGCCGGGTAGAGGATTTCCTCCACCACCGCCGAGAGGCGATGGATCTCGTCGATGAAGAGGACGTCGTGCGGCTCGAGGTTGGTGAGGATGGCGGCGAGGTCGCCCGCACGCTCCAGCACCGGGCCGGAGGTGTGGCGCAGGTTGACGTCCATCTCGTGGGCGATGATGTGCGCCAGGGTGGTCTTGCCCAGGCCCGGCGGGCCGAACAGCAGCACGTGGTCGAGCGCTTCGCCGCGTTTTCTCGCCGCCTCGATGAAAATGGAGAGTTGTTCGCGGATTTTCTGCTGGCCGACGTATTCCTCCAGCCGGCGCGGCCGCAGGGCGCGCTCGATCTGCGCTTCCTGCGAGGATTCGGGCGCGGCGGAAATCAGGCGGTCGGTTTCGATCATTCGCGTTCCGCCAGGGAGGCGGCGGATGCTGCCGTCGTCCATTTTTCGGCGAGGACGAGGCCGAGTGCCAGCAGGACCGGGCCGAGGAAGATGCCGATGAAGCCGAAGGCCAGCACGCCGCCGAAGACGCCCAGTGCGATGAGCAGGATCGGCAAGCTGGCGGTGCGGCTGATGAGCAGCGGCTTGACGAAGTTGTCCACGCTGCTGATGACGGCCACGCCATACGCCACCATGAAGATCGCCCAGCCGGTCTGGCCCTGGTCGTACAGCCAGAAGGCGGCGCCGCCCCAGATCAGCGGCGGGCCGACCGGGATCATGGACAGGAAGAAGATTGCCGCGGCGAGCAGCACGGCGCCGGGCACGCCGGCGATGAGGAAGCCGACCAGCGCCACCAGCGACTGGGCCGCGGCGGTGCCGACGATGCCGATCATGACCCCCATGACCGTGCTGCGCGCCAGGGCCAGCATCTGCTCGCCCAGCGCGCCGCCCAGCATGCGGCTGCCGCTCCTCAGGCGTTCGGAAAGGGCCGGCCCGTCGCGGTAGAGGAAGAAGACGATGAACAGCACCAGCACCAGCTGCAGCAGGCCCTCGCCGGTGAGGGCGACGGTCTTCAGCAGCACAGTGCGCGTCGGATCGTAGAGCTGCTTGAGCAGCTTGTTGAACTCCTCCCGGCTTTCGGCAAGACTGTGCCAGTAGGCATCGAGCTGCTCGCCGACGAACGGAATGCCGGCCAGCCATTCGGGCGGCCCCATGGTGGCGCGCAGGATGAGGCCGCGCAGTTTTTCCACCAGCGGCGGCATTGCATCCGCCAGGCTGATGGCGAGGAAGCTCATCGGCACCAGCACCACCAGCATGAGCAGCAACGTCATGACGGTGGACGCGAGTGCCGGCCGGTTGCCGAGCCGGGCCAGCAGCCAGGCATGCAGGGGCCAGGTGGTGACGCAGACGATGGCGGCGAAGAGGATCGCGGCGATGAAGGGCTGCAGGATCAGGAAGCAGCCGAGCGCCAGCAGAGTGACCAGGGCGATGCGAGCGAGTCGTTTGTTGTCCATGCTGTGGGAGATTGTACCGCTCAGCCTTTCGAGAGGGACTTCAGCGCCTGGCGGATGCCATCGGAGACGGAGACGCCGGCGGGCAGGGCCTTCAGCGCTGCCTGCGCTTCGCGCTCGTTGTAGCCGAGCGCGAGCAGGGCGTTGAGGATGTCGTTCGAGGACGAGACGGCCGCCGAAGGAGCGACGGCGACGATGCCCTTCAGCCTGTCGCGCAATTCCAGCAGAAGGCGTTCCGCCGTCTTCTTGCCGATGCCGGGAATTTTCATCAGCCGGCCGGCCTCCTGCGCGGCCACCGCCTGGGCGAGTTCGGCCACCGACAGGCCGGAGAGCACTGCCAGCGCCGTGCGCGCGCCGATGCCGGAAATCTTCAACAGCTGGCGGAAAGCGGCGCGCTCGGCTTCGGTGGCGAAGCCGAACAGCTGGTGCGCGTCCTCGCGCACCGCCAGGTGGGTGTGCAGGATCACCTTTTCGCCGCTGGCGGGCAGGTGGTAGAAGGTGCTCATGGGCACATCGACTTCATAGCCGACGCCCGCCACGTCGAGCGTGATCTGCGGTGGGTTCTTCTCGACGAGGATGCCGGTGAGGCGGCCGATCATGGCGGTGTTCCGTGTAGAAGGTGGGGAATTGTAGCGGTAGCGGCAAAAAAAAGCGCCCTTGCGGGCGCTTGGCACACGGACGGCGTGTGTGAAAACTTGCAGGGGAGGAAGATCTTTCCTGCAGGCGAATTAAAGCCGAAACAGGAGGAATGCGCATCACCCGTTTGGATGACGACTAAAGTGATAGACGCGAACAGACCCTAGTGCCCGCCCAGCCGCCCGAAGGGCGCTAGGCGCCCCCGCCGCGGGGGGCAGCGAACGAAGTGAGCGTGAGGGCTGTTCTGTTCACTATCGCAGCCGGCCGCGGCGCACACTCAGGCCGGCGGTGGACAAGGCGCCCAGTCCCTGGCCGCCGTGGGCGTGGCAGATGGCGCAGGCCAGGGCGTCGGCGGCATCCGGGCTAGGGTCGCCCGGCAGGGCGAGCAGCCGCCGCACCATGTGCTGCACCTGTTCCTTGGCTGCATGGCCGTTGCCGACCACCGCCTGCTTCACCTGCAGGGCGGTGTATTCGGCGATGGGGAGCGCCGCGTCGACTGCCGCGCAGATCGCCGCGCCGCGTGCCTGGCCGAGCAATAGTGTGGATTGCGGGTTGACGTTGACGAAGACGATCTCGACGGCGACTTGCTGCGGCTGGTGGGTGGCGATCACCTCGCGCAGGCCGTCGAGGATGGATTTCAGGCGCAGCGGCAGCGCACCGTCAGCCGGTGTCCGGACGCAGCCGCTGGTGAGATATGCGAGCTTCGTGCCGACCTTCTCGATGATGCCAAAACCCGTAATCCGGAGACCAGGGTCGATGCCGAGAATGCGGATGCGCTCGCTGCTCACGCGTCCATGACTGCGGTTGTGTAGACTTCCTGCACGTCGTCGAGCGCGTCGATGGCGTCGAGCAGCTTCTGCATCTTGGCGGCGTCCTCGCCGGCGAGCTCGGTGTCGTTGAGCGGTTTGAAGGTGATGTCGGCGAGTTCCGCCTTGAGGCCGGCCTTTTCCAGGCCGGATTTCACGGCATGGAAGTCCTGCGGCGCGCAGACCACCTCGATGCTGCCGTCGTCGTTGGCCACCACGTCTTCGGCGCCGGCCTCCAGCGCCGCCTCCATCGCCTGGTCCTCGCTGGTGCCGGGGGCGAAGATGAACTGGCCGCAATGCTTGAACTGGAAGGCCACCGAGCCCTCGGCGCCGAGGTTGCCGCCGTTCTTGGCGAAGGCGTGGCGCACTTCCGCCACGGTGCGCGTCTTGTTGTCGGTGAGGCAATCCACCATCACCGCGGCGCCGCCGATGCCGTAGCCCTCATAGCGGATTTCCTCGTAGCTGGCGCCGTCCAGTTCACCGGCGCCGCGCTTGATGGCGCGCTCGACGGTGTCCTTCGACATGTTGCTGTCGAAGGCCTTGTCCATCGCCAGGCGCAGGCGCGGGTTGCTGTCCGCGTCGCTGCCGCCCATCCTGGCGGCGACGGTGATTTCCTTGATGAGCTTGGTGAAGACCTTGCCGCGCTTGGCGTCCTGGCGCCCCTTGCGGTGCTGGATGTTGGCCCATTTGGAGTGGCCGGCCATGTTGAACCTCTCTAAAACTGCGCTGATAGAATGCAATTTTACACTCACAGGGAGCCTGCCGATGGCACAGCCGCTCGTCATTGCGAAATCCGGCGAACTCGATCTGGCCCTGCTGCCGCAGATGGCCAACCGCCACGGCCTCATCACCGGCGCCACCGGCACCGGCAAGACCGTCACCCTGCAGACGCTGGCCGAGCACTTCTCCGCGATCGGCGTGCCCTGCTTCATGTCGGACGTCAAGGGCGACCTCTCCGGCATCTCCCAGTCCGGCGGCGGCAACGCCAAGGTGGCCGAGCGGGTGGCGATGCTGAAGCTCGAGGGCTTCGCCCACCAGGGCTATCCCGTCACCCTGTGGGACCCGTTCGGCGAGGCCGGCCATCCGGTGCGCGCCACCATTTCCGACATGGGGCCGCTGCTGCTCGGCCGCATGCTCGACCTCAACGAGACGCAGGGCGGCGTGCTCAACCTGGTGTTCAAGGTGGCCGACGACAACGGCCTGTTGCTGCTGGACCTCAAGGATCTGCGCGCGATGCTCGCCTTCGTCGGCGAAAACGCCAAACAGTTCACCACCGAGTACGGCAACGTCTCGGCGGCCTCCATCGGCGCCATCCAGCGCGGCCTGCTCGCGCTCGAATCGCAGGGCGGCGAGAAGCTGTTCGGCGAGCCGATGCTCGACATCGCCGACCTCCTCCAGACCGACCGCGGCCGCGGCATCATCAACATCCTCTCCGCCGACCGCCTGATGCAGTCGCCGAAGATGTACGCGACGCTGCTCCTGTGGCTGCTCTCCGAACTGTTCGAGAACCTGCCCGAGGCGGGCGACCTCGACAAGCCGAAGCTGGTGTTCTTCTTCGACGAGGCGCACCTGCTGTTCACCGATGCGCCGGCGGCGCTGGTCGACAAGATAGAGCAGGTGGTGCGGTTGATCCGCTCGAAGGGCGTCGGCGTCTACTTCGTCACGCAGAACCCGGCCGACGTGCCGGACAAGGTGCTCTCCCAGCTCGGCAATCGCGTCCAGCACGCGCTGCGCGCCTTCTCCGCGCGCGACCAGAAGGCGGTCAGGGCGGCGGCCGAAACCATGCGCGACAACCCGAGCCTCGACGAAGCCGCCGCCATCACCGAACTGGGTGTCGGCGAGGCGCTGGTCTCCTGCCTCGACGAGAAGGGCCGCCCCGGCGTCGTGCAGCGCGCCTTCGTCGTGCCGCCGCAGGGCCAGATCGGTCCCATCGCCGACGCGCAGCGCCGCCAGCTGATCCAGAATTCCCTCGTCGCCGGCGTCTACGAGAAGACGGTGGATCGCGAATCCGCCTATGAGATCCTCAAGGCGCGCGCGGCGCAGGCCGCGCAGGCCGCGGCCGCGGCCGCGCCGCCGCCCCAGACGCAGCAGCAGACTCAACAAGGCGGGGGTGGCATCCTCGGCGGACTGGGCGACCTGCTCGGCGGCGGCAGGGGCCGCCGCCAGTCCGTCGCCGAGGCGGCGGTGACGAGCGCCGCCCGTGCCATCGGCTCCAACCTGGGCCGGCAGATCGTGCGCGGGGTGCTCGGCTCGTTACTGGGCGGCAAGCGCTGATCCGGTCGCCGTATTGCGCAGACTGACTTTTACAGCCCCAGCCGCTGCCAGATCGTCGAGGTCAGCCCGGCCTGGTTGAGGGTGTAGAAATGCAGGCCCGGCGCGCCGTTGGCGAGCAGGCGGTCGCACAGTGCGGTCACCACGTCTAGGCCGAAGGAGCGCGCTGACGCCGCATCGTCGCCGAAGCTCTCGAACTTCTTCCGCATCCAGCGCGGAATCTCCGTGCCGCAGGCGTCCGAGAAGCGGGCGATCTTGCTGAAGTTGGCGATGGGCATGATGCCGGGCACGATGGGCAGCGTGACGCCCAGCGCCTGCGCCTGGTCGACGAACTGGTCGTAGGCGTCGGCGTTGTAGAAATACTGCGTGATGGCCGAATCCGCTCCCGCGTCCACCTTGCGCTTGAAATTCAGCAGGTCGTCGCGCGGGTTCTTCGCCTGCGGGTGGTACTCCGGGTAGGCCGCCACCTCGATGTGGAACCAGTCGCCGGTTTCCGCCCGAATGAATGCCACCAGCTCGTTGGCGTAGCGGAACTCGCCCGGATCGGCCATGCCCGAGGGCAGGTCGCCGCGCAGCGCGACGATGCGGCGGATGCCGGCATCCTTGTAGCGCGCCAGCACGGCGCGCACGTTGTCCCGCGTCGAGCCGATGCAGGAGAGGTGCGGCGCTGCCGGATGGCCTTCGGCCTGGATCTCCAGCACCGTCTCCAGCGTGCGGTCGCGCGTCGAGCCGCCGGCGCCGAAGGTGCACGAAAAGAAGGCCGGCTTCAATTGGGCCAGCTGGCGCCGCGTGACGCGCAGCTTGTCGGCGCCCTCGGCGGTTTGCGGCGGGAAGAATTCGAAGGAGATTTCGGGTTTCATCGAAGGAGGTTCATTCGAGCGACTGCAGGTGGCGCTGCGCGGCTTCGCCGAGGCGCCGGTCCAGCGTGGCGAGCGGCGCCTTGAGGTCGGCCGCGAGCCACAGATAGGCCGCGTCGTAGGTTGACAGGTCGTAGCGCAGGGCGAGCGCGACTTGCGCCTGGAGATCGATGGGCCGCTGCCGCAGCGGCAGCGCGCCGTAGTCGGCGAGCCCGCAGGCGGCCACTTCAGCCAGGCCCTGGCGCGACTTCTTCAGGGCCACGCTGGCGATCTCGAAATCCAGCAGGTGCGGCGCGAAGAGCTCGCAGCCGGCCATGCGGCCGAGTGCCTCGTCGCGTTCCGGCTCGTCGAAGAGTACCGCCGCCAGCAGGCTGCAGTCGACCACCAGCGGCGGGCGCAGGCGATAGGTTGCCGGCGGCTCGGCGACGAAAACCGGTTGTTTCATCGCGCATCCCGCTCGGCACGGATGATGTCCACCGCGCGCGGCCCGGTCTTGAAGGGCTTGGGCCAGCGCACGCGGTGCTCGGCGGCGACCTGCTCGATGGTTTTCTGTAGTGTCGGCCCGGGCGCCGCCGCCGCTTGCGCCACCGGCGCGTCTACCGCCTGGGCGATGAGCGCCATCAGCTCGCCCTGCAGCGAGCGGTGATTGCGCGCCGCCCGGCGGCGCAGCGCCTCCAGCAGGGGTTCGGGCACATCCTTGATCGACAGGCTGGGCATGATGAGCACCTCCACGGCGGAACCAATATGGTTCCATTATGGTTCCGCCGTGAAACCACGTCAATAGCGGTAGTGATCCGGTTTGTAGGGGCCGTCCTTGGACAGGTTGAGGTAGGTCGCCTGCTCGTCGGACAGCTCGGTCAGGTGGGCGCCGATCTTCTTCAGGTGCAGCCGCGCCACCTTTTCGTCGAGGTGCTTGGGCAGCACATACACCTGCTTGCCGTACTGGCCGCCGCGGGTGAACAGCTCGATCTGCGCCAGCACCTGGTTGGTGAAGGAGTTGCTCATGACGAAGGAAGGATGTCCCGTGGCGCAGCCGAGGTTCACCAGGCGCCCTTCGGCCAGCACGATGATGCGCTTGCCGTCCGGGAAGATGACATGGTCGACCTGCGGCTTGATGTTCTCCCACGAGTACTGGCGCAGCGAGGCGATGTCGATCTCGGAATCGAAGTGGCCGATGTTGCAGACGATGGCGTTGTTGCGCATCGCCTTCATGTGCTCGTGGCCGATGATGCGCAGGTTGCCGGTGGCGGTGACGAAGATGTCGGCGTGGGCGGCGGCCTCGTCCATGGTGACGACGCGGTAGCCTTCCATCGCCGCCTGCAGGGCGCAGATCGGGTCGATTTCCGTCACCCACACGGTGGCGCCGAGGCCACGCAGGCTTTGCGCGCAGCCCTTGCCCACGTCGCCGTAGCCCGCCACCACGGCGACCTTGCCGGCGATCATCACGTCGGTGGCGCGCTTGATGCCGTCCACCAGCGATTCGCGGCAGCCGTAGAGGTTGTCGAACTTGGCCTTGGTGACCGAGTCGTTCACGTTGATGGCCGGGAAGGGCAGCCGGCCCTCGGCCGCCATCTGGTAGAGGCGCTTGACGCCGGTGGTGGTCTCCTCCGTCACGCCCTTGATGCCGGCCAGCATCTTGGCGTACCAGCCGGGCTGGGCGGCAATGCGCTTCTTGATCGCGGCGAACAGCGCGACTTCCTCTTCGTTGGTCGGGTGGGCGATGACCGACGGGTTCTCCTCGGCCTTCGTGCCGAGGATGAGCAGCAGCGTCGCATCGCCGCCGTCGTCGAGGATCATGTTCGGGCTTTTTTTGTCGCTCCACTCGAAGATGCGGTGGGTGTAGTCCCAGTACTCTTCGAGGCTCTCGCCCTTGTAGGCGAACACCGGCGTGCCGCTGGCGGCGATGGCGGCGGCGGCGTGGTCCTGCGTCGAGAAGATGTTGCAGGAGGCCCAGCGCACGTCGGCGCCGAGCGCTTTCAGGCTCTCGATCAGCACTGCCGTCTGGATGGTCATGTGCAGGCTGCCGGCGATGCGCGCACCGCGCAGCGGCTGGGTGGCGGCGAACTCCTCGCGCACGGCCATCAGGCCGGGCATCTCGGTTTCGGCGATGGTGATTTCCTTGCGCCCCCAGGATGCGAGGGCGATGTCGGCGACCTTGTAGTCGGCAAAGCCGGCGGGTTGGATGACTGCGTTCATGCTTGGCTCCTTGTCAAAGCAGCCGGGGGAGAGATGGGGGGAGGGTTTCGCACTCACCTGCCATCCCGTGCCGGCACGGGTTGAGGTGAGCGCCGTTGAAACATTACCGAGCCTGGGGGCCGACTGATGCGGTACCTCGCAGCGCTCCTCGGAAGCGGCGCATTATACGCCGGTTGTCCAAGGCACTCCAGCGTGGGCGGGGCTGGGATTGCCCCGCCCTCCTTAGCGGCAAACTGCGCCGAATGCGTCGGTCGGGGCAATCCCAGCCCCGCCCCCACTTGACCGCCAGCGTTGGCTTACAGCCCGGCGTCGGCTTTTAATGCAGCCACCTTGTCCAGCGCCTCACAGGTGAATTCCGGCTCGTCGCGGCCGAAGTGCTGCCGAATCAGTATTTGCTGGGCCCCGCCTGGCCGGCAGACCCGGCGCCACCTTCCGGATATTTCGGTGCAACCGGCTTGACGTAGACGCGTACGCCCAAGGGCGTATCCACGCCGAGCAATTTCAGGATGCTGGCGACGAAGATCTTGTGCCGGGCTGGCGCGTTGTCATACCAGGCGTGCAGGTATTGCTGCAAGTCGGTCCTGGCCTCGGCCGGGTCGAGGTTCAGGTAATGCAGGCTGTCGATGTTCTCCGGGTCTTGCTCGAACAGCGGCAGCAGGAGCTTGGCGACGATTTCGTTTTTTTCGCGCAGATAGGGATCGTTTCTCAGTGCCTCCTCGTTTTCCCGCAGCCATTCGGCAAGCGGAGTGCCATCCGGCAGGTTGCGGTGTTCTTCCATGATCAACTGCTGCGCAAATGCATTCAGTCTGGCCGCGTACCCTTCCAGGCCCGGGCGCGGCGGCGCGCTGCTCCAGGTGAGCGCCATGGATCGCAGCGTGTAGAGCGAGGCGGTTTCGCAGAGCGTCTCTTCGAACCACTGGTTGTATTTGCGCGAATCGCGGCTCCGGTGCGCATCGTAGTTGGACATGATGTGGCAGAGTTCATGGGCGAACTCATAGACATATTCGCCCCAGCGCCGGTCATGCGCATGCAGCCGCACCCGGTACTCCCCCGTGCCCTCCTTTTCATACAGCACCATGGGCTCGCGGTCGGTGTGCGATACCACGATGGAAATCGGCAGCCGCATGGGCACCCGGGTTGCCAGCTCGTCGGCAACCGCGTGCAGGACGGATTCGACCTCTTCCGTGTCGGCCTCGCCCCAACCCTCGCCCTCCACCCGGATCGCGATGTCCGACTTGCGTGTCTTGGACGACTTCTCCGTCAGGCCGGACACGGCGTTGGCGGAGGGGGTCAGCACCACCCAGAAAAGGATCGACGAGATCAAAAGAGGCAACCGCATGCCAATACTCTCCACAAACATCCGGCGCGCTCTTGCCGGTGCCGCGACGGCCGGGGCGATAGGACCCGGCAGCCATCAAGCAAGCATGCTAGCGGCCGATTGGCGATTCGTCTAATCCGTCGCGATGCCGGCTGATCCCTCGATGCAAGTTGTGCCCTGCGTAAGCCCCAAAAAAACGGGAAGCCGGAAAATACCCCGGATTCCCGTTCTTCCCGGTCGCAGCCAGCCCTTTCAAACTTCCTTGACGGGCCGCAGGACTGCCGAGGAATTGCCTAGCACTGGTAGGTCGGTAGTCCCCATTGCATCTGCGTATCGTTTGCTTCATGGCACCGCTGGATGGTCGGGCGCTCATTCGGCTTGGCGTCCATGGTGCGGACCGGGCCCATGACTCCGCCGGCTGTCTTCATATGAGCGCCGCAATCGATGGTCGGCAACCCCCATTGGACTCGTGTATCGTTTGCCTCGCGGCACTGGTTGGCGCGGAGGGTGTTTTCGTCTGCCGCCTGCACAACGGCGGGGAATGCGGCGATGGCTGAAAAGGCAACGGTAATGGCTGTTAGCGCCAATTTTCTCGATTTCATATATCTGTCTCCTGTTGGGATTGGGGATGACGGTTGTCCGTCGCTCAGTAGACCGTGCTGTGGGTTGATTGCTTACAGGCCGGTTTTCCGGACAGAGGAAATACAATCGCTGCCCGTGGGGTCTTGATCCGGGCCGCGGTGAGGGAATGCTGCTGCCACTCACAAGGTCTCTTGCCGATCGGACCCGTGCCGCCAGGACTGACTTTTCCGAAATGAAAACGGGCGCCATCGGCGCCCGTTTTTCTTGCCTTGCTTTTGATTACAGTCCGGCGTCGGCCTTCAGTGCCGCCACTTTGTCGAGCGCCTCCCACGTAAATTCCGGCTCGTCGCGGCCGAAGTGGCCGTAGGCGGCGGTCTTCAGGTAGATCGGCCGCAGCAGGTCGAGCGCCTGGATGATCCCTTTCGGCCGCAGGTCGAAGTGCTTGCGGATCAGTTCCTCGATCTTCTCCTCGGCGATGCGGCCGGTGCCGTAGGTGTGCACCATCAGCGACACCGGCTTGGCGACGCCGATGGCGTAGGCGACCTGCACTTCGCAGCGGTCGGCGAGGCCGGCGGCGACGATGTTCTTGGCGACGTGGCGGCAGGCGTAGGCAGCCGAGCGGTCGACTTTAGACGGATCCTTGCCGGAGAAGGCGCCGCCACCGTGGTGGGCCGCGCCGCCGTAGGTGTCGACGATGATCTTGCGGCCGGTGAGGCCGCAGTCGCCGTGCGGGCCGCCGACGACGAAGCGGCCGGTCGGGTTCACCAGGTAGCGCACGTTGCCCTGGAGCATCTCCTTGGGCAGCACCGGCTTGATGATCTCCTCGATCACCGACTCGGCGAGCTGGGCGTGCGAGACATCGGGGTCGTGCTGGGTCGACACCACCACGGTGTCGATGGACACCGGTTTGTCGTCGACGTACTTCACCGTGAGCTGGCTCTTGGCATCGGGGCGCAGCCAGGGCAGGCGGCCGTCGCGGCGCACCTCGGCCTGGCGCTGCATGATGCGGTGGGCGTAGTAGATCGGCATCGGCATCAGCTGCGGCGTCTCGTTGCAGGCGTAGCCGAACATCAGGCCCTGGTCGCCGGCGCCCTGTTCGAGGTCGAGGCCCTGGCCTTCATTGACGCCCTGGGCGATGTCGGGCGACTGGCGGTTGATGGCGGCGAGCACGGCGCAGGACTTGTAGTCGAAGCCGATGTCGGAGTTGTCGTAGCCGATGCGCTTGATGGTGTCCTGGGCGATCTCGCGGTAGTTGATGTGCGCCGTGGTGGTGATCTCGCCGGAAATCACGACGAGGCCGGTCGACACCAGCGTTTCGCAGGCGACGCGACTGTGCTTGTCGACGGCCAGGATGGCGTCGAGGACGGAATCGGAAATCTGGTCGGCGACCTTGTCGGGATGGCCTTCGGAAACCGACTCGGACGAAAAAAGAAATTCTCTGGACATGTGTCCTGCTCCTTGTGTGAAATTCCCGTTGCCCTGACGTTACCGGCTCCGGGAAGACGAGCAGGTGACGCTTTAGCAGTATTTATGGCCGCCCTGCAAGTTGTCCCGGGGAACATTTTCAGTCCCATTAACTCGGCGGAAATATAATTATAGTTTTTTGGCCCGGTGCGGGTCAAACACGGTATTTTAGTTACGGCGTAACCTGAAGATCAGCCTTCACTGAAACAGCGTTTTCTCCCGATGTCATTTCTTTTTCGTCTCCTCGGCCGTCTGTCCCTGCGCCTGCTGCATGGCCTGGGCGCGTTGCTCGGCTGGGCCGCCTGGTTCGCCTCGCCCGCCTACCGGCGGCATCTGAAAGAAAACCTGGCGCTGGCCTATGACCCTGCCGAAGCTGCGGCCATTCGGCCGCCCGCGATCGCCCACGCCGGGCGTGGCGTGCTGGAACTGCCGTGGGTGTGGCTGCGCGACAGGCGCGAGGTGACGGACAGGGTGATGCATGTCACCGGCTGGGAGGTCGTGGAGCAGGCCCGGGCGCGCGGCGAGGGCATCCTTTTCCTGACGCCGCACCTGGGCTGCTTCGACATCATTGCCCAATACCTTGCCGTCCGCATGAAGCTCACGGTGCTCTACCGGCCGCCCAAGCTGGCATGGCTCAAGCCGCTCATGGAGGAGGGGCGCGGCGGCGGCGACCTGCATCTTGCGCCGGCCGATCTTTCCGGGGTGCGCCTGCTGCTGCGCGCGCTGAAGCGCCGCGAGGCCATCGGCATGCTGCCCGACCAGGTGCCGGGCATGGGGGAGGGTGTCTGGGCGGACTTCTTCGGCCGTCCGGCATTCACCATGACCCTGGCGGCGCGCCTGACCGAGACCAGCAGGGCATCGGTGATCCTGACCTACGCCGAGCGCTTGCCGCGGGGCGCGGGCTATCACGTATTCTTTTTGCCGCCGCAGGGGGAAATCGACGGCACGCTGGATCAGCGTGCGGCAACCCTCAACCATGCCATCGAGGCGCTTGTCCGGCGCTGTCCCGAGCAGTACATGTGGGGCTACAACCGCTACAAGGCGCCGCGCGGATCGGAACCGCCAACGAACACCCACCCCCCATCCCCCGCCCCGAGGGCAGAGGTGACGGAGGTTCGCGGGCGAGGCCCGCTCCAGGAAAGTGGTCCGGCGGAGCCGCCATGCTGACACGCATCGGACTCGGCCTGATCTGGCTGCTGCACTTTCTGCCCCTGAAATGGCTGGCGCCGCTCGGCGAGACTTTCAGCAAGCTGCTCTACGCCTTCGGCCGCGAGCGCCGCCATATCACCCTGACCAATCTGCGCCTGTGCTATCCGCAAATGGCGGAAGCGGAGCGGGAGCAACTCGCCCGCGCGCACTTCCGTGCCTTCGGCCGCAGCTTCCTCGAGCGCGGGCTGCTCTGGTGGTCGCCGCCGGAGGATATCCGCCGCCTGGTGCGCGTGGAGGGACTCGATCGGATGCGTGCCCTGCAGGGCCGGCCGGTGATCCTCTTCGTGCCGCATTTCGTCGGCCTCGACATGGGCTGGACGCGGCTCACCCTGGAGCTCGACATGGTGAGCATCTACGCCCAGCAGAAGAATTTCTATTTCAATGCCGCGCTGTACAAGGGCCGCCTGCGCTTCGGCCACTCGCAACTGCTGTCGCGCCAGGAGGGCGTGCGCCAGGCCATCCGCGGCATGAAGGCCGGCCAGCCCTTCTACTACCTGCCGGACATGGACTACGGCCAGCGCGACACCATCTTCGTGCCCTTCTTCGGCGTGCCGGCGGCGACTATCACCGGCCTCTCGCGCCTTGCACGCATGACCGGCGCGAAGGTCGTGCCCTGCATCACGCGCATGCTGCCGGGCGAGGCGGGTTATGTCGTCGAACTGGGCGAGCCGTGGGCGGACTATCCCGGCGAGAGCATCGAGGCCGATACCCTGCGCATGAACGCCTGGATCGAGCAGCGCATCGCCGAGATGCCGGAGCAGTACTACTGGGTGCACAAGCGCTTCAAGACGCGTCCCAAGGGCGAGAAGAAGCCGTATTGAACGCCGCATCAGGTAAGATTCGCCCATGTTCCGCAACCCCGATCCCGACGCGATCTGCGCCCTGCTGCGCGAGGTGAAAACCATCGCCGTGGTCGGCCTGTCGCCCAATCCCGGTCGTCCCGCCTTCCGCATCGCCCGCGCCCTGCAAGGCTTCGGCTACCGTGTCATTCCCGTGCGGCCGAAGGTGGAGACGGTCCTCGGCGAGAAGGCCTACGCCTCGCTCTCCGAGGTGTCGGAGAAGATCGACCTGGTGGACGTTTTTCGCGCTGCAGAGCATGTCGGTCCGCTCGTGGACGAATGCCTGCGCCTGGGCATCCGGCGCATCTGGCTGCAGGACGGCGTGGTCAATGAAGCAGCCGCCGAAAAGGCCGTTGCTGGCGGCATGACGGTGGTGATGGACCGTTGCATATGGCGCGACTGCACGAACCTGTGCACCGAGGCGGCCGATGCGGGTTAAGTTCACCAAGATGCACGGCCTCGGCAACGACTTCGTCGTGCTCGACGCCGTCAATCAATCCATCGCGCTGACGCCGGAGCAGGCGCGCTTTCTCGCCGACCGCCACTTCGGCGTCGGCTGCGACCAGATCCTCGTCGTCGAGAAATCGGCGCGGCCGGACGCGGATTTTCGCTACCGCATCTTCAACGCCGACGGCGGCGAGGTGGAGCAGTGCGGCAACGGCGCACGCTGTTTCGTGCGTTTCGTGCACGAAAAGGGCCTGACAAAAAAGCGCGCCATCCGTGTCGAAACGATGGGCGGCCTGATCGAGCCACGCCTGGAGGCGGACGGCCTCGTCACGGTGGACATGGGCGTGCCGCGCTTCGAGCCCTCGCACGTGCCCTTCGTCACCGACAGCGACGCACTGGTGCAGCCGCTGCGCGTGGACGGCGCCGAAGTCGGGATCACCGCCCTGTCGATGGGCAACCCGCACGCGGTGCAGGTGGTGGCGAACGTCGACACGGCGCCGGTCGCGGAGCAGGGCTCGCTGATCGAGAACCATCCGCGCTTCCCGCAGCGGGTGAATGCCGGCTTCATGCAGGTGGTGAATCGCAACGCCATCCGGCTGCGCGTCTTCGAGCGCGGCGCCGGCGAGACGCTCGCCTGCGGCACCGGCGCCTGCGCCGCCGTCGCCGCCGGCGTCATTCGCGGCCTGCTCGATTCGCCGGTGCGGGTGGCGACGCGCGGCGGCGAACTGACGATCGCCTGGGGCGGCCCCGGCCAGCCGGTGCTGATGACCGGCCCGGCGGTGACGGTGTTCGACAGCGAAATTGAAATCTGACAAGAGGAACGAAAAGAATGAAAGCCGACGAAATCGCCCGCTACCTGCAGGACCATCCGAAGTTCTTCGAGGAGTACGCCGACCTGCTGGCGCAGCTCTACATTCCGCATCCGCACGGCGGCCGCGCCATCTCGATCACAGAGCGCCAGATCCTCACGCTGCGCGAGAAGGCCAAGCTGCTGGAAAGCAAGCTCGGCGAGATGATCCGCTTCGGCGAGGAGAACGACGCCATCGGCGAGAAGGTGCACCGCCTGGCCACGGCGCTGGCCGGCGCGCGGGACTTCGCCGCGGCGAGGCGCGTCCTCTTCTCGCACCTCGGCGAGGATTTCGCCGTTCCGCATGTTGCTTTCCGCCTGTGGAACCTGCCGGCGCAGGCCGATGCGGCGGAGTTTGCCGAGGTGAATGAACAGACGCGCATATTCGCCGCCGGGCTGGCGCATCCCTACTGCGGCGCCAATGCCGGCTTCGAGGCCGCCGCCTGGTTCGGCGAAGCCGGCGGGCAGGTGCGCTCGGTGGCGCTGGTGGCGCTGCGGCGCGAAGCCGAGACGGTCGGCCTGCTGGCCCTCGGCTCGGAGGACGTGCAGCGCTTCTATCCGGAGATGGGCACGCTGTACCTCGGCCATATCGGTGACCTGGCGAGCGCGACCCTGTTGAGAACTTTGGAGTAATCCTTGAACGGCCTGACAGGCGAAGAAGCCAGTGCGGCCGCCGCGGCCTGGCTCGACGAACTGGCCCATCAGCGCCGCGTCAGCCCGCTCACCCTGGAGAGCTACAACCACGACCTCGCCGCCCTGCTGTCTCTGGCCGGGCCTACCCCACTCGACAAACTCAAGCACCACGACATCCGCCGCTTCGTCGCGCAATTGCATGGCCGCGGCCTGTCCGGCCGCTCGCTGGCCCGCGTCTTGTCGGCCTGGCGCGGCTTCTTCAACTGGCTGGCGCGACATCATGGTGTGGGACAGAACCCCTGCCTCAGCGTGCGCGCGCCGAAGTCGAAGAAGGCCCTGCCCTCGGTGCTCTCGCCGGACCAGGCGAATGCGCTGCTGGAGCGGGAGGCCGACGGCCTGCTGGAACTGCGCGACAAGGCCCTGTTCGAACTGTGCTATTCGTCGGGACTGCGCCTGGCCGAACTGGCGAGCCTCGATTGCAACATGGCGCAGGACCTGGCGGCGGGCGAAGTGACCGTCACCGGCAAGCGCGCCAAGACGCGCAGCGTGCCGGTCGGCGCCAAGGCGCGCGCGGCGCTGGCGGCGTGGCTGGCGCGGCGCGACGAGGTGGCCGCCGCCGACTGCCCGGCGCTGTTCGTCAGCCGGCGCGGCACGCGCCTGTCGATGCGCATGATCCAGTTGCGCCTCGACCGCTGGGCGAAGAAGGCCGGCCTCGGCGCCCACGTCCATCCGCACATGCTGCGCCACTCCTTCGCCTCGCATGTGCTGCAGTCCTCCGGCGACCTGCGCGCGGTGCAGGAGATGCTCGGGCATTCCAGCATCGGCACGACGCAGGTGTATACGCATCTGGACTTCATGCATCTGGCCAAGGTGTACGACGCCGCGCATCCACGGGCGAAAAAGAAATGAGTGTGCCGCCAGTACGTCGCTGGCTCGTCGAGGCCGCGCAGCGCATCGATGCGGCGCTGGGGCCGGCGCGCGTGAAGCGCATCGTCCTGCCGCCGCTCGTCGGCAAGCCGGGCAAGGAGGGTGAGTTCTGCGCCGTGCAGCTCGACGACGGCAGCGTCGGCCTCGCCTTCACCCTGCTCGACGGCACACTGGCCGCGCTGCATGCGCGCGGTGATCGCGGGCAGGTCGGTCGCATGGCGATGGAACTTGTGCGCGGCTATGCCGAGGGCGACGGCGCCGAGCGTGTCCTCGGCCTTGCCGCGATCAACGCCCTGACGCGTCGCCTCTACAACCGCGCCGGCTTCGTGGCCGACAACTCGATCGATTCCTTCGGCTCGCTCGGACTCGAGCCGGGAGACCGCCTCGGCATGGTCGGCCATTTCACGCCGCTCATCGAGCAGGCGCGCGCGCTGGGCATTCCGGTCACGGTGCTGGAGCTGAAAGCCGAGCTGGTGAGAGAGGAGCCGGGGCTCGTCGTTACGCTCGACGCCAGCCGTCTCGCCGGCTGCAACAAGATCGTGTCGACCAGCACGCTGCTGCTGAACGACACCTTCGAGGCCGTCGCCGGCTGCTGGCTCGGGGCGGAGGCCGTCGCCATCGTCGGCCCCTCGGCCGGCTGCCCGCCCGATCCGCTCTTCGCCGCCGGGGTTTCCGCGGTCGGCACGGCGTGGGTGGTCGATGCCGAAGCCTTTCTCGCGCGCTGCACTGCGGGCGAGAAGTGGGGCGAGACTTCGAAGAAGGTTACGCTCACACCGCAGCGCTACCCCGGGCTCGAAGCCCTGATTGCCAGAACATGACTGAACTCATCCTCAAGCCCGGCAAGGAGCGCTCCGCCATGCGCCGCCATCCCTGGATCTTCGAAGGGTCCGTGGATGCGCTGAAGGGCCGCGCCCGCGCCGGCGACACGGTGGACGTGTTTGCCCACGACGGGCGTCCGCTGGGGCGGGCGGCGTTCAGCCCGCACTCGCAGATCCGCGCCCGACTGTGGAGCTTCGATATCGAGGAGACCATCGACCACGCCTTTTTCAAGCGCCGTGTCGCCGCCGCCGTTGCGGCACGGACGGCGCTGCCCGAACTGCGCGGCCAGGAGGGCCTGCGCCTCATCCACGGCGAGTCTGACGGCCTGCCGGGCGTCATCGCCGATCGCTACGGCGAGACGGTGGTGGTGCAGTTGAACAGCGCCGGGGCGGAGAAGTGGCGCGATGCCATCGCCGCCGCGCTGCTGCAGGCGACGGGCTGCAAGCGGATCTTCGAACGCTCCGACTCGGATGTGCGCGGGCTCGAAGGCCTGCAAGCCCGCACCGGTTTCCTGCATGGCGAGGCGTCAGAAGGCGGCGTCGTCATCGAGGAGCACGGCCTTCGCCTGGAGGTGGACATCGCGGGCGGCCACAAGACCGGCTTCTATCTCGACCAGCGCGAGAACCGGCGGCTCGTGCGCGAGCTTTCCGCCGGCCGCAGCGTACTCAACTGCTTCTGCTATACCGGCGGCTTCAGCCTGCAGGCCTTGGCCGGCGGCGCAACGCAGGTACTTTCCATCGACAGTTCCGGCCCGGCGCTGGAAGCGGCGAGGCGCAACCTGGCGCTGAATCCGCAACTGCCGGCGGATCGTGCCGGTTGGCGCGACGCCGACGTCTTCGAGGAGCTGCGCGCGCTGAAGAAGGCCGGCGCGCGCTTCGACCTGATCGTCCTCGACCCGCCCAAGTTCGCACCCTCCGCCGCCCACGCCGGACGCGCGGCGCGCGCCTACAAGGACATCAACCTGCTCGGCTTCCGCCTGCTCAATCCCGGCGGCCTGCTCATGACCTATTCCTGCTCGGGCGGCATCGGCCTCGAGCTGTTCCAGAAGATCGTCGCCGGTGCGGCAGCCGATGCCGGGGCGGATGCGCGCATCCTGCGCCGGCTGGGCGCCGCGGCCGACCATCCGGCGGCGCTGGCCTTCCCGGAAGGCGAGTACTTGAAGGGCCTGCTCTGCCAGGTGGTATGATCGCCGCGCCATGACGTTCCACCGCAAGCTGATCGCTTTTATTGCCGTGCTGTGCCTGTTCGGCGCGCAGCAGGCGGCGTTCGCCCACTGGGCGGCGCACCTCGGCGCGCCGATTGCGGTCGGTCTCGAGTCGCCGGACGGCGAGCATGCCGCGGCGGCCGTCCTTGGCCAGTCCTGCACCAGTTGCGCCGCTTTCGCCGGACTCGATGCGGCGCTGCCGGGCAGCACTGTGGGCGCATCGGCCGCATCCGCCTTCGTCGAATCCAGCCTGCCGGCGCCGCAGGAAAAGTCAGTCTCCCCGATACGGCGCTACGATTCCCGCGCTCCTCCCGCCGTTCTCTGAAGCCTTGTTCTTGAATCCGTCGTCGCGCAGCGCGCGGCGATTACCTCATTTGCTTCGGAGAACACCATGCACCGCATTTCCATTATTGCCGTCGCGGCATCGCTGGCCCTGCCCGCCGTCGCGGCGGGCGACGAAGACCTGAAAGTCCTGCGCGAGGAAATCGCGCAGATGAAGAAATCCTACGAACAGCGCATCGAGGCGCTGGAACAGCGGCTGGCCGCGGCCGACTCGGCGCCGGTGAAAAGTCAGTCCCCGCAGGACGGCGGCACTCGGGCCGGCACGGCCGGCAGCTTCAATCCCGAGGTCTCGCTCATTCTGCAGGGCCAGTACCGCAGGGCGAAGGATGTGCCGGAGCGTTCGATTTCCGGCTACTGGCCTGCCGGCCATAGCCACGGCGGCGATGAACGCGGCCTGACGCTCGACCACTCCGAGCTGATCGTCTCCGCCAACATCGATCCGTACTACCGCGGCATGCTCAACGTCGCGCTGAAGGACGGCGAAGCCGAGGTCGAGGAGGCCTGGTTCCAGACGCTGGGCCTCGGCAACGGCTTCACGCTCAAGGGCGGCCGCTTCCTCTCCGGCATCGGCTACCTCAACGAGCAGCACCCGCACGCTTGGGATTTTGCCGACGCGCCGCTGATGAGCAAGGCGCTGTTCGGCGAGCACTACGGCCAGGACGGCCTGCAGCTGAAGTGGGTGGCGCCGACCGATCTGTTCATGGAGTTCGGCGCCGAGCTCGGCCGCGGCGCGGGCTTTCCCGGCACCGACCGCAACAGGAATTCCGCGGGGGCCAGTGCCCTGTTCGCCCATGTCGGCGACGACGTCGGCCGCTCGCATGCCTGGCGCGCCGGCCTGTCCTGGCTGTCGACGCGGGCGAGAGACCGCGAGGCGCACTTCGAGGACACCGACGCGGCCGGCCCGAACGAAGTCGAAGGTCTGTTCTCCGGCCGGAGCCGTACCGTGGTGGCTGACTTTGTCTGGAAATGGGCGCCGGAGGGCAATCCGAAACAGCGCAATTTCAAGTTCCAGACGGAGTTCTTCCGCCGCAGCGAGAGCGGCGACCTGGCCTGCGCCTCGGGCGTGGCGACCTCGCCCTGCCTGGGCGGCGTTGCACTGGGCGATCTGCGTTCGCGCCAGAGCGGCGGCTATGCGCAGGCGGTGTGGCAGTTCATGCCGCAGTGGCGCGTCGGCTACCGTTTCGACTGGCTGAACGCGGGCAGCAAGCGCTACGACCCGGCCACCGTCTTTGCCGCGCTCGATCCCGCCAACGCCTACTTTGCGCGCTACCGTCCGCAACGACATTCGATCATGGCCGACTGGTCGCAAAGCGAGTTTTCCCGCCTGCGCCTGCAGCTCGCCCGCGACAAGTCCATGCAGGGCGTCACTGATAACCAGGTGACGCTGCAGTACATCATGAGCCTGGGCGCCCACGGCGCGCACAAATTCTGAGGAGAGCCCGATGATCCGATTATTCGTTTTATTGGCGGGCCTGGCCGCGGCGCTGCCGGCCGCTGCCGCATTCAACGTTTTCGCCTGCGAACCCGAATGGGCGGCGCTGGTGAAGGAGCTGGGCGGCGACAAGGTGAGCGCCTACTCTGCCACGCATGCGATGCAGGACCCGCATCGCATCGAGGCGCGGCCCTCGCTGATCGCCAAGGCGCGCAACGCGCAACTGGTGGTGTGCACCGGCGCCGACCTGGAGGCGGGCTGGCTGCCGCCGGTGCTGCGTGAATCGGGCAACGCCGCCGTGCAGCCGGGCCGGCCCGGCCATTTCGAGGCGACGCAGTTCGTCGTGCGGCTGGAGATTCCGCTGAAGCTCGACCGTGCCGAAGGCGACGTCCATGCCGCCGGAAATCCGCACATCCAGCTCGACCCGCGCAACCTGCTGGCGGTGGCCGGGCCTTTGGCAAAGCGGCTGGGCGAACTGGACGCAACGAATGCCGCGCACTACGCTACGCGGCAGCAGGCCTTCGCCGAAAAAATGCGGCAGGCCATCGCCCGCTGGGAAAAGGAGGCCGCCCCGCTGCGCGGCATGCGCGTGATCGCCCAGCACAAGAGCTTCAGTTATCTCTTCAACTGGCTTGGCCTGGTCGAGGCCGGCACGCTGGAACCCAAGCCCGGCATCGAGCCGGGCAGCGCCCATCTGGCGCAATTGCTGACGCAGGCCAAGACTCAGCAGGCCAGGCTGATCGTGCGCACGCCGTACGATTCGCCGCGTCCGGGCGAGTGGCTGGCCGAGCGCGCCGGCATTCCGCTCGCCACCCTGCCGTTCACCGTCGGCGGCAGCGAGCGGGCGCAGGACCTGTTCGGTCTCTTCGACGACACCCTTGCGCAGTTCAGGAAGGCGGCCCCATGAACGAGTTCGCGGCGCAGATCGACCTGCTCTGGCCAGCCTTTGCCGCCGGCCTCATCGTCCTCGCCACGCACGTGCCGCTGGGCATACAGGTGCTGGCACGCGGCATTATCTTCATCGACCTGGCCGTGGCGCAGGTGGCTGGCCTGGGGGCGCTGGCGGCTCACCTGGCCGACCGCGGCGACAACCCCTGGATCGTGCAGGGCGCGGCGGTCGGCGCAGCGTTGGCGGCGGCGCTCCTGCTGCAATGGAGCGAAAAGCGCTGGCCGCAATTGCAGGAAGCGCTGATCGGCCTGCTCTTCGTGCTGGCGGCCAGCGGCGCGGTGCTCCTGCTCGCGCGCGACGCCCACGGCGGCGAGCACCTGCGCGACCTGCTGGTCGGTCAGATGCTGTGGGTCTCGCATGGCCTGTTGCTGGCCGCCGCCGCGGTCAGTGCCGCGCTCCTGCTGGCCTGGAAGGCGTCGGGCCGCCAGGGCGGCGGGCTGGCGTTTTACGCTTTGTTTTCAGTTGCCGTAACTGTTTCAGTGCAATTGGTCGGGGTGTATCTGGTGTTTGCCAGCCTGATCGTGCCCGCCCTGGCGACGCATGGCCTGAAGCGTCGGCGCCTTGCAATGGGCTTTGCCATCGGCTCAGCGGGCTACGCTGCAGGGCTTTCCCTGGCAGCACTGGCAGACTTGCCGGCCGGCGCCGCCAGTGTCTGGATGCTGGCAACGGCGGGCCTGGTTTTCGCGCTCCTCCGTTCCGGCGTTGCGCCGCCCCGGTCTATATGCTAAAAGTCATGTCCGGTTTGCCGTTTTGCCAAGCCGGATCGGCTCCATTGCATCCCTGACTGACAACGTGGCTTTCTCACTTTTCGGCAAGAAACCCCCGCCCGAACCGGCGAAGCCGGCGGCCAGGAAACAGGCGCCCGCGGCGCCGGGAGTTTCGCGCCCGGTTGCGCCCAAGCCTTCACCCGACCCCCCGCGGGCAGAGCAAGCGGAGCTGGAATCGCTAGACTTCACTGCTCCCGGTGCGATCGAAGTGCACGAAGATGATTCGGAACATCACAGCCACTTCGAGATTCGCGAAAGCTCGGCGACCCTGCACCCGGTGGTCGAGGAGGCGGCCATCCTCTTCGCCAACGGCCAGGACGAGGCGGCGCTGGCGACGCTGGAAGCCGCCGCCGGTGCGGGTGGCCTGGGAAGCGCGGCCGACCAGGTGTGGGCGATGCTGTTCGATCTCTACCAGCTCATGGGCAATCGCGAGGTATTTGACAAGCGTGCCCTCGAGTATTCGATGAAATATGAAAAGTCGCCGCCGACCTGGGTCGAGCCGTCGCGGCAGACCCTCGGCCCGGCGCTGACCACCGGCGGCACTGCGTTCGTGGCCTTCGTCGGCATGCTGGGCGAGAGCGCCGACAAGACGGTCAAGCAGCTGGAGAAGATCGTCGCCGGCAACCCGGTGGCGCGCGTCGAGTTCGGCAAGCTGCAGAACGTCGATTCGCTGGGCGCCGAGATGCTGCTGAAGGCGATGCGGGCGGCGCGCAAGGCCAAGTGCGAACTGGTGATGAGCGGCGCCGAGAAGCTGGCCGAGTTGCTGAAGGGCAAGCTCGAGGTCGGCAAGCGGGAAGACGAGACGCTCTGGATGCTGCTGCTGGAGTTGTATCAGCACATGGCGCAGCAGGACCCGTTCGAGGAGTGGGCGGTGAATTACGCCATCACCTTCGAGGTGTCCCCGCCCTCCTGGGAAAACCGTCCGCCGCCGAAGAAGCCGGCGGCGATCGGCGTGCCGGAGGGCACCGCGGCCGATCCGGATGTCTTCCCGCTGGCGGGCGAGATGTACAGCGCAGGCTCCGATGCGTTCCGGCAACTGGTGGATTTCGCCACGGACCGCGAGCAGGTGCTGATCGACTGCAGCGCGCTCAGGCGCATGGATTTCGTCAGCGCCGGCCTCTTCCTCAACACCCTGACCAATCTGCAGATCACCGGCAGCAGCGTGACGATTCGCAATCCGAACCAGTTGATCTTCGCCCTGTTCGGCGTGCTCGGCATCAACCAGGTGGCGCACGTCGAACGGCGCAAGTTCTGACGCTTTTTTCTTCGCTTCTTCGTTTCCTATCGGGTAGTTCCATGGAGCAATATCACGGCACCACCATACTTTCCGTGCGCCGCGGCGCCAGCGTCGCCCTTGGCGGCGACGGCCAGGTGACGCTCGGCAACATCGTCGTCAAGGCGACCGCGCGCAAGGTGCGCCGGCTCTACCAGGAAAAGATCCTGGCGGGCTTCGCCGGCGGCACCGCCGACGCGTTCACCCTGTTCGAGCGCTTCGAGGCCAAGCTGGAGAAACATCAGGGCAATCTGCTGCGCAGCGCGGTGGAGCTGGCCAAGGACTGGCGCACCGACCGCATCCTGCGCCGGCTGGAGGCCATGCTGGCGGTAGCCGACCGTCAATCGTCGCTGATCATCACCGGCAACGGCGACGTGCTGGAGCCGGAGCTGGGCATCGTCGCCATCGGCAGCGGCGGCCCCTACGCGCAGGCCGCGGCGCGGGCGCTGCTGGAGAATACCGACCTGACGCCGGAGGAGATCGTCAAGAAGGCACTGACGGTTGCCGGCGACCTGTGCATCTACACCAACCAGAGCCACGTCATCGAGGTACTCGAGTGAGTCAGATGACCCCTCAGGAAATCGTCCACGAGCTCGATAAAAATATCGTGGGGCAGGGACGCGCCAAACGCGCCGTCGCCATCGCCCTGCGCAACCGCTGGCGGGGCGCCCAGGTGGCCGAACCGCTGCGCTCGGAGATCACGCCGAAGAACATCCTCATGATCGGCCCGACCGGCGTCGGCAAGACCGAGATCGCCCGCCGCCTGGCGCGGCTGGCCAATGCGCCCTTCATCAAGATCGAGGCGACGAAATTCACCGAGGTCGGCTACGTCGGCCGCGATGTCGACACCATCGTGCGCGACCTGGTCGAGATCGCCATCAAGGACGGCCGCGAGGCGGCCATGCGCGCCGTGCGCGACCGGGCGATGGATGCCGCCGAGGATCGCGTGCTCGACGTCCTGCTGCCGCCGGCGCGCAGCGTCGGCTTCCACGGCGATGCGGAAGCCACGGATGAATCCGCCGCGCGGCAAAAGTTCCGCAAGAAGCTGCGTGAAGGCGAACTGGATGCGCGCGAGATCGAGATCGAGGTGGCGGCCCCGTCGGCGCAGATGGAGATCCTCGCCCCGCCCGGCATGGAGGAGCTGACCTCGCAGATACAGGGCATGTTCCAGAATCTTGGCGGCGGCAAGCGCAAGACGCGGCGCATGGCCATCAAGGAGGCGCTGAAGGCCCTCGCCGACGAGGAGGCCGCACGGCTCGTGAACGACGACGAAATCAAGATCGCCGCCGTGCAGGCGGTGGAGCAGAACGGCATCGTTTTCCTCGACGAGATCGACAAGATCGCCTCGCGATCGGAGATGCACGGCGCCGATGTCTCGCGCCAGGGTGTGCAGCGCGACCTGCTGCCGCTGGTCGAGGGCACCACCATTGCGACCAAATATGGCATGGTGAAGACCGATCACATTCTCTTCATCGGCAGCGGCGCCTTCCATTTCTCCAAGCCTTCCGACCTGATCCCGGAACTGCAGGGGCGATTTCCCATCCGCGTCGAGCTGGATTCGCTCTCCGTCGAAGATTTCGAGCAGATTCTGGTCAGCACGGATGCCTGTCTGACTAGGCAGTACGAGGCGCTGCTGGCCACCGAGGGCGTCGCGCTTGATTTCAGGACGGACGGCATCCGCCGGCTCGCCGAGATCGCCTTTGCCGTCAACGAGAAGACCGAGAACATCGGCGCGCGCCGCTTGTACACGGTCATGGAAAAACTGCTCGAGGAAGTTGCCTTCGATGCCGGCAGCCACGGCAAGGCACTGGTCGTCGACGCGGCCTACGTCGACGCCCGCCTGAAGGATCTTTCGCAGAGCGAGGATCTCGCCCGCTACGTGCTCTGAGCAGCCGCATGCTGCTCAGGATCGTCTCCATCATCTTCCCGTTGTTCGCCATCGTCCTGGCGGGCTGGCTCTACGGCCGTGCCAAGCGGCCGGACATGCGCTTCGCCAACGAAATCAACATGGACGTCTTCGTGCCGGCGCTGGTGTTCGCCACGCTGGCCGGCAAGTCCTTCGACCTGGCGAGTTACCAGCCGCTGGCCCTCGGCGCACTGGCCGTCGTGCTCGGTTCGGGCCTGCTCGCCTGGCCGCTGGCGCGGCTGATGGGGGTGGAGGCGAAGACCTTCGTGCCGCCGATGATGTTCAACAACTCCGGCAACATGGGACTGCCGCTGGCCGTGCTGGCCTTCGGCGAGGCGGCGCTGCCGGCAGCGGTGGTGCTGTTCCTGGTGGAGAACCTGCTTCACTTCTCGCTGGGAATCTACATCCTCGACCACCGCGCGCGCCTGTCGAACCTCTGGCGCATGCCGGTCGTGCTGGCGGCGCTGGCCGGGCTCGGCGTGAGCGTTGCCGGCATCGAGCTGTGGACGCCGCTGCTGACGGCGATCCGCATGCTCGGGGAAATTTCGATTCCCCTGTTGCTGTTCTCGCTGGGGGTGCGCCTGACCGACGCGAATTTCCACACCTGGCGCATCGGCGTGGCGGGCGCTGCGCTGCGGCCGCTGCTGGGCATGGCCATCGCCTGGGGCGCGGCGCGCCTGCTCGGGCTGGACGCGCAACACAGCGGCATGCTGCTGATCTTCGGCGCGCTGCCGCCCGCGGTGCTCAACTACGTGTTTGCCGAGCGCTACCGGCAGGAGCCGGAGAAGGTGGCCTCGATCGTCATGATCGGCAACGTTGCCGCGCTGCTGTTCATCTCGATCGCCCTGGCGATCGTGCTCTAGCAGCCGGCGCCGGGCCGCCCCAAGCCGGCTGCAGCGTACAACACGGAGCGAAGCGAACAACCCTCACCCCCTTCCGGGGGAAGGGGGCCGGGGGGAAGGCTAACTCTTCACGGGACGTTTCATCAGCTTGCGCTGCAGGGTGCGCCGGTGCATTTTCAGCGCCCGGGCGGTCGACGAAATGTTGCCGTCGTGTTCCTTCAGCACGCGCTGGATGTGCTCCCATTCCATGCGGTCCACCGACAACGGCTGGCTGGGCGGGATGAAGTCCGCCCGCGGCGCCGTTGCCTCGAAGGCGGCGAGGATGGCCTCCACATCAGTCGGCTTGGCGAGGTAGTGCGTCGCGCCGAGCTTGATCGCCTCGACGGCCGTGGCGATGCTGGCGTAGCCGGTCAGCACGACGATGCGGCAGTCCGGGTTGGCGGCGAGCAGCGGCGCGACGAGGGCGAGACCGGGGGTGCCGGCGATGTTGAGGTCCAGCACGGCGCGCGCAGCGCGCGTCGCGGGAATCAGCGCGACGGCCTCCTCGGCGCTGTGGGTGCCGGTGACGTCGAAGCCGCGGCTCTTCAGGGCGCGGGTGAGCACGCGGTTGAAGACGGGGTCGTCGTCGATGACCAGGATATGATCGGGGTCGCTCATTTTTCCTCTGCCCTGATGTTTTCCAGCGGGAGTTCGACGCGGGTGACGGCGCCGCCTCCTTCGCGGTTGGCCAGCACGATGCGGCCGCCCAGCCGCTCCACCGCGGCGTGGGCGAGGAACAGTCCGATGCCGGTACCCTCCGCCCGTGTCGTGACGAAGGCGCGGCCGGCGGCGAGCAGGACATTTTCGTCGAAGCCGGGGCCATGGTCGCGTATTTCCATGCGCACCCGCTCACCGTCCCATTCGGCCTCGATGTCCACATTGCCGTCGCCGGCGTCGGCGGCGTTGTTGAACAGGTTGAGCAGGGCTTGATCAAGGGTGGCTTCGCCCACCACCCGCGGCGCCGGCGCCGTGCCATGGAGACTGACTTTTGCCTCGGCGTGCGGCCGCAACTGGCGCCAGCGGGCGATGACCTGCTCCAGCCAGCGGTCGAGATCTATCGCCCCGCCGCCTTCGGCGCGCGTCTGCCCGGCGCGCGCGGCAAGACTCGTGATGATGCCCTTGCAGTGTTCGACCTGCTCGCGCAGCAGGGCCAGGTCTTCCCGGGTCTCGGCGCTCAGTTCCGCGTTGCGTCCCAGTTCCCCGGCGAGAATCGCCATGGTTGCCAGCGGCGTGCCCAGTTCGTGCGCGGCACCGGCGGCCAGACTGCCCAGTGCGATGACGCGCTCGTTGCGCAGGGCCTCCTCGCGCGCTGCGGCGAGCTGGAGGTCGCGGCTGCGGATGGCGGCCGCCAGCCGCGCGACGAACCAGGCGATGAGGGCGGCGGAGGCGACGAAAATCAGCCACATGCCGGCCAGGTGCAGGCGCGTGGCGCGCTCGGCATCCGGCACGGGCAGGGGAATGTTGTAGAACACCAGCAACGAATAGGCAGCCACGCTGAGGGCGACGATGCACCAGACGAAGCGCCCCGGCAGCACCACCGCGGCGATGGCGATGCCCGGCAGATAGAGCGACACCAGCGGATTGGCGCCGCCGCCGCTGAAAAACAACAGAAGCGTCAGGGCCGTGATGTCCACGCAAAACTGGGCGAACAGTTCGCTGTCGGCGACGGCGCCACCCCGCACGAGGTGCAGTCCCGTGACGAGATTGAAGCCGGCCAGCAGCGCGACGATGGCAAGCAACGGCGCCAGCGGCAGTTCGATGGCGAGCAGGGGGCGGGCCGCGGAGACGAGGGCGAGCCAGCCGGCGACGGCGAACCAGCGCATCAGCAGCAGGCGCCGCAGGGGGTCGCTGCCTTTCTCGAGTTGGACGGAGGCGGAGGTCATGTTTTATTCTTCCGCGGCGATTCTAGCCGATGGCGGCCCGGCGCCGTGCGGCAATTTGCCGCAGGCCGGTGACCGGGGCGCGTAGCGGCCACCTGGCGTAAAATCGATTTCATTTTGAGGTAATGACGATGCGCAAGACGACACTGGCTTTTTCTCTCATGCTCTTCGGCGCGACGGCGCTGGCGGATGTGACCGTCAAGGATGCCTGGGTGCGCGGCACCACCCCGGCGCAGAAGGCGACCGGCGCCTTCATGGAGATCACCAGCGGCGATGCGGTCTCGCTCCTCTCGGCCAGCAGCCCGGTCGCCGGCGTGGTCGAGATCCACACCATGAAGATTGAAAACAACATGATGACCATGCGCGCCATCCCGAAGCTGGACCTGCCCGCCGGCAAGGGCGTCAAGCTCGCCCCGGGCGGCAACCACATCATGCTGATGGACCTCAAGCAGCAGATGAAGAAGGGCGACGTCGTGCCCATCACGCTGAAAGTCGAGGGCAAGGACAAGAAGGTGCGGACCATCGAGATCAAGGCCGAGGTGCGCGACCTCGCCGCGCCGGCGACGATGGACCACGGCCACAAGCATTAAAGGGAATTCATTTTTTCGACGACGGCGCCTGCGGGCGCCGTTTTCGTTTCTGCGGCGATATGCCGCACGGTCGCGCCACCGCGTTTCGTTATCCTTGCCAGCTTTGCTTCAGCCGCTGCGCTTGACCTGCTTTCGCAAGTTGGCCTTCGCTGAAACCTTGTTTCCAGGGGAGAAAATCCATGCGATGGTCGATACGTCTGGCCAGTGCGCTGGCGATAGCGTCATTGCCGCTGTCCGCAACGGCCCAGCAGCACGCCGGCCATGCGGCCGGTCCTGACGACGCCGAGGTTCGGCGCCAGCGCGCGTGGGACGAGCGTGTGGCGATTGCTTCGCCGCTTTCCGTCGGCGCTGCGCTCGATGCTCGCGGGCATCTCTGGCTGGCACGGGTGGAGAACCGCCATCTGCGGGTGTCGCACTCGGCCGACGGTGGCAGGAGCTTTTCCGATCCCGTTGCCGTCACGCCGCAACCGGAAGCCGTCACGGCCGATGCAGAGAACCGGCCGAAGATCGCCGTCGGTGCCGACGGCTCAGTGCATGTCTCGTGGACGCAGAGCCTCGGCAAGCCGATGTCGGCGTACATCCGCTACGCCCGCTCGACCGACGGCGGCAGGACCTTCTCGCCGCCGGCCATCCTCAACGACGACCGCCAGATGATCAGCCATCGCTTCGATGCGCTCGCCGTCGAAGGCCGCGGCCGCGTCGCCGTGGTCTGGCTCGATGCGCGCAGCCGCAGCGGCAAGACGGTCAACAAGTCTCCGCAGACGGATGTCGGCCTCTACGCGGCGGTGTCCGAGGATGGCGGCGAGAACTTCGGAAAAAACCGCAGGGTCGCCGACCACAGCTGCCAGTGCTGCCGCACCGGACTGACGTGGACGTCCGCCGGGCCGATCGCCTTCTGGCGCCATGTCTTCGGCCGCAACATCCGCGATTTCGCCATCGCCGATCTGAACGGCGGCCCCGTCCTGCGCGTCACCGACGACGAATGGGAGATCGACGGCTGCCCGCACCACGGCGGCGGCATCGCCGCCGACGGGCGCGGCAATCTGCATATCGCCTGGTTTACCAACGGCAAGAAACGCAAAGGCATCTTCTATCGCCGTGTTGCGCAGACTGACTTTTCCAAATCGGCCGCACCGCTCGACATGAGCGTGCCGCTGGCGCTGGGCGAGCCGGCGCGCCAGGCCGGCCATCCCGCCGTGGCGGCCTCAGGTGATCGTGTGCTGCTGACCTGGCGCGAGTTCGACGGCCAGCGTTTTTCCGCCTGGGCCATGCTTTCGCAGGATGCCGGCCAGAGCTGGGACGCGCCGCAGAAAATCGCCGAAGCGGCACAGCAGGCCGACTTCACGCTGCCGCTGCTCGACGCGCGCCAGGCGCTGGTGGTGTGGAACACGGCGGCCGAGGGCCTGCGCGTGCTGCCGGTGGCGGAGGCGCAGCCGTGAGGCGCGCCTGCCTCGCCGTGCTGTTGGCGCTGGCCGCTGCGACCTCGTCTGCGGGCGAGTTGCGACCGTTCACCACGGACAGCCTGGCGGCGATCCGGCAGCAGTTCGCCGGCCGTCCCTTCATCCTTACCCTGTGGTCGCTGACCTGCCACCACTGCGCGAAAGAACTGCAGACCCTGGGCAAGCTTGCCAGCAGCGAGCGCAACCTGCCGCTGGTGATCGTGTCCACCGACACGTCGGACGATGCGCGCGAATTGCGTGCCGCGCTGAAACGCCACGGGCTCGACCGCCTCGACACCTGGGTCTTCGCCGACGCCGTGCCGGAGCGCCTGCGCTACGCCATCGATCCGTCCTGGCGCGGCGAATTGCCGAGGAGCTACCTCTTCGACGTCGCGCACCGGCGCGAAGCGCATTCCGGTCTGCTGAACGAAGCGCAGCTCAAGGGCTGGCTGAATCGCCAGAGGGCGGGCGGCTGAACGTTTTTCTGTTGGAGAAATGCAATGAAGCTCAAAACTATCGCATGGGGGGCCTTGCTGGCGCTGGGCACGACGGCCGAGGCTGCCGACCAGTCCCTGCCGGAAATGACCGTGAGCGGATCGCGTCCGGCCTTTGCGTCGACGCTGCCGGCGGTGACCGAGGGGATCGACGAGCGCCGGCTCGCCGACCAGAACGTCATCAATATCGAGGATGGCTTGCGCTACATGCCCAGCCTGCTTGTGCGCAAGCGCTTCATCGGCGACCGCAATGGCGTGCTGGTCTCGCGCAGCTCCGGCATGCAAGGCGCCCGCTCTCTTGTCTACGCGGATGGCATGCTGTTGTCGAACCTGCTTGGCAACGGCTACGGCAATACGCCGCGCTGGGGCATGGTGGCGCCCGAGGAGACGGAGCGGATGGACGTCGCCTACGGCCCCTATTCGGCCCTCTATCCGGGCAATGCCATGGGCGCGACGGTTTTGATTACGACCCGCTCGCCGGACGCGCTGGAGGGCAGCGGTCGCGTGCAGATGTTTACGCAGCACTATGATCATTACCGGACCGATGAGGTGTTTTCCGGCCACCAGGAGAGTGCGACCCTCGGCAGCCGGCACGGCGCGTTTTCCTGGTTCGTTTCGGCCAGCCATATCCAGAACCGCAGCCATCCCCAGAGCTGGGCGACGGCATCGCAGTCCACCACGGCTGCCGGCGGCGGCGATACGGTCGTCACCGGTTACGACAAGGACCTTGATCCTACCGGCAATCGCCGGATCATCTTCGGTGCGACCAGCATCGAGAATTCGCGCCAGGACAACTTCAAGATCAAGCTGGCCTACGACGCCACGCCCTGGCTCAAGCTGAACTATCTGTTCGGCCACTGGCGCATCGACTCCGACACCTCGGTGGACAGCTATCTGCGCAATGCGGCAGGCAGTGCCGTCTATTCCGGCAACGTGAACATCGAGGGATTCCGCTATGCGCTGAATTCGGCGGTGTTCCGGCCCAGCCAGCGCGACGAGGCGCACAACATGCACGGCCTTTCCTTGCGCACGAACACGAAGGGCGAATGGGACTTCGAGGCGGCGCTGACGCACTACGATTTTGCCACCGACGAGACCCGCCAGCCTTCGGCGGCTTTGCCCGCTGCAGCCATCGGCGGGGCCGGCACCGTTGCCTACAGCGACGGTACCGGCTGGCGCACCGCCGACGCCAAGGCCGTCTGGCGGCCGGCCGGCAGCGGACACGAAGTGACCTTTGGCGCCCACCACGACCGTTACATCCTGCGCACCCTGACGCTGAATGCGACGAACTGGATTACCGCCGCGACGACGACGCGCAACGGCTTTTTCGGCGGCAAGACCGCCACCTCCGCCCTGTTCGTCCAGGATGCCTGGAAATTCCTGCCGGCCTGGACGCTGACCGCCGGCCTGCGCCGCGAGCGCTGGGAGGCGTTCGACGGCGAGCGCGCCAACGCCACCAGCACGCTGTACTACGCGTCGCGCAAGGAATCCTTCCTGTCGCCCAAGCTGTCCCTGGCGCATGAGCTGGATGCGGACTGGCGCCTGCGCGCCTCGCTCGGCCGCGCCTGGCGCATGCCGACCGTGAGCGAATTGTTCCAGGGCTCGATTTCGGCCGGCAGCATCATCAACAGCGACCCGAACCTGCGCGCCGAGCGCGCCACTTCGGGAGAATTGACTGCCGAACGCACCCTGAGCAACGGGCTGATTCGCGTCACGCTGTTCCGCGATGCCGTGCGGGACGCCCTCTATTCCCAGACCAACGTCATGGTGTTCCCGAACGTGACGAACGTCCAGAACATCGACAAGGTCCGCACGGACGGCGTCGAACTGGCCTACAGCGCGGAAAACGTCCTGCTGCATGGCCTGGATGTCTCCGGCGGCCTGACCTATGCCGACTCGGAAATCCTCAAGAACGACAAGTTTCCGGCGAGTGTTGGCCAGAACGTCCCGCGCATTCCCGACTGGCGCCTGAATGCCAGCGCGACCTGGCGGCAAAACGAGCAACTGGCCTGGACACTCGGCCTGCGCCACAGCGGCAGGCAGTACAACACGCTCGACGGCAGCGACATCAACCCCGATACCTATGGCGGCACCAGCCGCTTCACGCTGTGGGATGCGCGGGTGAATTGGCGGCTCGACAAACACTTTCGACTCGCGCTCGGCGTGGACAACCTGACTGACCGGCGCACGTTCGTGTACCACCCTTATCCGGCCAGAACCTGGCTGCTGGAACTCCGTGGCACGCTCTGACGCATTGCAGGCAGTCCCCCGCGCTTTCGCCAAGTCCGGCGCGGAGCGCATCGCCGGAACGGTCATCGTGGTGGCGTTGCACGGCGCTGCCCTGTACGCCCTGATGAGCCATCGCATCCTGCCGGTGCCCGACGAAGTGGTGACGCTGTTCGTCGAGACCATTACCTTGCAGCCGCCGCCCCAGCCAAAGGAACCGCCGAAGCCGCAGCCGGAAAAGCGCCGCCCGGTTGAGCCGCAGCCGCCGCGCCAGCTGGTGGCACAGGCGCCCGTCGTATCCGCCACTGAGCCGGTAGCACCGCCGCCCCCGGCGATAGAAGCGCCACCACCTCGGCCGACCGGGCCGGTCACACTCAGCGCCGAATTGTCCATGTCCTGCCCTGAACGCACGCCGCCGGCCTATCCAGCTTTGTCGCGCCGCATGGGGGAGGAAGGCAAGGTGGTGCTGCGGGTGGAACTGGACGAACGCGGCTTGGTGAGCGCGGCGCGCGTGGCCACGGCCAGCGGCTTTCCGCGCCTGGACGAAGCGGCCCTGGCCGCGGTGAAGACATGGCGCTGCACGCCGGCACAGCGCGACGGCCAGCCGGTGCGCGCCGTGGCCCTGCAGCCGTTCAAGTTCGTGCTCCAGTAAAGCGCGGCGCCGTGTCGTACAGACTGACTTTTCATTGAGGACCCTCCCATGAACGAAAGCCTCGGTTTCGCCCATTTCCTTTCCCAGGCCGATGCGGTCGGACGCATCGTGTTGTTCCTGCTGCTCGGCCTCTCCGTGGCAAGCTGGTACCTGATCCTGACCAAGGGGCTGGCGAACGTGCTCGCCGGACGCCGAGCGGCGGCTTTCCTCAGGCAGTTCTGGGCCGCCGGCTCCTTGCAGCAGGTGAGCGACATGCTGGCGCAACGCCCGCTCGACAATGCCTACGCCGAGCTGGCGCAGCAGGCGCTGGGGGCGGCGGACGACAACGGTCAGCACGGTTTGCAAAGGCTCGCCGCCGCCGGCGGGCCGGGCGAATTCCTCACGCGCGTGCTGCGCAACGGCATCGACCAGGAGGCGGCGCGCGTCGAGCACGGCCTGACGCTGATGGCCTCGGCCGGCTCGGCGGCGCCTTATGTCGGCCTGTTCGGCACGGTGTGGGGCATCTACCATGCGCTGGTGCAGATCGGCATGAGCGGGCAGGGCACGCTGGACAAGGTGGCCGGCCCGGTCGGCGAGGCGCTGATCATGACGGCGCTCGGCCTGGCGGTGGCGATCCCCGCGGTGCTGGCCTACAACGCCTTCAACCGGCGCAACCGCATCTGGCTGGCGAAGCTCGACGCCTTCGCCCACGACCTGTATGCGCTGATGACCGTCGGCGCCAAGGCCAACAGCTCGGCCGGCGAAGTGCGGCAGCTTCGTGCCGCCGCCCAACGGTAAGGGAGGCAGCGATGGCGATCGGGAGCTTCAACGGACGCGCCCAGCAGGGGCCGATGGCGGAAATCAACGTCGTGCCGCTGGTGGATGTGATGCTGGTGCTGCTGGTGATCTTCATTGTCACGGCGCCGCTGCTCACCCACTCGGTGAAGATCGACCTGCCGAAAGCGTCGAGCAGCCCGAACATCACGCGCCTCGAGCACGTCCAGCTCGGCATCCGCGAGGATGGCAGCCTGCACTGGAACGGTGCGGCGGTGGCGCTGGAGGAGCTCGAATCGCACTTTTCCGCGGCGGCGATGCAGCAGCCGCAGCCGGAACTGCATATCCGCGCCGATCGCCTGGTGCCCTACGAGCGCGTCGCGCAGGTGATGAGCAAGGCGGCCAAGGCGGGACTGGTGCGCATCGGCTTCGTCACCGACCCTTCACAGTACTAGCTGCGGCGCGATTCCACCAGGGAGTACACCGCCGGCACGACCACCAGTGTCAGCAGCGTCGAGGAGATCATGCCGCCGATGACGGCGATCGACAGCGGCTGGTTGGTCTCGGCGCCGGCGCCCAGGCCGAGCGCGGCCGGGAAGAGGGCGAGGATAACGGTGGCCGAGGTCATCAGCACCGGCCGCATGCGCGTCGGGCAGGCGTCGCGCAGGGCGGCGTCGACCGCCAGGCCTCCCTCGCGGCGCTGGTTGGTGAGGTCGACCAGCAGGATGGAGTTCTTCGCCACCAGGCCGATCAGCAGCACCAGGCCGATCATCGAGTAGATGTTGAGCGTCTGGCCGAACAGCCATAGCGCCGCCACGCCGCCGATGATGGCGAGCGGCTGCGCCAGCATGATGATCGCCGGCTGAAGGAAGGAGTTGAACTGGCTTGCAAGCACCATGTAGAGCAGCACCAGCGCCAGCGAGAAGGCGAAGGTCATGTATTTCTGCGTCTTGCCGAACTCCTCCGCCTGGCCGACGAGCTTGACCTGGTAGCCGGCCGGCAGGATCTCGGCGGCGACCTCCCGCAACTTGGCGACGGCCTCGCCGAGGGGGGGGGTCGGCGAGGCGTAGAAGGTGGCCGCGTATTGCAGGTCGAAGCGCCCGATCACCGCCGGGCCGAGGCGCTCGCCGAACGAGGCGACGCTGTCCAGGCGCACCAGCTTGCCGTCTCGCGCGCGCAACCAGATCTTCGACAGGTCGGACGGCTGCGTGAACTCGCCCTCGCGGGCCTTGACGCGGATGTCGTAGCGCTGGCCGTCGCCCGGCTCGTCGTTGAACTTGGCGATGTCCACGCCGCCGGTGAGCATGTTGACGGCGAGCGCCACGTCCTGCGAATTGAGCTGGGCGGCGGCGATGCGCGCGCGGTCGGGCTGGAAGACGAGCTGGGGCAGGTCGAGCTGGAGGTCGGTGTCGAGCCGGCCGATGCCGGCGGTCTGCGACAATCTTTGCTGCAGCTCGCGCGAGAGGCGGCCGACCTCCTGCAGGTTCTCGCCGGCCAGCACGAACTGCAGCGGCTCGCCGCGCTGGCCGCCGACGATCGGATAGGGTGCGGCGAAGACGAAGGCGCCCGGCACGGCGGCCAGTTCCTTGCGCAGCTTCGGCAGCAGGTCCTGCTGCCGGACCGTGCGTTCCTGGCGCGGCGCCATGCGCACGACGACCAGGCCCTGGTTGACCTGGCCGGCCGAACCGAAGCCGATCAGCGCGAACTCGGTGACGATCTCCTTGTGGCGGTCGAGGATGGCCTCGACCATGCGCAGGCGCGAATCCGTGTACTCGATGCTCGAGCCGAGCGGCGCGCGCAGGCGCACCAGGAAGCGACCCTCGTCCTGCTCGGGCGTAAAGGTCTTGCCGATGCTGGCGAAGAAAAAAGTACTCGATGCGACTGCCATCGCCGTCAGCCCGACCACCTTCCAGCGATGGGCAAGTGCGGCCTCGAGCAGGCGGCGGTAGAGCCGCTCCATGCCGCCGAGGATGCCGTCGAGCAGGTGATAGACGCGGCCATGGGACTTCTGCACCTTCAGGTAGCGCGAGCACAGCATCGGCGTCAGCGTCAGCGAGACGAACAGCGACACCATCACGCCGAAAGTGACGACCACCGCGAAGGAGCGGAAGAACTGGCCGATGATGCCGGAGAGGAAGATCACCGGGGCGAAGATCGAGACCAGCGACAGCGTCGCCGCGATGACGGCGAAGACCACCTCGCGGCTGCCGTTCACGGCGGCGGCGACCGGATCGGGATCGATTTCCTCGCGGTGGCGGAAAATGTTTTCAAGGACCACGATCGCGTCGTCCACTACGACGCCGATGAGGAGCAGCAGCGCCAGCAGGGTGAGCGAGTTGAGCGTATAGCCGAAGAAGTAGATGACGGCGATGGCGCCCATCAGCGAGACGGGGATGGCCAGGGCGACGATCAGGGTCGAGCGCAACGAGCGCAGGAAGAACCACACCACCAGCGAGGCGAGCAGAGTACCCTCGATCAGGTGCTCCTTCAGCGAGCTCACGATCTCCATGATGAAGACGGCGTCGTTGGAGACGACAGTGATGCGCATGCCGGGCGGCAGCTGCGGACGGATCTCGTTCTCCAGTCGTGCCAGCACCGCCTCGGTAATGGCGACGGTGTTGGTGTTGGCGACCTTGACGATGCCGAGGCCGACGGTGGTCTCGCCGTTGAAGCGGGCGAGCTGGCGGAAGTCGGCGAGGCCGTCTTCGACCTCGGCCACGTCTGCCAGTCGGATCGGATAGCCGCCCTTGTAGCCGAGGATCATGCCGGCGAGGTCGTCGATGCGGTGGAACTCCAGGTCGAGCTTGACCAGCGCTTCGGTGGCCTGGCCGACGACGAAGCCGCCGGCGAGCTGGACGTGCTCGCGGGCGAAGGCCTCGTTGATGTCCTGCGCCGTGATGCCGTGCGCCGCCATGCGCGCGGGCAGGAGGTTCACCCGAATGGTGCGGTCGCGCCGCCCGCCCAGCCGGACTTCACCGACGCCGTCGATGCTCTCCAGCCGCTTCTTGACGACGTTGGCGGCGTACTGGTTGAGCTGCTGCTGGGTGCGGTCGCCCTGCAGCGCCAGCCACATGATCGGCTGGGTATTGGTCTCCACCTTGGCCACCACCGGCGGGTCGGCGTCCTTCGGCAGCCGGCGCAGCACCTGGTTGAGCTTGGCTTGCACCTCGTTGAAGGCGATGTCGACGTCCTTCTCCAGGACGAAGGTGATGTTGACCTGCGAGACGCCCGGCGACGAGGTGGACTGGATGTGCTCGATGCCCGGCACCGTGTTGGCGGCGGACTCGATGAGGTTGGTGACGCTGGCGTCGACGATGTCCGGGTTGGCGCCCTTCACCGTCGTCGTCACCGAGATGACGGGAAACTCGATGTAGGGGAAGCGGTCCATGCCGATGCGCTGGTAGGCGATGAGGCCGAACAGCACCAGCACGGCGTTGAGCATCCACGCCAGGACGTGGCGTTTGATGGATAGCTCTGGCAGGGTCATTTCTTCGCGTCGGCCGGGGCCTGCGCCGCGGTGGCGCCGTGCTGCAGGGACTGACTTTCCGCCGGCTTGCCCGGCACGGCAGGCTTGCCTTGCTCCTTCACGGTGACGGCCGTGTTGTGCGTGAGGAAGCCGGCGCCGTCCAGCGCGACGGTGGTGCCGGGCGAAAGCCCCTTCAGGATTTCCATCATGCCGGCGCGCCGGGCGCCGACGTCGACGACCTGCTGCACCGCCTTGCCGTCGGCGATAACATAAACGACCTTGCCGGCCGGACGCAGCACGACGCTCTGTTCCGGCACCATCACGGCGTCCTCCCGCGCGGCGACTACCACGGCGGCGTTGACCGTCCCACCGGGACGAAAGCCTTCGGTGTTGTCGATGTCGACAAGGACGTCGAGGGCGCGGCCGGACTCCGACACGCCGGGCTTGATCCCGCCGACGACGCCCCTGATCTCGCTGCCCGGCCGCTGCGGCGAGGTGAGGATGACGGCCTGGCCCTTCTTCAGGCGCGGCGCGGCGGATTCGGGGAAGGGCAGGTGGGCGCGCAGCTTCTGGCTGGAAACCAACTGGAACAGCGGGTCGCCGACCTTGACGTAGTCGCCGACAGAGGCGATCTGCGTTTCCACCATGCCGTCGAAGGGGGCGAGGACGCGCGCCTTGCCCTGGTTGCGCCGGCTCTGGTCGCCGCGGGCACCGGCGGCGGCAAACTGCTGGCGCAGCGCATCGCGCTGGGCGCGGGCATCGTCCGCGGCGTTCTGCGAAATGAAGCCCTTCTGCACCAGTTGCTGCTGCCGCTCGACGACACGTTCCTGCTGCGCCAGCAGGGCCTCGGCGCGCTTGCGCTCCGCCTCGTCCGCGCGGTGCTGGAGCGCGAAGTCGGCGTCGTCGATGATCGCCAGGAGATCGCCTTTGCGGACCGTCTTGCCGGCGCCGGCCAGGACCTTGACGACCTTGCCGGCCACCTCGGCGCCGACTTTCGGGTCGACCACCGCTTCGAGCGAGCCGAGCGTCTCTTCGGTGATTTCCATCGCGCCGGCCTTGGCCAGCGTGGTGGTGATCAGGGTCGGCGGCGGGCCGGAAGACTTCTTCTCTTCGGTTTTCTGGCAGGCAGCCAGCGCCAGGACGACGGCGAAAATGGCAAGTCGGCTATTCATGAGGGGGTGAGCGAAGGAGTGAGTCCGATCAAGGCAAGACACGCTCGCCGGCAAGAAGTTGCTCAATCGTTTCGCGCTCGCGCACGATGAAGGCCTTGTCGCCATCGACGATGACCTCGGCGGCACGCGGCCGCGTGTTGTAGTTCGAGCTCATCACCATGCCGTAGGCGCCGGCCGACATGATGGCCAGTAGATCGCCAGGCTCAACCGCAAGGGAGCGGGCATGGCCGAGGAAATCCCCCGATTCGCACACCGGGCCGACGACCTCGTACTCTGCCGCATCACCGGCGCCCTGCCGTACCGGCAGGATGTCGTGCCAGGCGTCGTAGAGTGCCGGCCGCATCAGGTCGTTCATGGCGGCGTCGACGATGGCGAAATTTTTTTCCTCGCCGTGCTTGAGGTGCTCGATGCGCGTGAGCAGAATCCCGGCGTTGCCGACGAGGGCGCGCCCCGGTTCGAAGAGGATTCTTTCCTTGCGCCCGGCCAGCTTCGCCAGGATCGGGGCGAGATAGTCCGCGACGGAGGGTGGTGCTTCGTCGCGATAGCGGATACCGATGCCGCCGCCCAGGTCGAGATGGCGCAGGGCGATGCCTTCGGCCGCCAGCTGGTCGGCGAGGGCGAGTATCTTGCCGGCGGCCTCGGCGGCCGGTGCCGGATCGAGCAGTTGCGAGCCGATGTGGCAGGCGATGCCGGCGATGTCGACATGCGGCAGTTCGTGGGCGCGGCGGTACAGGGCAAGCGCCTCGCCGTAGGCGACGCCGAACTTGTTGCCGCGCAGGCCGGTGGAAATATAGGGATGCGTCTTCGGGTCGACGTCGGGGTTCACGCGCAGCGCGATAGGCGCCTTATTCCCCGCTTGACCGGCGATGTCGTTGAGCCGTTCCAGCTCCGCAGCGGACTCGACGTTGAAGCAGAAGATGCCCGCAGCCAGCGCCTGGCGCATCTCGTCGGCGGTCTTGCCGACGCCGGAGAAGACCACCCTGGACGGATCGCCGCCGGCGGCAATAACGCGCGCCAGTTCGCCACCGGAAACGATGTCGAAGCCGGCACCTGCGCGGGCGAACAGATTCAGGATGGCGAGGTTCGAGTTGGCCTTGACGGCATAGCAGACCAGCGCATCCCGTCCGGTCAGCGCCTGGCAGAATTCCTGCAGGCGCGCCAGCAGGGCGGCACGCGAGTAAACATAGCAGGGCGTGCCGTGCGCCGCGGCAATCTGCGGCAAGCGCACGCCCTCGGCACAGAGCGTGCCGTCACGGTAGGCGAAGAAGTTCATCGCGTGGCAGCGCTGCCGGCTTTGCTATCATCGGCGGGAGATGTTGCCGCCGGCGAAGCCGCGGCCAGCCTGGGCGGCGGCACGAGCGAAGTCTTGGTGCCGCATGCCGCGAGCAGGGAAAACGCAAGAAGAAGTGCGAAGGTACGCATGATGTCTGCCAAAACGGAGTTTCAGAGAAGGCTAACGCCAGCGTTGGCTGGCATTATGCCGGAACTAAAATCATGATGTTAGCAGAAGGCTTGTAATGGAAGAAACCGAGTTCAACACCCTGGCCGATACCACCCTGGCGAGGATCGAGCAGGCGCTTGATGCCTGTGTCGCCGATATCGATTACGAACTGCAGCCCGGCGGCGTGCTGGAGCTGGAGTTTGGCGACGGCAGCAAGATCATCATCAATCGCCATGCCGCCGCGCGCGAGATATGGGTGGCGGCGCGCTCCGGCGGTTTTCATTTTCGCCGCGAGAATGACCGCTGGGTCGGCACCCGCGACGGCGCCGAACTCTTTGCGACCCTGGCGCGCCTGGTTTCCGAGCAGGCGGGCGAGCGCGTCACTTTTTCCGGTTAGCCCCAGCTGCCGGGGCCGCCCCAGGGCGGGGCCGTCAATACCCGGAGCAAAGCGAAAAACCGTTACCCCCTTCCTGGGAAGGGGGCAGGGAGATGGCGCGCTAGCCCGATAGTTCTGGGGACGGAAGGGTCATTCTCTGGGGTGAATCGGGTTCGCTGCTTTCCGGTGGCGGTGGCGGCAGGCTTTCCTTGTAGATCAATTCCGTCGCTTTGCTGGCCGCTTCGCCGGCGCCTTCCGCCGGAAGACTGACGGTCACCAGGCCTCCGGGTGTCGGCATGAAGGATTCAGGCACATTCTTCAGAGCCTTGCCCATGTAGCCGATCCAGATCGGCAGGGCGGCGGAGCCGCCCGTCTCGCCGTTGCCCAGCTTCTTCGGCTGGTCGAAGCCGATCCAGGCGACGCCCACCAGGGTCGGCTGGTAGCCGCAGAACCAGGCATCTACGAAATCGTTGGTGGTGCCGGTCTTGCCGGCCAGGTCTCCGCGTTTCAGTTGGAGCGCCCGCGTCGCCGTGCCGCGGCGCACGACGTCGTGCATCATGCTGTCCATCAGGTAGGCGTTGCGCGGGTCGATGACGCGCAGGTTTTCGTCGCCGGCCATGGCGGGCTGGGCTTCGGCCAGGACGTTGCCCTTGTCGTCAAGGATCTGCTTCACGATGTAGGGCTGAATGCGGTAGCCGCCGTTGGCGAAGACGGCATAGCCAGTCAATTGCTGCCAGGGCGTGACCGAGCCGGCACCGAGTGCCATGGTCAGGTAGGGCGGATGCTTATCGGCATCGAAGCCGAAGCGGGTGACGTAGTCCTGGGCGTATTGCGTGCCGATCGACTTGAGGATGCGGATGGACACCAGGTTCTTCGATTTCGCCAGGCCCGTGCGCAAGGTCATCGGACCTTCATATTTTCCGTCGTAGTTTTTCGGTTCCCAGGCCTGGCTGCCTGTTTCCACGGCGGAGACGACCAGCGGCTCGTCCTGGATGACGCTGGCCGGCGTGAAGCCTTTTTCCAGCGAGGCGGAGTAGATGAAGGGCTTGAAGCTGGAACCCGGCTGGCGCCAAGCCTGGGTGACGTGGTTGAACTTGTTGCGATTGAAGTCGAAGCCGCCGACCAGAGCGCGGATGGCACCATCAGTCGGGCTGGCGGAGACGAAGGCGGCCTCGACCTCGGGCAACTGCACGATCTGCCAGTTGCCCTTGTCGTCCTTCTGCACATGGACGATGGCGCCGCGGCGCAGGCGCTTGTTGGCGGGCGCCTTGTCGTCCAGCATGCGCTGGGCGAATTTGAGGCCATCTCCTGAAACCTGCACGGTTTCGCCGCCGTGTCGATAGGCTTTCACCAGCTTCGGACCGGCCTCGAGGATCACCGCAGCATAAATGTCGTCCGAATCGGGCTCTTCCTGCAGCGCCTCTTCCAAGGCTTCGTCCAGGGCGGTGCCCGGTTGCCCGAGGTCCGCATAGCCCTTGGCGCCGCGGTAGCCGTGGCGTTTGTCGTAATCGAGCGCGCCGCGCCTCAGGCTGGCGTAGGCGGCTTCCTGATCGGTCTTGAGGATGGTGGTAATGACGCGCAGGCCGCGCGTGTAGGCCTCCTCCTGGAAGCGTTCGTAAGCCATCTGCCGCGCCATCTCGGCGACGTGGTCGGCCCGCACCGCGAATTCGTTGACGTCGCGCTTGATGTGCAGAGCCTGCGTCTGCGCTTCGGCCAGCTGGGAATCGCCGATGAAGCCCAGTTCGCGCATGCGCCGCAGCACGTAGAGCTGGCGCAACTTGGCGCGCTTCGGGTTGGCCACGGGGTTGAAGCTGGAAGGTGCTTTCGGCAAGCCGGCCAGCATGGCGGCTTCAGCCAGGCTGATGCCTTTCAGGGGCTTGCCGTAATAGATTTGTGACGCGGCAGCGAATCCGTAGGCGCGCTGTCCAAGATAGATCTGGTTGATGTAGATCTCGAATATCTCGTCCTTGGTGAGATTGTTCTCGATCTTGAAGGCGAGCAGCGCTTCGTAGACCTTGCGCGACAGGGTCTTCTCGCTGGAAAGGAAGAAATTGCGGGCGACCTGCATGGTGATTGTGCTGGCACCCTGCCGCTTGCCGCCGCTTGTAAAGTTAGCATAGGCGGCGCGCAGCACGCCCAGAGTATCTACGCCGGGATGCTGATAGAAACGCTCATCCTCTGCCGCCAGGATGGCCTGTTTCATGGTCAGCGGCACCTCCTGGATGCGCACCAGGGCGCGTCGCTCCTCGCCGAATTCGCCGATCAGGTGACCGTCAGCCGTATAGATCCGCAACGGTATCTTCGGCCTGTAATCGGTCAATACCTCGATGGACGGGAGCTGGGGATAAGCCAGGACGACAATGATGGCCAGCAGGGCGATGCCGATGAGGGCAAGGCCAGCGAGAAAAAGAACTGGATAGGCAATCCAGCGCAGCGTGGTGGGCAAGGATGGACTCAGTGCATTAGGAAAGCGCGCAATTATATGCCTCACTGGTCGCCGATTGATTATTCGGAAAGAGTTGTTGCGATTCAGCCAGTTGCCCAAGACATCTTTTATTTCGATAATCAAATAGTTATTCACTGGTTCCGAAACAGTCAAGGCTTTGTCGGGGAAAGGCGACATTCAGCAGGAAAAAAAACTTTACACAGACCATAGTTGTTGCTAGGATTTAATGTAAATTATCTGTATGGCGCCTAACTAACGAGAATTCAAAAGGATTTTCCTTGCAGATGGATCTCTCAATATTCAACCCGAAAGCACGTCCGCTACTCGGCCTCGACATCAGCTCGTCATCCGTCAAGATGGTCGAACTGAGCGAGGCGTCCAAGGGGAGTTACAGGATCGAACGTTATGCGATCGAGACCTTGCCCCGCGATGCGGTGGTGGATGGGAATATCACCAACATCGAGACGGTTGCAGAGGCGATCAAACGGGCTTGGAAGCGCATGGGCACTTCCACCAAATTTGTTGCCATGGCGCTGCCGGCAGCGGCCGTGATCACCAAGAAGATCATCGTCCAGGCGGGCCTGCGCGAACGGGAACTTGAAGTTCAGGTCGAGTCCGAAGCCAACCAGTACATTCCCTTTGCTCTGGACGAGGTCAACCTGGATTTCCAGGTTGCCGGCCCGGCGCCGAGCAGCCCGGAAGAGGTGGAAGTGCTGATCGCGGCCTCTCGCAAGGAAAAAGTCGAGGATCGCGTTGCCGTGGCCGAAGCAGCGGGGTTGAAACCCTTGGTGATGGATGTCGAGTCCTATGCCGCGCAGACGGCATTCGAACTGGTCGAGGGCCAGTTTCCGGAGGGCGGCAAGAACCAGACCATTGCCCTGGTCGACATCGGCGCGAACGTCATGAATGTCACGATCCTGCGCAACGACCAGCCGGTATACACGCGCGAGCAGGCGTTCGGCGGCAGCCAGCTGACGCAGGACATTGTGCGCCAATACGGCATGAGCCAGGAAGAAGCCGAAACGGCAAAACGTACTGGCAACCTGCCTGAGAATTTCGAATCGGATCTGCTGCGTCCTTTTCTGGACAATCTGGCGCTGGAAGTCTCGCGTGCCCTGCAGTTCTTCTTTACTTCGACCCAGTACAACCAGGTCGACCACATCGTCCTGGCAGGAGGGTGCGCCGTAATTCCCGGAGTGGATGAGGCAGTCTCGGGACGAACCCAGATCAGCACGATCGTCGCGAATCCCTTTGCCAACATGGCGTTGTCGCAGCGCATTCGCCCGAAGAATCTGGCCACGGACGCACCCTCGCTGCTCGTTGCCTGCGGCCTTGCGTTGCGGAGGTTCGACCAATGATCCGCATCAATCTACTGCCGCACCGAGAGGAAAAGCGCAAGGCCCTGCGCCAGCAGTTTTTTGCGTTGGCGGGCCTGATTTCGGTCCTGGCCATCCTGATCGTCGTGATGGTGCATGGCGTGATATCCGGCTACATTGGCCAGCAGGAGAGGAAGAATGAGTTCCTCAAGAAGGAAATCGCCGCACTGGACAAGGAAATCGACGAAATCAAGCGGCTGAAGGAGCAGACAAACGCCCTATTGTCACGCAAGGGGGTTATCGAGTCCTTGCAGGGCAGTCGCGCAGAGACAGTTCAGTTGTTCAACGAGCTGGCGCGCCAGGTTCCCGCCGGCATCTATCTGAAGTCGTTGAAACAGACTGGAAATAGAATCGGCTTGGCCGGTTATGCCCAGTCGAATGCCCGGGTGTCTACCCTGATGCGGAATCTCGAGGCGTCGCCGCTACTCGAGAAGCCGGATCTTGTCGAGATCAAGGCCATTACGAAGGGTAACCGTCGCTATGCCGAGTTCAACCTGAACATGATCATTACCAGGGCAGCGGCTGCCGCCGACAAGAAGCCGGTGCCGGGGACGCAGTCGCCCAAGCAGGACAAAAAAGCATGAAGAAACCCAACATGCCCAACCTGCCGAAAGTCCCGAAAATCGACTTTCAGGCATTGTCCGAAGATTTTAAATCCCTTGACCCCAAGGATATTGGCACTTGGCCGCTCCTGCCGCGGGTAACAGTCCTATTGGGTTTGTTTGCGGCCCTTCTCGTCGGCGGCTGGTGGCTGGACTGGAAGTCCCAGCTTGAGGATCTGGAAGGCAAGCAGCAACTGGAAGCCAAGCTCAAGAACGAGTATCTCGACAAGAAGAAACAAGCCGTCAACCTTGAGGAGCACCGCAAGCAGTTGGCCGACATCGACAAGACGTTCGGAACGCTGCTCAAGCAGTTGCCGAACAAGGCGGAAATGGAAGCCTTGCTGATCGACATCAACCAGGCCGGCCTTGGTCGGGGATTGCAGTTCGAACTGTTCAAGCCCGGCAAGGAAACGACCAAGGATTTCTACGCGGAATTGCCGATTACCCTGAAAATCACCGGGTCTTACCATGATCTGGGGGCTTTTTCCGCCGACGTGGCCAAACTGTCCCGCATCGTGTCGCTGACCAATGTTGCAGTTGTTCCGGACAAGGGGGCGCAGCTCAAGATGGACGCAGTTGCGATGACGTATCGTTATCTTGATGAAGAAGAGTTGGCTGCCGCGCGCCGGGCCAAGGCGGCTTCGAGCAGGGCCAAGGGGGCCAAGAAATGAGGCGGCTAGCCATTTTTCTGGCATGTCTGGGCCTGGCGGCATGCGGCGGTGAGGAACATCAGGACTTGCGCCAATGGATGAAGGACTCGACCAAGGACTTCAAGGGCAAGATACCGCCCTTGCCGGAGATCAGGAATTTCCCGTCAGTAGCGTATGAAGCCGGCGACCTCCTCGACCCCTATAACGCTGCCAAGATAGAACCGGAACGCAAAGCCGGAGGCGGGGGCATCAAGCCGGACCTTGACCGCCGCAAGGAACCGCTGGAAGCCTATCCGCTGGAATCCCTCAAGATGGTGGGGACGCTGATCAAGGGGAAAATGGTTCATGCGCTGATTCAGGCCGACAAGAATCTGCACCAGGCGAAGATCGGGAATTACATGGGACAGAACTTCGGCATCATTACGGATATTAATGAGACCGAAATCAAGCTGAAAGAATTGGTTCCCGATTCACTTGGGGACTACGCGGAACGCACAAGTACTTTGCAATTGCAGGAAAAGCAGCAGCAGGAGGGTAAGAGATGAATACAGCAATAACCATTTTCAGGCAGTTGTTTATCCCATTGTGCCTGCTGCTCATTCAGCCAGCTTGGGCTCAGAACGCCATTGAGGCCTTGGGCGTTAGCCAGCAAGGCAGTGACATCGTCTTGAAATTGACGACCAGCCAGCCCCTGGACTCCCCGCCAGCAAGTTTCAGTGTGGCTAATCCGCCGCGAATTGCCTTTGATTTTCCCGGGGTCGGGAATGCGCTGGGGCGCAATGCCCAGACCATCAATGAAGGCGACTTGCGCAGCATCAACCTGGTCCAGGTCGGCGATCGCACGCGTGTCGTGCTGAATTTGAAGCAAGTGCGTCAGGCAACGACGCGCGTTGATGGAAAGGATCTTTTCATCACCCTTGGTGGCGTAGCCTTAGATTCAACAGCCAAGGCAGAACAGGCTGCCACGCAGCGCTTTGCGGAAGTCCAGCCATCCGCCGAGAAAGCCAGCGTTCGAGACATCAACTTCCGTCGTGGTAACAGTGGTGAGGGCCGCATCATCGTCGACCTGTCCGACAGCAACGTGGGCATTGACATTCGCCAGCAGGGACCCAACCTGGTGGTCGAGTTCCAGAAAACCACCTTGCCGGAAAACCTGCGGCGACGCCTCGATGTCACTGATTTTGCGACACCGATTACTGCAGTGAACACCCAGCCGCAGGGCGACAACATCCGCATGGTCATATCGCCCAAGGGACTGTGGGAGCACAACGCCTATCAGAGCGACAACCAGTTCGTGGTCGAAGTGAAGCAGGTAGTTGAGGACCCGAACAAGCTCGTCCAGGGCGGGCGCAAGGGTTATCAGGGTGAAAAGCTGTCACTGAATTTCCAGAACATCGACGTTCGCGCCGTGCTACAGGTCATTGCCGACTTTACCGACTTCAACATCATTACCAGCGACACTGTGGGCGGCAGCCTGACGCTGCGATTGAAGGATGTTCCGTGGGACCAGGCCCTCGACATCATCCTGCAGGCGAAGGGCCTGGATATGCGCAAGAACGGCAACGTTATCTGGATTGCACCGCGCGACGAGCTTGCCGCCAAGGAAAAGCTGCAACTCGAATCGAAAATGCAGATTTCGGATCTGGAGCCGGTGCGGACCGAAACGTTTCAATTGAACTACCACAAGGCCAAGTCGGTTTTCGATTTCCTCAAGAACAAGGACCAAACCGTCCTCTCAAAGCGGGGATCGGTCATCGTCGATGAGCGCACGAACAAGCTTTTCGTTTCCGATTCGCCCACCCGCCTGGAAGATGTGCGCAGGCTGATTTCAGAAATCGATCTGCCCGCGCGCCAGGTCATGATCGAGGCGCGCATTGTCGAGGCGGACGACAATTTCACCAAGAACGTAGGTGTCCGCTTCGGTTTTCACGACAATCCTCTTGTTGGGCGCAAGACGATTGGCGGATCAGGCATCCGTTATGGTTTGGGTGGCGGTTTGGCAGACACCGGATTTCATACCGGGCAGACAAGCACGACCCCGGATTTCATCAGAGATTCTACGTCGGTCAATTTGGCTGCGTCATCGATTGCAGGAAAGCAGGCAGGCCAATTCTCCTTGGTATTGTTCAATAGTGCGGCTACGCGCTTCCTGAACCTGGAGGTCAGTGCCCTGGAGGCTGATGGCAAGGGCAAGATCATTTCCAGTCCGCGCATTGTGACGGCCGACCAGGTGGAAGCGCTGATTGAGCAGGGTGTCGAGATCCCCTATCAGCAGGCAACCAGTTCAGGCGCGACGAGCATTTCATTCCGCAAGGCCAACTTGGCGCTCAAGGTCAAGCCTCAGATCACTCCGGATGGACGGGTCAACCTGACGGTCGACATCAACAAGGATTCACCGAATACACTGATCGCCACCGGCGCGGGCGTCGCCATCGACACCAAGCACGTCAAGACGGAGGTCCTTGTCGAAAACGGGGGAACGGTCGTTATCGGCGGTATTTATACTCAGGATGAGCGGAACATCACGACAAGAGTGCCAGTGTTGGGCGACCTGCCGTATGTCGGCTTCCTCTTCAAGCACAACGAGAAAAAAGACAACAAGACCGAGCTGCTGGTCTTCATCACACCGAAGATCATCAGCGAGTCGCTCAGCTTGCGCTGAGTGCGGCAAAAGGCGATCCAGGGCCGGCCTAGCCGGCCCTTTCTTTTTACGGGCACCATGCCGCCTGATAAAATTCCCGCGTGAAGACCTGCGACAATATTTACTGCGTGGGCATGATGGGCGCGGGCAAGACGACAATCGGCCGGCAGCTGGCAAGGCGCCTGAAGAAGCGCTTTGTAGATTGCGACCATGAAGTCGAGGCACGCACTGGCGTGCGCATTCCGCTGATCTTCGAGATCGAGGGAGAGCCCGGCTTTCGGCGCCGCGAGTCGCAGGTGCTGCGGGAACTGACCGGGGAAACCGGCCTGGTGCTGGCCACCGGCGGGGGCATCGTGCTGGACCCGGAGAACAGAAGACGACTACGCGAAACCGGCTTGGTGGTCTACCTGTGCGCACCGCCGGAGGAGTTGTACGCACGCACGCAACACGATCGCAACCGCCCCCTGCTGCAGGTGGCCGACCCCCTCGGCAAGATTCGCGAGTTGCATGCCTTGCGGGATCATCTCTATCGCGAGGTGGCAGATATCGTGTTTGAAGGTGGACGACGCGCGCCACTGGCGGTAGCACGGCAAATCGAACTGGAAATCCGGAAAAAATGCGATCGCTGAACGTTGAGCTGGATGCGCGGGGCTATCCGATACACATCGGGGCCGGCCTGCTGGCCAGGACGGATCTCATCCTGCCGCATCTGAAAGCACCCTTGGTTGCAATTGTCAGCAACGAGACTGTCGCGCCGCTATACATGGCAGGGTTTTCCGCGGCCCTGCGCGACCGGGGCGTGCGGGTGACTGAAATCATCCTGCCCGACGGAGAGGAACACAAAAACTGGCAGACCTTGAACCGCATTTACGGCGCGCTCCTGGAAAACCGCTGTGAGCGCGCGACAACGGTCATCGCCCTGGGCGGCGGTGTCATCGGCGATCTTGCCGGCTTTGCCGCTGCCAGCTACCAGCGCGGCGTTCCCTTCATTCAAGTGCCGACTACGCTACTGGCGCAGGTCGACTCCTCGGTGGGCGGCAAGACCGGCATCAACCATCCGCTCGGCAAGAACATGATCGGGGCCTTCTGGCAACCGCGGCTGGTGCTGGCCGATACGGATACCCTGAAGACCCTGTCTGACCGTGAGCTGCGTGCCGGCCTGGCCGAAGTGATCAAGTATGGCCTGATCCGGGACCTGTCCTTCTTTGAATGGCTGGAAGCGAATATCGACAAGCTGCTGGCGCGGGACGGTGAAGCGCTGACTTACGCCATCGAACGTTCTTGCGCCAACAAGGCCGAAGTGGTGGCCGAAGATGAGAATGAATCAGGCGTGCGCGCCCTGCTCAACCTTGGCCATACCTTCGGCCATGCCATCGAAGCCGGCCTGGGCTACGGCATCTGGCTGCATGGCGAGGCCGTTGCGGCCGGCACCGTGATTGCTACCGAACTGTCTCGCAGGCTGGGATGGCTGTCTAACGCCGAATGCGCCAGAACCGAGGCCTTGCTGCGGCGAGCGGGCCTGCCGACCCGCGGCCCCGAATTGGGTGCCGACCGTTATATGGATTTGATGGCCCTCGACAAGAAAGTCGTTTCCGGACAAATGCGCCTGGTGTTGCTCAGGAAGATTGGCGAAGGCGTCATCAGTGCCGAAACAGGCATTCAGGATATCCGCGCTGCCATCGAAGCGTGCTGCCATGACTGAACTGGCAGGCTATGCCGTCAGCGAGAAAAATTCCAGGGGTCGGATCCACCCGGAGCCGGCACCCGCGGCGCGCAGCGAATATCAGCGCGACCGGGACCGAGTCGTCCATTCCACCGCATTTCGCCGCCTGGAATACAAGACCCAGGTCTTCGTCAATCACGAAGGCGATCTCTTCCGCACCCGCCTCACACACAGCATCGAGGTAGCGCAGATTGCCCGCACCCTGGCGCGTGCGATGCGTCTCAACGAGGACCTGGCAGAGGCCATCGCCCTTTCTCATGACCTCGGCCACACGCCGTTCGGCCATGCCGGTCAGGATGCGCTCAATGCCTGCATGCGGGATCACGGCGGCTTCGAGCACAACCTGCAGAGCCTGCGTACCGTCGATCTTCTGGAGGAGCGCTACGGAGCTTTCGACGGACTCAACCTCACCTACGAAACGCGCGAAGGCATCCTCAAGCACTGCGCGCCGAAGAAGGCGCATGAGTTGGGTGATCTCGGGCGGCGCTTCATCGAGGGCACGCAACCCTCCCTCGAGGCGCAGCTGTGCAACCTGGCCGATGAGATAGGCTACAACAACCATGATGTCGACGATGGATTGCGTTCCGGGCTGATCACGCTGGAGCAGCTCGACGAGGTCGGCATCTGGGTGCGCCATGTGGCCATCGCCAGGAAAGACTATCCGCAGATTGCAGGACGCCGCCTGATTCATGAAACGGTGCGCCGCATGATTAATTCGCTGGCGGTCGACCTCATCGAAAAAACAGGCCGAAATATCGCCGACACCGGCGTCGGCACGCTGGATGAGGTACGAAAGGCGGGGCCGTTGGCTGCCTTCAGCGTCGCCATGCATGCCGAACACAAGGAACTCAAGCACTTCCTGCGCATGAATCTCTATCAGCACTATCAGGTGCTGCGCATGACCAACAAGGCGCGCCGCATCATCAGTGATCTGTTCGGCGCCTTTCTGGAGGATCCGCGCCTGCTGCCGCCCCAGTATCAGCTGATGGCCAGGACCGACAAGTCACGGGCCATTGCCGACTACGTCGCCGGCATGACGGATCGTTATGCCATCCGCGAACACCGGCGCCTGTTCGCGGTTGGCGAGATATGACCGAAGAAAATCCGCCCCGCAGGAAGTACCCTTGGGGTACGACCGAAGGAAGTGCAAAGCCCCCGTGGGATAAAGCCCGCTGATCGTTCTTCCCGGCATTCCTTCTTGAAGAGGCCGCCGTTTGGCGGTATATTTCACGGTTCGCCCGAAAGGTTTCGCCCGAAGCCGGCGCGCCCCTGTGCCCCGGCTCTTTTTACGGCCGCCGCCCGCCCGAAACTCCGCATTGGCGCGACGATTGGTGCGCTTGCGGTGCCGGATGTCGGCGATGAATTGTGTCGAGGAAACTGAGATGGTCCTCCCCGGAAAGCAGGGTCTCTACGACCCGTCCAACGAGCACGACGCCTGCGGCGTCGGTTTCGTCGTCAACATCAGGAATCGCAAGAGCCACTCGATTGTCGAGCAAGGCCTGCAGATTCTGAAGAACCTCGAGCATCGCGGCGCCACCGGCTATGACCCATTGCTCGGCGATGGCGCTGGCATCCTGATCCAGACGCCGGACAGCTTCTTCCGGGAAGAGATGGCGCTACAGGGCGTGACCCTGCCGGCCCTTGGCAACTATGGTGTCGGCGTGGTGTTCCTGCCGCAAAACCAGTCAAGCCGCCGCGCTTGCGAGCAGGAAATCGAGCGCTCCGTTCGCGAGGAGGGCCAGACGGTGCTCGGCTGGCGCGACGTGCCGCGCGACAATCGCGGCCTGGCCCAGGCCGCGAAGGACATCGAGCCGGTGGTGCGCCAGGTCTTCATCGGCGCCGGCAAGGGCATCAGGGACACCGATGCCCTGGAGCGCAAGCTCTACATCATCCGCAAGGCCTCGGGCCACCACATCCAGGCGCTGAAGCTCGCAGACGGCAAGATGTTCTACGTGCCCTCCATGTCGGCACGTACCGTCCTCTACAAGGGCATGCTGCTGGCCTACCAGGTCGGCGAGTACTATCTCGACCTGCAGGATCCGCGCATGGAAACCGCGCTGGCCCTCGTGCACCAGCGTTTCTCCACCAACACCTTCCCGACCTGGGACCTGGCGCATCCGTTCCGCATGATCGCCCACAACGGCGAGATCAACACGCTGCGCGGCAACGTCAACTGGATTCGCGCCCGTCAGAAGGCGATCTCCTCGCCCGTGCTGGGCAAGGACCTCGACAAGGTCTGGCCGCTGATCTACGACGGCCAGTCCGACTCGGCCTCCTTCGACAACGCGTTGGAGCTGCTGGTGATGGGCGGTTACAGCCTGGCCCACGCCATGATGCTGCTCATCCCCGAAGCCTGGGCCGGCAACCCGCTCATGGACGAGGAGCGGCGCGCCTTCTACGAATACCACGCCGCCATGATGGAGCCGTGGGACGGCCCCGCCGCGGTGGCGTTCACCGACGGCCGCCAGATCGGCGCCACTCTGGACCGCAACGGCCTGCGCCCGGCGCGCTACCTCATCACCGACGACGACCTGGTGGTGATGTCCTCCGAAATCGGCGTGCTGCCCATCCCGGAGGAGCGCATCGTCAAGAAGTGGCGCCTGCAGCCGGGCAAGATGTTCCTCATCGACCTGGAGCAGGGCCGCATCATCGACGATGTCGAGCTCAAGCAGGGCCTCTCGCAGGCGCGCCCCTACCGCGCGTGGATCGAGAAGTCGCGCTACTTCCTCGACGACCTGCCGGCTGCGGGCGGAAAGCCGGCTGCGCAGGCATCGCTGCTCGATACCCAGCAGGCCTTCGGTTATTCGCAGGAGGACATCAAGTTCATCCTGCAGCCGATGGCCACCGCTGCCGAGGAGGCCACCGGTTCGATGGGCAACGATTCCGCCCTGCCCGTCCTGTCCGACCGGAACAAGCCGCTCTACGGCTACTTCAAGCAGCTGTTCGCCCAGGTGACGAACCCGCCGATCGATCCGATCCGCGAGGAGATCGTCATGTCCTTGACGTCCTTCATCGGACCGAAGCCGAATCTGCTGGGCATCGACGAAATCGATCCGACGCTGCGCCTCGAAGCGCACCATCCGGTGCTGTCCGGCGGAAATCTCGCCAAGCTCGTCAACATCGACAAGCTGACTGGCGGGCACTTCCGCGCCCTGGTGCTGGACATGACCTATCCCGCCAGGCAGGGCGCGGCCGGCATGGAGAAGGCGCTGGCCAAGCTGCGCGCCGATGCCGAAAAGGCAGTGGGCAAATACAACGTGCTGATCCTTTCCGACCGCGCCGTATCGCGCGACCGCGTCGCGATTCCGGCGCTGCTGGCCTGCTCGGGCGTGCATCACCATCTCGTGCGCCATGGTCTGCGTACCAGCGTTGGCTTGGTGGTGGACACCGGCTCGGCACGCGAGGTGCACCATTTCGCCCTGCTCGCCGGCTACGGCGCCGAGGCGGTCTGCCCCTGGCTCGCTTTCGACACCCTGGCCGACATGGCGCCGGCCCTGCGAATCGAGGCGAAGGAAGCCAGGAAGCGCTTCATCAAGGCCATCAACAAGGGCCTGCTCAAGGTCATGTCCAAGATGGGTATCTCGACCTACCAGTCCTACTGCGGTGCGCAGATTTTCGAGGCGATCGGCCTCGACTCGGCCTTTGTCGACGAATACTTCAGCGGCACCGCCAGCAACGTGCAGGGCATCGGCCTGGCCGAAGTGGCGGAGGAGACGATGCGCACCCACCGCGCCGCCTTCGGCGCCGACCCCGTGCTTGCCAACGCGCTGGAGGCCGGTGGCGAATATGCCTGGCGCACGCGTGGCGAAGAACACATGTGGACCCCGGAATCCATCGCCAAGCTGCAGCATGCCACGCGCACCGGCAAGGTCGAGACGTACAAGGAGTATGCCAGGCTCATCAACGACCAGACGAAGCGCCACATGACCCTGCGCGGCCTGTTCGAGATCCGCCCGGCCGGCAAGGCCGTGCCGATCGATGAAGTCGAATCGGCGAAGGAGATCGTCAAGCGCTTCGCCACCGGCGCCATGTCGCTCGGTTCGATCTCGACCGAGGCGCACACCACGCTGGCCATCGCCATGAACCGCATCGGCGGCAAGTCCAACACAGGCGAGGGCGGCGAGGACGCCACGCGCTATCAGGCGCTGAAGGGCGGCGAAACGCTGGCCGGGCTGATCGGCAGGAACCGCATCGAGCGCGACATCACGCTCGATGCGGGAGATTCGCTGCGTTCGAAAATCAAGCAGGTGGCTTCCGGCCGCTTCGGCGTCACCGCCGAGTATCTCGCCAGCGCCGACCAGATCCAGATCAAGATGGCGCAGGGCGCCAAGCCCGGCGAAGGCGGCCAGTTGCCCGGACACAAAGTCTCCGAGTACATCGCCAAGCTGCGTTTCTCGGTGCCGGGCGTCGGCCTCATCTCGCCGCCGCCGCACCACGACATCTACTCGATCGAGGACCTGGCCCAGCTCATCCACGACCTGAAGAACGCCAATCCGAAGGCTTCGATTTCGGTGAAGCTGGTTTCGGAAACGGGCGTCGGTACGGTGGCGGCGGGCGTGTCGAAAGCCAAGGCCGACCATGTCACGATTTCCGGCTACGACGGCGGCACCGGCGCTTCGCCCCTGTCCTCCATCAAGCATGCCGGCACCCCCTGGGAACTCGGTCTGGCCGAGACGCAGCAGACGCTGGTGATGAACCGCCTGCGCGGCCGCATCGTCGTGCAGGTCGACGGCCAGATGAAGACAGGCCGCGACGTGCTGATCGGCGCACTGCTCGGCGCCGACGAATTCGGCTTCGCCACGGCACCGCTGGTTGTCGAGGGCTGCATCATGATGCGCAAATGCCACCTCAATACCTGCCCGGTGGGTGTGGCGACGCAGGACCCGGTGCTGCGCAGGAAGTTCACCGGCCAGCCCGAGCACGTCGTGAACTTCTTCTTCTTTGTCGCCGAGGAAGTGCGTGAACTGATGGCGCAGATGGGCATCCGCAGGTTCGACGAACTGATCGGCCGCGCCGACCTGCTCGACATGAGGCAGGGCATCGCGCACTGGAAGGCCAGGGGCTTGGATTTCAGCAGGATCTTCGCCCAGCCGAGGGTGCCGGCCGAAGTGGCGCGTCATCAGTGCGAGACGCAGGACCACGGCCTTGCCGGTGCGCTCGACCATCAGCTTATCGCCAAGGCAAAGCCGGCGCTGGAGCAGGGCAGAAGCGTGGTGATCGAGACGCCGGTGCGCAACGTCAATCGCACTGTTGGCACCATGCTGTCTTACGAAGTGGCGCGCCGTCACGGCCATGCCGGCTTGCCGGACGACACCATCCACGTTAACCTGAGCGGCACCGCCGGCCAGAGCTTCGGCGCCTTCCTGGCGCATGGCATCACGCTGGAACTCACCGGCCAGGCCAACGACTATGTCGGCAAGGGGCTGTCGGGCGGACGCATCGTCGTCCAGCCGTCGCCGGCCTTCCGCGGCGCACCGGAGGAAAACATCATCGTTGGCAACACCGTGCTCTACGGCGCGATTGCCGGCGAGTGTTATTTGCGCGGTGTCGCCGGCGAGCGTTTCGCCGTGCGCAATTCCGGCGCGACCGCCGTGGTGGAAGGCGTCGGCGACCATGGCTGCGAGTACATGACGGGCGGCACGGTGGTCGTGCTCGGCCAGACCGGGCGCAACTTCGCCGCCGGCATGAGCGGCGGCGTCGCCTACGTGCTGGACGAGGCGGGCGGCTTCGAGAAGCGCTGCAACCTTTCCATGGTGGCGCTCGAACCGGTGCCAGAGGAGGAAGCCGCCAGCGAGACCGGCGAAGTGGAATCCCACGGCAAGGTCGACGTCCATCATCTTGGCCGCGCCGACGACGATCTGCTGCGCTCGCTGATCGAGAAGCACGCGCAATATACCGATAGCGCCCGCGCCCGGCACATCCTGTCGAACTGGGATCGCTACCGTGGCCAGTTCGTCAAGGTCATGCCGAACGAATATCGCCGCGCGCTGAGCGAAATGGCCGCACGTAAAATTCAGTTAGAGGCAGCGTAATGGGAAAGCCGACCGGATTCATGGAGTTCCAGCGTCTGTCCGAAGCCTACGAAGCGAAGGGCGAGCGCCTGAAGCATTATCGGGAATTCGTTCATCACCTGAACGACGAGCAGGCCGCCCAGCAGGGCGCACGCTGCATGGACTGCGGCATCCCGTTCTGCTCGAACGGCTGCCCGGTGAACAACATCATTCCCGACTGGAACGACCTGGTCTATCGCGGCAACTGGAAGCAAGCCATCGAGGTGCTGCACTCCACCAACAACTTCCCCGAAGTCACCGGCCGCATCTGCCCGGCACCCTGTGAGGCAGCATGCACGCTCAATATCAACGACGACGCGGTGGGCATCAAGTCGATCGAGCACGCCATCATCGACAAGGCGGGCGAGAACGGCTGGGTGCTGCCGCAGCCGCCGGCGAAGAAGACCGGCAAAATGATCGCCGTCGTCGGTTCCGGTCCCGCCGGCCTGGCCTGCGCCCAGCAACTGGCGCGTTCCGGCCATGACGTCACGGTGTTCGAGAAGAACAGCCGCATAGGTGGCCTGATGCGCTACGGCATTCCCGACTTCAAGCTCGACAAGCGTCTGATCGACTGGCGCATGGCCCAACTTGCAGCGGAGGGCGTTACGTTCAAGCCCGGCGTGGTGGTGACGAAATCGTCCATACCGCAGGGTGTGGCCAACGATGCGACGACGACGATTGCCGCGGACAGGCTGGCCAGGGATTTCGACGCGGTCGTGCTGGCCGGCGGTGCCGAGCATCCGCGTGACCTGCCGATCCCGGGCCGCGAGCTCGGCGGCGTGCATTTCGCCCTGGAATTCCTCATCCCGCAGAACAAGGAAGTCGCCGGCGACGGCAGGAATCCTATCTCCGCCCGTGGCAAGCATGTCGTCGTCATCGGCGGCGGCGATACCGGCTCGGATTGTGTCGGCACCTCCAACCGCCATGGCGCCGCCTCGATCACCCAGTTCGAGCTGCTGCCGCAGCCGCCGGTGAAGGAAAACGGGGCGCTCACCTGGCCTTACTGGCCGATGAAGCTGCGCACCTCCTCTTCCCACGAGGAAGGCTGCAGCCGCGACTGGTCCATCGCCACCAAGGAATTCATTGGCGAAAAGGGAGAGCTGAAAGCGCTCAAGGTCGTCCGCCTCGAATGGAAGGACGGCAGGATGGCCGAGATTTCCGGCAGCGAATTCATCGTCAAGGCCGACCTCGCATTCCTCGCCATGGGCTTTGTCTCGCCGGTGGGCGGCGTGCTCGATGCCTTCGGCGTCGACAAGGACGCCCGCGGCAATGCGAAGGCGGCAACCGATGGCGAGGGCTGCTACAGGACGAACGTCGACAAGGTCTTCGCCGCCGGCGACATGCGCCGCGGCCAGTCGCTCGTGGTGTGGGCAATCCGCGAAGGACGGCAATGCGCCCGTGCCGTCGATGAATTCCTCATGGGATCGAGCACCCTGCCGCGCTGAGCGGCTGCTAGGCAGGCAGGGCGGCTTCGGCCGCCCTTGCTTTTTCAGGGCCTGCCGGGCCGCATGTTAGAATTTTCCCTCCCAATGCTGATTCTTTCGTCATGAATGTCGTCATCCTTGCCGCCGGCCAGGGCAAGCGCATGCGCTCCGACCTGTCCAAGGTGCTGCACCGCCTGGGCGGCCGGCCGTTGCTGGCGCATGTGCTGGACACCGCGCGCGAACTGGGTGCGAGGAAAATCTGCGTCGTCTACGGCCACGGCGGCGAGGCGGTGCGCGAGGCCCTCAATGCCGCGGATATCATCTGGGTCCGACAGGAACCCCAGCTCGGCACCGGCCACGCCGTACTGCAGACACTGACTTTTCTCGACGCCAGCGTACCCACCGTGGTCCTCTACGGCGACGTGCCCCTCATTCGTGTCGCCACCCTGACTCGCCTGATCGAAGTGGCCGATCGCGGCCTTGGCGTACTGACCGAAGACCTGGAGGATCCGACTGGCTATGGCCGCATCGTGCGCGACGACGGCGGCAATATCCTGCGCATCGTCGAGGAGCGCGACGCCTCGGATGAGGAGCGCGCCATCGGCGAGATCAACACCGGCTTCATTTCCGCCCCGACTGCGGCGCTCGAGCGCTGGCTGCCGGCACTGGGCAACGACAACGCGCAGGGCGAGTATTACCTGACCGACATCGTCCGGCTGGCGATCGGCGAGGGCATGCCGGTGGCGACGACCCAGCCCGACGAGGCCTGGGAAGTGCTCGGCGTGAACAGCAAGGTGCAGCTGGCCGAACTGGAGCGCATCCACCAGTACCGCAATGCGCTGCTGTTGATGGAGCAGGGCGTGACCCTGCTCGATCCGGACCGGCTTGACGTGCGTGGCGAACTCGACTGCGGCCGCGACGTGACGATCGACGTGAACTGCGTGTTCGAGGGCCGCGTCGTACTCGGCGACGGCGTCGAGGTCGGCGCGCATTGCATACTGAGGAACGCCGTCATCGGCGCCGGCACGCGTATCGCCCCCTTCAGCCACATCGACGAGGCCGAAGCCGGTCGCGGCTGCGTCATCGGCCCCTACGCGCGCCTGCGCCCTGGCACGAAGCTCGGCGAGGACGTGCACATCGGCAACTTCGTCGAGGTGAAGAACAGCACGGTGGCGGATTGCTCCAAGGCCAACCACCTCGCCTATATCGGCGACGCGACGGTCGGGAAGAACGTCAATGTCGGGGCCGGCACAATCACCTGCAACTACGACGGTGCCAGCAAGCACCGCACGGTGATCGAGGACGACGTCTTCATCGGCTCCGATACCCAGCTTGTCGCCCCCGTCACCGTCGGCCGCGGCGCCACTCTCGGTGCAGGCACCACGCTGACCGAGGATGCGCCGCCCGACAAGCTGACGATCTCGCGGGCGAAGCAGACCACCGTTCCGGGCTGGAAACGCCCACAAAAGAAGAAATAGCATGTGCGGAATCGTCGCCGCGGTCGCAGACCGCAACATCGTCCCCATCCTGATCGAAGGCCTGCGCAAGCTCGAGTACCGCGGCTACGATTCGGCCGGCCTGGCTGTCCACAACGGCGGCATGCACCGCTTGCGCGCCGTCGGGCGCGTGGCGGAACTGGCCACGCGCGCCGAGGGCCTCACCGCCGGCGCCGGCATCGCGCATACGCGCTGGGCCACGCACGGCGTGCCCTCCGAGCGCAACGCCCACCCTCACGTTTCCGGCGACCTGGCGGTGGTGCATAACGGCATCATCGAAAACTACATGGAGATCAAGGCCCGCCTGGCCGGGCTCGGCTATGCCTTCACTTCGGAGACCGACACCGAAGTCATCGCCCACCTCATCGAACACAAGCTGAAGTCTCAGGCCGACCTGCTTGCTGCCGTGCGCGCCGCCTGCACCGAACTGGTCGGCGCCTACGCCATCGCCGTGCTCTCCGAGAAGGAGCCGCAGCGCGTCGTCGTCGCGCGGCACGGTGCGCCGCTGCTGCTGGGCCTGGGCGAAGATGGCCATTACGCCGCCTCGGACACCGCGGCGCTGCTGCAGGTGACGCGCACCCTGATCTACCTCGAGGACGGCGACATCGCCGAGATCGCCCGCGGCGGCGTACGCATCGTGCGCGCCGACGGTTCGCCCGTCGAGCGCCCGAAGCACGAGAGCACGCTCTCGGCGGATGCCGTCGAACTGGGCAAGTACAAGCACTACATGCAGAAGGAAATCTTCGAGCAGCCGCAGGCGCTGGCCAACACCCTGGAGATGATTGGCGCGGCGAATTCCGCCGTACCGCAGTTGTTCGGCGCCGGCGCGGTGGAAATGCTCGCCGATGCCAAGAGCGTGCTCATCCTCGCCTGCGGCACCAGCTACCATGCCGGCCTGACGGCGCGTTACTGGATCGAGCAGCTTGCCGGCCTGTCCTGCAGCGTGGAGATCGCCAGCGAGTATCGCTACCGCAGCACGGTGCCGAATCCGGAGGCGCTGGTTATCGCCATCTCGCAATCGGGCGAGACGGCCGACACGCTCGCCGCGCTCAAGCACGCGCGCGTTCTCGGCCAGTCGCGCACGCTGGCCATCTGCAACGTGGCGGAATCGGCCATCGTGCGCGAGGCGGCGCTCAAATTCCTCACCCGCGCCGGGCCCGAGATCGGCGTCGCCTCGACCAAGGCTTTCACGACGCAGCTGGCCGCGCTGTTCCTGCTGGCGGTGACGCTGGCCAGACTGAACGACCGCATCGATGCACGCGAGGAAGCGGCACACCTCACGGCCATGCGCCACCTGCCGCTGGCAGTGGGCCGCGTGCTGGAGCTTGAGCCGCAGATCGCGCAGTGGGCTCGGGCTTTCGCCGGCAAGCAGCACGCGCTGTTCCTTGGCCGCGGCCTGCATTACCCCATTGCACTCGAGGGCGCGCTGAAGCTCAAGGAAATCTCCTACATCCACGCCGAGGCCTACCCGGCCGGCGAGTTGAAGCACGGCCCGCTCGCCCTGGTGGACAAGGACATGCCGGTCATCGCCGTCGCGCCCAACGATGCGCTACTGGAGAAGCTGAAGTCCAACCTGCAGGAGGTGCGCGCCCGCGGCGGCGAGCTGTTCGTCTTCGCCGATGCCGGCAGCGAGATTCCCGAGTCGGAGGGCGTGCAGATCATTCGCATGCCCGAGCACTACGGGCTCCTGTCACCGGTGCTGCATGTCGTGCCGCTGCAACTGCTCGCCTACCATGCCGCCCTGGTCAAGGGCACCGACGTGGACAAGCCGCGCAATCTCGCGAAATCGGTCACCGTGGAGTGAAGGTCAGCCTGCCGGAAGCAGCACTTCGAACCGGGTCGCCCCCTCGGCCGACGTCACGACGATCTTGCCGCCGTGCGCCTCGACGATCGACTTGACGATGGCCAGGCCGAGGCCGGCGCCTTCATGCGTCCTGTGCCGGGAGGCGTCGACCTGGTAGAAGCGATCGAACAGTCGCGGCAGGTGTTCGGCGGGAATCGTCTGGCCGGAGTTTTCGACGGCGATGCGCGTTTTTTCCGGCTCCGGCCGGTCGATGCGGACCGCGATGCTGCCGTTGCGCGGCGAGTGGCGCAGCGCGTTCGACAGCAGATTGCTGAGGGCGCGACGGAGCATCAGGTCGTTGCCGCGAACCACGCCTTCGCCGACGAGAGCCAGGCTCACTCCCTCCTCTTCGGACAGGGCCTCGTAGAAATCGAATAGCTGCCGTACCTCCTTCGCCAGGTCGACCGGCCCGCTGTGGAGCATGATCAGGCCATTGTCGGCCTTCGCCAGGAACAGCATGTCGCCGATCATTCTGGCAAGCCGGTCGTATTCCTCCAGGTTCGAGTAGAGCACTTCGCGGTATTCGTCCGCGGATCGGGCGCGGGTGAGCACTACCTGCGTCTCGGTCATGAGGTTGCTGATCGGCGTGCGCAGTTCATGGGCCAGGTCCGAGGAGAAGTCGGATAGGCGCCGGAAAGAGTCCTGCAGGCGATCGAGCATCTGGTTGAACTCCGCGGCCAGGTCGAACAGTTCGGGCGGCACGTCATCGAGCCGCAGGCGGTTGTCGAGGCGGCTGGCCGAAATGCCATGGGCGACCTGCGCCATGTCCCGCAGCGGAACCAGGCCGCGCCGCGCGGCGATCCAGCCGAGCAGCGCCGTGAGCAGAATGCCGACGGCGACGGCGAGCCAGAGGCTCTGACGGAATGCCGCCAGGAACTCGAGGTGATGGCCGATATCCAGGGCGAGGGCAACCGTGGCCGGGGGCGAACCCGGGATAGCCATCGCCGCCGCCGCGACCATGCCCCGGTAGGTTTGTCCTTCCTGCGACCACACCAGCGGCTTCGGCGATCCGGAGTCGACGCTGATGGCCGGGTTTTCCAGCAACGGGGCGAGCAGTGCCGCATCCGGTGTCGCGAACAGCGTTCGCCGCTCCGGCCCGACGACCGACACGGAAAGGCCGTGATGCCCGACGAGGGCGTCCTCCAGACGCTGTGCAACGACCGCCACGTCGTCCGGCGAGTGCGCCTTGGACAGGGTGTGGCGGATCAGCGCCAGCTTGCCCTCGAATTCGTGCAGGTCCTGCTCCTCGAAGTGCGTCTCCACCGCCGCGCCGACCCAGTAGCCGATCATCATCAGGACGAGGATCGAGGCCGTGGAGAAGAAGAGCGTGAGCCTGAAGGTGATCGAGCGGGAGCGCTTCATGTCG